>Ga0316189_10000525_pt1 | contig 38704 bp, 34 predicted proteins | sample LowCovwburrow_MG_FD_204930 | JGI IMG/M metagenome (GOLD analysis project Ga0316189, IMG submission 204930) | Coastal sediment microbial communities from Maine, United States - Lowes Cove worm burrow | ecosystem: Environmental > Aquatic > Marine > Coastal > Sediment | place: USA: Maine...
CTTGCTCCGGTACACTATCGTACTTTCCAAAATAGGGGGGTCAGCATCTGCCGGAATGGCAGACAAAAAAGGCCTCTGAAATCATTTCTTGACCTTTTTTCTTATACTGGTTTAGGGGGGTCAACATCAACCGGAATATCCATTAGGACTATTTGGTGAGTGGGGAAGTGGTAAATCTTCGATAATTAAAACTGCGAGGAGCAAAATAGAAGGAAGGAAGGGCAAAAAAAACAAATTTATTATATACGACGCCTGGAAATATGCAAATGATAGTTTCAGACGAATGTTTTTACTAAGGGTGTGTGACGAACTAAATCATAAGAGGACTGATCTTATGGAAAGCTTCTATTCTGTTAAATCGCAGGACACAGAAATCATTAAAACTTTCAGTCAAACCAAAATATTTATCCTTTTTGCTATCCTAACTGTATTCTTTTTCGGAGTCTCTTTTTTCCCCATTTCAGACCAATGGGATTTAGGTATCAAATCATTCATTGCTCTACTTGGATTAGTGATAACTGTTGGATTTAGGCTTTTTGATGATTTGAAAGTATCAATCACAAGACCACAATTGTTTGCCCCAGAACAGTTTGAGGAGTGTTTCAATCAAATGATGGAATATTCTATGAAAAAGAAATCCCTTGTTGATGAAATCAAATACCACTTTAATTGGATCTTAAAGGGGCACAATTATGAAAAGAACATTGACAGATTAATTATCGTCATTGACAATATCGATAGGTGCCACAAGGAACAAGCTTACGAGCTCTTGACTAATCTCAAGAATTTTCTGACCAATAAATTTAGTATCACATTTTTAGTACCGGTAGATGATAGAGCCTTGAAAGATCATCTGTTTAATATCAGCAAACAGGATCTTGATCGATTAGGAAATGAAAAAGAAGAATTTCTAAGAAAGTTCTTTAATACGACAATAAGAATCAAACCACACCTAGATGCTGAACTAGTCAATTTTGTTGAAAGACTAAATTCAAAGTTGGATCTAAAGCTAAAGCCTGATACCATCAATCTATTGGGCTCCGACTATGCTACCAATCCGAGGCGGATTATTCAACTAATCAATAACCTAAGTGCCGAGCAAGCAAATTACGATGATGATTTCGCTCAAAAACATGAAACTGAAATATGCATTTTTCTTATAATTAGAGAGGAATGGGAAGATTACTATAACAGACTTGTCGTAGATGTATCTCAATTTCAAAATCCTAATTCTCAAGAGATTAAGGAACTGATAAATAGCAATTTATCACTCTTCCTAAACAGAATAAATCCAATAACAAGAAAACTGACTGATGATGTCATAAGCAAAATAATAACCAACTCAAGTGCTGTTTTTGATGGTATTTCGCATGAATTAAAGCAAGCTATAGACAATGGGGAAATTGAAAAGGTTATCAACTTATTGGATCAGAGCAAAGACCAGTCAAAGAAGAGGACAATCAGCTATATAATCAAGAGATTTGGTGATGGTATTAAGGGGAATTACAAAACGACCATAGAAAACTTATTCAGCATAATATGTGCAATATCAGAGAAATTGAAGTTAGATATTTCTGACAATAACAGAATTATTCCTTTAATGGGTGAGAATCTTGAGAAACTAATAGGAATTGAAAATAATTTTGACAGGGTCGTGAATTACAGCATGGTTCTTACACAGCAAAATGAAAATGGGCTTGAAAAAGCTATTAACGATTCGATAGGCAAAATCCTTTCTTTTGATAAAGATGGTTGGGATGAATCTTCGGAGCGGCTATTTCATAGCGCAATTAAGAACTATGAAAATGCTAAAGTCAATACTGAACTTTTTCAAAAGTCTTTTTTAAAGCTCTATCAAAATGGATTGGTTAACGTGACAGAAGATTTATTGGATGACAAGATTAATGACTTGGTTAAAAAGGAATTCATGGAACATCTTGTGGATGAGATGAATTTGAATGAGCCAAACAAATTCAGAGATGATTTTGACTTTCTCCTCCAAAAAATTGAAATGGAAAGTTCAACGGTCGAAAAAGTGTTTTTGAAAATAAATAGTGAACATCCTGACTTTGAACTAAAGGATAGTGAAGTAATCAAATTACAAATCGAATTCATAAATACGATCCTAAATCGTTGTAAACAAGGAATTCTAAAGGACAATCACACTAATCTAAAAAAATGGTTTGATGCAATTAATACTAATCGGAAAAAATTGAAACCTGAATTAAAGAATCACCAAAATGCTGCTAATTGGTTGGCTAGATCGAATCAATTTCCTCAGCAGTTTATTCAGGTGAACTTACTAACTGATACTGAATTAGGAGATAAAAAGAACATAATTCAACTTGGTTACAATATCTATAGAACAACATTGGCCAAGATTGAGGTTTCTCATATTTTTAAGGCTTTAATAGTAGACTCAGAACATAAAGGGGAAGTATTAGACACTATAGAAAAACTTAAAAACTCAGGCTTTGTTCTGCATCAATTTTTCGACATAATTCTTGATAACAGTGATTATTCACAAAAAAGCCTCAATCTGCTAAAATATATTCTACTATTAAAAGACAACAAAAGCGAATACTATTTTAAGGCAACAGATAGACTCAAGCAGAAAATTCAGGAAATGTTTAAATCAATTTTCGAATCCTCATCGATAATGGATTTTTTTGTGGAGACTTCCAAAGATTCTCGAATTGCTGAAATTTTGAAAGAAATTGTTATAAAAGATTCTCAAGAGAATATTTTGAAACTTCATGAGGATCTATGGTCAGTTGTGAGTGAAGATCTAGATATATTCGAGTACAAGGACAACCTTGGTTTTATGAAGGCAATAGCTAAGAGAGGAAGTAAATCCAAGATAAGAGAGGTCGTTAGAGTCATTGTTCACAAACTTAATACTGAACAAGATTTTGAGAGTGCTAAAGAAATAACTCTTCAACTATCATCACTTAATCAGTCCGATTCAAAATCTTTAGTAGCAAACTTCGAAAGTTTTGAGGATGAAAATTTATCGGATGAAGTTAAAGAGATCGTTTCTTTCATTAAGAGTATAGTGTAGTTTGCATAACTGGTCTCAACTCCGTCCACTTTCCAAGCTAGATCAGCTAGCAGAGACCATCATGAAATCAGCTTTCTTGCTCTCTGAAAACCATCATGTCATTCAGAGTTATCTAAATCACTATGGAGCGCATTTCAAAGTGCAAAACAGAGTAGGGGAGCAAGAGTTCGATATCCTGTGTCGCCAGATCAATGTTGAGAAAACGAATTATACTTTCATCTCCAAAAAGGATTTAGAAAGAGGATTGAGAGATGATCTTTGGATTGGGCTAGTGCTGTTTGTGGACGGTGAGAAGCCAACCAAATATCTATTTCCAAGTACAGTCTGGAATGAACCAAATCAGTTGTTTACGGATTCAGCAGTCAAGAATCCTGAATATGGGATTAATCTGAATAAGAGCACGATTGAAATGGTTCAAGAGTATAGTTTTGAGAAACAAATTAGCGATCTATGAACTTAAGGTTACTTGTAATATTCTTGATTTTGTGGACTGGCTGCAGCACCGAAAAATCAGCTGAATACTGGTTACAGCCTGAAAATCAGAATGGAACTCTTGTGCATTTTTTTGCAACGGATGAGTATTGTATAGAGGCAATTCGTACATCAGAAGAGTTTAAGCAAATAGAACTACTTACAGATAGCATTAGAAATTTACATGTGAATTCCAAAGTTGATAGCTCATTAGCTGATCAAGCATACTTTGGTGCACTTAAGCAAATTGAAGAAATCAATCGTGAAGCACTCTATCAAGTCGTGGAGATGAAAGAAGATATGATTGCAGCCTGTGGTGGGTATTGTGTTCCTGATTCGTGGGATTTGACGAAAGATTTCCCAATGTTTCCTGTACTACCATATCGAACTATAGATACTGAGAGATACTGGTCTGATCTCACAAATAGAAACAAACTAATAGCTGTTCTCTCTAGGTTTGACACAAGATTGGACTCTGTTGGACAATTATACGGCTACACTGAAAATGATGCTGTCCTTAGCAACACAAATGCAACTCATGCACAAGATGATCTTGATGCTGTAATTGATGAGCTTTTGAAGAACAGGCATACACTCGGGGCAATGAATGGAATCAACATTATTCTATTAGCAACTGTTGAGAAACGAATTCGATTTACAAAAGCAATTCTGAGCAAGTAAATATTATGTTAAGTAGAATCGTCTCCATCTAGGTGCGATGGCAACGGCAAAATACCGAGGGTGTGGTTGGTTCTGTGTGTTGGGAGTGATTGATTTTGCCTAGATTTTTTGTTTACTTTTTTATCAATGGAAAAAGTGAAAGCCACCACGGCTCGAGTGGGGTCTGAATGAACCCTGTACAGAGCATATCAAATGCAAAGTCCGAGAATGCTAATGTTTACGAGATTCTCACGTCTTTATCAGCCTACAGCTTGATAACTCCTCAGAATGACGACACTGATGCGCGTGGCTCGTGCAAACAGAGCGATGGCCTGCAAGGGTTTGAACAGCCAAATTCCTAACGCTTGAGAATGGCGCACATGAAAATAATCTGAACAATTCCCCGAATATGAGAATCTGCACGATGCATGTTGGCTGGAAAACTTTTGCTTGGGGCTGACAATGCGCCAGAGCGCACAGAGCGTTGGCAACTATTAATAGGCGCTTGGACTGGGCAAGAGTGTGCGATGGAATCGTGCGCAGGCCAAGCGGCTATTTAATATAACGTCTAATTATATAACAACCCGGCTAGAAGCACTGCAACAAAAAAATCATCAATCAGAAACGTGCACGTCATAGTCCAGCTCTGCTGGTTAACATAATATCATTATATAATCAAGCGGTACGATAATCGTCAAACAGCCACACAGTAATAAACCATAGCTTTGTTATATAATTTATATTATGTTAAGTAGATAATTACTACATTACGTCCTATGATGAACTACGCGGGCTTTTGGTACTTTTGATCAAACCCTCCTCAACCAACTCTTTTGTCATGCGGTTAAGGAATCTCTTCTTGGCACTGGCATTCTTTGGATCAAGCAAAGCCATTTCACCGCGCCATACTATCTCGTGTACTTCAGTTAAGTCATGAAGTACTCCTTCCATAACGTACGTGCTGCTTTTTGCCAAGTACTGCGGAGTATTCAAACCTGTAAACCTGTGTGAGTAAAATTTACTGAACTTATTATAATTCTCAGGGGAAATGAATTGATTTTCATCTGACGTTATCAAGCCTACTGTAAGAATTCCGTCTAGTCGAAGGTCAGCTACTCGTCGGTCGATGACTGAGTCAGACACTTCTTCATAAATAAACAAGACGGCATCTGTTACCACCTGAATTTCGGAGGCTGCAAATGAACTGATGACCAGATCTTGAAACGACTTCCTTTCAACTGGATCAGGATTAATCACTACGATCGCCAGTCTTGGAAAACTCTTACCAACATAGCCTTCCTTCGTCCAGGACTTCCGAAGCTTGGAACAGCTTGCCAGAAAAATTAGTAATAGAACAATAAGGATTGATGTAAATGACTTAGTTGAATTCATCATCCACTTAAGTTACAATATCTAAACAAAAAAAAACCACCTGATACAGGTGGTCCTTCATTCAATTTCTCCTTTTTCTTACTCTCCCCTGAGGTTGTCCAGTTTGGTGCTGATCTCCTCTGCTTTGTCATTCATCTTTAAACTTAGATAGATGTATTCAAGCGTCTCAAGAATAGTAGTTTCATCATCCTTCAGGGAATATAGCTTTTCCCAAAACGGTAATGCATCATTTAGTTTTGCATCAATTTCAGTGGACAATGCGGCAATTTTCTTATCCTCTTTATAGCCAAGAGCACTACGCTCCTTGATTAGAATATTGCACTCATTAAACACCATTACTCCCAAGTTGAAATTAGAGTTATAATGCTCCGAATCAATTTCAATTGCCTTGATATAACTCACCTTTGCAGCTTCTAAATCTTCTTGCTCTTCCTGGATTACGCCTAAGCTAAAGTGTAAATCAGGGTTCGTGGGTTCTTTGGCAATTGCCTCCTCAATTCCTGCTTTCGCCTCTCCAATCTTATCTTGCTCGATCAGAATGTTGATCTGATACTTCATAACGTCCACGTTGTTCGGATGCACAACTCTTGCCTCATCCAAGATAGCGTATGCTCCGTCGTAGTCCTCTTTTCCAATTGCATAGTTGTACAACCTCAGGTAAGCTCCAATATCAGTGATACCAGCATCAATTGCTTTTCTATAATTTTCATTTGCTCTTTCCTCATTGCCAGCGGCTGTTGCAGCGTATGCTGCATTCAGAATAGCATTCGAATCCGATGGATTAATGAAAAATGATTTCTCAAAGTTTTCAGTAGCTGACTCAAATGTCTTTTCCTGAAAATCAGCTATCGCTTTATTGTAGTAAAAGCCGTAGTAATTTTGAATCTTGGAGTCAACGTTGTCAATTCCAGCTCCTGTAAACTCTGTAACACTTTTTTGTGTTGGATCAAGCTCCAACGTTTTATTATATGAATCCACTGCGATTCTCATTGCATCAGGATCATTTGTGCTTGTATCGATGGACGCGTAGATCATTCCACGATAATACCATGTCTTAGGGTTGTCTTTCGTCTTTTCGTAGTCAATCGCTAAATCTATCATCGACTTAGCTTCTGCAAGTTCCCCCTTGTCGAAAGCTGCTTTTGCTTTGTTGATATTCGGCTTCTGCCCAAATGCGACCGCACTAGCAAAAGCAGTTAGGATTATTAAAAAATGTCTCATAATTGTCGGTTTGAGGTTAATCATTTTCATTCGTTTCATCTTCGTCTGTTTCAATATTCGAAATCTTCTGTACTGCAGAGATTTCATCTGTTTCATTTAATTTAATCAATCTTACACCCTGAGTGGCTCGTCCCATTACTCTTAAAGCATCCACTGACATCCTGATCGCGATTCCTGATTTATTGATAATCATTAATTCATCGCCATCAACAACATCTTTGATCGCTACCAGTTGCCCGGTCTTATCTGTTACATTAAGTGTTTTTACACCCTTGCCACCACGTTTGGTGATTCTATAATCTTCTAGTTCAGATCTTTTGCCGTAGCCTTTCTCCGATACGACAAGCAAGTTAGGAGGATTTTTGTAGTCTACACAAACCATACCAACAACAAATTCCTTGTCTGAAATTGACATACCCCTCACTCCTGCCGCCATTCTACCCATGGATCGAACATCTCCTTCATGGAAATTGATTGCTTTGCCTGCATTACTAGCGATGATCACGTGGTTATCACCATTGGTCAGACTTACATTTAGCAATTTATCCCCCTCATGTATCGTGATGGCATTTATTCCATTCCTTCTTGGCCTACTGTAGGCTTCCAATGAAGTCTTCTTGATTGTGCCTTTCTTGGTGCACATGACCAGGAAGTTATTATTGATGTAGTCAGGATCCTCTAGCGTAGTCACATTAATTACTGACCGTACCTTGTCCTCACTTTCAATATTTATAATGTTCTGAATAGGACGTCCTTTGGACGTTTTACTTCCTTCAGGAATTTCCCAAACCTTCTTCCAGAATACTTTTCCAAACTCTGTAAAGATCAGAAGGTAATTATGAGCCGAAGCAATAAACAGATGCTCTGTAAAATCATCATTCTTCGACGTGGCTGCCTTACTGCCAATACCACCTCTACCTTGGGTTCTGTACTCCACCAATGGAGTTCTTTTCACATATCCCTGGTGAGAAATGGTGATCACCATCTCCTCATCCGGAATCATATCCTCAGCGGTAAATTCATCAGCGCTATGCTCAATGATCGATCGACGCTCATCTCCATACCGTTCTTTCATCTCCGCGAGCTCATCTTTTATGATTTGCATTCGCAGCCCTTCATCAGCAAGAATCTCTGTCAGGTGTTTGATCAAAGCCTGAATTTCTTCATACTCCTTTTGGATTTTGTCGCGCTCAAGTCCAGTGAGCCGCTGAAGTCGCATTTCGAGAATGGCTTTCGCTTGTATCTCTGAAAGGCTAAATTTCTTAATTAGACCCAATTTTGCTTCATCGGGATCTTTTGAAGATCGAATCAGGTTGATGACCTCATCCAGGTTATCGAGGGCAATGAGGTACCCCTCCAGGATATGAGCTCTCTTCTGAGCTTCATCAAGTTCATACTCTGTCCTCCTGACTACAATCTCATGTCTGTGTTCAACAAAATAGATTATTAAATCCTTGAGGTTCAGTGTTCTAGGTCGTCCTTTTACAAGTGCTACATTATTTACGCTAAAGGAAGATTGTAGCGCTGTTTGCTTGTACAAATTATTCAGAACAACATTTGGAATACAATCTCTTTTGAGATCATAGACGATTCGCATTCCCGCCTTATCTGACTCATCTCGGATGTCAGAAATCCCTTCTATCTTTTTATCAATGATCAGGCCGGCAGTCTTTTCAATCATCGTTGCCTTGTTGACCTGGTAGGGTATCTCTGAGACAATGATCTGCTCCCGTCCTGTGCTAGTTTCCTCGATGGTTGCCTTTGCTCTTAAAACAATTCTTCCCCTGCCCGTCTCAAAAGCCGATCTGACGCCCTGGTACCCATAGATTGTAGCCCCAGTTGGAAAATCAGGTGCCTTCACGTGCTCCATCAGTCCTTCGATGGTTATGTCTCGATCGTCAATGTAGGCTGCTATCCCGTCAATTACCTCTGACATGTTATGCGGAGCCATATTGGTCGCCATACCAACTGCAATTCCACTTGCACCATTTACTAGCAGGTTGGGAGTCTTGGAAGGCAGCACTGTAGGTTCCTGCGTACTGTCATCGTAGTTAGGTTGAAAGTCAACCGTATTTTTTCGAATATCACCTAAAAGCTCTTCAGCAATTCTTCTGAGTCGAGCTTCGGTGTAACGCATCGCTGCTGGAGAATCTCCATCAACTGAACCGAAATTCCCCTGACCATCCACCAATGGATAGCGGAGCGACCATGGTTGCGCCATCCGTACCATTGTATCGTAAACAGCAGTATCTCCGTGAGGGTGATACTTACCTAACACATCCCCTACGATCCGAGCACACTTTTTATAAGACTTATTGTAGTTAACACCAAGCTCATCCATTCCAAACAGAATCCTTCTGTGCACAGGTTTTAGGCCGTCTCTTACGTCTGGAAGGGCTCTGGAAATGATTACGCTCATCGAATAATCGATGTATGCGCCTCGCATTTCTTCTTCAATATTTATGGGGATAATGTTCTGATCTGACGGTGGCAAATTCCCGATTTCTCCTTCTGACATCTATAGTTTTTGGTTACCTAAAAATCAGTCCGCAATTTAACGAAAAGTAAGGTGGAAAACGATTTTTTAGTACGGATTCAGCTTCTTTTTATTCCGTCCTTTGTATCGCCATAATTTGCGGTGATTCTCCCCTACTTTTGGATTCTGTCGTTTCCATATCGGCTGACCTCGAACTTCCATTAGCTGACCGGTTTTAGGGTTGGTGTAGACGTGCTTAAGTTGCACGTGGTCACTCTTCATGGGTGATCGTGGGATATCAGGAATATTGATACTGATACCCGCCTGAATGAAGAAACTTGGGTACCGATGGCTAACGCTGGCGCCCCCAGGAATGTCGATCGTGTACTTCTTGAAGTCGAAGCTTGGTCGAATGATCACTCGGAAATACTCTGACCAATTGTTTTCAATACTTATCCCAAAATTGGTATACGTCCCTCGAGTGATAACTGCGCTGTTGAATTGCTTGCCAGCATTAATCCTTCCTACCTGTAGCTCGGCAACAAAATCATACCTCCAAAATTGGTAAAACCGATAGCCTACTACACCGAATAGCTTGGTGTAGCTCGTGGATTTGAAATTTGGCTGATAAGCTCTAACCTGATCTGCGTAGGAAATAGGCTTCAGTTCCCGGATGAATTGCTTTTCGTAGGAGAAACCACCACCTATTCTGAAATCCGCAATGTTGAAGTGAATGCTCAGCAAGAGGGGAATACCACTCGAGGTGCCCTTAAATCCGAAATCTGTCGTATCAGTATCAATTAGAAATTCAGCACCGCCCAGTGCTGGGTTGTTTACTGGATTTGCCAGATAGTCAAATGGAACATCAAATTCGTTTTCCAGCGAAGTTTCTGTGCCAAGTTCAGGGTTGTTTAGCCAATTGGTATACCCTGTGAACGTGCTCCCCAAGACTTCAGAATTTGGCAGAATGTACTGATTGGTGCGGTCCTGAAAGAAGTAGACCCCAGTTAACTTATGGTCATAGGTATTCGCACTGTATCCTGTAGTCGCGGTGATACTGAATTTATTTAAAAAGACTCTAATCGGGTTTCTATAGATATTGTATTTTTCATATATACTCTGCCCCATCAGCGTCTGGCTAAAAACCAGTCCCAGAAATATGAATAGATATCGTTTTAATCGGTTGACCAAATTCAGACGCAAAGATAGGAATTAATCAAACCTTGTGATGTCAAAAACCATAGCGGAATAAGGAGGCACACGCAAAACATAGTCTGGAATGATGTCATCGTCAATTAAATCAGCCGTTATTGATCGAGGAACAACCAGTGCGCTTTCCCTATATCCCTGGGAAGAAGGAACAATGATCAGCGCTCGTTCATTTGGTGCCATCATGCTTATCCCGAACTCGAATCCTGGTATTAGTAGTCTTGGCTCATCAGATCCAAGGATGAATTGAAAATTGCCTTTCGAATCAAAAATGGTATTGCTCAGGAAAGAAGCAGTGTAACTAAGGATGACCGTCTCTCCATTCACGGCTAAAGGGCCAAACCCCTTCCTAATTCGCTTGTAGGCAACTCCAGAAGCGAAGCTTTGAACTGAATTAAGCGGGTTAGCGACCGTATCATTGAGATTCTCGCTTGCAATGTAATTTGTAATGTCAATTGTCTCCTGGGCATAGACGGACACTTCGTTTTGTACCCTCACGACCTCTACTTCTAACAAACTGATGGTATTTGGATCTATCGCTCCAGAGGTAAGGTCTTGATACCCAAGGGTAGGTGGAATGATGATGTTGAAGGTCTCACCCTCTCGCATAAAGGCCAAACCTACATCTAGTCCCACAGGGTAGACCGCCGAAACGCCTTGTTTCAGCACAAGCGAATCCCCATCACTGCGTTGATGACTTGCAATTACGTTTCCACCAAGGTCGCTTAAGGTGTAATAGATGGAGACGACACTCTCGGCTGTAACGACAATCCCAGTAGGATTCTCAACGGTGGCGTAGTAGTAAAGGCCGCTAGCATCAGCAGTAGCAGAATCAACATTCATCGTTTCCAACCAGGTGATAATCGTATTATCTATATCTGTCAATGCAACGTCGTCCTTACTGCATGCAATAACGATTATAAACAAAGCCCCTACACAAAATTTTCGCATCACCTTTCCAACGAAATATGGATCAAAAGATTACTTGAATGTCTGAGAAAACATTTGAAAAACAACCAAATTATCTAGTCCCAATTTCTCCCCAATTGAGAGCATACTTTCGTATTCAGACTTTCCTATTCGATGGTCTTTATTGATTATATCTTCCTCATTTTCAAGGAAAAAACTTGCAATGAAACGGATTAGGATATGTGGCGCATTAAGCACCTCCTTCTTATATGTCGGATAATCTACCTCCCCCGTAGTGTCGATCTTTCGCTGACTTACATTTTCGAAATCGCAAGCCGTGTTAATGGCTGTGTGCAAGACGCCAAAAAACCTATCAGACCAGTTAAAATAGTTTTTGATAAGAAATTTCATGGCATAGACGACAGGATCTTTTTTCATAAAATATCCACCTTTAGAGAGTTTTCTTGCTTTTTTATTAAGGGCAATTTCCTCAAAGAGACTGATCGTTCCATCTGCTAGTGCAATTCCGATGGTTGGTGCCATCATTATCAATGAAAAAAAGTCATGATCATTGATCTCTAAATATGGGGCTTCTGTTTTCAGAAATTCCTTCTTCAACTCTTGGGCGGCTTCCAGTATTTGTGGATTCTCGACCATGGTTTCGATTTCGTATTCGGTAAACATTAGTTGGCGTGATTGTGAATTAAGAGCTCAAAATACAACCTTTTGCGGAATTTGGGAAATAGGTTTCAAAGAACGATAGCTAAAAAGCTACCTCGCTCTCCAATGAATGATAACTATGAAATTGCGTTACTCCCTTCTTCCCAATGAATGTGAACTTTTCCGACGCTTCACTCCTTGGGCCGTCAGTATAGATTTCCACCGAATTCTCCCCTTCTTTTAAGGGCGCACGGGCGTAATGGATAGCATGTGGGAGTGTTTGCCAATTTCGTGTATCAGCTTGCTCTGAGGCCATGTTAAAAGCGCCAACAAGAAACCCCAACGTCTCACTCTCCTTTCTTACCTGCTTTTCGATGGCCTTTTTTAATGCTACCCGTAACAACCCCTTTCCTAACTCAGCCAACATCCGTTCATTCAACGTTTTAAAGGCGATGGCGTTTATATCTTCACCTTTTTCTAATGTGTAGTAATCACCATTGACTTCTATGTCACCATAGTTGAAATAGGGTTCTCGTTCCACATACTTTGGGAATGCCACTCTGACCCCACTTAAGTCTGTGATGCTGACGTCATTGTCTCCATCTCCAAAGTCGTAGACAAATGGAAAGTTTAGTCCCAAGTCTTCATTTTCAAAGAAGATGCTGCCCCCGCCCCCATCAATGGCCACAAACGTTAGTGCCCATTGATCTTTGATCGGAGCTAAACCATTATGCCAGAAAAAGACCAGTTCGCCTCCAGCTGAAGGATTGTGCTCATACTCATAACCAAATTTCTCTTCATAGCGATCCAAGTCTTCTGGAAACCCAGCAAGCATCGCCGTCCGCATCAAGTCTTCTTTCAGTTGATCAGGAACACCAAGACTGAACATTTCAGTATACTCAGTTTCATAGATCTCAAGCGAATTTCTGTAGGCAATGAAAGCATTGTTGTAATCTCCGCTTGCGTCGTAAATGATTCCCATCAAATTATGAACGAAGGCATCTTTTTGATACTTGTTCTCTCCTGTGTATTTATCTCCAAGTTCAAAAAGTCGATTGTTGAGTCTTCGGCATTCGATCAGCGCGTTATCAAATTGTCCCATCTTAAGATAGTTGAGGGACTTGTAGTAAAGCAGCATCAAATGCTCATGATCCTCGCCTGGATACACAATAAGGTTAGGATTCAGTAGATATGAACCAGCAACATTTAGGTAGTTTTTCGTGTGGTCCTCGCCAAAAATGTACGCCTGCTCGAGCCAGTTGTTGCTCTCTTCGTGATTGCCAAGAAGATGTGAAACGACTCCTCTATTTGCATAATACAGAAATCGAGTCTTACTCTTTTCAATTTGCTTATTTTGATCGAGTACGTCCTGTGCTGCAACCAAATTCCCACTTTCAAATTTCTTATTGAACTCGTAGTTGAATTCGTAATAGGAGGAGCAACTGGATAGTACTAGAAATGGGACAATAATGAACCTCAACAGCTTCATTGGGTATATTTCTAAGATTGCTAGCTATAAGCCACTTGCGTCAAGTTAGAGAACCGCTCTCTATCTTGTGACTTGAAGCTTGAAGCTTTCTAGTTCTTTATGAATTTCTTGATTTCCTTATCACCCAACCACACCTTTTCGTTGGTTTCAATATTGGTAAGTTCAAGGTTGACTTTGTAGCTAACGACTTTCTCTTTTTTATAAGAATCAGTCACTGCCGTGATAAGCCCAAACATCATGAAATCTGCTCCTAACTCTTTTCCCCACTTGGCTTGCGTTTCTGGAGCTGAGTACTCACCCTGATCAGCACGTTCTTCTCTTAGTTTCTCTCTGAATTCTGCATTCGATACCACTCGCACAAATCCAGTGTTTATAAACTGTCTTTCGATGTCTTTGATAAAGGTCTCAGCTTCTATGTGCTCACTGCTTTTGTTTTGAACATAGCCAACAATAATGGTTGGTTTTTTGTCCTCTTTTAGTCTGAATTCAGAATGCCAAGGTCTGTTTGTTACATCTTGGATCATTTCTTCGGCTACCAATTTCGAATCGGTATCATTCCATCTTCCGCTCAAATCTATCTGTTGATCTGGGCTGACCCTTGTGACTTGCCTGTTACAGCCAAAAGCTAAAACAGCAATTGATACTAGGGTGGTTATTTTGATTGTATTCATTGTCTTCTATTTTGATTAGCAAAGTAAAAACAAATCCCATGCCCAAATTGAACATGGGATCAAAAAGCTTCTTATCTTTTAAAAATAAATCTAGTTATGAACAAGCCATTACTATCTGATTTCCCGGCATCACTTTCTACGCCGCTGGTAACAAAAGCCAATTCCCAACCTTCCTCAGTCATTTGATTCAATTTCGATGAGATTAGGGCATCATTTGATGCGATATTTTGAAAGTTGATTCCCGCAAGACTATAAAAGTTCAGTAATTTGGATTCTGCAAATTTATCAATTTTAGCGTCGCCTCTTTTTACGTCCTTTCTGGTCACTCTTCTTTCCATCTGTCCTTTCGCTGGTGAATGCGTTTATATCCAATTCGCCCTTGTTTTCAACCATTCGGGATCGTCCAAGTCCGCCGGGAACAATAGACTCTACAACGGTGATTACTTTAAATTCATGAGCATATGATACAGTGCTTGCGGCTACCACAAGCAACATTATTAATAGGGATTTTTTCATTATTCGTATTTATAAGTGATTTAGTACAAAAGAAAACAGGTACAACCCAAAGGTTAGAAGTCTGCTGAAATTCGAAAGTTCAAAAACCTTGCCGATAATGAATTTGGTATTGCAAGCTGACTTCCTCTAATGTCCTGAATCCAGGAGTAAGAAAGGGTATTATCCGCACCAAGTGCATTTAATATTTCAGCTCTTAACCATAAGGTTTTCAGATACTTATTCTTTCTTAATTCAAGCGATTTAGAGAACCCGATATCTACCCGGAAAAATTCGTCACCAGCGAAAATATTTCTTGCATTAATTTCATTTGGTGGTCCAAGTGGGTACCCAGAACCAAATATTGAATTGACATAAACACGTACTGAGGGATCGTTCGGCATATGATCTTCGAAGAAAAAAGCAAGGTTAATTCGCTGATCACTGGGTCTTCGAATGTGGTTTTTGTCGTCTTCTTCCAAATCCTCTCGGGTATTCAATATTCCGAGACTAAACCAGGATTGCGAGCCTCGAATGAATTCTCCATTTAGACGAAAGTCAAAGCCATACGCAAAGGCATCGGCACTATTTTCAGCAAAATACCTGAGTCGGACATTGTCAATGTCGTACGGTATCACACTTTCCAATCTCTTGTAGTAACCCTCGGAGGCCAGTAGAAATGGCCTGCCCCACCAATTGAATAATCTTTCCACTCCCAGTATCAAGTGAGTCGATTGTTGAGCCTTAACATCATCTCTGATATTTCCATCCAGATCCCTCAATTCTCTGTAAAAGGGTGTTTGACTGTATTTTCCAACCGATATGCGAAAGGAAGTTTCTCTTTCCCAGTTTGGTTTATGTCGATAGGTCAATCTTGGGCTTACGAGCACTTCGCCTGTGAAATCCATATAATTTACCCGGGCACCTAGATTAAATGCATGCGTTGAGTCTTTTGAAAAGACGGTTGACTGAAGATAACCCGTGTAGGTTTGAGTGGTCAGATCTAGTTCATTGAATACGCTTCGAAGAACATTGCTGTTAGGATCCGAAGGGTTTATAATAAATCCTGCTGAGTCCAAATAAGCATATTCGTTAAGTTGGTCGTCAATTTGATTCTGGTTGAAACCACCACCCCATTCCAAAAGAATCCAATCACTCAGCAGTAGCTCGTTTCGCAATTCAAGATTGATGATTGTAGCGTCCAGTTCGTTCCGTCCGTAATTGAAATTGGTACCAATCCCACGTGTGATTACGCAATCATTGAAACTGTTGGAGCCAGGATTGTTATCAACATCGCAAATTCGGTAGGCACCTTCAACATTGTAGAATTCTCGTTCCGTGGTACTAACCCCAGAGGCAATAAGCCTAGTTAGAAACTGATTGGACCATTTATGCGAAAAATTGAATCCTGTCTGGTAAGTATCATAGTTCAGCAATTCTCTTCCTTCGAAAGCTGTTTGAATTCGCAGGGTCTCTGAGACGGAACCAAAATCTGTCGTCTGGGATTCTGGAATTGTTAAATACCTATTCCTCCCGTACGCCAAGAGCCAGTTCAGCTTTGTCCTATTCACTTGCTGTCCTTTTTGTGAAAGGTCAAACGTGAAAAATGCTTGAGCATCCGAGTACGATGGTAAATATTGACCTTTCGTCTCCAGAGTCCCCAGCAAGTACCGGGTGTCACTATGACGTGCTCCAAAGAGATATTTTACTCGGTCAGAAATTCTATTTCCAGCGTAAACGGAACCACCAAGAAGACCAAAATTTAAGCTTCCATGATAAGATTCTGGCTCTTTGTATAGAATGTTGAGCGATGAGGACAGTTTGTCCCCGTATTTTGACTCCCAGCCACCAGCATAGAAACTGATGTCTTTCACCAAATCCGAATTAACAAAACTTAAACCTTCCTGACGGCCAGCATTGGAAAGAAAAGGACGGTATACTGGAATGTCGTTGACGTAAACAAGGTTTTCATCAAAATTTCCTCCCCGTACGTTGTAGCCAGAGGATAATTCATTGTTTGCCGCAACACCAGGTAGTGTCACAAGGACTTTGCTAAAATCACCTGAGGCTGATGGTAAATTCTGCGCAGCCCGTGAGTCAATTTTTGTGGCAGGATCAAGTGCATCACTTTCTGGTTCTCCTATGATTTCTACCTCATCAAGTCTGGTGTTTTTTCCGATCAGTCTTACAGATAAGCTCTGGGTACGCCCTGCCTGGACGTTTATCTGAACTTCTCTCGATGTGTACTGAATATGTGAAAACACAAGCGCATCTGGCCCATCGGGTAAACCAATTTCGAATTGACCGTCAATATTGGAAATCGTCCCGATTCTGTTGTCGGATTTGAGAATAACATTTACTCCCGGAATGGCCTCACCATTCTCGTCTGATATCAACCCTTTTATTAGCCCTGGCGATTGACCAAGTGCTGCGAAACATGCAAACAAGCTTAAGGTTACTAGGAAGTGCCGCAAAGGTTAGGCAGATTTAAGGTTGCTAATGGTCTGTGCTGGATCGTCTGACTTGAAAACAAAACTACCAGCTACCAACATGTCAGCACCTGCTTCGAAAAGTTCACCTGCATTTTGATCCGTGACTCCCCCATCCACTTCGATGAGGATGTCTGAATCTATCGTATCAATCATACCTCGAAGTTTACGGACTTTCGAGAAAGTCGTCTCAATAAATTTTTGCCCTCCAAATCCAGGGTTTACTGACATTAGTAAAACGAGATCCACGTACGGGAGTATCTCTTCTAAGACATCAACAGGAGTATGAGGGTTGAGCACAACTCCCGCTTTAGCTCCTAATTCCCTAATTCTGGTGACAGTACGATGCAGGTGATTATGCGCTTCGTAGTGCACACTAATGATCTCTGCTCCTGATTTGATACAATCCTCCAAGTATGGATCGGCATTCTGAATCATTAGATGAAAGTCCATTGGTTTCTTAGAATGCTTGTGCATTGCTGCGCAAACGGGAAATCCATACGAAATATTAGGCACAAAAACTCCGTCCATGATGTCGATGTGTACATAGTCAGCATCGCTATTATTCAGCATTTCTATATCACGCTGGATGTTGGCAAAGTCAGCTGACAAAACAGAAGGAGCAATCAATCTTTTCATTTGAAGTTTATCAGTTTAACAACCTTTTTTTCATTGGCATATTGCAAGGATAAGAAATAAAGACCTTCTTGAATGTCCTGCAGAGTAAACTCTACAATTGTACTCGGCTCTGAAACAGAAATTGAGTCACGAAGAATTGTCTTGCCTTCACTATCAATTATTTCAATAGTGAGTGGGCCGTTCATTTCCGCATCTATTTTCAAGAAAAGTTTTTCTCCCTGAAATGGATTCGGATAGACTGTGATTTTTTCTGAGAGTATATCTGCAGTGCTCAGCACTTTTCCATCCACTGCAAAAGTGTAGAATGGAACTCCGTGACCGACTAATGTATCGGGACTATGAGCATTATGAGATCCTGACCGAATGGCATTCATCACTTCCTGATTTGTCCAGCCAGGATTCGCTTGCCAAATGCCTGCGACCAGACCTGCAATCTGAGGAGAGGCAAAGCTTGTTCCATTTCCCATTGTGATGCTACCGGTTCCTCGAATAATTGTAGTGCCAAAACCCAACGCACTAACGTCTGGTTTTATTCGACCATCAGAACTTGGGCCGAGCGAACTAAAGGGGGTCCACGAGAAGTCTGGATTTACGCTTCCAACAGTCAAGATTTCCTTTGCATCAGCTGGTGGTGTTATGTACCTCCAGGCTGACGGTGGATTGTCTCCATCGTTCCCTGCGCTGACGACAACTATCATTCCCTTTTCAGAAGCTATCTTGGCAGCTATTGAGACAATGGTCGTTTCCCCATCTAAATCTTCATATTGGTAGTCATGCTCCTTTATGTCGAAGGTATTGTAGCCAAGAGACGCATTGATTACATCCGCTCCCAGGCTATCTGCAAACTCTGCACCAAGTAGCCAGTTGTACTCCTCAACCCTGTCTTCACTTCCAACTTCTTCTGTGATACACAAAATGAAATCAGCGCCATACGCTACTCCTTTGAAGTCTTCTTGGTATTTACCTGCTATCGTCGAAAAGACAGACGTGCCGTGGTCACCCACTCGAAAAACGTTTCCTGAATTTTCAACAAAATCTCTCTGCGCTATTATCTTATTTCCGGTCCACAGATGCTCGAATGGTTCGAATTCATCGACACCAGTAAACCCATTGTCAAGCACCGCAATCAACATTCCTTCGCCTCGAATGCCCTCCTGATGCATGAGATTAATTTGTAGCATACTATTCTGTAGTTCAGTGGTGGCACTAACCGAAGACGGCTTCTTAAATGTAGTGGGAGTTTCAAAAGTAATCTTGTCTGTTGAAAGCTTGGCGTTGTTAGCTACTAAAGTGATACTGTCTACAAAGGCAAGAGATTGAATTGACTGGATATTTGATGCATCTGTTTGGATCAACGCTCCATTTAGCCACTTGGTTGTAAAGTAGACCTCTATTCCCATGATTCGCAGGCTATCAACATAGGCAGGGTTTACAGGCATGTCGGCGGAGTCGATAGAAATGGTTTGAGATGACCTTCGTTGTAGCGCTCGATCTGTCAAAAAGTTCTCTGGAGCATCAATGGAATACGGATAGTTCATACCCGACCTATTTCCAAAAAAGACCATATACCGATCCTGCGCCACTGAAAAAAGGGCACTTGAAAGGGCAACCGTAAACATAATAACCTTACTCATTTCCTGCTTCGATTAATGTTTGTTTCAGGAATCTACCAGCTTCTATTTCTCCGATTTCGTTACAATCTGCGGTGCAGAACTGTAACGTCAAGTAGTTTTTTTGTACAAGGCCAACCCCTCTTGCGTACACCTCGCTCCTTTCATCTTGACCGACGATATTTGGTTCTATATCCTCAATAATTAGCCGTATATGGTCGTCAAAAGCCACAGAATCAATGAGCACTCCTGTCGCAGGCTGATAGAAATACGTGATCTCCGATTTGGAATTCAGACTGTTTCCATTCCATTCTCGCCCCAACTCTACAGGAAATGTAAGCTTCATGAAAGGCACACTGTTTTCGCTGATAGCCAGATAATTTGCGGTTAAGGTGGCTGTCCAAACGGAGTCACTTTTCCATTTGTCTGTTGCTTCGTTCCTCTTATCTCTACGAATTAAATAACTCGTTTGATCTGGGGATACCAAAGAATCAAAGATGGTTTCTCGCAATTGATAGTGCGTGGTATCAAAACCTGATAGTTTGTAGTCAATCTCCTCTACATCATAAACCCTGTACTGGCCAAGTTCGATAGGATAGAAATCATAGCCAAGGGTCTCAGGTGTGACCTCTAGACGTTGGTTACAAGAAGTCCATACCAGTGCAAATACCAATGGAATAACTATTCTCAATTCTTAGATGCTTGATGAAAACTCTGATTAATCCAACCCCCTCCAATGACATCCTCTCCTTCGTAGAAGACCGCAGCTTGACCAGGCGCAATGGCACTGACACCATTTCCAAAGAACACCTTCATACTGTCGCCCACTTGCTCAATAACGGCAGGTGCACCGCTATCATTGTAACGAACCTTGGTAATTGTGTCTTTTCTTTCACCTTCGATCGAAGCGTATTTCTGCAGGTTTAATTGATTTACATACATGCCGTCGCGACTCAACTCATCAAAAGTTCCCAGTACTACACGGTTTATATCTTTCTGTATTTCAGTAACATATACAGGATAACCTAAAGCGATTCCAAGTCCCTTTCGCTGACCAACCGTGTAAAATGGATAGCCTTTATGTGTCCCAACTACAGATCCATCTTCCAATACGAACTCTCCTCCATTTACTTTTTCTTCGAGTCCCTCAACCCTCCTTCTTAGAAACCCTCGATAGTCGTTGTCTGGCACGAAACAAATCTCATAGGATTCGGACTTTTGTACCAATTCATGAAATCCTCGTTCAGTTGCCATGTCTCTGATCTCTGATTTCTTAAGATCCCCTAGTGGAAATTTAGTTCTGCTCAGGCTTTCTTGAGAAATACCCCACAAAGCGTACGACTGATCTTTGTACCCATCCAGCCCTTTAGAAACAACAAAGCGACCGTTCTCCTCCCTTATGTTGGCGTAGTGTCCAGTAGCAATGTAATCACACCCGAGCTTGTCTGCTCTTCGCAAAAGCGCATCCCACTTGATGTGTGTATTACAAAGAACGCACGGGTTTGGTGTCCTTCCATTGAGGTACTCATTGGTGAAGTGATCAATGACGTAATCACCAAACTCCTCCCTGATATCGATGATGTAATGTGGAAATCCAAGATCAACGGCTATATTTCTCGCATCGTTGATGGAATCAAGACTGCAGCAGCCCGTCTCCTTTTTGCTCCCCCCTGAGTTTTGATAGTCCCATGTTTTCATGGTCATTCCTATCACCTCGTAACCTTCTTCGTGCAGTAGCACCGCAGCGAGAGAGCTGTCAATACCGCCGCTCATCGCTACTAAAATTCTTCCTTTTTTGCTCATAATTTGCTTATTACCGGGTTCACAGCCACGGTTTACACATTGTAAAATGCAAAGTTACTTAGTTGTTGGCTAACTGGTGGAATAGTTAACTGGTTAACTGGTTAAATAGTGGATTGGTTAAATAGTAGGAATAGTTAATTGGTTAATTGGTTAAATAGTTAATTGGTTAAATAGTAGGAATAGTTAATTGGTTAAATAGTAGGAATAGTTAATTGGTTAAATAGTAGGAATAGTTAATTGGTTAACTAGTTGATTGGTTACCGTTCCACAAATTAACTACTCCACTAATCAACTATTCACTAAACTAACAACATCCCCCACCATCATAGAAGTAGGTACTCTTAGAGATTGAAAGGTCTTTTCTTCCAAGTTCCCCAAGATTATTTGCAGTCTTGTCGCAAACAGATAATGGTTGATTGTACATGAGTACATGACCTCCGTGATCATCAAAGTATTCCTCGCTACCTGTGTAGATAGCTGTACGTCCTGTAAATACACATGGGCCATCTGCAGCCATCGGATCCTTAATTGCGCAGACTTCTACACTTTCAATGAATATTGGCGTATCGGTATCGTAGTGCTCTGGATCAAGAATTCTGTATGGACGTTTTGCTCTTATTTCAACGGTTCCAAAGCCCACATCTGTGATCATCTTGATATAGTCCTTCAAAGGCAGCGAACCGCTGAGGCAAAGTCCTCTTAGCTCTGGATCATTCTTTAAGTTTTCAGGCATTGTATCTTCACTGACAGGGTCAGATAAAACCAATCTTCCATGCGGCTTAAGGACTCTATACATTTCCTTCAGTGCCGTCTTCAAGTCTTCTTCATGGAAAATGTTGAATAAACAATTTTGAGCAGCTACATCAATTGACTCGTCCTCTACCGGAAGACTCAATGCGTCTCCTTTTCTCAAACTGACGTAATCAGATTTGAACCAATCGTTAGACTCCTCAGCAGTTTTAAAGTTTTCGGCACAAGCCACCAACATTTCATCTACTACGTCTACCCCAACTACTCCCTCTGTTTGTCTGCTGAAGTAAGAGAATTGCAACAACTCCATTCCGCCACCAACACCTACATAAAGTATTTTAGGATTATTAATCAGGTCGCGGGGATGAACGGTGCTACCACAACCGTAGTTCATTTCCTGCATTCGCTTAGGAATGTCTAATCCAGGGAATGCCCAAATGGGTGTTGTGGTACAGCAAAGCCCAATATCAGGCGTTTCTGCTGCTTTTTTATAGATGTCTTTGGTTGTTTCCAGGTATGTTTCCACGAATGACGATTTAATTCTTTTGTAATGTTAAAGTAGAATGGACAAGCAACACCGTATATCTCTATTTGAGCTGTCGAATGTAGTAGCCACGATAAATAAAGGGAAATGGACGAAATAAAGTTCATGCTAGTATGTCCGCTGAGAAACTTATCCAATTTGAGTTGCAACTAATTTCACTTTTTCTACTAATAGCGTCACTATTACAATCGGATTTTAGATCAGTGATTACTTACTTTGCTACAGAAGTTAATCCACAAGAAAATGTCGCTCAAAACCTTTGTTAAAATTTCCAATGTTTCCAGTCTGAGCGATGCACGATATTGTGCTGGAATGGGTGTTGATATCCTGGGCTTCAACATCGATCCGACTTCTTCATCCAGAATTAGTCCAGAGGATTACAAGGAAATAACAGATTGGGTTGCAGGAGTCGAGTTTGCGGGAGAATTTGATTCTGCTGACGCAGATGAGATCAAAAGAACGGTCAAGGATTATCCGATAAGCTATGTTCAGCTTTCAAAGCTTGACCTGGTGGAGAAGATTGGGCTCTTGGGAATCCCACTCATTTTTAAGGCTGACATTGATGCCGAGAAGGACTTGACAGATCTAAGTCACACACTCAGTTATCTTGATGAGCTGGCTACCATCGTGATATTGAAGACTTCAAATCAGGAACTTGTTGATGAACTTGACAAGATCATCTCCTTCTACAATGGCAATATCAAACTTCTGAAAGGGTTTCAGGTGATACCTTCGGATTCGATCCATAAGTTTCCTGGATTGGAGATGCAAGCGACAAAGGAAGAGAAACCAGGGCTCAAGGATTACGGAGAAATCATGGATGTACTAGAAATATTGGACGCCGACTAATTTCGTCTGGTTATAACCCAAAGCGCTCGGTCAGCGCGTGACGAACTCTTTCCAATCCCTCCAGTATGTACGCCTTTCGTTCTCCAATTCCGATTCGGATGTGATAATCCATTCCAAAACAATCACCAGCAACAATGAATACACTCTTCTCTTCCCTTAACCATTTTGTCAGCTCGGAGGAATTTATGTCGAGGTTGTATTTGATAAACAACATCCCACCACCCTTGGGAGGCACGTACTCAAATAGATCTCCGTATTGATCCAGCCAGTTTTTAACTGCCACAAGGTTTTCATTCAACATCTCTCTATTTCTTGTCAAGATCTCCTTTCGCTTTTTGGGACGCAAGGCAATTTCTCCAAGAAAATGACTCATGATTCCTGCTGTTATGGAAGTGTAATCATGATATGCCCACGTTTCTGCTATTACATCTTCAGGTCCAACAAGCCATCCTAGTCGCAAGCCTGGAAGTGCATACGCTTTTGATAGTCCTCCAGTCGCAACCACCTTGTCGTACATCCCAACAAAGCTTGGCACAGTTTGGCCATTCAACTCTGCTCCTCGATATACTTCGTCACAATACAACCAAGCGTCAACGCTCTTGGCAACCTCAACAAGCTCCTGCATTTCTTTTTCAGAAAGTACGTATCCAGTTGGATTATTTGGATTGCACAAGGCAATCATCTTCGTATTCGAAGTGACTAATTTCTGTAACTCCTCCAAATCAGGAGCCCAATTGTTTTCCTCCTGCAAATGGAAAGCCTTTACGGCGCAACCCATTTCTTCCGCGATTCCCCAGATCTGCATGTAGTTGGGGACCATCATAACTACCTCATCCCCTTTTTCAAGCAAGGTGTGACAGGCAACAAAATTTGCCTCTGACGAGCCATTGGTCACGAGAACATTATGTTCACTTGAATCTTTATATAGCGCGCTTATTCGCTCTCTGATGGCGATAGATCCATTTGTTTGACCGTAACCCAGCACGGTAGTAGACAACTCCTCCATCTGTTCTTCAGATAAAAACTCTTTCAACGTGAAAGGATGAAACCCACTTTCTGTCAGGTTGTAGTCTACTGTATTTTCAAAAAGGGATTGTACCCGCTCAAGCTCAAAAATCGGAATATTCATTTCTCTATTTGCTTTAAGTAGTGTGAATAGACAGCTTCAGCTATCATAATATCCTGGACCGCAACTCCAGTTAGGTCGGCCACAGTAATTTGTTGATTGTCAGCTCTTTGTAATTGTCTACTCTGAATGGCGCTTCCTAGTTCGATTGGCTTCTCATTTGAAATCAACCCGCTCTTTACTGCCTGATAAATCTCCCCTCTCGAATTGCTTTGAGGAAGACTGTCAGCAATGACGAGATCAGCTTTTTTCAAAATCTCAGCATCCAGTTCTTGTTTTTCTGATGTATCCGAGCCAACAGCAGTGATATGAGTCCCGGGCTGGATGTCATTTACATGTAGCAAAGGTTCTTTTGAAGGTGTTGTCGTCACAATCAGGTTAGCGTTTCTGGCAAGTTCAGCTGGACTGCTTGCCAGATGTACATCCAGTTCCTGGTCGAGTTCTTCTTTCATTGCTGCTGCTTTTTTTAAATTTCTTCCCCAAAGCCAAACAGATGTACATTTCGTTTGCCGTCTTAGCAACTCCAGCTGAAGTCTTGCCTGAATTCCAGTACCCAGAATGCCAATGGAAGTAATGTGTTCAGTGGCGAAGTACCTGGCGACCAGTGCCCCGGCAGCAGCCGTCCTAAGATCGGTTAGTTTTCCATTGTCCAACAGAATTGCCTTGGCTTCACCTGTATTCTGGCTAAACAACAGCACCATCCCTTGACTAGATGGAATGTTCTTCGCAGCGTTGTTGGGAAAACCAGACGCTATTTTGATTGTGTAATTATCTTGATTTTTTATGTAGCCGTACTTGATGTGGGTCTCTCCTATCGGATCCCCGAACAACAACTCGCCAACGGGAGGAACAACGGTGTTCCCATTGCTATACTGGATAAACCCTTCCTCCATTGCCTTTACAAGGTCTAGCTGTCTGGCAATGTCGAGAATTTCCTTTTCCTCAATTATTGTCACCATAGTCAGCTAGAATTTCAGTGAATAAACTCATGTTGATCTTTTTTCCTGTTACAACAACCACCACATTTTTTCCTTCGTAGTGGCGGGAGTTTAGCAAGGTGGCCACCGAAAGTGCCGCTCCGGGTTCTATGATCGTCTGATGATTTTGAGCCATAAATGCAATGGCTTCTCTGATCTGCTCTTCTGTGCAGAGATCAATGCCATGAAGGTATTGATTGCATATTTCAAAAGTCAGACTGCCTTCCTCGATACCACCTGCCGTAGCGTCAGATATTGTTTTTAGCTCCGAAGGATCCACGATATGACCATTTTCGATGGAATGGAACATTTCCGCAGCATTTTCTGGCTGACTCCCAATTACTTGAACATTTGTAGAAGGATTGAAATAAGAAGCTAGCCCCGAGATAAGGCCACCGCCACCTATTGGACACATCACTACCTCTACATCTGCCACCTGCTCTTCAATTTCAATACCGATGGTTCCCTGTCCTTTGATGATCTCGGGGTCATTGTATGGATGTATCAATACGCCATCAATTTCCTTTGCATATTCAGCTGCCTTCTGTTCTGTTTCCATGCTCCTGGCTCCGAAGTACCGAATGTCGACATTGTACTGTTCTAAAGCCTTCACTTTCGCAGGGCTTGCTCCCTCTGGAAGGAAGAGAACATTTTTCATGCCTCTTGCATGTGTCACATGCGCAAATGCCGCTGCATGGTTGCCAGTAGATGCGGCAACTTGCGTTTTTGCTTGATCCTCAGGAGAGAGACTTAGAATTTTGGTTAGTGCTCCTCTCAACTTGAACGATCCGCTGTTCTGCAAGCACTCCATTTTAAGGTGTACTCGTGCACCAGATATCTTGCTCAATTCGTGTGAATACACCATGGGCGTTTTCCAGACTTCTTCCCTTATTCTTTCATACGCTTTCTTAATATCTTCTCTTGTTATCATCGTTTTATTCTCTTACTATTTCCACAAAATAAAAACTCCGCACACCAAACAAATGCTCATTTGTTAAGGTATGCGGAGTTCCGCAAGAAATCAATCTCCTTTTCCAGTTTCTTCCTTAAGTCGAAAAGTCGATCGGCAGCTTAAGTGCTACATTTCTTCTGAGGCTAAATTATAGATAGTAAATGAAAAACAAAACTCGAGAATCAAAGTATGTACTTGAAATAAATAGTTGCTAATATTGTATTTCCCCAACAACAAGCTCCCAAAACATGTAGTAACCCAAGAATTGAGGTTGCTTTTTTTGTGTTCAAAACAGACTAAAAAATGTGCGGAATAGTAGCAGTGTTCAACCAGAATGGTGGATGCGAACAATTAAGACGGCAAGTCCTTGAAATGTCTAAGATGGTCAGACATCGTGGACCAGACTGGTCTGGGATTTATAGCAATAATAATGCTATTCTCGCCCATGAACGGCTTGCCATTGTAGACCCGAAGTCGGGTGGTCAACCCTTGATAAGCAAAGACGGTGGCAAAATTTTGGCGGTAAACGGCGAAATATACAATCATCAGCAATTTCGCGAAGCATTGAAAAACGACTATGCCTTTCAAACGCTCTCGGATTGTGAGGTCATTCTAGCGCTGTATGAAAAGTCTGGCACTAGTTTTTTGAACGACCTGAATGGAATCTTTGCTTTTGCCTTGTATGATCAATCAAAAGATACGTATCTAGTTGCCCGTGATCACATGGGAATAATTCCTTTATACCATGGTTGGGATAAAGAGGGCAACTACTATGTAGCATCCGAATTGAAATCGCTTGAGGGAGTTTGCAATAAGATCGAAATATTTCCTCCAGGTCACTACCTGTCAAGTGCTGACATGGAGTTAAAGAGATGGTATGAAAAGGATTGGACTGCTTTTGAGCATGTGAAAGAAAACGACACGGACATATCCAAGATTAAAGATGGTCTGGAAGCAGCGGTGCATCGGCAACTCATGTCAGATGTTCCTTATGGTGTATTGCTTTCAGGTGGATTGGATTCTTCCATTATTTCTGCTATTGCAAAGAGATACGCTTCAAAACGTGTGGAGTCAGACGATCAAAGCGAAGCCTGGTGGCCTCAGCTGCATTCGTTTTCTGTCGGTCTTGACGGGTCGCCTGATTTAAGATTCGCGCAAGAGGTGGCTGACCATATTGGTACCGTACATCATGAAGTTACGTTCACTATTCAGGAAGGCTTGGATGCTATCAGAGATGTCATCTATCACCTTGAAACATACGATGTGACTACGATACGAGCCTCTACTCCTATGTATCTCTTGGCACGCGTTATTAAGTCAATGGGAATTAAGATGGTGCTGTCTGGTGAAGGTGCGGACGAATTATTTGGAGGATACCTGTATTTTCATAAAGCACCCAACGCCAAAGAGTTTCACGAAGAGACAGTCAGAAAATTAGATAAGCTGCACCTCTATGATTGCAATAGAGCAAACAAGTCCCTCTCCGCATGGGGTGTGGAAGGTCGCGTTCCTTTTTTGGACAAGGAGTTTATTGACATCGCCATGACCATCAACCCAAAAGACAAGATGATCGATGAGAATCGAATGGAGAAATGGGTGTTACGAAAAGCATTCGAAGACTACCTTCCAGCTAGCGTTGCGTGGAGACAGAAGGAACAATTCTCCGATGGAGTTGGATATAGCTGGATTGATCAGCTGAAGGAGACTGTTGAAAAAGCAGTTACAGATCAAAACATGGCACAGAAGCAGCATCGTTTCTCTACAAAGCCGCCCATGAACAAAGAGGAATACTTTTATCGATCCATATTCGAGGAGCACTTCCCTTCGAACGCTGCTGCGGAAACAGTGCCGTCTGTGCCTTCGGTTGCCTGCAGTACTCCTACAGCGTTGAAGTGGGACAAGAAATTTGAAGAAATGAATGATCCATCAGGAAGGGCTGTGTCAGCTGTTCATCAGGATGGGTATTAGAAGTTTGGGTTAGTGTGTTTGTGCTCTGTTTCTTTGGGGGCTAGGTTTTGTGAGACAGATCAGTTTTAAGTAAAAATATCTAAAAGTGATACTACTCTAAGATAATTGCACGCATTGTAAACGCACTTAACACGCGAGAGGACAAATTTTTCTTATAGTCTGGGTTGTTTTGAAAATTTCTTCAGACCCAAAAATCCCGTTATCAACTCCTCTCACAGATTCAACCAATAAGTAATCTTAAATGTCAAGGCCCTAGTACGTGGCTGACCAATACTGAACCCACCTTCATGATCCGCAAAATAATTATCCGTATACACCAGGAATATATCTGAGACCGGCTTGAACCTCCACTGGAACCGGGTATTGATATTCAGATTTTCGATTTGACTGTTGTACTGAATAAATGTGGTCAAAAAGACCTTTTTTGAAAACGTAAAATCGAAGCGAGGACCAATTAAATAAAGGGACGTAGTAGTGTACGGTTCTGGCAAAATGATTCGATTAAACGCAAAGTCTATGGACGTAAAACCAAGCGGTTGATACCTATACCCCACAGAGCCCTCAAGATTAATCCGGTCTCCATTAAAGTATTGACCAGATCGGGTGTTTAACCGATAGAAAAACTTCTTTCGTTGATCTGATTCATATCGTGCAATGAATTGATAATTGGTGTATTCTGTGTCTTCCGAGAGCTCCACTCCGCCTGTGCCACTCGGATCAAAAGAATTAAACAGGTAGGTATACTGCTTTCGGAGGCGCGTGAAAAAAGTGGCCGTATTTCTAAATGAAATCTCATACTGAAGATTAAAATCCCAGTCCAGGAAGCCAAAGGTGTCATTTCCAACCATGTCAAAATCTACTGCTGGTCCATGCTGCTGAATACTACCACTCTTCGGAAACCACCGGTACTTGACCGTGGTTGCTAATTGCCTGATGTCATTTCTTCTGACAAAGCCGACCTCTGGGTTATATTCTTCTCCAACCAACTGGGAAAATACATTCACTGACCATTTTTGGATATCATAATTCAACGAAAGCCCTGCCGCATAGGGTGATGTCAAGGTTTCTGGCCCAAATGTTCGATGGTAGAATACTTTCCCGTTCCATACATTATTGATGCTTGCCAGGCGATATTCCACACCCATGGTTCGGTTGAATTCATTCAAAGAGGTCGTATCATAGTCACTTGAAGATTCAAATGTCTGCTTATTCACTGCGAACAGGCTCACATTCGACCGACCAAAAACCTTCTGCTGCAAACTCACCATCGAATAGTTGTACGTGGGCAGCCCGATGGAAGCGTCTCTTCCTGTTTGCATGGATAAAACTCCTAACCGTAAATCATCAGAAACTTTACCATTCAAACGCATCCCAAAAGGAATCTGATTTTGAACATTCTGACCTGTCAGCGTATCGATCGCTATTCCAATCCGTCTGGAAAAAAAGGGTCTGGTACTTCCTGTGCCAAAACCGGAAAACAGGTCTGCATTTTCAAGGAAAAATTGGCGTCTCTCGGGAAAGAAAATCTCAAATCGATCGAGATTTGTCACCTGCCGATCTACTTCCACCTGGGAAAAATCAGGATTTACGGTTAAGTCGAGATTTAATCCAGGGGTTACCGCATATTTTAGATCAAACCCAACAGATGGATCAAAGTCTTCCTCTGTATTTTCTTCAAAATCACGCTGCGTGTTGCTGGCTACATAGGGTATCACTGAAATATTTCTTCCCGGCTTTTTGGTAGGAGTATCCCAAATTAATTCACGGTTGGTTGCCAGATTGAAAACAGGAAAAGTCCTTTTGATAGGTGCCCATGTACTTCTTTCCGCATATTCGCTATCCACTCGATAAAAATTAACCAACCAGGAATCAGCATCTTCGCTGAAGCGCAGTGTTTTAAAAGGAATAGCCATCTCAACCACCCAATAGTCTTCAACCTGGCGCGCTTCTGCATACCACTTATTATCCCAATCCATGCTAAAGCTGCCTCTACCTGACCCTCCATTCACAATGAGTGCTTCCCTCATTACCCCATAAGGATTAACACCAAACAACACTCCATTCGTGCGATCTGAAAACGGATCAAAAATGACAGAGAAACTGTCATTTGCAGCACCGGCAAAATCCCGTCTCAGGGAAGGTGTGACATAGGACCGCGACCCGGATAAATTATGCATGATACCAAGTACATAGATGTTGTTATCATCGTACAATATTTTGGCAATCGTTTGTGCCCGGGCAAGAAGCGAATCCGTTGGAAAATTCTGAGTGAAATTAAAGGCAGAATCAGCCGCCTGCCAGGCAATCTCATCCGGTATTCCATCTATCGTTATAGCTTGTGGTGTTCGGCGAATCTCAATAGTCTGAGCTATGGCCTGAATCGAAGCACAACAAAAAAACATGGAAATTACGACTTGTTTCGGTATCCTCATTCTTGATGCGCAAAAATAGCAGTTGGAACTTCATGTCAATTACCGCCTATACAAAATTGATATAATCAAAAAAAGTAGCCTGGCTTATCTGGCCGGTAGATTTACAATTTAGATTCCTGTTTTATTACACTTCAAGCCAGCAATTGCCTTAGAGGAGAGTGATTACGCGGCAAGAAGGGTGCCAGCGTTGGGTTCCTTTTATGATACTAATTGACTTGAATATACTTGCTTAACCACTCCTTCTGGATTGAACTTTTCCTTTGCATGGTATAAGTCAAAACTTCGTTGCATTCCTAACCAAAGATCAGGTGTAGTGTCGAATGCTTTAGAAAGCCTAATCGCCATTTCAGAACTAACTGATGATCTACCATTAATTATTGCAGAAAGCATCGGTCTTGTTATTCCTAAAGAATTGGCCAAATCGCCTATTGTAAGATCGAGAGGTTCTAAATAATCATGTCTAATAATTTCACCCGGATGTGTCGGCCTCATTTTCATTTCCATATCAGTGATAATCTAAGTAGTCAACATCAAATGCTTTTCCATCTTCAAGTTTAAAAGTTATCCTCCAATTCTTTTTCACCGTTACTCCCCAGTGACCTTTTAAGCCAGCCTTCAAAGGATTGAATCGAACGATAGGTCATGAGCCTTGTTTTGTGATTAACTCGCCTTTTCCGCTAGTAGATTTTATCCACTTTTGTGGATAACCTCAAAAGAAAAAAGAACCAAAAAGAAAACTTTATAATAGTCATAGTATCTAGGAAAAATACAATAACACTAACCTAAAGGTTTTGTGAGACTAATCTAGGTGTTTCATAGGACTAAGAAATTACCAAATAAAGGTAATTGCTTTGGAACCTGTTACAGGAATTTCATTTTCGATGGCATCTCCATCAAGGAAATCAATTAATTCCTCATTCTTGAAGTACTCAATAAGGTTCTTATCCATTTTCTTTATTAACCCCTGAATTGATCCGGTAGCCTTACCTAAATGGTAAGGCTTCATGTTGAGTATAGCATTTTGTTATACTCATTACTAAATTTTCTATAACACGATTAATAACTCACTCAATTTTGATTCCAGTTTGAAATGACGTGGCGATTGTTCCATTACCTATTAAAAGCAGCGCATCTACACCAAATAGATGCCTTTTGAAATTTGAAATTGCTCTACTATCTAAACCGAGTCTTTTTAAATCATTTGATAGGAGTCCTTTGGTATAATAATCTCTTAAAGGCAATGCATCAATGATTACAAATTTTTCTTTTGATACAGAATTAATAAATGGAACCATATATGGAGCCCACTTCTCCAATCTGCTATACCCATTTTCATCACTATTTACGTACATAGCTAAAGTAAATGAAGTCATTTCGTTGGATTTTGAAAATTCGTTTAAAAAGTTTCCGAACGTAAGTACATTATTTTCGCTCATGCCAGAATAGCTGTGATATATGCCAAATTTTGTCATTACCCTAGGTATTTCGTTATCAAGTTCATAGGCATTATTATATTCCTGCATGAACCTTGATTTCATAAACTCTTCTCTTTCAAAACTATGGATATAATGACTTCCAAAATGATAATTCCATTTTACTCTATTTCCAACAATAAGATTGTTTATAAGAAAATCTGCATAGGAGTCTTCTGTTGGGTTACTTGATTGTTTTAATGATTCTAATATTTTTTTGTTTGCCTCTACGTTCATTTTACCTGACATAAAACTTTCGGAGTTTCTTGCCCTTTTATTTTCATACTGATTTGCTTTATTTTTTAATTCAATTAAAATTTTTTCCGTTTCCTTTGTAGGTTTTAACTGCAGTAGTTGATCCAAATAGTGAGACATTCCTATGGTTGGATCCGCACCCCATATAGCATTTCCTTTTCCTTTAGATAAGCGTCCGACATCTGCAATCAGATTCAAATCTTGATCAGAATAAAATGTAAATCCGTGCAAATATTTTTTTGCTAACTCATATATTTTCTCCCTGTCACCCTTATATGGTCCTTGAGAAGAAAATCTAGCTATTAAAGGGTCTTGTTCTAAAGCAACATAGTTGAAACCTTTTGATTCATTTAAATATCTAAAAATTGATGTTGCAATAATTGGAATTTCTTTGTTTTGATGTTGCTCTCCAAGGTTAACAAATTGTGCATTCTGAGTCCTTTCAATTATAAATTGATACCCCTCTCCTCCAAGATTTCCATTATTATCAATTGTTAGTTCATAACTATGAATTTGAACAAGACTATCCAATGTACTCTTGGAAGCTTGAGCGGATGTATATGAAATTGAGGAATAGCAAAAAATAAATTGAGCAAAAATTCTGAAGAAAGTAAATGTTTTCATGTGAGTCGTATTTATAATGTTATCACGAATATTATTCAAAAATCGAGAGGCTTAATTCCATTTAATACAATCAATCATCCAAAAATCTCAGGTTCTTGTGCTTAAACATGAGATGAAAAAAATGGTTGATTGGAATAGCTTGCGCAAGCATATATCTCGTAGCGGTTGACTTTTAAAATTTAGAAGTTACTAGTGACCGTTATCAATCCTTTCAGTTGGTTCACTTGATATTAATTCAGTCCATTTCCCATCCTTCAAAAGCCATAAATCACTAAAAACCCGCTGACCATCATGGCCTCCAAATAGAACCACTTCTTTTCTTTTCTCGTCATAGATCATTTCGCTATGATTTCTGGGCGCTGGCCTGTCTTCCATCTGAACCTGCTTCCATGTAATACCGTCAAACATCCAGGTTTCATCGATGCGTGATGTTCCATTCCACCCACCAAAGCGAACGATGCTTTCAAGCTTCATGTCATAGCTCATAGAAGTGTTGTAGACACCAGATGGCTGTTCTATTTGAAGTCTATACCACTCTTTGCCATCCCACTGCCAGGTTTCTCCTTTACCATTACCATATTGTCTATCTACTGTGCTGCCGCCAAAAAGTAGTACGGTTTCATCTTTTGGGTGATAAACCATTGACGCCCCATTTCTCTGGGTAGGCCCTGTTTTTGACATTAAATGCCATTCATTATCATGAAGTTCCCAAGTATCCCCAAGCTTTACGTATTCACCCTTTTCAATTGTATATCCACCAAACAATACAGTAACATTTCTATTTTCATCATAAGCCATGGCCATTTCAGCACGAGCTTTGGGTCTACTATTTATTGAAATCTGTTGCCACTCACTGTCTTTGTACTGCCAGGTGTCATTTAATAGATTTTCCTGATCTGGTTCAATACCAAATAGTACTTTACTACCTCCAAAAAGAATCACTCGATCATGTTTTGTATCGTAACACATGGAAGCAAACGTTCTTGGCTGAGGGGAAGTGTTTGCTATTACCTTTCTCCAGCTTCTATCCTTTAAAACCAAAAGATCACCCAAGACTTGTCTTTCATCTGCCCCGCCAAAAACATATACCAATGAGTCCTGTGAGTGATATACCATTGAGTGGGCATTCCTAACTGGATGATTCTCAACGTCACCATGAGGATTGTTTTGGCAACCGATTTGGATAGCTAAAAAAAGGCTGATAAAAGTGTACTTCATGAAATTAAGCAGTTGAAATCAGGCGATTTTTGGTCTGTAAATAGGGGTTCTATTCATTTTTAAGATATAAATATTTTCATATTCAATTCTTACTTATCTGGTATAAGAAATGTCGACATAATCAAAATGAGTATTTCGGCGGTAGGAGAATATTTTGAAGGAATCACCATATTTCCATACAAATAGTTACGCAAACCTGAATACTTACTTACCTTAAGAAGTAAATTCCTATAATATTTTACCTATAAGATTTAAAGCAATTGAAACGAAAGTGGTACTAGTTGTGAATTTGTGTAGCCTACAAGTGGCACAACCTTTATTCACCTAGTTTGATCTCATCATACGTTGATGCATGTCAAACGTTTTTCCCATAATCATCCATTTATCATCCACTTTTCTCCATATCATGTAGTCAGTATAAAGCTTCTTTCCATCTTGGTATATTTCGCTAATAGTAGTGGCGGCATTTCCTGACTCGTAAACTTCTATCACCTTCGATTCAATTTTTCCAAATTTCATGGAGGAAATCATCTTTAACCACTGATCCAATTCAACCTTTTTCAATACTCTACCATTTGGGGTCATCACTGGAAAATGGAATAGGAAGTCCGTGTGAAAGCCTGCTCGAATCGCTTGTTCATCGAACTCAACAAATACGGCATTGACATAAGAATTTAAAAGTACTTTTTCAATCTTCTCGCGATTACTGGTTTGAGCCACCGCCATTGAAATAGAAGAAATCAGGCAAATAGAAAATAGTATTCTTTTCATTGTTTTTGAATTATGATTTTAGCTAAATAATTTATTCTACAGTTATTTCAGAAATGACCAAACCACCTCTTGCTCTCATTGAGTTTGGGTTATTCGGATCAGAGATTGATGTCCCATCTACTATGAATCGATAAAGGTGTTTCCCAGGGGGAAGATCTATTTGTGTAATCCAACTATCATTATCCCTTCGGAGAGGATACTTAAACATATTTCCGTTGGTAAATGCCCCCTGGACAGTCACAAACTTCGCATCTTCATATCCTTCTAATTCAAATATCACCTGCCCGTCCCTCTGCGATTGAGGCATTAATCCTGCCTTCTTTAATAGCAAGCCAGTAAATGCATCCTTTAAAAATGTAGACGTATGTGGATCACTATTGGAAAGGATAGAGATCATCAATTTTTCATCTTCAAAATTTTGAAACTCTCCATTCACGCCAGGGCCACCACCACCATGCCCAAACATTTTTAATTCTTCGATTTGGTTTACATAAAACCCGTATCCATACTGTCCCCTACCTCTTCCATCTACATAGCCTTTGGTAAGTTTTTTTACGGACTCAGGTAAGAGCAACTTACCATTTATCAATGCCGCTCCAAATTGAGTAAAATCCCGAACAGTCGCATACCCTCCCCCAGCCGAATTGCCATCATGACCATAGTCCATAATCTCCGCTTCGCCTTGTCCCATACTTATCCATGTAGTGTAATTGATGGCAAATTCATCAGAGGCATTTGATAAAATCAAATCTGTTGATGTCATTCCTGCAGGGAGAAATATATTTTTATCGAGGTATTCGAAATAAGAGTCCCCCGTCACTTCCTCGATTATAAGACCAAGCAACAGATAGCCTCCATTGCTGTATGACATGCGTGACCCAGGCTCGAACTCAAGATCCTTATCTACAAAAAGCGGTAGATAATCCTTGAGATCAGATAAGTGATCTTCTGAAGCCATCTGAAACAACCCATTAATACCAGCGGTGTGCGTCAAAAGCTGATGGATGGTAATCTGCTCAGCTACCTTCTTATTGGGGTAATCAGGCCAAATATTGATCAACTTATCATCAAGCACTATTTGTCCCTTCTCCACCAATTGCATAATGGCAACTCCTGTAAACATTTTTCCCATGGATGCATAGGTATACTTCGTATCAATTGTGTTGCGAATCTTTTGCTCTCTATTTGCCAATCCATACGCTTTTTGAAATAGCACCTCCTCATCCCTACTTATCATAATGCTTCCATGAAAATCGTGACGTTCTACGATCCGTTCAAAATCTTTAATGATACCTTCATATTTATCTTGTGTGTAGACTGAAATAGGCATTGCTGTAAAAAGAGCTATTATTAAAGGATATACTTTCATAAAAAATAGTTTGATTGCCCCAAAGTAAACGGGTACTTAACATCAACGATGATGACTTCTTGCTACTTATGGATGTAATGATTTGAATATTATGCAAATGGGGGTTTTGCCCTCTAAATGCGTATTTCACATGAAAAAAGGATCATTTCATCAACAATTAAACATCTCAACCACATATTGATTCCACACCTGTTTAGATTGATCACTATTTATGTTCTTTAAAAAAATAATTCCTCCTTTTTTGCATCTTCTTTTTTGGTCGGCATTTCTTTGGTTGTCTACTAATTTGCAAGGAGGAGCTAAGTTTTATATCAAAAAAATATCTTCCCCCAATTCTGGCCAGCAGGTGATGGAAGCACTTACGGAACCTTTCTTTTTCTATATTTCTATTGGGGACACGCTGTTCAAAGCAGCGATGGTCTACGTATGCTTACTCTACCTAATCCCAAAGCTCCTTCCCTCCAAAAAGCACCAATACTTTATTATTTCACTAATTCTTCTTTTCTCCTTGACCCTTTCGTTAAGCTTTGGATTGGAGCATGTTGTGAGTGAAAATTTTTTCAGTAATGACTACTTCAGGGAATCCAACAGATTTCTCGTGATAAGTACTGTATTTCATGTGGGCTTACTTTCCCTCACTTTGGGATACGGGTTTTCGAGGAATTGGTATAAGGCAGAGAGGCAAAAAGAAAGATTAGAGAAAGAATCACTGGCTTCTGAATTGAATATGCTCAAATCACAAATAAATCCCCATTTCCTGTTCAACACCCTCAACAATATCTTCGCTCTAGCAAGAAAATATGAAGATCCAAGATTAGCCGATAGTTTAGCTCAGTTATCACACCTGATGAGATACATGCTCCAGGAAAATAGTCTTGAATTTGTGCCTTTGGAAAAAGAAGTAAAGTACATCAAAGATTTTATTGAGCTTCAAAAGCTCAGATTTCCCAAGGAAAAAAATGAATCCCTATCTTTTGAGATCATTGGAGATTGCAAACTGTACACCATTGCTCCTCTACTCTTGATCCCTTTCGTAGAAAATGCATTCAAGTTTAGCCCAAGTCTAACCAATTCCTATAAAATCACGATTAAGCTCAGTATTGAAAATGATGTCTTAAACTTAAGCGTTAGTAACACAATCAATAAAAAGGTGAGTCAGGAAGCATCAACATCCAGTGGGATAGGATTAAAGAATGTGAAGCGAAGGCTTTCACTCCTGTATCCAGACAAGCATGAATTGAGCATCACTGAAAAAGAAGATGTTTTTTTTTCAATTATTTTAAAATTGGTCTTATCTCCTTGAATTGATTTTGGAAAGTAAAATAAAATGTATAGCAGTTGACGATGAGCCCATGGCATTGGAAGTGCTTGATGAGTACATTCAAAAAGTCCCGTACCTTGAGAAGGCAGGACTGTTCAATGATGCTCTTCAAGCCCTCGATTATCTCAGAAAACATGAGATAGATTTAATTTTTCTGGACATTCAAATGCCTGACCTTACGGGAATTCAATTTCTTGAGATGCTGGAAGAAAAGAAGCTCACGATACTTACCACAGCATACTCTGATTACGCACTCCAGAGCTATGATTTTGATGCTGTGGACTATCTTCTAAAACCCATTGCTTTTGATCGCTTTCTTAAAGCAGCGCAAAAAGCCCTTAAACTGTGGAGTGCCAAAACGAACTTCTCACTTCAACCCGAGGAAGAGATTGACCAGTTGATTCAGATTAAAAGTGGCCATGCTCTGCACTGTGTGCATACAGAAGATCTTTTCTTTGTAGAGGGTAATGGGAACTACCTAAATTTTCATTTAAAGGGCAAAAAAATTCTCTCACTGATGAAGATGGATGAGGCACTTCAACTTCTACCCAATCATTTCAGACGAATACACAAGTCATTCATCATAAACCTGAACCACATCACAATTAAATCAAGTAATCAGGTAACTGTCGCTGGACAAAAATTACCCATTAGCAAGACCTATAAAATAAACATATCGCTTTAAGCGAACGAATTGTTTTTTTGAAGTAGGCATCTAAGAAATACTAATTATATTAGCGTAAAGCTAAATAAAGTAGTAAAATCATGGAGCAAAAGTATAAAAGCCTAAGCATTTTTGAATTTGCGGAGCGTTTTCCTGATGA
>Ga0316189_10000526_pt1 | contig 38698 bp, 36 predicted proteins | sample LowCovwburrow_MG_FD_204930 | JGI IMG/M metagenome (GOLD analysis project Ga0316189, IMG submission 204930) | Coastal sediment microbial communities from Maine, United States - Lowes Cove worm burrow | ecosystem: Environmental > Aquatic > Marine > Coastal > Sediment | place: USA: Maine...
CCTGACCGCGCAAAAACTGCGCTCAGCCCTCACACTCGAGGATCTATGTGGTTGTCATGAAGACGCCAGTGTTCGGGCGCGTTGTCGTGCCCATCGAGTTCGACACCGTTGCCGACCGCGAGATCCACGTGGACCACTCCTACGAGCTGGGCGCCAACACGTGGGTCACCACCGGCCCGGCCACGATGCAGGCGCTTGGCCTCGCGGCTCAGCTTGCCCGTGAGGAGATCATCTTGGTCCATGCAACGCCAGACCTGACGCGGTCGGTGCTCTGTACCGGGATGGGCGACGGTGGCCTCCCCGCGGGCGCATTGTTCGACTTGGAGGCCGCGGGACGCAAGGCGACCGAGAAGGTCCTCGAGCAGATCTGCAGGAAGTGGTTTGACGGCGTCAAGGCGTCCACCGCGGTCGCCACGGGTCGCCCACTCGACGTCATCACGGGGGCGGTGGAAGAGCGCAACGCGGATGCCGTGGTCATGGCGGCGAGTGCCCGCGGACGGGTGCGGCGCGCGATGGTGGGCAGTACGGCAGACCGTGTCGTGCGACATGCCAACTGCCCCGTGCTAATCGTCCCCTCTCCCGCGTAGCGATCGGCGCCACGTACTGCCGACCAGCGCCGAATTCGGCGCTGGGGCTGCGCGGCGTGAGACCCTTGGGGGCCGATGTCGGAGGCAGAGCCGAAGGTCCTGGTCGCGATCACGCAGATGGTGCTGCAGACGGCGTCGGCGCTCGGCCTGGACCGCGCCCAGCTGCTGGCCGAGGTCGGGGTCACCGAGGCGGAGCTCGCGGACCGCGATGGCTACACCACGCTCGACACGCAACTAAGGCTCGGGCACCGCATCGCGCACCTGCGGCCCAACGTGAACATTGGCCTGGCGGCGCTGGACTACATGCGGCCGTCGACGCTCGGGGTGCTCGGCTACGTGCTGAGCCACTGCGTCACGCTGCGTGATGTCGTCGATGCGGTACTGCGCTACCAGAACCTGCTGTCCCCCGCAGTGCAGTGGTCGCTGCAGCAAGGCGCCACCAATCGTGTGACGATCGAGGCAGCGCCGCCGATGCAGTCCCTGGCGTTTCCGCTCGAGACCCAAGTCGGGGTCTTGGTCGTCGTCGGCCGGCAGCTGACTGGTGTGGAGTGGATCCCAGACCGCATCCTGCTTCGCCACGTGCCGCGAGGCGATCCGGCAGAGTTCACCCGTCGGCTGGGTCGCGAGGTCGAGTTTGGAGCGGAGTGCAACGCCCTCGAACTCTCCGCCGAGACGCTGGCCCTGCCCGTGCTCGGCGCACGTCCGCAGCTTCAACCCGCAGTCGTTGCGCTGGTGGAGTCCATCGAGCAGCCCGCGGCCGAGCCGGCCCCGCCAGAACACACCGGTCGCGTGCTGACACTGCTGCACGACGAGATCCCGAAGGGGATGACGACGAAGGACGAAGCGGCGCGCTCACTGGGGGTGAGCGCGCGGACGCTTACCCGGCGGCTGCAGGAAGAGGGCGTATCGTTCCGGGCGCTACTCGAGCGTGCACGCCAGGACCTCGCGCAGGGGTGGCTGGGGAACGACGGCGTCGCTATCCACGAGGTCGCGTACCTGCTGGGCTACAGCGAGCCGAGCACGTTTCATCGCTCGTTTCGCCGCTGGACGGGCCAGACGCCCAGCGCGTGGCGCCAGTCGCATCGGGCCACGATGCGCCGCGACGCGAGCGCCTGACTACGGCTGGTGCAGGCGTAGTCGCGAGCGCTGCGGCTCCGTGATCCGGCCCGGAATGCCACGAATGTCGCTGTCGTCCAGACCGGCACGCTCGGCGGCCTGCTCTGGGCTTTCCCACGCCGTCACCGAATCCAGGAGTGGCTTGGCGTCGGGCCCGCCGGTCGCGATGAGCACACAGTCACCCTCCACGTCGGCGACCAGATGCGTTGCGGGTGCGTCCGCCCCGTCTTCGACCCACTGGGTAGAGCCTGCGAGTAGGGTGGCACGCAGCGCGCCGCCTTCGTCGGCCAACCGCCACACGGCGACCGACGCTCCCGTTTCGTCGTTGCGAAACACGGTCAGGTGGTCGGCGACAACCCGCTCCAGGGCCGGGGACCACAGCTGGGCGCTGCCTGCGGTCCGCTGCAGCATGGCATTGATGAGCCAAGCGCTCTGTACGCCGCCCGCCAGCAACGTGTGACCGGGCAAGACGGGGACCGCATGCGGGAGCAGTTGCTCGTCTTGGTTTGCAGGGACGGACTCGGGCGCGTTGTAGCCCGCCATCACGCGCCGCACGGAATCGGCGGGCATGCGGACGAGGTCGGAGATGGCGTCGGGCCCGTCGTCGAGCCACGCCCGGTACGCCAACTCAACGCCAAACGCGTAGGGAAAGAGGCCCCGTGCGTCGAGGCTGGGGGTCTTTGTGACTTCGGCTTGGGCCAGCACCGAGTCCTGGAACTCGGCAATAAACCCCACCCAGTTGCCCTCTTCGGCGGACGCGCCGTCGAGCTCGAGCTGTGCCTCGAGCTGGTACCAGGTGGCCTCACCCTCGATGCCCGCGCGCATGGCAAGCCCACGATCAAAGGTCGTCGCGTGCTCAGCCCATTCCGCGGAGAGGTCGTACTCGGCGTCCTGGTACACGTGGATCATCTCGTGCACCAAGACGTTGTAGGCGTTGGCCCGATTCGACGAGACCGCATCGCTGATGACCACGACGTCCTTCGTCTCGCGGCTGTAAAACGCGATGACATTGCTCAGGCTGTCGGCCGCGCTGTTGGCTGCGTCGTACCCCGACGGCATCAGGCCAACATGTGCCTCGCCCGCCCAGTAGTTGTTGGCATCTTGGAGCTCTTGCTGCGTCGGAGCGGGCGTTGCGGCGATGACCTGCTCGACGGTCGCGAACAAGACATTGGGAACGACGACGTCGCTGCCGCGATGACACGCGACGGCCTCGGCGACCGCCTCGACACAGTCACCGCGTCGGATGTCACAGACCTTGTAGTCGCACGGGTCGTCGTCGCCGCAGGCGGCCGCGCCCAGCGCCACGGCAACGAGACCAGCCGCGAAGCTCGGTTGGCGAACGCGGGTTCCAGACGAGGCCGACACCCCACGAGTGTAGTCGGTTGGCCTGCGTTCGCGAACCCAATTGGCCCCTCTCGGTTCGCCGCTCTGCGCGCCCAGTAGCCCTACAGGAGCGGCCCTGCGTCCGGTCCCAGCATCGCCTCGCGGATTACCGGAAGCGGCGCCGCACCGTACGACAGCAGCGCATCGTGGAAGGCCTTGGGGCTGAACGCTTTGTTCTGCTCGGCCCACTGCGCCTGCACATCATCTCGGAGTTTCAGGATCGCCAGCTTGCCCAGCGTGTACGACAAGTACATCGGATCAAACGTACCGCGGACCGCCTGCTGGCGCGCGTTGGCTGGGTCTTGGAACGCCTTGGTCTGGAACAGCTTCGTCGATTCGCTGACCGTCATGCCACCGGTGTGCAGACCCAGTGCCGAGAGAAAGCGGATGTCGCGGAGCAACGCGTTTTGGAGCTGCCCGACGTGCACCGCAGGGTCCTCGCTGATCCCCGCATCCCACATCATCTCTTCGGCGTAGTGCGCCCAGCCTTCGCCCATCGCGTAGTTCCACGACGACTTGAGAACCCGCGAGCTGCTGGTCTTGATGTGCAGTCCGTGCAGGAAGTGACCGGGCCAGACCTCGTGGATCGTGATGAACAGGAGGTCCGTCTTGCCCGGGATGTACGCGCGCTGCTGCTTGGCCGGCCACGCGGGGTCGGGCGGGCTGATGTAGTAGAAACTTGGCAGCGCGGCCTTTTCGAAGACCCCCGCTGGGCTCAGGAACGCGGCGTTCCAGCGCATGAAGGGGGGGCTCTCCCGAACTTCGGCGATATCCTCGGTCGGAATGGTCAGCAGCTTGTTGCGGACGACGAAGTCGCGCATCTGCTCGGCTTGGGCGTTGGCGGCCGAGAGGATGTTGCTGGGCTTGTCGCGCGCGACCCAGTCGACGACCTGAGCCACCGATCGCTTTGGGTCGATCTTCGCGCAGGCAGCGGTGAGCGCCGCCAGGTTGCGCGCCAGGTCAGCGCGCGCAAGAGACTCGAGCCTCTCGAGGTCAACATCGAACCCCTGCGTTTCCCTGAGCATCTCGGCGAAGCGCTCGGGGCCGAGCGCGAACTCGTTGGTCGCCGTCTCGCGGCGGGCCACAAGGAACGACTCGTAGTGTTTGAGGCCCTCCTGCATGGCGGCCAGCGCGGCGCTCAGCTCGCCCGCCGTCTTGGTGTCCAACCCCTTCATCGCAGCGGGTACGTCCTTGTCGATGAACGCCAGCGTGCCGCGGACCTGCAGCAACGCGGTGTCGACAAAGGTCTTCGGGAGCTTGTGCTCCAATCGTGCCTCCGCGCGGCCCAGGTACTCGGGCGTTGCGTTGCCGATCCCGATGATGCCAGCGGCGCGGTCGGCCAGCGGGGCGTAATCGCGGCTGATGTACGGCGTGAGGGCGAGGCCGCCCAGATAGAACATCGGGTCGGTCCACGGCCGCCGCAGTTGCTCGAGTTCAAACAGATCTGCGCGGATGGTCTGCACGATCGCGCCCCGCTCGACCTTGAGCATGGTGTCGAGCGTCGCGGGGTCGACAGCGCTGAACTCTGCGAGTGCCTCCTTGAGCGCCTTGACCTCGGCGTTGAGGCCAGCGTCGGTCACGTCGCGCAGCTTGCCGTCCTGCTCGTGCACACCTCGTTCGACCGCGCCGGCCGGGCGCCGCGCCTCGTAGGCGTTCAACCAGCGGTCGGTGAGCTTGCGGAACGCCGCGTTGGGGTCGACCGCCTTGGTCAACACCGCGGGCGATGACGCGGTTGTCTTGGGCTGACACGAGCATGACAACGCCGCGACGGCGAGCGTGGCGTAGGTTCGGAGGCCGCGGAACACGGTCGCGACGGTAGCGGCCGCCCCGCCAACGCTCAAGCGATCGATTTTGCTCGCTTTGTCGCAACACAAGACGGCGGCGGTCGATATGGGTACCGTCATGGCTCCCTTGCTGCCTCCTTCCGCACCCGGCGCCGCGACCGATCCGGCCGCTGAGCCCGCGCTCGACCTCGACAGCGGCCTCGCCAAGCTTGGCTTCTCGTCGTTTCGGCCCGGTCAGCGCGAGTCGGTGCAGACGCTCCTCACCGAGCGGCGGATGCTCCTGGTCGCTCCCACGGGCGGCGGCAAGAGCCTTGTGTACCAGCTGCCCGCCACTCTGCTGCCCGGCACGGCCCTGGTCATCTCGCCGCTCATCGCGTTGATGAACGATCAGGTGCAAGCGCTCGAGGCCCGGGGCATCCCCGCGACGTACCTGTCGGCGACGCTGTCCAGCGCCGAGGCGCGACAGCGCATGGCGAAGATCGCAGCGGGTGAGTACAAGCTGGTCTACGTCGCGCCCGAGCGGCTGGCCTTTCCGGGATTCCGATCGCTGCTCTCGAACTTGGAGATCTCGCTGGTCGCGGTCGACGAGGCGCACTGCATCAGCGAGTGGGGGCACGATTTTCGCCCCGAGTATCTACAGATAGGCGACCTCGTTCGCGAGCTGGCGCCGCCGCGGATCATGGGGTGCACCGCCACCGCCACGCCAGTGGTTCGCGACGAGATCGTCGCGCGCATGGGGCTGACACCCGACACCCCACAGATCATCCGCGGCTTTGCGCGCCCCAACCTCGCGCTGCGCGTGCAAGAGATTCAGCGGCGCCGCGAAAAAGAGACGCTCGTCGACGCGATGCTTGCCGAGGCGATTGGGTCGCCCAAGGCCGCCAACGGCTGCGTCATCGTCTATAGCCCAACGCGCAAGATGACCGACGAGGTCGCCGCGCGCTTGGCCGCGGCCGGGTGGCGCGCGGGTGGGTACCACGCTGGGATGCCCGGGGCGCTGCGCGAGCAGGTCCAACGTGCGTTCACCAAGCGGGAGCTCGATGTCGTGGTGGCGACCAACGCGTTTGGCATGGGAATCGACCGGGCCGACGTGCGCGCGGTGGTTCACCTCGCCCCGCCGAGCTCCATCGAGGCGTACTACCAAGAGGTTGGTCGTGCGGGTCGCGACGACAAACCGGCGTCGGGCCTGTTGATCCTGTCGTCCAATGACATGCCCCTGCGGCGCAGCTTGCTCGAGTCTTCGGCCGCCGAGTCGGGGTCGGCGCCCGCGGTGCTCGAGCACAAGTGGGGGCTCTTTTTGGAGCTGATGCGCTGGGCCGAAGGCGGGAGCTGCCGGCACGATGGGATCCTGCGGTACTTCGGCGACGAGGCCGAGGTGGTCGGGGGCTGCGGTATCTGTGATGTCTGCAAGACCTTGGTCGAGCCCCAGGAGCGCGATCCGGAAGCGGTCACGCTGATAGTGCGCAAGCTGCTCAGCGGTGTCGCTCGCGTGCACGGGCGGTACGGCATGACGCTGGCGGTCAAGCTCCTGCGTGGCATGCCCGACGACAGGTTGGATCGGGCGGGGCTGTCCAGCACGTCCACGTTTGGGGTGCTCAGCGAGCACGGCGAGCAGTGGATCGTCCGTGCTCTGCGGCGCTGTGTGGCCGCGGGCTGGGTCAGCTATCACGGTAGAGACCGCCCTGTGGTTGTGCTGACCGACGATGGTCGTGGCGTCATGAAGGGCGAAAAACCAGCGCGGCTGCTGCTGCCCGGGGTGCTCAAGCCTTCGTCCGGTCGTGGCGAGCGCAAGGCGCCCAGCAAGGCTGCGGCCGCTGCCCAAGCTGCGATTGAGGCTGACCCCGAGGCCGAACGCGTGTTTGCGGCGCTACGGAGCTACCGAATGGAGCGGGCCAAGACCGACGGGGTGCCCGCGTATGTCGTCGCTAGCGACCGTACGCTTCGGGAGATCGCAGTGCTCAAGCCGCGCAACGAGGCCGAGCTTACGATGGCGCACGGCATCGGGCCGCAAAAGCTCGAGCGGTACGGCACGGAGTTGCTCGCCGCTGTCGCGGGTGCTCGTACGTCGGCCTGAAGCCCGGGTCGCGGCTCAGTCCTTCTTGTCGGAGTGCATGCCCGCGACACCCGCCGTCCAATCGGCACCGCTGGCGCGCGCAGACTCGAACGTTTTGCGAATGAGCGGCGCGTAGCGAACAACGTCGGCGCCGATCCGCCGAATCCGCTCGATCAGCTTTTGATTGGTGAGCTGGTTGCCGTCGAAGTCGTCGGGGCGGGCGGCCGCGTGAAACGGCAGTGTGAACCCGTGACACCAGCTGAAGCTGTTCTTCACGGATGTGATCGACATGTCGCCGCCGCCGCCTCCCGTCACCGCAAGCACGCCCGCGAACTTGCCGGCCAGCTCCAGGTACAAGAAGTCGAACCAGTTCTTGAGCGCGCCGCTCATGTTGCCGTGATACTCGGGTGTGATGATGACGAAGCCGTCCGTGCGGGCGGCCGTCTCACGGACCTTCATCACCTCGGGAAGCCGCCGCTGGCGTGGGTCCGTCAGCGACATGATCGGAAGGGGCCGCTCGACGAGATCCCACGTGCTGATGTTGCCGCCTTCCTGCTCCGCCGCTGCGCCAACGACGCCCGCTACGGTTGCGATGCGGCTGCGGTGCGCGGTGGTCCCTTGGACGATCAGGATCTCGGGCTTGCTCATCGGTCCTTAGAGGATACCCGCCGCCGACGCCGAAGGTGACGCGTCGCGGCCGACGACAAGAGCACGTCGCGCAGCGCGGCCACGGCGGGCGGGAGCCTGTCGACGCCGCGGTGAGCGAGGAACAGCGGTCGAAGGCACGGCGTGCGTGTGTCCCGGACCCGCACCAGCCGACGCTCGCGGAGGTCGTTGACCACCGCGTGTCGGCTGACCAGGGCCATCCCGATTCCAGCGCGAACGTTCCCCTTCATGCCGGAGATGCTGCCGAGCTCCATCACGATATTGGCGTGCGGAAAGTACTGGTCGAGCAGCGCGCGGGTCGTCGCCCCGCGGCGAAGGGTGACAAACGGGGCATCGGTGGTGTCGGTGCCGGGCGCTGCGACGAGGATGAGCTCATCGGTGAACCAAGGGTCGACGCCCTCGTCTGCGATCACCAAATCCAGCTCGCCGCGGGCCAGGCTCTCGAGTGAGTCGTGGCTGGTGGACTCGCGCAGGAAGTATCGGATGTTGGGATGGGCTGTCCGGTAGCGGGCCAGCGCGGGTGGCAGGAGGTACGAGCAGGCCGTTGCGCCCGCGCCCAAGCGCACCTCGCCCGCGTGCAAGCCCTCGATCTGTTCGACAGCACGAATGCCGTCGGCCAGTGCAGCGAGGCTCTCCCGCGCCAAGGGTAAGAACGCCTCGCCTGCGGCGGTCAGGCGGGCTCCGCTGCGGCCGCGGTGCAGCAGGGCGGCGCCGACCTGCTCTTCGAGTCGTCGGATCGACGCCGTCAGGGCAGGCTGGGACAGGTGCGCGTACCGTGCCGCGGCGGTGAAGGTGCCGTGCTCATGGATCAGCACAAGGTGCCGGAGGGCGTCATGCACGGGTCCACAGATAGCACTCGCGCCGCCGCGAATCGATAAGCATTGCTTATCGTATGTATAAAATCCTTTCGTTGGACTGATGATGCAGCCGGGGACACATTGGGGGCGTGAACGCAGCTCTCCTTGCAGTCCTGGTGGGCCTCGCCGCTGGCGGTGTGACGACCGTCGCCGGTTTCGGCGGAGGCCTGCTGATGACATTGGCACTCTCGCTGGTTTGGGGGCCCCACGAAGCGCTTGCCACCGCGGCCGTCGCGCTGCTCGTGGGCAATGCCCATCGGTTGCTCGTGCTGCACCGCTTTGTCGATCGCACGATCGCCCCCGCGCTCACCGCGGGTGCGTTTGTCGGGGCGGTGCTGGGCGGCGCGGTCACCTCCGCGTTGGCACCCGGCACCATCCGGTGGGTCCTCCTCGCGGTGAGCCTCTTGGCGGTTGCCCGTGCGCTTGGCTGGCTTACGCTGCCTGCACGACGGGCCGTTTTGGTCCCGGGTGGGGTGGGTGTCGGATTTGTGGCGGCGACGTCCGGTGGTGGCGCGTTGCTGATGGCGCCGTTGATGCTCGCGATCGGACTGACCGACACCGCGTTCTTGGCGACGGGCACCGCAGTCGCGTTGTCGGTGCACATTGGCCGCATCGGCTCGTACGCTGGCACGGGCATGCTGGGGGTCGAGCATCTCGCCAATGCGGTGGTGCTCGCACTTGGGATGGTCGGAGGGAACGCCGCTGGCTTCGCGGCCAGGCGCCGTCTCACTCCGCACACGCGGGCCCTGGCCACATGGGGGGTGCTCGTCGTCGGCCTGGTTCTGGCGACGCTCGGCGTTGCGGGGCCGCGGTAGCGTGCGGGGCCTGCTCCCGGCTGCTACGCTCGGCACTGGGTGGAGGCGTTAGTCGGCACGAGCGGGTATGCCTACGACGTGTGGAAGGGCGGCTTTTACCCCAGCGATATCAAGTCCGACGACATGCTCGCGTTCTACGCGGAGCACTTTCCCACCGTCGAGATCAACAACACGTTCTATCGAATCCCCAAACGCGATGTCGTCCAGCGCTGGGCCGACGCCACCCCCGATACGTTCCGCTTTGTGATCAAGGCGTCGCGACGCATCACGCACCTGGGGCGCCTGGGCGACGTCAAAGACACGGTCGACTACATGGTCGAACAGCTCTCTCCCCTGGGTCCGCGCTGTGGGCCCGTGCTGTTCCAATGCCCACCCGGCATGCGCAAAGACGTGGAGCGTCTGCGTCGTTTTTTGTCGTGGCTGCCAGAGTCGATGCTCGCGGCGATGGAGTTCCGCCACGTGTCGTGGGCCGACGACACCGTCTACGCGCTGCTGCGCGAGCACAACGCAGCGTGGGTCATCACCGACGACGCGGCGGAGCAGCCACCGCTGGTCTCAACCGCCCCGTGGGCGTTTGTGCGGCTACGCGCAGGCACCTACTCCGACGCCGCGCGGCAGTGGTGGGCCACCGAAATGTCCAAGCTTTGGTCGAGCGCCTACGTGTTTCTCAAACACGAGGACAGAGCTCCCGAGCTTGCCCACGAGTTCCGCACGGTTCTGGCGGGGTCACAAGAGGCGACGAGCTAACCATGGCAACCCAGTACAAGGCACATGTCTTCAAGCACGATGGCGAGTGGGAAACCCTCGACACCTACTGGAACAGTCCGTTGTCGTTTTGGTCGCAAAAGAGCGTGCGCGTCGAGCCGCCGGTCGCCCTACGGGTGACGGTCCTCGGGTCGGTGGTCTCGGCGTCCGACGAGGGATGGATCAACTACGGCGGCGCGTCTGCGATGCTGGTGCAGGCGGTTCAAGCCCGTGGCCGGGCTGGGCAGCGCGTGCGGGCTGAGATGCGCGACGAGCCGATCGACGTCGTCGACTCGTAGGCTGCAGCCGCACAGCTTCGCGCGCTCAGTCTTCGTCGTTGCGGCGCGCCCAGGCGGGGTCGCGTCGAACGCCCGTCGCCTCGTTGCCGTCGTCCTCGACGAAATCGTCGCCGAGACTGGTCGTCGCGTTGTCGACGGTCGCGTCGTCGCCTGCAAACCGTGACAGCGCCGCTTCCATCGCCGCAAAGTCGGCGAGCGTGTCGGGATTGGTCGTCCCGCTCTGCTGGTGGCCGCGTTGACCCGCGGGCCGACGCTCCATCGTGGGACTTCGTTCTCGCGGAGGCGCTTGCGGCGGAGGCGGGGCAGGCGCGGGCGGGGCAGGGGCCGCGCGGCGCGGAGCCGCCTGTTGTGGTGGTGCCTGCGAGACCACGCTGTCGGGCGCGTAGTGGGTCGTGGCTGCTTCGATCTCGCTGTCGCCGATGGCGCCGACATCTGGGCTGGTCGGCCACTTGCGCGTCTCGGCGTCGAAGAGGTTCTCCATGTAGTGCGCGAGCCGAGCCGTCGACACCGGGATGCGATAGACGCGGGCGAACTCCTCGAGATCCATTTGGAGCGCGCGCGCGCTGGGGTAGCGATAGTTGCGGTCCGGAGCCATCGCGCTCATCACGATACGCTCGAGCTCAGGCGGATACGCGGGCCAGATCGAGGTCGGTATGGGCGCTTCTCCGCGTGCGACGACCGAGAGCAGCGCGACCTCGGTGGGAGCCTGATACGGCCGTCGGCCCACGGTGAGCTCGTACAGCAGGACCGCCAGCGAGCAGATATCGCTGCGCCGGTCGAGCGGCTCGGCGCGACACTGCTCGGGCGACATGTACGGGATCTTCCCTTTCAACGTGCCGACGGCGGTGTGGTGAGAGACCTCGGTGGCCTTGGCGATACCGAAGTCGGCGAGCTTGATGCCGCCGTCATAGGTCACCATCACGTTCGACGGTGAAACGTCTCGATGGACAATCCCCATCGGCTTGCCATCGTTGCCGACCTTGTCGTGCGCGTGGTGCAGCGCCGAGCAGATGGCGATCACGATCCCGAGGCTGTGCTCTAGGGGGATCCACTGGCGCCGCGCACTCGCGGCCTTCATCACCTCGCGCAGGCTCTTGCCGTGCACGTACTCCATCGTGAAGAAGTACTCGTTGTCTTGTTCGCCGATGTCGTAGACCGCGACGATGTTTGGATGCTCGAGTGTGGCTGCGATGCGCGCCTCATCGAGGAACATCCGCAGGAAGTTCGAGTCCTCCGAAAACTGCGGAAGAATCCGTTTGACCACCAGGAGCTTCTGGAACCCCTTGATGCTCTCGGACCGCGCGAGATAGATCTCCGCCATCCCACCGATGGCGATTCGTGTAATGAGGCGGTACCGGCCGAGCCGATGGGCCCCCGGCCGAGCCGCGTCCTCACTGGGCCACGAAATCACCGCGTGCAGGATAGCAGCACCGACATATTTGTGAGCATTGCTGCCCTGGGCGGAGCTGAACACCCGTGACAGCGCCACAGGCGCATAGCTGTCGGGCGCCCACTCGAAGAAGGCACCCACAACGTCTGACTGTGTTCGACCTGCGATCCGGCAGTGCGGTTCAGGTCGCCTTGCGTTTGCCGGCAAGGGACAGCGGGCGGCGGGCCGAAACCGGCCGCCCCAGCAGCGACGCTACGCGTCGGTCTTCTCGTCGGCCTTCTTCTCGGGCTCCTGGAACCAGGCCAGAGGCTCGAGCAGCTCGTCGAGATCGATGTCGGCGTCTTCGATCTTCACGCCCTTGTCGGAGAACCAGAGCTCGTTGCTGGTGAGCGGGGTGCGACGCTGAGCGATGAAGAGGATTGGCTCCGCACGACGGGTGTAGCCGAGCTGCACAATCGCGTTCTTGATCCACTTGCCCTCTTTGCCGAACGTGTACTCCCGCGTCAGCCGGAAGAACCCTTCGTGCTTGAGCTTGACCAAGCTTTCGCCCCAGTTGAGCGAGGTCGCCGGAATCTTGATTCCGGGCATCTGAAATCGCCACTGGTTGTTGGTGTTGGAGACCGGCAGCAGCACAGAGGCCGGCGCGAACTCACCGTCGGTGCGGATCAGAATGAGCGTGTCTGGCCCAACCTGCGCCTCTTGGCCGGGCAGATACTTCGTTGCCTTATAGATTCCGGGCTCGTACGTAAAGGCCATGGGGCCGGGACCCTAGCCTAAGGCGCCGCCGCATCACAACCGCTAGCCCGAGGTCGGGTGAAGCCCTGCGGCCTTGGCAAACCCACCCAGGAGAGCCTTGTAGGTGCCCAGGTCGTCCCGGGTCTTGATTGGGAGAAACCGCGCGGCGCGATCGACGTCCAGGTACGCGCTGTCGATGTGCTCTGTGAGTTGGCCGATGAGGGTTTCGAACTGGACGACTTCCAGGGTGTTGTCGTCGTGCCAGCCGATCTTCTTTCGCACGGCAAACCAGGTGAGCTCGACGTCGCAGTCGACCCGCTCGGTCGCCATCCACAGCGTGTTGGTGTTGAAGTGCGGGTAGTCCGACAAGTCCGTGCCTTCGGGCAGCCGGAATGCCTCGATGATCGCGGGTCGGCCCGACCCGGGCATAAGGGCTACACAGCCCCCAGCGTCGCCGGATTCGCGGCGGACAACCTCAACCGATATTCCGGCGCCGTTAGAGGCAGCCTCGAGATGCGCCCCCAAAACGACCGGGTCGAGCGACGCACCAAGGTTGTCCACGTTCGACACCAGAATGTGCTCAACGCCCCGGGCGCGCAGTTTGGCGAGCACGCCGCTGCCGCGCAGTCGGCCGTGGGTGTCTCCGTGCCCAGGGGCTGAGAACAACGACGTGTCCCCAAGACCTGCCGTATTGGGCAGGTCGGCCAGCGGTGTCCCGTCTGGGAGCACGCGGGGCATGATCGACTGTTCGAACTCGAACCGGTCGTCGGCGCCGATACCCGTCCACTCGATGGCTTCCAGATGCTCGCGGCTTGGGCCTGCTGTGGCGAAGCTGTGCATCAGGACGACGGGGATGTTCGTGCCGAGACTCGCCGCCAGCGTGCGGATCTGCGCGAGCTTCACGGCAAGGAAGCTCATGCCCGCTTCGCCTTCCACGATGGGCACCACGCCCTTGGCGCCGCCACCGAAGCGGGTGGCCATGCCCCCGTTGAGGACCAAGATACCGACCTTGCCGGCCTTGAGTGCGGCCTCACCCGCGGCCGCCAGCGAAGCCCGACGCTCGTCGGACAGCGCCGCCGGTCGAAGGTCCAGGGGCGGGGTCGAAAGCGGCTTGGGCGGCTCGGGCAGTCGGTTTGCGGTCGGGTCCAGGGTGCCGCCGCTCACACGGCCGCGCAGGGACTCAAACCGGGGTCGATCGAACGCGTAGGGGGCAAGAGAGGGGCGAATCTCCACAACGGAGCCATAACACCCGCGTTGGGCACTCGGGAAGGCGCCCACGCGGTCCGTGAGACGCAGCGGGGATCACGCTCTCTCAGAAACCGTCCCAGAGCAGCCAGAACACTCCTGCGGCCGCAATTTCGGCCGGCTTTCGGGCGGGGCGCGCGCGTGCTAAGACCTGCGATTACGCCGTGCCACAGTCCGCAATTGTCGTCAACGCAGACGGCCCTGACACTCGGGTCGCGCTGATCGAAAACGGGATCCTCTCGGAGCTCTACGTCGAGCGCGAAAGAGAACGGGGAACCGTAGGAAACGTTTACAAAGGCCGGGTTCTTCGCGTGCTCCCCGGCATGCAGGCCGCCTTCGTCGATATCGGCGAAGAGAAGGCCGCTTTCTTGTACGCCGGAGACATCGCCCCCAAGGACGGGAGCGACGCCGAGACCAAGATTCGAGAAGGTTCAACCATTCCTCGTCGTTCCGGAAAACCGAACGACATCGCCACGCTCGTCCGACCCGGGCAAGAGATCCTCGTCCAAGTCGTCAAGGATCCAATCTCAAACAAGGGGGCGAGGATCACCTCCTACGTTTCCTTGCCGGGTCGCAACGTCGTGTTCATGCCGACGGTCAGCCATATCGGGATCTCGCGACGGATCGCGACCGAAAAAGACCGCCGTCGCCTTCGCCGTCTCGTTGATCAAATGCGGCCTCAGGGCGCGGGCTTCATTGTCCGCACCGTCGCTGAGAACGCGACCAACGGACAGGTTCGTGGCGACATGGACTACCTGCTGCGGTTGTGGGCGAACATCAAGGCCAACGAGCGCATCAATCGCGCGCCCGTGCTGCTGTACCGAGATCTCGATCTTGGCCTGCGGGTCATTCGCGACAACCTGACCCCACAGCTCGACGCCGTCATCGTCGACGACCGGCTGGCCCACGACCGCATCCTGCGGTTCGTGAAGACCTTCATGCCGGACTACGCCGAGAAGGTGGAGCTGTATCCGGCAGGTCGCGAGGCGATCTTCGATGGCTACGGGATCGAGCTCGAGATCGACCGCGCGCTCGAGCGCAAGGTCGATCTCAAGAGCGGTGGCTCGCTGATCTTTGATCAGGGCGAGGCGCTCACCGCGATCGACGTCAACACCGGCAAGTTCGTCGGCAGCAAGGGCAAGACCCTCGAGCAGACGATCACGCAGACGAACCTGGAGGCCGCCGAAGAGATCGGCGATCAACTGCGGCTGCGCAACCTTGGCGGCTTGGTGATCATCGACTTCATCGACATGGACAAGGAGTCCAACCGTCGAAAGGTCTACCGCAAGCTGCAAGAGGTCCTTCGCAAGGACCGCGCCAAGGCCCACATCACCAAGATCTCAGAGATGGGCTTGGTCGAGATGAGCCGCAAGCGGACCCGGGAGAGTCTCGGGCGCCGCATGACGTCTCCGTGCGCCTATTGCAACGGCAAGGGCTACACCAAGAGCGCCGCGACCATCGCATACGAGATTCTGCGCCAGATCCGCCGCGAGGCGGCCCAGATGGTGGGGGATGTCATCTCCGTCAACGCCAACCCCGAAGTCGCCGAGCTCATGCGCGGCGAAGAGGCGAACGCGGTCGACGAGACGGTCAAGCGGATTCAGCGCGGGATCGAGGTCCACTCCCGAAAGGGCTTCCACATGGAGCACTTCGAGATCAAAGGGAAGGTCCCCGGCAAGGCGCGCGGGCGCACGGGCCGCGGGGGTGGGCGCAGCAAGGGCGACGACTCGTCCGAGTCCAGTGAGATGAAAGACTCCCCGTCACCGTGAGACACTGAACGCGACGGTGACCGAGGAAGACGATGAGGACGACCGCCGCCGCGCGGAACGGGTGCCGATCAACGCAGAGTTTGGTCAGCTCCCCGATGCGACGTACATCAGCAACCTGTCGGAGTCCGGGCTCTTTGTGCAGACGCCTGACCGCGCTGCGATGGGGAGCATCGTCAGGCTCCGGTTCACGGTGCTGCTCGCAGACCCGTTTGTGCTGGAGGCGTGCGGCCGCGTCGTGCGCCACTCCGAAGACCCCGTCGGCATGGGCATTGAGTTCACTGAGCTGTCACCCGAGACCATGTTGAGGATCAACGACGTGGTCGCGCTCGAGCAGCCGCGCGAGCTCGGACCGCCCGTTGCTGGCGCAGACCCGTTCGACGGACAGCAGACGGTTGTCCGGGGACAGATTCCCATCGGCCCCGAGGCGCTGACACGCACCCACCGACCGAGCGCCAAGGACGACGGCGAAGACGGCGCGACCTCGCGGTTTCCGGTCGTGAGCGAGTCGGCCAGCACCTCCGGTGAGGGATTCTTGCTGGGGAGCGGCGAGTACGAGGTCGTAGACGATTCGGAGGATGAACCATGAGCATCGGCCGACGACTTGTCGACTTGGCGCGGGCGACCGTGACCGACTTCTACACAGAGCTCGGGCGCGACGACCAACGCGACACGCTCAACACACCCAAGGAGCCGGATCCGGCCGAGGCCCCAGCGGAGCCCGGCGTCGGACGCAAGGCGGGTCGTGCAGCGCGGACGGTGCGCTCGGCGGCCGAAGAAGCGTGGGAGCGGGCGTACCAGCAGGCCAAGCAGCGAGCGGGCGTCCGCGGCGAGCCGATCGCCGATCCAACGGCCGATCGAAAGCGTTGGTACAAAACGCTGGAGCTTCAGCCGGGCGCCGATCTCAAGACGGTGCGTCGCTCGTACCGCAAGCTGCTCCTGCGCTATCACCCCGATAAGTTTGCGAGCGAGCCCGAGAAGCAAAAGGTCGCCACGGAGGTCACGCGCAAGCTGACCGAGGCGTACAACGGCTTGAGCCGCTACCTCGGCGGCTAAACAAAAAACCGACGGCCCCCCGAAGGAGGCCGCCGGCTCACGCTACTTCACGGCGCGGTCGCCCAGCTCAGCGATGAGCTGGCGCTGGACTTGGGCTGGCACCGGTCGCCGGTCCACGTACTCCATGGTGTACGAACCCTCGCCGCGGGTCAGCGCCCGCAGCTGGGAGGAGAAGTCGAACATCTCCGCCAGCGGGACCTCGGCGTCGACCACCGTGGCCTCCCCGTTGGTTTCGGTGCCCATGATTCGACCGCGTCGGCGGACAAGCTCGGCATGCACCGGCCCCAGGAAGCCCTCGGGGGTCTGGACTTGCACGTTCATCACGGGCTCGAGCACAACCGGAGCCGCGCGCCGCATTGCATCGCGAAACGCGAGTCGTGCGGCCGTGCGGAACGCTTGTTCGCTGGAGTCACGCCGATGGATGGCGCCATCGGTAAGCACGACGTGCAGACCCACGACGGGCGCCCCGATGAGGACCCCCCGTGCCGTTGCGTCGGCAAAGCCCTTGCCCGTGGCGCTTGCCATCTCGCGAGGCACGTTGCCTCCGCGAATCTCCGATTCGAACCGCGTCGCGTCGGTCGGCGCGCGACCCAGCCGCCCGACGATCCGCGCGTACTCGCCGGAACCGCCGTCCTGCTTTTTGTGCAGCACGTCGAACGCGACCGTCTTGGTGGGCGTCTCTCGGTACGCAACCTGCGGCGAACCCAGAGTCACCTCGACCCCGTGCTCCTCGCGCATCCGCTCGACGTACACCTCCAGGTGCAGCTCGCCCATGCCCGCAACCAGGGTCTCCCCTGATTCCGACGACCGTGTCACCCGCAAGGTTGGGTCCTCGCGACTGAATCGATGCAGCGTACGGCTCATTTTGTCCAACATGGTTTTGTCCTTTGGGCTCATCGCGTAGACGACGACGGGTTCGGGCACGAACATCGGCTGCATCGAAAGGTCGAGCGCAGGGGCCGTGAGCAGCTCGCCCTGTGTTGCGTCGATGCCGAACAGGGCGACGATGTCTCCTGCTTCGGCGTCGCCGATGTCCTCCATACGGTTGGCGTGCATGCGCACGATCCGTCCGATCTTCACCGAACGTTTGCGGCATGATGAGCGCACCGTCACCCCTTTGGTGAGCGTGCCTTGCAGGACACGCACGTAGCTCAGCTGGCCGTAGCAGCCGCGTTCGATCTTGAACGCGTATGCCGCCAGAGGAAGGGTCGCGTCGGCGACGAGTGTGGTCGTTTGGGGGGTTGCGGATGGAGTTGTGGATGCGTTGTGGGCTTGTCGTGTGACCTCGTGTGGGCTGGGGAGGTAGCGAACAACCGCGTCGAGAAGCGGCTGGACACCTTTGTTGCGATACGCCGAGCCGAGCGTGACCGGGATCGCCCGACGCGCCAATGTGGCCCGTCGAATTCCCGCGATGACAGCGTCGGACGACAACGCTTTCTCGTTCAGGAACGCGTTGGCGATCTGCTCGTCCACCTCGGCCAAGGCCTCGATGAGCGCATCGGCGGCTGCCCGCAGCACGGGCGTGTCGGCCCACGGTCTGCGCACGACCCGTTGTCCATGCTCGTCTTCAAAACGGACCTCTTCGCGGGCGATGAGATCCACAATGCCGACAAACACGTCGTCCTCATAAACAGGAGCGGCGACGACCAGGGGGTGCAGGCCAAGCCGAGTTCGTAGCTGCGCGACGACGCGGTCTGCGTCGGCGCCGAGCGTATCCATCTTGTTGATGAATGCGATCTTGGGCACGCGATAGCGGTCCATTTGGCGGACCACGGTCTGCGTTTGGGCCTGCACGCCGTTGCGGGCGCACAGCACGAGCACGGCACCGTCGAGCACCATGAGCGCACGTTCCACTTCGACGGTGAAGTCGACGTGACCGGGTGTGTCGATGAGGTTGATGGCGCTTTGGCCCCACTGGACGCGAGTGGCCGCCGATTGCACGGTGATACCTCGACGCCGCTCCACAGAGAGCGAGTCGAGCAGCGCGCCGCCGCCATTGCGGTCGCGGACCTCGTGCATGCGATGGATGCGACCGCAGTAATAGAGAATGCGTTCGCTGAGCGTTGTCTTGCCCGCGTCGATGTGGGCGCTGATTCCGATGTTTCGTTGCTGGTTGGTGTTCATGAGAGCACGCATGGGTGCGAGCCCGTGGTCTCCAACGCCTTTGCGCGCGCGGACCCAGGCCCGCGGTTTCGAGGTGAAAGCACGGGGGCGCGATGCGGATCTCTCCACATCACGAGGAACGCATGCGCGCTGCAAAGCGGTTGTTGTTACGAGAACCCGCTACGAGCGCGCACGGCCATACAGCACCAGAACCGCCCGAATCGGGTGGCTGGCGTTGTACAGGCCGCGCAAGGTCGTGCGAGGGGTCATCGTCGCGCCAGTGTAGAGCGCGCGCCCGATACGTCAAGGCTGGGCTTGCTCATCGGGGGCGGCACGCGCCCCGCGTAGTGCGAAAGCGGCCGCGCTCACCACAACGATCACGCCAAACACCGCGGCGATATCGGGGTTGTACCAAGTCAGCGCGACCAGGCAGAACACCGCCAAGCTCAACGCGATGACCGGGAAGTAGGGATACGCGATCGCGCGAAACGGGCGCTCGAGATCCGGCTCTTTGGAGCGCAGAACCAGAAGGGCGAGCATCGAGATGACGTACAGGCTCACGGCTCCGAAGCATGCGAGCGTGATGATCTGTCCCGTCTTGCCGGAGAGGATCGCAATGATGCCGACGAGCCCGTTGACGAGCAGCGCGACCACTGGCGTCTTGGTGCGGGGGTGCACGCGGCTCAGTGCCTCGGGGCCCACACCCGAGCGGCCAAGCTCCATCCAAGCGCGAGCGGCCACCATGATGATGCCGTGAAACGAGGCGACGAGCCCGAGCAGGCCGACCCCCAGGAGCATTGTGTACAGCCAGGACGTTTCGCCGACGACCGAAGCCAAGGCCAACGGAAGCGGCGCATCGCTCGGGGTTGTTGCGTCCGGGGCGTAGACGACGGCGTGCCAGCCGGCGACCCCGACCGCGCAAAAAAACACGGCCAGGGCGAGTACGACAAGCGTGCCCATCGCGGAGCCGAAGCCAATCGCGACGTCGCGCTGGGGCTCGCGTGTCTCTTCGGCCGCGTTGGCGACGCCCTCGATCGCCAGGTAGAACCAAATCGCAAATGGTAGGCAGGCAAAGATGCCCGAGACGCCGTGTGGCAGCGGGTCGGCAGAGAATGCCGTCCACTGAAAGTGCGGCGCGGTGATGCCGACAAACACGAGCAGCTCGGTGACGGCCAGGACGGTGACGACCAGCTCAAACGTCGCGGCTTGGCGGATGCCCCACACGTTGATCGCGGTGAACACCACGTACGCCAGGATCGCGATCAGCACGGGGTCGAGAGGAAATCGTTGCGAGACATACGCCGCGATGGCCATTGCGATCGCGGGCGGGGCAAACGTGAACTCGATGATCTGAACGAGTCCCGCGATGAACCCCCAAAAAGGGCCGAAGGCTCGCCGCGCGTAGACATAGGCGCCGCCCGCTCGCGGGATCGCGGTGGCGAGCTCGGCGTAGCTCAAGATGAACGTCACGTACATCACCGTCACCAAGAGCGTGGCGGCGAGCATTCCGTACGTGCCCCCGAGCGGAAGGCCCAGGTTCCAGCCGAAGTACTCTCCGGAGATCACGTAGCCGACACCGAGTCCCCACAGGGATGCGGGCCCGAGCGCCCGCCGCAGACGAGGGGGCGACGGTGCTTCGGCGGTCACGCCAACGGTTTATCGCAAAGTGCGCTTCGAAGTGGCGACCCCGAGCTGTAGCGCCGCATCGGCCTTCGCGGTGGTTTGGTTCTGCTCGTCGGCGGCCAGGGCCATGTGGGCGGCGGTGATAAGCAGCGCGCTCAACAACGCGGATAACAGGCCAATGCGGGCGGGACTCGTGCGGGGCTGGCGGAGCTGAGCGAACGACTCGCCCGCAAACGGTTCATCGCATGGCCCAACGACCGAAGGCTCGACCGTCGAGAGCGCCTCGATTGCCTGCATGCGGTCCGACATGCCCCGGGATACGCCACCGCAATCGTCTGACGCCGATTCTTCCACGGAAGTCGCTGGGCCGGCCCGCGTCGGCAGCGCGTTCAAGATGCAGATCGGCCCGTCGGCGGGGGATACCGGCTTTGACTCCTCGCACGCCAACAGCTCGTCGGCGCCATCGACTTCGTCGGTCCAGCCGGACAGAGGTTTCCCGCATCCCATGCCGTATTTATAGCGTGCACAGAACGTATGCTCAACCACGTAAAAATCGTTAAGTAATAAGGAAATTGTCCGGATTGCTGTTGTTTAAATAGCAAAACAAACCCTTGTGTTCTCTTCTGGTCCACAACCGCGCGCAGGGTGGAAGCAGACTCCCGCGTTTTGCGCACCCGACGGCGCCATGTTGGCGAAAGGCTTCGTTGCGCTCGCGCCATCGATGCTCTTGGTGGCAGGCTCGCCGCTTCGATGGCCGCCAGTTCGCGCAAGAACAATCCTCGCCCGCGCATCCGCAAGCCCAAGGCTAAGGGCGGAAAACCGTCTCAGGCAGCTCAAGCTGACCGACACCGTTTGTACGAAAAGGCGGTCCAGGATCCTGCGGGCGACGCCGCGGATCTGGCCCGGTTCTTCCGCCGTTTCCGCAGTCGAGAGGCCGTCAGCCTGCGGGAGGACTTCTGCGGGACGGCCACGCTCTCGACGCATTGGGTCAAGGCAAAGGCGGGTCGCAAAGCCGTCGGCATCGATCTTGATGAGGCGACGATGCAGTGGGGCAGGGAGCGTCACCTCCGCGCGGCGGGGCCCGACGTCGAGCGGCGAGTCACGCTGCACAAGGCCAACGTGCTGGACGGAGTCGGCGCTCGGGCGGACATCGTTTGCGCGTTGAACTTCTCGTACTCGTGCTTCAAAGACCGCCGCACCCTCGTGAACTACTTCCGTGCCGCGCACAAGAAGACGACCCGTGATGGCGTGTTCGTCCTGGACTGCTTCGGCGGCTGGGAGTCCCTGCGGGTCGAGGAGCACGCGCGCGAGATCGACGGCGGATTCACGTACCGCTGGGATCAGGCGCAGTTCGATGCCCTGACGCACGAGATTCTCTGCCACATCCACTTCGACTTCCCCGACGGCTCGTCGATCGAGCGCGCCTACACGTACGACTGGCGCCTGTGGAGCGTTCCCGAGCTAAAAGATGCGATGCTCGAGGCTGGCTTTTCTGCTGTCCACCCGCTGTGGGAAAAGACGGATGGGGACGGCGAGGGCACGGGTCGGTTTTACGAGCCCCGCGTGATGGAGAACCAAGAATCGTGGTGGACCTACGTAGTGGCGGAGCGATGAGTCATGGCCAAGAGTAAGGACAAGGACAAAACGAAGGCGAAAGCCAAGGGCAAGGCGAAAGCCAAGGCCAAGGCGAAAGCCAAGGCCAAGGCGAAAGCCAAGGCCAAGGCGAAAGCCAAGGGCGGAGCGAAAGCCAAGGGCAAAGGCAAGGGAGCGAAGAAGAAGACGCTCGCGCAAAAGGCCGACCTTCACGTCCTGTACCAGCAGTCCGTGCAGAGCCCCGAGGCTGACCTCGAGTTCTTCGAGAAGGTGTACAAGAAGGCACGCGGCAAGAAGCCGCTGGTGCTGCGCGAGGACTTCTGCGGCACCGCCCATATCTCTTCGACATGGGTCGCGGGCGGATCGCGGCGCACGGCCATCGGGGTTGATCTCGATGAGCCGACACTGCAGTGGGGGCGCGAGAACAACCTCGCGAAGTTGACGGACGACCAAAAGGAGCGGGTCACCCTCATTCGCGGCAACGTGCTCGAGCCCCTCGGTGAGCAGGCCGACATCACCTGCGCGATGAACTTCTCCTACGGGGTGTTCAAAACCCGCCCGGAGCTGCGTCGCTACCTCGAGGTCGTGTACGACCGACTGGCCGACGACGGCGTGTTCTTCACCGAGCTGTACGGTGGGACCGAAGCGGTCATCGAGGTCACCGATCACCGCGACCAAGGGAAGTTCACGTACGTGTGGGAGCAAGCGGCGTACAACCCCATTACGCACGAGACGCTGTGCCACATCCACTTTGAGTTCCCCGACAAATCCAAGATCCGTCGCGCGTTCACGTACGACTGGCGGCTGTGGACGATCGCTGAGTTCAGGGAGCTGCTGTACGAGGTCGGGTTCAAGGGCGTGCGCGTGTTTTGGGAGGCCGTCGAGGAAGACGAGGACGGCTCCGGCGAGTACAGCGGCAACGGCGAGTACTACCCGACCGAAGAAGAAGAGAACCAGGAGTCGTGGCTGGTCTACCTGGTGGCAACGAAATGACTTCGTCGCGGGCGCTCGTCGATGTGGCCACCGTCGCCGCCCGGGTCGACGACCCATCGTGGGTGCTCGTCGATTGCCGCTTCAGCCTCGACGACCCGGCCGCTGGCCGTAGCGCCTGGGCGCAAGGCACCATCGGCGGTGCCGCCTACGCCAACCTCGACACAGACTTGGCGGGCCCTGTTTTGCCGGGCAAGACGGGGCGTCACCCGCTCCCGTCGGTCGAGCGATTCGCCGCCACGCTCGGCGCATGGGGGATCGGTGATGCCATGCAGGTCGTGGCCTTCGACGACTTTGGCGGCGCCTTTGCGTCACGGCTGTGGTGGATGTTGCGGTGGCTGGGACACGATGCCGTCGCGGTACTGGACGGCGGGCTCCCAGCTTGGGTCGCTGCGGGCCAGCCTACGACGCCCGGTCAGCCGACCTCCCGAACGGCACAGTTCGTCCCCCGGCCCCGCCCCGACCTGCTGGCCACGGCCGCCGACGTACACACCGCGCTCGACGACCCGTCGCAGCGGCTTATCGATGCGCGCGGCGCTGCGCGGTACTCGGGTGAGAACGAAACGCGCGATCCGGTCGCCGGGCACATTCCAGGGGCGGTCAGCGCACCGTTTACCGAGAACCTGACGGAGGCCAAGCACTTCCGATCCGCCCAGGCGCTTCGCGAGCGCTTCACGGAGGTCGCGGACGGGCGCGAGACGATCGCGTATTGCGGGTCGGGCGTCACGGCCTGCCACAACCTCCTGGCGATGGCGCACGCGGGGCTCGAGCCCGGCCGCCTCTTTGTCGGCTCTTGGTCCGAGTGGATCACCGACCCGACACGCCCGCGGGAGTGAGTCGTGGTCGGCGACCGCGTCATCGAGCTGGAGTGCCCACGGCAGTACGACCTTGGGCGCACGATGGGGCAGACGCGGCGCTCTCGCGGAGATCTGAACCAGCACAGCGTCCCGGGTCTCCACTGGCGAGCGACACGGACACCGTTGGGCCCAGCCTCGTTCCGGGTCGGGCGCTTGGATGACCGACTCCGGCTCGATATCTGGGGCCCGGGCGCGGCCTGGATAGAGGCAAACGCGGCGGCGCTCACCGGCCTGCTCGACAAGCCCGAGACGTTCAAGCCCGATCACCCGCTGCTGGGGCCGCTCGCCCGCAAGTTTGTCGGTGTTCACTTTCCACGCACGCTGCGGATGCTCGAAGAGCTTGTGCCGACGATCTTCGGCCAGCTCGTGACCTCCCGCGAAGCGGCACGCTCGTTTCGGGGCTTGCTGCAGGAGCATGGTGACCTCGCACCTGGCCCGTCGCGGCTGCGCATCTTGCCGAACGCGGAGACGCTGGCACGGCTGCCCGACTATGCCTATGCGCCACTGGGCGGCCTCGCGATGCACGCGCGTGCCATCCGTGCGGTCGCGGGGGCCGCGAGCAAGGTCGAGACTGCGGTGGAACTCCCATACGCCGAAGCCTTGGCCCTGCTGTGCTCGATCCGCGGGATTGGCCCGTGGACCGCCGCGGGCGCGCTGGGCGTTGCTACCGGGTGCGCCGACGCCATCCCGCTCGGCGACCTGCACTTCCCCCGCACGGTCGCGTGGGCACTGGCCCGTGAAGAAGAGGCGGACGACGCCCGCATGCTCGAGCTGCTGGCCCCGTTCGCCGGGCATCGGCTGCGCGCGCTCTACCTCATCCACGTGGGCCGCCTGGGCCCCGCACGTCGAGGCCCGCGCCGCCCGATGCGCCCGATTTAGGGATAGTCCCGCGGGAGTTTCCGCGGCGGGTGCCGCAGCTCTCGCATCTCTCGCAAGAACACGAGCAGGTCGGCGCATACTTCGAGGCGCGCCGACGGCGTGTCGTCGAGGTGCGCCTCCAAGGCGCGGAGCCGCGTCGAGATTCGCGAGATGTCATCGACATCGATTTCGAAGAACGCCGCCTTGGCGAGATCGATCGCGAGCACGCGGGCGCGGGCGCGGACATCGTCCAGGGCGTCCCGCAAACGCTGGCCAACGTGGTCGCGGGCACGGTCGTCGAACAGTCGCTCAAAGAGGCCAACCATGGACTGCTTGCTTTGGAGCGACGCGATCATGCGGTCCCGCTCCCTCAGACCATCGAACACGGCCTCGGCTTCCTCGAGCTCCATCATGCAAGCCCAGTATGCCGCCGATCTTGCGGGCGCAAGATTGGCAGTCGACACCAGACCGCCTTGACCGACCGCGGCGCAAACGCACGACGACGGGCGCGCACGCGGCTCCCGCCGCCGAAACGGACATCAGCGGGGCAAACGTCACATCACGTTGCTTGCGCCGCTGCAGGGCCCTATCGTCATCACCATCAGCGACCTGGAACCAGAACCTCGCGACGACGAGGCGGAGGCGGAGGCGCAGGCCCAGGCGGAGACGCCGAGCCTCGCCAGCTCGTTGCTGCACGAGCCGATCTCGGACGATGACGGCCGCGGCCGTTGGGCGTACCCGCTATGGGGCAAGGTTCTCGCGACCGCAGTGATCTTGCTGCACACGACGGTGTTGCTGGTCTGGGCGCTGCCCGGCAAGGGCCTCGCCAAAGGCACCCACAAGTACTTCAACGAGCACTTCGAGATGTCGACCTACCTCCGGGCGACGGGCACTCGGCAGAGCTGGGCGATGTTTGCCCCCAACCCCAATCGCACCAACACGTTTGTGCGCGTTCTTGTTGAGGACGAGGAGGGCGAGGTCTGGGACCTCAAGCACGACATCTACGGCAAACGGGAGTACCCGTACCTCTGGTACGACCGCCGCGGGAAGATCAATCGTCGGATCGCGCGCACCGCCGGATACCGCCGCCACTACGCCGCATGGGTGTGCCGGCAGTGGGAGAAGGAAAAAGGTGTGCTTCCTAAAGAAGTCCGCTTCGTGAAGATGACGACCCGGATCCCCACGCCGAAGAAGCTGCTCAAGATCACCAAGGGCAAGCCTTGGCGCGGCTACGATCCGATGAAGCTCAAGCTCAAGGAGAAGGACGAGGGCAAGTTCACCTGCGCGACAACCGTGCACGCCCAGCTACCCGACTACCTGCGCGAGCGCTACGGCATGGAGCCCGCGGAAGACGGCCACTTTCGCAAGGCCCGCATCCGAACGTGGGTGGACGTCCAAGAGCAGGCCGAGAAGAAGCGGGCACGCGAGGAAAAGCGGGCCAAGCGTGAGGCCGACCGCAAAGCGGCCCTCGACACCCCCTAGTGTTCGAGCTCGAGCGCTTCGGCGGCGGCCGCCGGGTCGAGTGAGGCGACCAGGTCGTGCGGGCCTGCCTGGGTCACCGTCGCCTCGACGATGTCGCCGCGTTCGGCCGTGCCGTCGGTGAGCACGACCTTGCCGTCGACCTCGGGCGCTTGCCCTTCGTGGCGGCCGTCGAGCAGGTACTCGCTCTCGGTGCTGGGCCCGTCGACGAGGACCCGGATCTTGGTGCCGAGCAGCAACTGCTGTCGCTCGGCCCGCAGCGACGCCTGAAGCTCCATGAGCTCCGCCGCCCGGGTTTCGGCCAAATCGGGTTTGACGCGGATCGGCAGCAGCGCCGACGGCGTGCCGCCCTCGCGCGACCACGGGAACACACCCAGGTGATCGATCTGGCCCTCCGACACAAAGTCGTGCAGGCGGCGGTAGGCGTCTTCGCTCTCGCCCGGATGACCCACCAGCATCGTGGTGCGGAGCCATACGTGCGGCGACGCGGCCCGCAGCCGGTCGACCAGCCCGCGAACCTGCTTCTCGGTGTAGCCGCGTCGCATCCGCTTGAGCACCTCGGTGTCGACATGCTGCATGGGCACGTCGAGGTAGGTGGCGATACGTGGCTCCCCAGCGATGCGCTCGATGAGGCCGTCGGTCACCGCGGTCGGGTACGCGTAGTGCAGCCGGATCCACTCCAAGCCGTCGATCTCGACCAACGCGTCGAGAAGCATCTCGAGGGACGCGGCGGGATCGAGGTCATCGCCGTACTTGGTGGAGTCCTGCGCGACCAGGCACACCTCGCGGGTACCCGTCTGCACCAGCGCGTGTACTTCCTCGACGACCGAGAACACGCTGCGACTGCGCTGCGGCCCGCGGAGTTTTGGAATGATGCAGAAGCCGCAGGGCCGGTCGCAGCCTTCGGCGATCTTGACGTAGGCCGAGTGCTGCCCACCCGTTAGCTGCCGCGGTGTCGCGTGGTCGTACAGGTACGAGCGCTTGCCGAGGGTCGACACCGCCATGCGCGGCGCGCTGCCGTCGAGCACGTGGGCGAGGCCCATCTGGTCGGACGAGCCCAAGAAGTGGTCGACCTCTGGCATCTCCGCGGCCAGCTCGTCGGGGTAGCGCTGGCTTAGGCACCCCGTCACGACAAGCTTCTTGTCGCCCGCGTCCTTCTTGATCTGAGCCAGCTCGAGGATCGTCGAGATCGACTCCTCTTTGGCGGCGTCGATGAACCCGCACGTGTTGACGACGAGCATGTCGGCGTCGTCGGTGTCATCGACAAGCGTGTGCCCGCCCTGCTCGACGACGCCGAGCATGACCTCGGTGTCGACTTGGTTCTTGGGGCAGCCCAGCGAGACGAAATAGACGCGTTGCGACACTGAATTCACATCTTCTTGCACGCACCGCCAGCTTTCGCCAGTCCGGCTGCGCGCAGCTCACTGCCCGTCGGTCCATCGCCCAAGCTCGCGCGGCGCCCGCCACCGTGACCATCCCCCACGATGTCGCGCAGGTAGGACTCGTACTCGAACGTGTCCGAGTGCTCGGCGGTGTGGCAAGTGCCGCAAACGTCCACTGGAGAGTCCCGGATGATGTTGACGGCCACGCCATCTCTGTCGGGTTCGTCCGCGTGCAGGCTTCCCGGCCCGTGGCAAATCTCGCATTGCACGTTGACGAGCCCCGCGTTCTCCACGACCTCGCTGCCCCCGGGCTTGCGAAATCCGGTGACGTGGCACGACACACACGACAGATCGAACTGCTGATTGGTGTCGACGAGCGTTTGGTACGCGCTGCTGTGCGGCGTGTCCTGCCAGAACTCCACCGCCTCCTCGTGGCACGTGTCGCACTCATCCACGCCGATGTAGCTGGCCGTACCTTTGGGTGCTGGGGGCGCCTTGACCCCCGTAAATCGCTTCACGTTGCCGTCCGCAACCCATGCGTTGTAGGCGACGAGCTTGTCCTTGGCGACCTCGTTCGCGGGTAGCTTGCACGTGATCTTCGCCTGCTCGAACGTCGCAACGGCGACGCCCTCGGCTGGCGTCTCGAGCGCTTTGCTGACGCGCTCGCGCTCTGCCTTGATGCGGTTGACGAACGAGGCCTCCGCGTCCGGGTTGGCCGACAGCTCCGCTATCTGTGCGTCGAGCCGTGCCAGCTCCTCTTTGCGTTGGGCCAGCGATGGCGTCACCGTCCATGTGTCCGACGCGGGCGTTTTGGCCTGCGAAGGATCGACTTCCAACGTGAGGTGCGTGAGCGTCTGGAGCTCCTCGCCGGGTTCGACGATGAACGTGCCGCCCGCGTTGGTCATGCCCGTGCCGACCCGCTGTCGGTCCTTGCCCAAGACAAGGCCCACGACCGCGATGTCGATGCCTTTGACGTCGTGCGCCAGGCGCTCGGCAAACTTTCGTTTGCCCTGCACCAAGACAACTGTGGTCGTCGCGCCCGCCTCGCGCATCTTCTTGATCGCGTCCGTGGCTGCCGCTATCGGGTCGCTGACAGCACCCAGCTTGTCCGCATCCGGCACTTTGGGATCGACGATCGTCGTCACGCCGACCTTGAGCGTGACCCCGCGGTCCTCGAGCGTGACGATTCGGAAGGCCTCGGCTTTGAGCCCGTCGGCGGCCACGTTGGCCACCGTGCGCGGGAGCGGATACTCCGACAGTGGGGCGAGCCCTTTGGGCGAGATCGCGTCGGTTGGACCGACGCCGCTGACAAGCTCATCGCCTAGCGAAGAGAAGCTCCCGTGCAGCGCTCGCGCGCGCTCGTTGGCCTGGTCCCACTCTGGGGCCGAGCCCGGCCAGTTTGGCCCGTTGGGGTCCGGGAACAAGAACGAGCCCGGTTCGACCACCAGGCGAGCGCCCTTGGTCGATTCACGCTCGATGAATCCAAACGCGTACTGCAGGCCTCCCAATGGCTCGGTCGTGCATCCGCATGGCGCGATCGTTCCCAGCGTTCGCCCAAAGAAGAACAGGTCGAACTGTGCCTTGGTCTCTTGCTTGGGGCCGGGATCGGGCGCGGAGGAGGTTTGCTGCGGGGCGCCCGTCTCGTTGTTTGAGGCGGAGCTGCAGGACCCTGCTGTGCCGCACGCAAAACAGGCGAGGAAGGCACTCGCCAATCCAGCGCGCACAGGCGCGGCAATTCCACGATTTGCCAGGGTGTTTCCGCCGTGCGCAGCCATGGTCGTGCTTCGGCGTGGAGGGCGCAGTCCCGTACCCCTCTCAATCGCCAGTGCGCGGGGACGTTGGCGCGGATCGGCGGATGACGCAAGGTGACGCCTCGACCGACGGATCAGAGGGACCGTAGTAATGACCGCGGGGAGGACTGCGGTAAAGACTGCGGTAATGCCGCGGTCTCGATCGGGACCGTTGGGATCCGCGCAGGACGTTGCGATGGCGTGTCTTGACCCTCGACAGTCACGCGGCTAGGGTCCGCCACCCTTCTGCTGGACCTCGGCCCTGCCACAGTCCCGCGGACGCTTGAAAGAGAGCATCACAACCATGTCCGTCAAAATCAGGCTTGCCCGCGCAGGCGCTAAGAAGCGCCCCTTTTACCGCATCGTCGCTACCGACACCCGCTCGCCTCGCGACGGACGCTTTTTGGAGAAGCTCGGCACCGTGAACCCCAACACGGATCCCTCCACAGTGGACCTCAACATGCCCCGCATCGAGTATTGGCTCGAGAACGGCGCCCAGCCGACGCAGACCATGGCCCGGATCCTCAAGAAGGCGAAGAAGGCCGCGGCCTCGGCCGAATAGCCCGCTTCAATCCTGTCTTCCGATCGCCGCGCGGTGCATGCACCGACGCGGCGTTCGTGCATCTGCAGCCGAACGGGGGTGCCGATGTGGGTCGGTGGGGGGGATGTAGGCCCCGTTGCGGACGGACAGGTTTCCGGCACGATTCCGGGGCGTTCGCCGCGCCGCGCGTTTGCCGACGTGCAACACGTGTGGGATGGTTACAAAAGATTCGGCTCCTCCGCTCTGCTCTTCGTACTTCGCATCTCGCGCGTACACCTGCTCCTAATCGGAAGCCTCTCTTCCAATGCCGACTGAATCACTAAAAGAACTTATCGAGTACCTGGCCAAGGCACTCGTAGATAAACCAGACGAGGTCGAGGTCGCCGAGATCGCGGGCGAACAGACGATCGTGCTCGAGTTGCGCGTCGCCAAAGACGACATCGGAAAGGTCATCGGCAAGCAGGGGCGTACCGTCAAGGCGATGCGATCGATCCTCAGCGCCGCATCCTCGAAGTTGCGGAAGCGCGCCGATCTCGAGATCTTGGAGTAGGCGGACGGCGGAGCGCGCGCGATTGCTCCACATCTGTCCGTCCGCGTTTCAACGCCATGCAAGACAACGAGTTGGACGTCGGCTACGTCGCGGGCGCACATGGTGTGAATGGCGTCGTCCGCATCAAGCTGCACGACCCCGCATCGGAGGCGCTCACCTGCGACGCCTCCCTAGTCCTACGCAAGGACGGGCACGATCGGCCCGCGCGCGTCGAGGCCGTAGACCCAGTGCCCGGTAAGGCGGGGCTGTACCGCGTTCAGCTGCACGGTCTGCGTTTCCGCGACGAAGCCGAAGCACTCCGCGGTCACACGGTTGTGGTCACGCGCGATGCGCTTCCCGCGTTGGAAGCAGACGAGTACTACCTCGCGGACCTACTCGGCAGAGAAGTCGAGCGCGAGGCTTCGCCCACCAAGCTTGGGAAGATCGTCGGCCTGACCTCCAACACGGCGCAGGACCTGTTTGAGGTGGAGTGGCTGGATGCCCACGGAGCCACCCATGCGTGGCTGTTGCCCGTGCTGCCGGGAATCATCGTGGAGACAACTGCGGAGCGCGTGTTGGTTGAGCTTCCACCAGGGTTCCTCCCTGAGGCCCTGGAGCCGCTACCGTGACGCGCTGCGCGTTTGAGGTCGTCACGATCTTCCCCGATGTTATCGACGGCTTCGTCGGCGCGGGCGTGCTCGGTCGCGCTATCGAGCGTGGCGTCGTCGACGTGCACGCCACCGACATCCGCGAGTTCACCAGCGACAAGCATCGCACCGTCGACGACGCTCCATTTGGTGGCGGCGCGGGCATGGTGATGAAGGCTGCCCCCGTTGTGGACGCGCTCGAGAGCATCGAGGCCAAGCGCGGCCCCATGCACCGCGTGATGCTGACACCATCTGCGCCTCGCTTCGATCAACGCGCGGCGGAGCGCTTGTCCAAGTTGCCACGCATCGCGCTCGTGTGCGGTCGCTACGAGGGGATCGACGAGCGGGTTCGCGACCACCACATCGATGAGTGTTTTTCGATCGGCGACTATGTCCTGGGTGGCGGCGAAGTTGCGGCGTTGGTCGTGATCGAGTCGGTGTCGCGCCTTGTGGCGGGCGTGATGGGCAACCCAGACTCGGCGGTGTCCGAGAGCTTCGCGGACGCCCCCGATGGCGAGACGCTCGAGTACCCGCAGTACACGCGGCCCGCAGAGTTTCGCGGCCATGGAGTCCCCTCCGTCTTGCTCGGCGGCGACCACAAGGCCATCGCAGCGTGGCGAGGCGGGGCGGCACGAAGGCGGACGTGGGCGCTCCGACCCGACCTGCGTCCGGCTCGGTCGCTGCCCGCCAAGCTGCCGATCTGGGTCGCCGTGGAGTCGGACGCAGCCGGCGAGATCTCCGATTGGCAGCAGATTTCCGATCATTATCCGCTGGCGGGCATCGCGATTGTCGGCGAATCGAGCGAGGGACAGCCGCTATCCCGCGCGCTCGCAAATCACCCCTCGGCAGCAGGCCGCGCCCGCGAATCCCGTTTCAAGGGAATCCGCACCCTGCGCAAGCACCTCAAGCGCACCACGGGAGTCGCGCCGTGGATCGTTCGACTCAGCACTCGACACGGGACGCCAGATGAGCTGGCACACGAGGCGCACTCGCTCGCGGAGCTCGCCGATGTTCTGCACGAGCCCGAGGTCGCTGAAGGCCGTGCAATGGTCTTGTGGGTCCGTGATCTCGGCGCATCTTCAGCTGAACCGGTGGACGCGGTATACGCGCCAACGCCGAGCAACGAAGGGGAGTTGGATCAACAGGTGCGCCAGGGACTTGCGATCAAAGCCAGGATCGACGAGCCTCGCGACCCCTGCCGGCAACCAGCCGTGCTCGCCGATGTGGCACTTGCCACCCTCCACCGCACCGCGACGGAGACTCGGCGTTTGAACGAGCGAGACGAGCCATGAGCTACAGCTGTCCCACGATTACAGAGATCGAGCGCGCCCAAATCCGTACGGACCTCCCCGAGTTCCGTGCTGGCGACACCATCCGGGTTCACGCGTTGATCTCCGAGGGAAACAAGGAACGCATCCAGGTCTTCGAAGGCGTTTGCATCCACCGCAAGCGCGGCGGAGCACGCGGTTCGTTTACCGTTCGCAAGGTCTCGCACGGCGTTGGCGTCGAGCGCGTTTGGCCTGAAGCGTCGCCACGCGTGACGAAGATCGAGTTGGTCAACCGCGGCCGAGTCCGTCGCGCGAAGCTGTACTACCTCCGCGAGCTTCGCGGGAACGCGGCCCGCATCCGCACCAAGCTTGGCGCCTACTCGTCCAAGGTCCTGGCCGCAGAGCCACAGGCCGAGGTCGTGCCCGAGCTCGCCCCCGAAGCCGAGGCCGAGCTGGCCAAGGCCGACGCGCCGGCCGCAAGCGAGTGAACGACTTCGCGCCCGGCTCGACCCGGGCGCGCGGCGACAAAACCGAAGAGCTCGTGGTTGGCTGCCTGCCGGACCACGGGCTCGTTCTGATCGAGCGCAACGCCACGATCGGCGGCGCTGAAATTGATCTCATCGCGCGGTCCGAAGACGGGACCTTGCTGGTGTTTATCGAGGTCCGGGGTCGGAGATCGGACGCGCACGGCACTCCCGTGGAAACGGTGGATGCGCGCAAACAAGGTCAGATCACGCGCGCGGCCACTGCTTGGCTCGTGCGTGCGGAGCTCTGGGAGCGCGTGGCCGTACGCTTTGATGTTGTGGGGGTCTTGTACTCTGCTGCCACAACTGAAAACGCGCCAACGATCCAGTGGATCGAAGGCGCGTTCGAAGCGAAGCGTTAGCGCGAGTTGCTTAGGACTGGCCGCAGGCTTCGGGCAGTGGGTCGAGCGCGACGCCAGAGCCGTCGACACAGCAGCCTTCTTGGGTGCTGGTCGAGCACTTCGCGTCGATGTCGGTCGTGACGCCAAGGTCGTCGTTGCACACGCAGAGCTTCTGGCAGCAGAACTTGCCGAGCGTCTGGATGCGCGCGCACTTGAAACCCGTCGCGCAGTTGGTGTCTTCCACCACGACCTTCTCGGTCGGACCGCCGTCTTTGCAGTCGTTGTCGTCCGAGCACTGCTTGGAGCACATCGAGCGCTCAAGCACGTAGTCGACGCGCAGCTTGCAGATGCCGGGCTCAGCCGGATCGTCCTGCACGCACTCGAACTTGGGATCGTCACCGCAACCACTGTTGTCGGTGCAGTCACCCGTGGGCGGCTCATCCTCATCGGCGTACACGCACAGCAAGTTGCTGCAGCTGAGTGCCGGAAAGGTCACCAGCTTGCTCTCTGGCGGTTCCACGTCGCCGTGGTTACAAGCCGAGCCTACGTCCTCACCAACGCAACCCAACAAGGCGGGGATGCCGATGATGGCTACAAGACTGAGGCGCAAAGCGGTGCGGACTGACGTTCGAAGCTGAGCCATGGTGCAGCTGCCCGCATCCTGGCACCGACCGGCGTCACGGGTCAATCCCGCATCGGTATCCTTCGGACGTCTATCTGTCGCGGCCAAGGGTGTGGTGGCCGTTGCAGCTTAGGCGCGGGCCGAGTTCGTGAGTCCTCGACGTGTGTCGTGCAAAGCGCGAGTACGGATCGCCCCGACGCGTTGCGCCCGATCGTCCAACGGTCCGCCACCGTATCCACACGCGCCTCTGCCGGATCTCCAACCCGCGCGCGTCCAGGCCGCGTTCCAAAGCGATCGGCGCCGATCTCACGGTCATCCGTATAGCGGTTGGTCGTCGGTGTCGGGAACCTCGGCTGCCCACCGTCGTGTACCGATCGAGCGTCTCGCTGTACCGAAAAAAGCGGCGTTCGCTCAGACCTCCCAGAGGTTGCGCTTAGTCGCTATCGCTTGCAGCGCCTCGCTTGGCGCTGGTAAGGTCGGCGACCATCTTCTGCCCTTGTTGTGCCTTCTCACAAGGCAAGGTCGCACTGGTCGCGACCGTCCCCACTCGGGTTTTTCAAGAAAGAGGACCTCGCTCCCATGAGCTTCGGATCCCGTCGGCTTCACACCTCGATCGCCAGGTTTCTTCCCATCGTGCTCGGCCTCTGCGTCGGTAGTTCGCAGGCATTCGCCGACGGGCCGCCGCCACCCCCGCCACCCCCGGGCGGCGGAGCGCCACCACCCCCGCCAGCGGCGTCGGCAGCACCGCCACCCCCGCCAGCATCGGCCACGCCAGCCGGCAGCCCGATGTCCCAGGGCGAGGCTCAGTACAAGGCCGAGGACTACGAAGGCGCTGCCATCCAGTTCTACAAGATCGCCTCGGGAGAAATCCCGGGTGACACGGGCCGCGGGCAGTTCTGGCTCGGCAAGACGCTCTACAAGCTGGGCTTTTACTCCGCCGCGCTCTCCGTCTTCGACGAGATCGTCGTCGCCGGACCCTCGCACCCCTTCCACAAACTCACGCTCCCGTGGCTCGCTTCGCTCTCGCGCGAGCTGCCCGAGGGCGCCGAGGTGCTGCAGAAGATCGGAACGTACAAGCCGACCGACCTCGAGGACGAGGCGTTCGACGAGGTTCGTGACGAGCTGTACTACCTGCTCGGCCGCTTCTACTACCAAAAGGGCGACCTGGCGCAGGGCATCGCGCTCCTCGACCAGGTTCCGCAGAACTCCGACTACTACATCCCAGGGCAGTTTTTCCTCGGTGTAGCGCACACTCGCGAGTTCAAGGGCGAGCCCGCGGTCTCCGCGTTCAAGAACGTTCTACGACGCTCCCTTGAGTTGCAGGAAGCGGAGGCGGCCAACGCCAAGAAGAACAAGAAGGAAGCGAAGCTCGCCAAGCGCAAGGCCAAGAAGTCCCGCAAGGGCAAGAAGAAAAAGAAGAAGAAGCGCAAAGACAAGACGGCGACCGAGATCACGTTCCTGCAGGAGATGCAGCAGTACGAGCATCTCGCAGCGCTCGGCCTGTCCAACATCTTCTACATGGTCGGCAAGTTCGACCTGGCCATTAAGTACCTCGACAAAATCCCTCTGGATTCCCGGTACTACCTCGACGCAGTTCACTGGGCCGCATGGACGGAGTTCCGCCAGGTCGAGCTCGACGAGGCCAAAGCCAACGGGCACTACCAGCGAACGCTCGGCTATGTACACACGTTGAACGCTCCGTTCTTCGAGGACTACCTCTACCCGGACGCGCTCAAGCTCAAGGCGGTTACGTACTACTTCAACTGCCGCTACGACTCGGCGAAGTTCACCGTCGACGAGTTCAACCGCAAGTACCCGCAGACCATGGCGGACTTGCAGGCCATCCTCAACAAAGCCCCTGAGGACTTCCAGCTCTACGACCTCGCGAACGACATCGTGAACGAGGAGTCCGACTTGGACCCGTTCGTCGAGCAGGTCGCCCAAAAGGCGCTGCAGGACAAGACGCTCGCGAAGTACTTCGCGTACGTCGAAGAGCTCGAGACGGAGACTGAGCTCTACGAATCGATGAGCGGCAACTTCAAGAATGCCGGCATTGGCGAGCGTGTCACCGAGGACCTCGACCTCGCGCTGTCCGCAGCGCGTGAGCGTACGGGCGCCGAAGCGCGCCAGCGCATCTCGACTCAGATCAAGGTGATCAAGAGCCTCAACGTCGAGATGATCAAGGTCGAGTACGAGATCCTAGAGCGCCGCAAGGCGCAAAAAGCACTCGAGCAGATCGCGCCTAAGCCCGACCGGCCCGAGATCGACAAAGAACACGAGATCTACAAGTACAACGGCGAGTACTGGCAAGACGAGCTCGGTTACTACCGATACGAAGTCTCCAGTATCTGCAAGGACTAGCGGCTCCGCCGCACTTCGGGATGCGAGCCGGATCTCCGGCTCGCAGACCACCGCTTCTCCCTCGAGCGCGCAGAGGGAACTTCGCTTGATTTAGGACATCCAACCACCGCCGCGGCCGTAGGGGCCGTTGTGTGGGGAAGAGGAACCGATCCATGACCACGTCCAGCACAAAAGGCACCCAGCGTCGCATCCGCAACCTGGGCATCTTCACGTCCATTGCCGGAGCCCTGCTCCTCTCTGCGCCAACACCGAGCTTCGCGGCCCCCGAGGGCGGCGCATCGGTTCGCTACTCGCGCAAATCCGGCAAGGTCAAGACCAAGAACAACTTGAACACCAAGTTCAAGACGGCTCAAAAGGCGGCCGACAAGGAGAAGGGCCGCCAAGAGAAGATGATGTCGGCGGACCAGTTCGCCCGCGAAAAGGAGTCTGTCACGCGAGAGATCGCGGACAAGCAGATCGGGATGCTTACCCGCCTGCTCAAGGCTACCGACGCGACCGATCCGGACTACCCCGACTACCTCTTCCGCCTGTCCGATCACCACTTGGACAAAAAGGCGTACTTCGAGCGGCAAGCTGGCGCGCTCTACGACAAGATCTACGACGCCGAAGACGCCAAGAAGAAGGCCGTCGTCACGCAGCTCAAGCAGAAGCAGAAGGCGTTTGAGAAGAAGGCTGTCGAGTCTTCGAAGAACGCGGTCAAGGTCTACAAAGCCCTCGTCACGCGCCCTCAGTTCGCCAAGTACAAGGACCTCGACTCCGCGCTGTACTTCTACGCATTCGAGCTTGGTCAGCTCAAGCGTGAAGCCGAGATGAAAGACGCCTACCTGCGTCTCATCCGCGAGTACCCACAATCCAAGTACATCCCCAACGCGTACCTGTCGTTTGCCGACTTCTACTACGGCAACAACCAAATCCAGGACGCGCTGAAGCTCTACCAAAAGATCGTCGACGGCTTCAAAGACAGCCCGGTCTACGCGTACGCGCTCTACAAGATGGGGTGGTGCTACCTCAACCCGATCGGTACCGCCGAGCCGGAGTACGCCAAGAGCCTTCAGAAGTTCGACCAAACCGTCAAGGCCACATTGGCGGGCCGGGCGGGCAGCGAGGCGAATGCCAAGCAGCTGCGTCGTGACGCCCGTCGCGACATGGTCAAGGCGTACGTCCACTCGGGCAAGCCCTCGCGCGCGCACGACTACTTCAAGTCCATCGGCGACGGTCCGAAGAAGGACGAGAACATGTCGCGCAAGCAGATGGAGCTACTTGCTGGCGCCTACTTCGGCGAGGGCATGTACGTCGAATCCACGGCGACCTTCAAGAAGCTCCAGAGCGTCTACGAAGGCGACAAGCAGGAGTGCACCTGGCAGGCGCAGATTGTTGTCAACGCGCTCGCGACCGACAACAAGGACATCCAGTGGAAAGAGACCCAGCGTCTCGGCCAATACTGGGAGCAATATCGCGACTCCAAGTTCAAGAAGGTCACCAAGAAGAAGTGTCGCGACGAGGCGCGCGACACCGTGCAGCAGATGGCGACCGTCTGGCACGACGAGGCCGAAAAGACCCGCGTCCCGGCCACGTACGACCTCTCCGAGAAGGCCTACAACTCGTTCCTGCAGTTCTTCCCGAAGGACCGTTCAGCGTACGAGATGAACTACTACTACGCGGAGATCCTCTGGGCACAGGGCGTCAACCTGTACAACTCAAAGGACCGCTCCGTGCAGGAGAAGGGGCTCGTCAAGTTCCGGGCCGCGCACGATGAGTTCCTCAAGGTGCTCGAGCGCAAAAAGGACGGCAAGTACACCAAGGATGCCGCCTACGCGCAGATGCTGGCGATGAAGAACGCCCTTGAGTACGACGAGACGGGCGGCCGCTCCAAGGCGTGCAAGGTGAACACCGAGGGCGTGTGCATCTACCGCGACAAGAAAAAGAAGAAGCGCGCCAACGCGTCCAAGGACACGAAGACGAACACCGCGGCTGACTTCAAGGTCACCGACTACACCGAGAAAGAGGCCGGGATGCTCGGTTCCTATGATGTGTACCAAAAGTACATCAAGGACCCGAAGGACAAGGAGCTGCCCAAGATCCAGTATCACCGGGCGAAGCTCATGATGGAGCACAACCGCTTCGACGAAGCGTCCCCCGTGCTCAAGGAGCTGATCACCAAGTTCGACGGCTCGATCTACGCGGCATGGGCCTCGGAGATGCTGATCGACCTTCTGACGATCCGCTGGACGGACAAGGACAACACGCCCGAGCAGACGGTGAGCTCTGGCGAAGAGCTCGAAGAGTGGTCGCGCAAGCTTCAGAAGCTCAAGACCTACAAGCACAAAGAGGCCAGCCGAATTCGCGAGGCTATCCCGACGTTGCTTGCCGGTATCGGCTGGAAGAAAGCCGAGGCTTTCCAAGCGCAGGGCAAAGCCGGCGACCCAGAAGGCTTCGTCCGCTGTGGCGACCAGTACGTTCTGCTGTGGAACGACTACGAGGACCACGACAAAGCCGACATCCTGCTGTTCAACGCTGCACGTTGCTTCGAAGCCGCGTACCTCGTTGGCAAGGCGATTACGCTTCGCGGCGAGCTGCTCTCGCGCTACCCCGCGAGCAGCAAGTACCAGCAGACGCTCCGCGAGGTCGCGGAGAACTACCAGGCCATCGCGTTCTACGACAAAGCCGCGACGCACCTGGAGCTGTACGCCGACA
>Ga0316189_10000527_pt1 | contig 38661 bp, 33 predicted proteins | sample LowCovwburrow_MG_FD_204930 | JGI IMG/M metagenome (GOLD analysis project Ga0316189, IMG submission 204930) | Coastal sediment microbial communities from Maine, United States - Lowes Cove worm burrow | ecosystem: Environmental > Aquatic > Marine > Coastal > Sediment | place: USA: Maine...
GCTAAAGCTCGCCCACTTGGACTCGATCGGAGTGGCGTTCCACCCAAGGACTAGTCCTTGAAGAAATTTTTGCAAATAAAAAAGCCCGACATCAAAAGCCGGGCTAAAGCTCTCTCTCTTGGACTCGATCGGAGTGGCGTTCCACCCAAGGACTAGTCCTTGAAGAGATTTTTGCAAATAAAAAAGCCCGACATCAAATGCCGGGCCAAAGCTCTCCCTCTTGGACTCGATCGGAGTGGCGTTCCACCCAAGGACTAGTCCTTGAAGAGATTTTTGCAAATAAAAAAGCCCGACATCAAAAGCCGGGCTAAAGCTCCCCCTCTTGGACAATTATCGAACACATCACAGACGGATTCAAGGAAATCTATGAGTTACGGCATTATTTAGATGATTTAGGCAAGGCTTCATGATCTGTTCAAATATTGCCAAGGACACGAAGTAGCTATAAATATCCCATGTTGGACTGCAACATGTTAATTATAAACAACGTAGTAATAATGATGACAACGTTTAAGTTGATGATGGGAGCATTATAAAAGGCTACAGTTTTTGGAGTAAGTAGTTGTAGCCAAATTCTAAATAAAACTGGTATGAAGCTACAGAGGGTACTCAAATTCATTCTATTCTCGGCATTTATTGCAATACCCTTTTTACAGGTCTATTCTCAAGCAATTCCACGGATATATCGAGTAAAAGCTGATGGCAATGATATTTCAAGCTATTTAGATTGGTCTAGTTACGACCTTGAGGTAAAGGGGGATAAAGTAAAAATCAAAGTCTATGGTGAAAATATTGGTAATCTCGAAGCTCCAAAGGAATACGGCCACATAACTATAGGTTTTATAAATTTTAATAAGGAAAGTGATAAAAACCGAGTTTCTCCAACCAGTGGTTCTTATGGAGACATAGAGGAGGGTAAATATTACAATGAGTTTTGTGGGCATGTGGTTGTTGAGGGCTACACAAATGATCAATGGGTGCCTGGTGAGAATGAAGCATTTGAAGTAGAAGTAGATGTCTCTGGAAAGGACAAACTCTACTTAATGTTAAGATCAGCAATGTCTTACAAAAGTGACTGGGATGAAAATTATGTCCGAAGAGATCCTAATAGCGGCCTAGAGGATTGTCTTGACTACTACGCTCATACTATTAAGATCGACCTCCTCAAGCAAATGCCTAATGTGTATGTGAAAGATCCCAATTTGAGTAATGAGCAACCCGTTCAAGGGTCCATTATCACTGCTAGCTGTGACCAAGTTGTTGAGAATAGTGATGATGAGATAAGTACGTGGGTGGGTTATTACCTATCCAAAGACAGATATCTGAGTGGTGATGACCTACTGCTATCAGATGATAAGTCCACCCTACAAGGCTCTTATGATAGTGATTATGTCTCTGATAATATTACCATACCAAGCACCCAAATTCCTGGTAGATATTGGATCTTATTTGTGTCTGACTATAAAGATGAGATAACTGAAAGTGATGAAGACAATGTAGCCGCAATACCTATCGATATTATTGCGTCAAGCAATAAGGATTTGGCCTTGAACCATCTCTGGACTATTGAAAATCATATCGTTGGAGAAAGTAAAACCATTTACCTAAACATATCAAATACGCAGAATACTGAGGTTGGCAATTTCTCGTTTAGTATAGCTGGAACTAATGGAGGTGCTAATATTAGACAATCATATAACACCAGCAAGATTGGACCTTTAGAAACTATAAATTACAGTACAAGAATTAATTTTCCAGAAAGTGGGAATTGGATTTTAACTGGCTCAATTGACATACAAGATCAAAATTTGAGCAACAATTCTTCTAATCTTCCTATTTATGTAGCTCCGCCAAAATTTCAAAACTTAAGCCTGTCAGGGTTAGAGGTTAGGGATGATCTGATTTGTCCCAATCAAGTTACAAGGGTTTACTATAATCTAGATAACATTGGAACAGCTGCATCCGCTAACTCTAAGATGGAGATGATACTTAGCCAAGGGCAGGCTTTTCACAAGCATACTTTTGATCTGGCAGATATTGATCCAGGCGGTGGTCTGACTAGCTGGCGGGAGGTAGTTTTTTCAAAGCCAGGTTGGTGGGACATAAAGGCCACCATAATTGCTAATGAGCACAATACAGGAAATAATGTGGCGGAATTGAAAACTGAGGTTAAACAATCACCACTTCAAGATTTGAGCCTCTCAGGATTAGAGATAAGAGATGATCCAGTTTATCCTGATAAAAATACACGGATCTATTATACTCTAGATAACATTGGAACGGCTGCATCAGCCGACTCTAAGATGGAGATCCTACTTACAAATGCAGGAATTGTCCATAAGCACACCTTTGACCTCGCAGATATAGAACCAAGCAGTGGTCTGACTGGGTGGCGTGAGGTCATGTTTCCTGAAGAAGGCACATGGATAATTTCTTCTTCAATCCTCGCTGATGAAATAGACTTATCAAATAACAATCATGAATTTAAATTTTTGGTTGAAAAGCGTCCAGAGCAAGACCTTTCGCTTGATCAAATCAGGACACACGGTAACAATGTTAATGCACTGACTCCCACTAAAATTTATTTTGATTTATCAAACATAGGGGAGGCCACCTCTCGTGAAGCTAAAGTAACAGTTGATCTCATTCTTGACAATTCAAGTTCACTATATTCAGAATTTAATTTGGAGCCACTTGAAGCAAATCGAAAAGTAGTTAAGGAGATTGAAATTGTATTTCCAAAGTCAGGTCAATGGTCGGTTGCTGCAAAGATAATTGCTGACGAAGAAAATGAAAATAACCATATTAGAACATCAATAATTAGTGTCTCTGATTGGATTCAACCTGACTTTTCAATCACAAGTGCAATTATAAATGGCAATGAACCTATCTATAAAGGGGAAACAAGGGAAGTAGCTCTAACAATCCAAGATTTTGAAAGCTCTGAAGTATCATTCGTTGACGTTGATATTTATTTAGACAATCGGTTCTACAATACTTATACAGTTGAAATTCAAGAACGAATTGGACACGTAAAGTTCAACTACCACTTTAATGAATCTGTTTTCAGGCTTTATGCTTTGGTAGATCCAGACAATCATTTTAATGAATCGAATGAAACTAACAATAGCTTTTCCATTGAAAGGGTCGTTGAACAGCCAACTCAAAAAGAGATAAAGGTTTCTAATCTGAATATCGCCAATGATCAGGATTGTATCTCAGCTGAGATAAGATTTGATGTTGTTGAATTAGGTGGCCTTTTTACAGAAGATATTGAGGTTCTGATGTATGTTGATGACAAAGTATATAGTTCAGAGTTAATCCAGCTTGATGCTTACGAAGAGAGAAGCTTTGATCTCACTTATGACAATGAAGGCCAACATTCTTTTCGTGTAGAGGTAGATCTGGATGATTCAGATCCAACAAATAATTCATTAGAAACTGATTTCGAACTCATATCAGATTTTGACTCCAATTTATCAAGCACAATATTTCCCATAAACGGGCACGAATTCGATTTCTTTCTTAAAGAAGGTGAGGAATTTAATTTGATTGTAGAATTCCCAGATGATGACTTGATCTATGAAGATTATGTATTTGAATTGAAATCGGAATGCGATCAAGATTCTTATATGGTAACAATTGAAGGGTTGTCAATTACAGCATCAGATCATAAAACAGTTATTAACCAAAGTCAAATAGGAGGAGGAGGGACACTTGATATAACAATCAAGTCCTTAAGTTCTAGAAATGGATGGGGTCGTATTTATTCTAAAACTCGATTACAGGATGTAACTGGCTATGCTAATGTTCTCCACTTTTATCAAAGGGGTACGGGTTCTCAGATTGTCTCTGGAGTATTCACAGGAACCTGTTTCCCAGGTCAAAAAGTTTGTGAAGTGTCGGATCTTGTAATAGGCGTAATACCAGGTGTGGGCAGTTTAAAAGATATTCTTAACCTCAGTTTATCTGGTGTCTTGACTCTTAAATACAGTGTGGTATATCAAGATGAAGAAGAGTACGAAGGTATTGTGGATGCATATTCTTATGGTGCTACACTAGCTGGAGCTTCTCTAATAATAGAATTGAGCACCTCGGCGGGCCTTCTACCCACTGGAGATATAGTTACTGGTGTTGCTCGTCACTTTAAGAATGCAGATGAATTAGGATTAAGAGGCAAAAAACTTTGGAAGCCATTCAAAAAATTCAAATCACTCGATAATTCTGAGAACCTTCCTCCCCTTGGACAAAAGCTACTAAGGGAATATAAATCAGTTAGAACCAGTAAGGTGGATCCGGGTTTTCTTAAACAGTACTTAGAGGATCTTAAGAAATTCAATAACTATCTCGAATCAAACCTAGATAACTTGGATGGTCAATTTGATAAACTTAAAGGAGATCTTTTTGAATCAGAGCAAGCTTTAAAAATATTCTCGACTAAAGCGTTCAAGCCTGCCTGGGATTTTCCTAATAATGGAAGGAATGTTTGGGTCCTTAAGCCTAAGAACGATCCTGATGATTTCTCAAGGTATGTGCTTGCCAATAGAAATGGAGAGCAGACCATAAATGGAATCAAATATATAGATGCAACAGATATTGATATTGTAGCTAAGGACGAGTCGGGTAAGTACCTTTTAGTTCAAGCAAAATCTGGTTCGAATGGAGTAAGCAGTCCCGACGATATTGAAGCATTAGCAGCGCTAAGAGAAAAACAGAGAATTGAATTGATTAAAAAAGCGATTGATGAATCACTGGACGAGTCTGTGAAGAAATTAAAAGATAACTATGAGATCGTAGGTCTTTTTGTTCCTGATGGTTTAGCAAATATACATGGGAGAACATCCGACGAAGAAGATCATAGTCCTCTCATTTACAGTGATAATTTAATTCTATCTTCCTTTGAAGGACGGGAGGAAATACTTTTATACCCAAACCCCGCAACTAATAGCATTCAGATTCCCTCGAATTTGAAAATGAAAGATTTTCGATACAAGATAATCTCACTTGGAGGTAAAGTGGTTCAGCAAGGTCCAATAACCAGCGAAATCATTTTGGTAAACGATGTTCCTAATGGTCTTTACATATTTGAATGTGGTGATAGTTTATATTCGAAGATTCTGATCCAAAGAGAATAATTCCTTCAGAACAAAATAGCCAATTTTAGAACAGCATTCTTTGGTGTCACTTATTGTTATTAGGTGTCATTTGTATGGTGACAGTTTTCGAATCACGATTATAGTGTTTATGCACAATCAAGCAACTAATAATCAGATACTTAATCATTACAAGCTTTTATTTTTCCGCTCAAATCGCACCTCTTATAAGAAAAGCATTCTCTACGCGGGCGTGCGCGCGAGTGAAATACTAAGGATCTATTCCGCTAAGGGATTCTAAATTTTGCCAGGCACTTACCTTTCCATCAGTAATGTAAACGAATACCCCATCGCCGTAAATGAATTGCTTCACCGTACCATCAGCAGTGACTGTGGTATTGGTTTTACTGGGATGCCCTATGACATGAGGAATAGCTGTTTCTGACATCCCAATAAATAGAGAGCTGGTTTTAATGTGTTCAATTTCTTTTTCTGTGAAATTGGTTCTCAGGTAAGCTAAATATTTAGTTTTCTGCTTTTCGAATTTCTTAATGAAGCAATCATAATCCAATAGACCAAACCGACTGTCGGAAATATCATAGCCAACGAAACCTTGTTGTTTAGTTCCGTCAGTATTAATCTTCTTTAGCAACAAATAGAATTTGTCCCTCTCGGAATTGTACTTTAATGCTCCTATTTCTGATTGCTGGATCGGATCAAAAAGTGAATAAATGCTTTCATCATTCAAGACCACCTTCACACCTACAAAATGGTAGTTAATTGTTACTTTCACTTTTGCCGCTTCCAAAGTAGTACTCGAGGCAATCGTTCTATCCCGATCGTATCCTGTTAAGTAGACAAAGTGCCTATTGCGTTTATCATCCTCAAGAATTATTTCCTTGTTTTTGTATTCAACGAAGGTCAATTTTTTACCCTTGAGATAAGCTAAAGAACCAGAATCCTTGCCTTGAAATGGAGATCTGATTAGGTGCCCTTCATCGATTAGATTATCATCCAGTAAGATGATGTCTTTTGGTTTCAAATCTTTGATTCGTCTTTGCACTTTGGCATTCAATAATTCAGGATCAATAATCTCACTCTTTGAAATTAGACATTCAGAATAGTCTTGAGAAAACAAGGCAAAGAGACTGAGGTGAGACAGGATTATTAGGAAAGCTTTCATTTCTTAAAGATAGTAAATCGAGCACAATAGTGCTCAGTTAATCTTACTCTTGAACTTTACATTGATCTTGTGAATGGCGAGATCGATATAGAACAAGTTAAGAGTGCGTTTGCAGAAACACTTTTGGAATTGCGAAAAGAAGCTGGATTGAGCCAGGAAAAACTTGCAAACAAAGCTCATCTGGAACGCGCCTATGTAAGTAGGTTAGAACGATCACTAGTTCAGCCCTCATTATCCACTTTGATCAAAATATCCAATAGCTTGGAAATTGATCTTTCTGTGTTGATAAATAAATTTCTTAAGCACCTTAACGGTTAGTGCACAGCTGCAGGAATTGATTATTGTCAAAACCTTCCTTTGGCTTCTCTCCTGAGAGCCCAATGAATACTCAATGTTGCCTTGGAACTCATCCTTTTCTTGCCTAAAACAAACTCTGTGCGTATGAAGAAACGGTTAAATCAGAGAAATTATCAGAACATTATTGTTAATATCTTAGCCTAAAATAATTCTTTGGAGGAGTATCAATCATATAGTAAAAAAGTCAGAGACTTATTAAAGGAGATTTTACAGGAAAAGAAGATTTCTGACAATAGGCTAACAAGCATACATCACATTCTTAATGGAGAATCAAAAAGTGTATTGGAGAAAGTTGTTTCTCCTTCTTCCCTAAAGAAGGACGGAGTATTCTTCACGGGAGAGAAATATGCTCATCAATTGGTTGAACCAATACTTGGTGAGATAAACAAAAAATCAAAGATCATAGATATTAATTGCGGGACCGCGGATCTTTTGCTTCCACTGACGAAAGTACTTCCAATTGAATCTGATTTGAAGTCAACCCTAAAGCTTTGGGGGAATATATTGTTTGGCCAGGATATTCACGAACCTTTTGTTGACCTTGCTAAAAGTAGAATAGCTTTTTCTGCTCTTATGAGAACCAAGAGTTTCAACTTGAGTATTTCGGAAGTAGATTCTTTGCTTCCAAATTTTTTTGCAACTGACTCACTCACAGATCATGGAAATGTAAAGGATGCAAGTCACATCATTTTAAATCCCCCTTTCACAAAGGGCATCCCCCCACTGGATTGTCAGTGGGCGAATGGGAAAGTGAATTCTGCTGCTATTTATTTTGAAAACTGTATTAGATCGGCACAGTCAGGCACTAGGGTTATTGCAATTCTTCCAGAGGTATTGAGAAGCGGCTCTTTGTATGAGAACTGGCGTCAAGTTATTTCTTCTCAAACGGATGAGGTTCGAATCGAATTACTAGGCCAGTTCAGCAAGTCGGTAGATATTGATGTTTTTATTCTTGACGTGTTAAAGACAGAGGATTCTAAAGCAAAAAATAGGTGGAATATTCCAATCACTGAAGGCCAAAAAGTAGGAGATTATTTTGATGTTAGTATTGGAAAAGTAGTTGAATATAGGGATCCCAAGCAAGGATTACTTTCAGATTTCATCAAGCCAAAAAGTGTTCCTGCATGGAGCACGATTACAAAAATTAGTTCAAAAAGGAAATTTCAAGGTAGTCTTATTGAACCACCGTTTGTGGTGGTGAGAAGAACATCTCGAAAAGAAGAGCGATTTAGAGCGACTGCTAGCATAGTGAATAGTGATTCCCCAGTTGCTGTGGAGAATCATTTTATAGTTCTTAAAGCGAAGGAAGGTGGATTGAAAAGGTGTCATGAGCTATTTGAAGTACTTCAAAATAAGACAACAAATGATTGGTTAAACCAACGAATTAGGTGTCGTCATCTAACCAAAAATTCAGTTCAAAATATCCCCTGGGACTTACAATGAGTACAATAAAATTTGCATCTACAATATTAAAAGCACTAGGAGAAGAATTAAACTCAACTCCTGAATTGGGGCTACTTGAATTGGTTAAAAATTCTTATGACGCAGATGCAAAAACCTGCACTATCACACTCTCGAATGTTGAAAAAGAGGGTGGAACTATCACCATTGAAGATGATGGAGATGGAATGAGTATTGAAGATATTGATGATTCATGGCTTGTAGTAGGATCCTCGAAAAAAAATACAGATTCAATGACAAGGCTTGGCAGAATACCTGCAGGAAGCAAAGGATTGGGAAGACTCGCAGCACTAAGACTTGGAAGTGAGACAACCTTAACTACCAAAGCCAAAAATAGCGGAGCAGGTAAACTCGAAATAAATTGGAATGATTATAAGGATACAAGGTTAGTAAATGACGTTATTCTTCAAATAGAAGAATCGACGTGGACAGGTCAGGAGGAAAAAGGGACAGTAGTTAGAATTGATAAATTACAACAGGGATTAAATAAGGCAACGATAAAGCGACTTGCAAGATCACTGATTCTTCTTGCGGATCCATTTTCAACTGGTGAGAATAGTTTTAATCCAATCCTTGTGAGCCCTGAATTCAAGGACTTGGAGGCTTTGGTGAAGAAAAGATATTTTGATCAAGCTGAATTTCACTTATCAGCCACTGTAAAAGATGGTATAAGCAGCATAAAGCTGAACGATTGGAAAGGGCAAGTACTATTTGAGGGGGATCATAAATCTATTAAGAGAAGAGAACCCGAACCATACATCTGCCCTGATTCGGAATTGCACGTTTGGGTTTTTCTATTGAATCAAGACATTTTTTCTACACGAGGAGTAAGCCTTACCGAGGTTAGAAATTGGCTTAATGATTTTGGAGGTATTCATCTTTATGAAAATGAAATAAGAGTTAATCCGTATGGGAACTCTGGCGATGATTGGCTGGAAATAAATCTTAGTAGGGCAAAAAGTCCAGAAGAAAGACCATCAACAAATACAGTAATAGGTCGTGCAATTATTAACGACAGAGATAGTAAACTAATTCAAAAAACCGATAGGTCTGGTTTTATAGAGAATGATGAATTCTTGTCTTTGAAATCTTTTGGAAAAGATTGTATGGATTGGATGGCTCGAAAAAGATTGCAGTTGGCCGAGGTAAGCCGGACGAAGAAAAGGGTTGAGGTAAAAAGTAAATCGGAAAATGAATCCAAAAAGGTTGAAAATGCCATAGAGAAAGTCGCGCCAAAGAATAGGGAAGAGGTTAAAGAATCCTTCGAAAAGTTCAAGAAGGCTAAAGAGAGGGAAGTAAAGAGCCTTCATAAAGAGGTGCAGCTTTATCGAACCCTCAGTTCTGCTGGAATAACGGCATCAACCTTTGCCCACGAATCAGAGGGTAATCCTTTAAAGGTGATTTCTATCTCCAATAAAGCAATTCAAACTGCAGGAAAGAAAAACTTTAAGGAACAATTTGAGAAGTATATTAAGCGCCCATCAGAAAGAATTGGTGATTCTATTGAATCACTATCTGTGCTGAGTACAGTCACTCTGAATCTCTTAGAGCACGAAAAGAGAAGGTTGTCCAAGGTTTTTGTTCATAAAGTGGTGAATAGGATTGTTGACATATTTGACCCGTTTATTAGAGGACGTAAGGTAGAATTAGTCACCAAGCTAGATCTCAGTGATCCATATTTGAGGTGTAGTGAAGCCGCGATAGAATCTATTGTTTCCAATCTTATTAACAATAGTCTGAGCGCTCTAGAGTTTCCTGGGTTACAGAAAAGAAGTATATTAGTCACAACTGAACTGCTAGATGGTGAGTTGGAAATGTCGGTATCCGATACAGGTCCTGGAATTCAATCGATAGATAAAGATGAAATTTGGCTCCCAGGTAAGACGACAAAGGAGAATGGTACTGGTTTGGGGTTAACAATTGTAAGAGATACAGTTGTCGATTTAGGTGGTAGCGTTTTGGCTGAACCGAAATCGGATTTAGGTGGAGCTAGAATAAGTCTAATAATTCCAATTTTAGGATCATAAAATTATGTCACTCAATATAGAAAACAGAGAAATAGAAAATGTTCATGTTATAGATGATAATTCTGAGGCTCGCTTATCCTATCAGGATTTCCTTATAGCGTTGGATCTGAATCCAGTTCTTGAGAACGGACCATTTGCCCAACCAACTGATGTTGTTCATAACATCAAAAATGGAAGTTCAGGGGTTCTGTGTGATTATATGTTAAATCAGACGGACTACGCTGACTTCAAGGGAGCTGAAACTGTTAAGTGCATGTATCAAAAGAGAATTCCAGCAATTTTGGTGACTAAGTATGGAAAGGCTGAAATAGAGGAAATCAGAGAATATCGGCAATGGATTCCATCGCTCCTTATCCCTGATCACTTAGATGAAGAATCTTTGATTGAAGGATTCCAGTCTTGTATAAGGGAGTTTAATGATATTATTTCTGATAATAGAAAACCATGGAGAACTCAAGTTAGAGTGGATTTTTTAGAGAAGGAGAGAAGTGTTCTCTATTTAATAGTCCCTGGATGGAATTCTAATCAGATTATTAAGTTAAGGTTTGCAGCAGTACCAGATGCTATTTTAGAAAAGATCCTGAAGAACGAGAAAAGGTTTTATGTCAAAACAAACCTAGGTGCAGATACAGAAGATGAATTGTATTTTACTGACTGGGAGATTTGATGGCAACATACGTTGCCATACTGGACATAGGTCATGGAAATTCCGCAATAATTCATGATGAAGAGAGAGCAATCATTATTGATGCTGGTCCAAGGGATGGAATTCTTAAGTACTTAACGGAAAATGGGATATCAAAAATTGATGCAGCTATTTTATCTCATGCCGATGCAGATCACATTGGTGGATTACTTAATGTAATTGATTCAGAGAAGTTCGAAGTGGGTACCGTCTGGTTGAATACAGACTCAATAAAATCTACGGTAATCAAGGACGATCTTGCATGGGCAATACATAGAAGTTCTACAAAGCTAAACACCAGTCTTTCTCCAGATAGTTTTGATTTGATAAAAATTGGCTCCGTACAGATTGATGTACTTGCACCATCCGCATATTTGACGTCAAAAGGTCCAGGGCAAAAAGATAGAAAAGGAAGACAGTTAACAACAAATTCTATAAGCGCCATAATCCGTGTTTCAAATGAAGAGGAGAACTTGGTACTTTTCTCAGGAGATGTCGACGAGGTTGGTTTAGAGAATATTAAGGAGGATAGTATTGATATAAGATCCAGAATCTTAGTTTTTCCACATCACGGAGGTTCTTCTGGCCATAATACGAAGCAATTCACTAATGATCTACTTGCAGAGGTGAAGCCAGATAGGGTGATTTTTTCAATCGCTCGAACAAGGTTCAAAAACCCTAGCCCAGAAATAGTTAAGACCATTCGAAAATTTGATAAAGATATTTGGATAACCTGTACACAACTCTCAACACATTGCTCTCAAAAGGATATTAGTGTACAAGGAGCTTTCGTGGAAAAAGAAATCTCAAAAGGTTACCAAAAGAAACACTGTTGTTCGGGCAGTATAGTAATTGATGTTTCCCAAAATTTAGAGGTGCCCGATAAACAGGCTCATAGAGCATTTGTTAACAAGCATGTGACTTCCCCACTTTGCGTGAAATAAAACTTACATGGATGTAAGTTTTATATATTTGTCTTATGGAAAATAGAAAATCCTTTGATAAGGGTGGTAACCACTACTGGGGGATTCTTGATTACTTCAAGTTGAATAGTAAGTTATCTCAAGAGTTAAATGAGTTGTTTCATACTCCAGCATTTCAGCTTGATACTAGCACGATAAGTAGTAGAGTCTTAAATCATTGGGAAAATCTAGGGCTAATTCAACCGTTTAGACAAGGAACTGGTGGCTGGAGAAAATTCAGTCTTATCGAGATAATCTGGATCTTTATCATTGTTAATTTAAGAGAGCTTGGCTTTCCTCTAGAACGGATCCTTAAGGTTCGGGAATTTCTCTCAAAAAGCATATACGTAAATCCTGACACTCCTTTTCCAGATTTGGAGTATTACTGTTTTCTCTGTCTATACAAAAAGTATCCCTGCTATATTTTGATTTTTAACAATGGTCAAAGTGAATTAGTAACCTATCCTGAATACTTAACATATCTTAATAGTCAGACTATGTTTTCAAAGAATGACAGTTATACAACCATTCCGCTTAATCATTTGCTTGAAAGTTTCTTTGAGGATGACGCAAAGCCTGAAAGTGCATTAGGTATTCATGTATCAAAAGAAGAGGCTGAGTTGATAATTCAATTAAGGGATTCGAAAAATAAATCGGTTGCTGTGGAGAAGGATAAAAATGGGTTACATCAACTCAAAATCACAAAAATTGAAGACGTAAAGTCCAACATCATGCAAATGGTAAGTCATTCAGAGAACCAGGACATAGTTATCAAAGTACGGAATGGTAAAAGAGTGGATATAAGGAGAGAAGTAATTAAACGAAATAAGAATTAAGCATTATGAAAAATGCAAATACATACCAGAAGGCTAACTGCAAAAACAGAGGCTTTCTTCTTAGAACTTATAAGTGGTATCACTACAAAAGTGTAAGACAATTCTCGGCAAAGGACAGCGGAAGCATACCGATGAAGAGATTAAAGACATTCGAAACTTTTTGTACAATCTAGCTTCAATTGACATTGAAATATTCAAATCAAGTACCAAAAACAAATCGTAATAAGGCTGTCATATATTCTAGGGTATCTACCGATGAACAAGCGGAAAATGGATTCAGTCTGCAAGATCAGGAAGCGAGATTGACTAGACACTGCGTTGAAAACAATATTGAAATAATAAGGCATTACAAGGAAGATCATTCCGCCAAAGACTTTAATCGGCCGGAGTTCAAGAAATTTCTCTCAGACTTAGAGGATAAGACCTTTAAGCCTGATTTGTTTTTGACTGTGAGGTCGGATAGGTTTTCGAGGAACCTTGAAGCAACTCTGGCTGTGACAAAATCTCTCAACTCCAAGGGTATTCAAGTAAAGTTCTTAGAGGGCATGGAGTACAATCCAAAGATTCCAGAGACATTGATTCCATATTTGATAGATGTTGCTTTACCAGAAATTGATAATAGCAAGAGAAGCATCAATACAATACGAGGATTAAGGCAAGCACAAAGGTTAGGGAGGTGGGTTTCAACTGCTCCTAAAGGCTATTCTCTTATCAATAAGAGTCTCATCCCCAATGACGATGCTTCCTTCATAGTTGAAGCGTTTACAGAGGTTGCCAAGGGCATAGAGCCAACAGAGCACACAAGACTGAAACTAAGAAAGAAGGGCTTCAAAGGTTGCAAAAATGGATTCTACCATATTCTAAGGAATCTGGTTTATGTAGGGAAAATTAGGATTAAAGCATGGCAAGATGAAGCAGAAGAAATAGTAGTAGGATTGCATGATCCAATTATTGATCAGGAATTATTCGATAGGGTTCAAGAAGTCTTCGAGTCAAGAACTAAAAGAAATTTCAAACCGAATAAGATAAATGATAACCTTCCTTTAAGAGGATTTCTAAAATGTCCTGATTGCGGACATAAACTTACTGGAAGTACCTCCAAAAAAAAGTACCATTACTACCATTGCCAAGCTAAGTATAGTTGTGGTTATAGGATAAGTGCGGAGATCGCAAATTCTAAGATGCTTGACTTCATGAAGAATCTGGAGGTGTCTCAAGAAATCGTGGAGCTCTATTTGGAAATTATGAAGGATATTTTCAAAAGCTCGGAAGAAGATAGACTCAAGGAGTTGAATAAACTGGATATAGAAATAAACAAGCTAAAAGATAGAATTGAAAAAGCAGAGGATGATTTTCTTGATAGAATTTTAGATCAATCTTCTTATGAAAGGATAATCAAGAGAACATCCAATGCAAGAGATGAGCTAATCTTGAGAAGAACCCAAATAGCAATGGTCGAGAGTGCTTTTATGAAGTATTATCGTTATGGGCTGTATCTAATTTCAAACCTATCGAGGATGTATTCCGACAGTACCACCCTTGCTAAGCGCAAGATCCTTAGTTCGATATTCCCTGAATTGATTCTATTCGACGGAGAAAAATATCGAACTCCTTCTAAAAACCCCGCTTTTGGCATTTTCTCACTGAAAATCAAGGACTTAGCAGCTGTTAAAATAGAAAAGGCTGGAGGTGATCTCCAGCCAGTTCAATTGGGCTCTCCCTCTTGGACTCGAACCAAGGACCCTCTGATTAACAGTCAGATGCTCTAACCAGCTGAGCTAAGGGAGAATATCACCTTGGCTAAAGCTTCGGTGATTGAATTTCTAATACACCAAAGCCTTGGCGTAGGTGTAAAAAGGAACGCAAAGTTAAGCATGTGTTTCGCAATTCTCAATCAAAAATTCTAAAAAAATTCACAGACTCAACTTTAGCATGGTTTTGAAGAAAGAAGCCAATATGGCAGTCTTATTTTGAATGATTAACCAATTATGCGCCATAATGGCAGTTTGTAGGACAATTTACGTGGTTGGTACAGATTTCGATAAAGGGAGAGAAAGAATTTGAAAATCTAAATACTATAAAAATGGGACTTATTAAGTACAACACAAACGATTACAAGCCTACAAGCTTTAAAAACTTTATGGATGATTTTTTCACAGATGATTTCAAAGGTGGATCAGCTCCATCGTTTACTCCGAGGGTTGATATAGCGGAGACTGAAAAAGAATTTGAAGTCCAACTTCATATTCCGGGAGTGAAGAAAGATGAAATCAACATTGATTTGAATGAAAAAGAGCTAACAATTAGCGGTGAGAGAAAATTCGAAAACGAGAAGAGTGAGAAGAATTTTCACAGTGTTGAGAGCTACTTCGGATCCTTCCGCAGGTCTTTTCAATTACCTGATTCTATAAACAGGGACAAGATTGATGCGGAATACCAAGATGGTATCCTGTTGGTAAAGCTTCCGAAGGATGCTAAGAAGAGCACAAAAAAACAGATTTCGATTAAGTAGATTTTTTTTGGGTTAGGTTAGGTGGGTCAGTTCACGTTCTGTGGGCTGACCTTTTTTTGTTAAGCTTCGTTAAAAGGGTGGCAATTCCTCTTTGGATTTCTAAACAAAGAACTTTGCTTTACGATTAATAGATAAAAATCTGTGACTATGAATAAGAGAAGTTTAGTAATGGCAATGATATTTTCATCTGTTTTTGGCGGGATCATATCCTTGGTTGGATATTCCGTTCTTGCGCCGAAGCAAACGATTATTCAGCAGACGGCCGATCGAAGCCCGTTAGCATTAACAAATTATGTTTTTGATTCATCTGACTTTATTGTTCCAGAGGGACTGAACTTCGTTTTTGCTGCTAAGAATGCTACCCAATCTGTGGTGCACATACGGACTCGCTATTCTAGTTCAAGCGGTGCCAAAAGCCCTTTTAACGATCTGTTCAGAGAATATTTTGGAGATAGAAACAATGGAGGTGAAAGCTACTCGAGAGGAGCTGGGTCTGGCGTGATCGTGTCTTCAGACGGATACATTGTAACCAACAACCACGTGATTGATAATGCCTCGGACATAGAGGTGGTCTTAAATGATAACCGAAGCTACAAAGGCAAGGTCGTCGGTGTTGATGCATCTACAGATCTAGCTGTGATCCAAATTGAAGAGGACGATTTGGTGCCGGTAAATTATGGGAGTTCCGAGGATATTCAGATTGGTGAATGGGTGTTGGCAATCGGTAATCCATTTGAATTTCGATCCACCGTTACCGCTGGAATCGTCAGTGCCAAGAGTAGAAACATTCAAATCTTGGAAGCTGGGGATGGTATCGAATCCTTCATTCAAACGGACGCAGCAGTGAACCCTGGGAACAGTGGAGGCGCATTGGTTAATTTGAAAGGTGAGCTGATTGGGATCAATACAGCAATTGCTTCGCCTTCTGGCGCCTTTGCGGGTTATTCCTTTGCAGTCCCTTCGTCTTTGGTACGTAAGGTTGTCGACGATTTAGTGGAGTACGGAACAGTGCAACGTGCGCTACTTGGTATTCGAATTAGAGATGTAAGTGCTCAATTGGCGGAAGCTGAGAATTTGGATGTGGTCAAAGGAGTTTACATCGCAGATGTAGGACCAAAGAGTGCTGCTAGCATTGCTGGCCTTGAGAGCGGGGATGTCATAATTGCGATTGATAATGTTGATGTGACAAACGTAGCAGAATTACAAGAGCAGGTTGCTGTGAACAGGCCAGGAGACCAAGTGCTGGTAAAATATATTAGAGATGGCGAACGTTTGGAGACAAATGCTACTCTGAGAAACTCAGCAGGAAATACCGACATCATCCAACTTGCGAGCGAGATCAATAATGAAGGTGCGACTTTCGTAGAGGTTTCAGATGAGCTCTTGAATCGCTTGAGACTTGAAGGAGGTGTCCAAGTGGCTGATATTTCCAGTGGAAAATGGAGGGACGCTGACCTGAAAGAAGGCTTCATTATTACGAAAATCGAAGAGCAAGAAATAAGAGGACTAGAAGATTTGCAGTTGTTCTTGGGAAACCCCGGGTCGGATGGAGTACTGATCGAAGGTATGTATCCGAATGGTGATAAGAAATTTTACGGACTGGGTTTATAGGTTCACCGTTAACTGAAAATTGAGTCTGCCAGAAATGGCGGACTTTTTTTATGAATAATTTCGTACCATGTATGATGTTGCCGTTGTTGGAGGAGGATTAGCTGGGTTGGTAAATGCTATTCTACTCAGGAGGAGAAATTTTTCTGTGATTCTTTTTGAAGAGAAGTCATATCCATTTCACCGTGTCTGTGGTGAGTACATCTCCAACGAAGTAATCCCATTTCTAAAGCTTCATGACATTTTCCCTCAAGAACTAAGCCCAACGAACATTTCTAAATTTCGACTTACCTCTACTTCTGGGAAGCTTCTTGAAATGGATTTAGATCTAGGCGGTTTCGGGATTAGTAGATACAGTTTCGATCATTGGCTGGCACAGAAGGCGCGCGAGGTTGGCGTGGAGATCCATGAGAAGGAACGCATCAATTCAATCGACTACACCAATGACTTCCATACGCTCAAAACCGCTAGCGGCACATACACTTCAAAGCTGACAATCGGTTCATTTGGTAAAAAAACAAGACTCGACAATGAGTTGGATCGCAAATTTACCAGGAAGAAGTCTCCATACATTGGGGTGAAATACCACATCAAGACAAGCGCTGTGGATCCCGATGTGATTGAATTACACAATTTTCTGGGGGGTTACTGTGGAGTAAGTAAGATTGAAAATGACACCTACAATCTTTGTTATCTCTCTCATCGAGACAACCTCAAGCAATTTGGAGAGATTGCAACAATGGAGAAATCGATCTTGTATAAAAATCCGTATTTGAAGAGGATTTTTAACAAGTCAGAATTTCTATTTGAAAAACCAGTCGTGATCAACGAGATCTCTTTTGCTAAGAAGGAGCCTGTCTTCGAACACATTCTAATGTCTGGGGACTCTGCAGGCATGATAACTCCACTTTGCGGGAATGGGATGGCTATGGCAATTCACTCCTCAAAAATTTTGAGTGATCTTGGATGCAGGTTTCTAGCAAGTCAGATTGATCGAAGTGAGATGGAGAAAAAATATGCCGAAGCATGGAATGCTAACTTCTCCGCTCGACATTGGGCCGGCAGAAAAATTCAAGGCCTATTTGGATCAGTTGCGTCATCAGAATTTGCCGTTGGACTGGGGAGGACTTTTCGGCCATTTGCAAAATTTCTCATGAGCAAAACGCATGGAAAGCCTTTCTAAAAATGCCGCCAGAATAGGAAGAACATGTTCAGGCAAAATGCCGAAATGAAGTTCAGTCGCATGGTCGATTTGAAATTCGCTTCGCTCGGATCTTTCAGGACTCGCATGTACCAAACGAGAAAGTACGCAAGTACAGGTCCCATAAAGATGAAAAAGGTGATTGTGGTATTCAGACTGTATGCATAGAAAAAGTAACCAAACCCTCCCATCGCGATGGAAAACATCAATGCGGTGAATTGGAACGTTCCCCTGATTCCAAGAAGTCTGCTTAAGGTCAGGTCACCTCGCTTGCCATCTTCCTCGTGCTGATACACCTGCGTCATAGGATACGAACCAAGGAGCAGTGCTGAACTCAAAATTCCAGGAAACTGATTTTCCCAACCCAAGGCTTGAAAGATAGAAATGTCCTTTAGCGCAATGATACATAGTAGGTAGGTGAAATAACCCTGAAAAATCCCTGCCGCCAACCAGCCGATGATCGGAAGTTTTTTAAGTCGCACTACAGGGTGACTGTAAGCTTTTGACACCAGTCCGTAGATGAAGATCATGACGGTGAAATCAAGAGATATTAACAGACCAAGTGCCAACCCAAGGAGGTCGAAAATCAACGAAATCCAATACAATTCCTTAGAAACGGGCGGTGGATTTTCTAGACCTCCAATGCTCTTTTCGTCTTTGTCGAAGTAAGAATTGTAACCATTGCTGGCAGGGTAGATCAAAAGATGAAGAATGATGAATACAAGACTAAAGTTGAACCAGTTGACCTCACCTGCGACAGCACTGGCGAATAGGAAAACAGGCAGGAGAAAAAACGAGAAAGGGATTCGTAAATGAAGAAAAGTTGACTTTTTCATTGTTAAGAATTGCGAGTTGAGTCATGTGGTTTACATTAATCAACTGTAGTTAGTATTGGCTCAGTGATTAAGAGACAATTGTGGTCATTTCATTTTGATTTTTGGCCATCTAAAGCGAAAAGTTGGTTAATATTAAGTAAGACCATTCACATGTCCACATTTATTAATTCCATAGGTACCGCACTTCCAGAGTTCTCTACAGAACAGGGCAGAATTGCGGATTTTATGGTAAAGCACTTGAAGCTGAATCCGCAGGAGGAACGAGAGCTTCGAATCTTATATCGAGCCAGTGGAATTCAAAATAGACATTCAGTTCTAGAGGATTTTGGAAAGAATCTCAACGGGCAAAGTTTTTTCAAGGAAGACGTGAAGTTCCCGACCGCAAAACCCAGGATGGATCTTTACCAGCTTCATGCGCTGAAGCTTGCAAAAAAGGCTTCGCTGGAAGCTGTGAGAAATTCGGGTGTCAGCGTGGAGTCCATTACCCATTTGATCACCATAAGTTGCACAGGAATGTATGCTCCTGGATTGGATATCGAGTTGATTGAGGAACTTGGGCTAAAGACAAACACCAAGCGGACTTCAATCAACTTCATGGGCTGCTACGCCTCTTTCAATGGAATTAAAATGGCTGATCAAATCTTACGATCAGATCCCGATTCTACCGTTTTGATGGTGTGTGTAGAATTATGCAGCATTCATCTACAGGAAAAAAAGGACGAGCAGAACCTCTTGGCAAACGCCATTTTCGGAGACGGTGCTGCTGCTCTGATTCTCGGCTCAGTTTCCAGAAAAAAATCATTGAAGATTGAAAATTTCTACAGCGACCTGGCCCTTTCTGGTAAAGATGAAATGGGCTGGTACATTGGAGATTACGGGTTTGAGATGAGACTGTCTCCCAAGGTGCCAGACGTGATAAAAGATGGGATTGAGGTACTGACAAATAACCTGCTCAATCACATAGATCTTGATTTATCTGACATCGATTTTTTCGCGATTCATCCTGGTGGTAAGAGAATCCTGGACGTAATTGAAGAAAAACTGAGCATCACCAAGGAGCAAAATTCGTATGCCCGACAGACGTTAAGATCCTTCGGAAATATGTCCTCGCCCACAGTACTCTTCGTGATCAAATCGATCATGGAACGTGTTGATACTGACGATCACGGCAAACACATGCTAAGCTTTGCCTTTGGGCCAGGGTTGACGTTAGAAAGCGCCGTACTTCAAGTGCAATGCAATGCTTGAGAAACGTTCGGAGGAGATCGAGATTATGGATGATCTCGAAATTTCGGGTGAGGTTGTCTTTCAAACGTTACGGGAACTCAACACCATCAATAAGTATCTTGGGGGGAATAGAATCAGTGTTTCGGCCTTCCAAAAAATAGCTCAGAACCAGGAAAGTATAGTGCTAGCGGATCTTGGTTGTGGTGGAGGAGATATCATGATGGAAATGGCAAAATGGTGTAGGAAGAAGGGAATCAAAGGATCTTTTCTGGGAGTAGACGCTAATCCTCATATCGTAGAATTTGCGAGGGAGAACGCCGCAGATTTTCCTGAAATTCAATTCAAAGCGATTAACATTTTTGGCGATGAACTCAAGAGGGAGGAGCCAGACCTCATTCACTGCTGCCTGTTTACGCATCATTTTTCTGCAGATGAACTTGCACAGCTTTTCCGCCAGTTCAAGGATCAAGCACGGATGGGTGTGATCATCAACGATCTACAACGACACCCGATGGCCTACTGGAGTATTAAAATTCTTACGCGCCTTTTTTCGAAATCAACAATGGTGAGAAATGATGCAGCGGTATCGGTAGCCAGAGGTTTCAAAAAAAGAGAATTAATCAAGATTTTGAATGAAGCGGGAATTACAGAATATGAACTTTCCTGGCGCTGGGCATTTCGCTGGAAACTGATTTTTTAGTTTCTTTAACGAAATGGAAAAATCGTTAGCAATTGATGTTCGAGAGGTCAAAAGTTCGGAGACGGAGGAACTTCTCAATATTGGAAAAATCACATTCATCGAATCCTTTGGATCGCAAAACACTAAGTCGAATTTTGATCAGTACATGTCAAAGAACTTCAACATGTCAAAGATTTTGGACGAATTCAATAATTCTGAATCGCAATTCTATTTCGCAATCCTCTCTGAAAAAATTGTAGGCTATCTGAAGATAAACGCAGGGCAAGCGCAAACGGAAGATAAACTTGAAAGTGCTTTGGAAATTGAGCGGATCTATGTTTTGGCCGAGCATCAAGGAAAGAGAATTGGACAAGTACTTTTTGATAAAGTAATGAACGTAGCCAAGTCGCAAAACCTAAAATGGATCTGGTTGGGTGTTTGGGATCAGAACGTAGATGCCATCCGATTCTACGAGAGAAATGGGTTTGTGAAATTTGCCTCTCATCCCTTCAAACTTGGAGATGAGGATCAGACAGACATTCTTATGAAAATGCAGTTATCGTAGTTTTGACCCAAGTTGGAAATGCTCACAAGCGAACGAATCAAATATCCCCTTCAGGGGACTAAGGGGTGTTCCTTCCTCGCTTATCTCCAGTCGCCGAAAATCAGATTACCAGGAGAATTCGTATCGTTTGACTTGAAGAAATTTCTCAGCCCGTTGATCATTTCATCTACTGAAATTTTGCCGTCTTTGTTTGAATCTAGTTCTTCAAAACTTTGATCAGCATGCTCTTGAGGTATTTTGTAAATGGTGAGCATGTTCGCATATTCATCTTTGGAAATATGATTGTCTCTATTCATATCGAAAAGATCGAAAATATGCCGGCTGGTACGATGTATATAATATTCTAACACCCCAGCATTTCCTCCCTCAAACAATTGATCTCTAAAGAATTCAATCCAATCCCAGAGAGTTAAACTCAATTCGGGGTTGTCAGCGTCGGTGAGCAACTGAACAAACAAACGATGTGATTTTATCAGTATTAGTTTACCTGCCCGTGAGTTTTCTCCCAGACCGACTTTTTCAATGATTCTCTTTCCAACATTCACAAAATCTGCAGGCTGCAGATGACCATTCCTATCTATATCTAGGACGTTGAAAAAATGATGAATTTTTCGCTTCTGGATTTCCGAAAGCATAGGTATAGGCAAGTTGTTAGTGGTAAAATGACCATTAACTTAATCCATTTTAGGAGGAATGGCTAAGAAAGCTATTATAAAATTTTTCAAGGTCAATCCATTTCTTAGCTTTGTCATCTCAAGAAAATCAAAAATTACGATGACTCAAAAGATCTCAGATATTTTAGAAAAACTCGAAGTTGAACAAGTGAACAAAGGTGCTGCCATTGGCGAACAATGGATTGACACTTCTGGAGAAACTATTTCATCGTACTCTCCCGTGGACGGAGAGGAGATCGCCAAGGTCACGCTTGCTGATGCTGCTGCGTACGAAAAAGTTATTGCAGCCTCACAAGAGGCATTTAAGGAATGGAGATCTTTACCAGCACCGCAGCGTGGAGAAATCGTTAGACAATTTGGTAACGAGCTCAGAGAGTTCAAGCAGGAGCTTGGCACGTTGGTTTCTTACGAAATGGGAAAGTCCCTTCAAGAAGGACTGGGCGAAGTACAGGAGATGATCGACATCTGTGATTTCGCAGTTGGCTTGTCTAGACAGCTGTATGGTCTGACTATGCACTCAGAAAGGCCTTTGCATAGAATGTACGAGCAGTGGCATCCGCTGGGAACCGTAGGAATTATTTCAGCATTTAATTTTCCTGTTGCAGTTTGGGCATGGAACACCGCCCTTGCTTGGGTCTGCGGAGATGTGTGCGTTTGGAAGCCGTCGGAAAAGGTGCCGATATCGGCAATTGCCTGTCAGAAGATTGCTCAGCGAGTTTTTGCAAAAAATAACATTCATCCTGGTGTTTGCAATTTGGTCATTGGGGATGCTGAAATTGGAAAGAAGCTGGCTGCCGATGCAAGAGTGCCACTCATCTCTGCGACTGGATCCACTAGAATGGGTAAAGCTGTAGGAGCAGCAGTGGGAGCTCGACTTGGGAAACAAATTCTGGAGCTTGGAGGAAACAATGCCATCATTATTTCAGAACATGCAGATCTAGATATTGTCGTTCCGGGAGCAGTTTTTGGCGCCGTTGGGACAGCTGGGCAACGATGCACAAGCACACGCCGATTGATTATTCATGAGAGTCAATATGAGGCAGTAAAACAGCGTTTGGCCAAAGCTTATGGTCAGCTAAGAATTGGAGATCCGCTCGATGAAAATAATCATGTTGGACCGCTGATTGATAAAGATGCAGTTGCCATGTACGAAGCTGCCATGGTGAAGATCGCCGCTGAGGGTGGAAAAGCAGTAATAGAAGGAGAGGTCCTAACTGGTTCTGGTTATGAATCAGGATGTTATGTGAAACCCGCGATTTACGAGGTAAGCAATGAGTACGAGATCGTGTGCAATGAGACGTTTGCCCCAATTTTGTACTTGATCAAATACAGCACGATAGAGGAGGCAATAGCAATGCAGAATGCAGTACCGCAAGGACTTTCATCCGCAATCATGACAACGAATATCAGAGAGTCGGAATTATTCCTATCACAAGCAGGATCTGATTGCGGAATTGCCAACGTTAATATTGGTACTTCTGGGGCTGAAATTGGTGGCGCATTCGGCGGTGAAAAGGAAACTGGCGGTGGAAGGGAATCAGGCTCTGATGCTTGGAAAGCTTACATGAGAAGACAAACGAACACAATTAACTATTCCAAGGAATTGCCATTAGCGCAAGGAATCAAGTTTGAATTGTAGAAGCTGATCTTGGAAGAGAGATGCTTCCTAGTGTCAGCATCATAGCTCAATTATTGAAAGCAAACCAGATCTGTATTAGGGTGTCATCCTGAGAGCAACGAAAGATCTTTGAGAAAGAAATTCGATATTGATGGCTTAACAGATGCGTCCTTCGCCCGCCTGAACGGGCGGGCAGGGTCAGCATGATAATTCGATCGGGCTTTGATGAACAATTTTCTCTGGAATGTCACCCTGAGTGAAGGATCTTGTTTTTTCACACGTTTCCTGATTAAATGGAGTAGCGGTGATTGTATCACTTTGTAGCAAGGAAAAAAATCAGGTAGAATCTCATCTGATAGAATATACATTTCTATCTTAGAATGATGGAGGTGTACTCAAAGACGATTGAAGTAAGAGCGAAACATCTGGATGAAGCCAATCATGTCAACAATGTGGTCTTCTTGCAATGGGTACAGGATATCTCAAAGGAGCATTGGCTGTCAAGAACAGATGAAGAGATCAACACGAAAATGTTTTGGGTGGTCAGAAGTCATCATATCGACTATAGGAAGCAAGTCTTTCTCAGAGATCAATTGGTCATCAAGACATTTGTTACTAGTTGCAAGGGGCCTATTTCCGAGCGTTTTGTTGAATTCTGGCGTGAGAATGATCGAATCGTTTTAGCCAAGTCAACTTGGTGCTTACTGGGGACAGGCGACCATAAACCGATCAGAATCTCGGATGAACTTCAAGCACTATTCATAGTCTGAGAAGATAACGAAAAAGTGGAGCTAGCCGGTCTCGAACCGGCGACCTCTACACTGCCAGTGTAGCGCTCTAGCCAACTGAGCTATAGCCCCATTCTTAGGTTAGATTGGGCAGCGAAATTAATGGAAATTCTACTACTTGATGACCCTTCGGAAGTTTTTCACATTCTTCCTGTAGTAGTCGCTCATTAAATTTGATTCTACAACACCGCGACTTGAGGAAGCGTGTATGAAGTTGATTCGATCTTTTCCAACATGGGTGATCATTCCAGTGTGCCACCACTTATTTCCCTTCTGCTTGAATTTAAAGAAAACGATATCTCCTTGTCTGATTCCCTGCCAACCCCTTTTATTCCCAATTTTTGATTGCTCCTTGGCTGTTCTGGGTAATTGGACTCCGATCGTTTTGTAGGAATTACGGATAAGACCTGAGCAATCAATCCCACTTTTTGTATTACCACCCCACTTATATGGTGTTCCTATATAAGACCGAGCAGTGGAAATTGCAGCCTCAATTTTCTTTTTCTTCTTTTTTCTCTGAGCATCCGTTGGATTTACAAAGCAAAGTGAAAGAGCTGTTGTCAGGAGAATGGAGAGAAGAAGCGTATTTGTTTTCATCTACTATTATTCACTTTGTTAGTATACAAAACAAGTCGAGGTTACTGTCATCCTTTTCCTTCACAAGATAATCATCGTAAATGATAGATTTCACCAGTTTATCATCGGAGTCCTTCAAACTGTTTCTATTTCGCCGATTCATATAATCATATGGTACACGCAAAATCGAGGCAGGCAACCGATACTGCAATTTGAAAACGTCAAACCGCATGATTTTATTTACTGAAGCTTTGTTTTGTTCATAATATTCCATCACCCGATCATTGCCAGCAATACCCTTCATGTCAACATCAGAAAAGTATTTCAGACATAATTTTTCGAGCTGTTCAGCGGTGTACTCCCGCTCATGCCATGGATTCCTGGAGAGCGTCATTTTAATGTTCGGGGTTGTAATCAACGCTTGCCCACCTTTTTTCAGCACGCGGTAAATTTCTTTGATAAACTTTTCATCATGTTTCACGTGCTCGATTACCTGGAAGGTGACTATGGTATCGAACGAATTGTCCGCATACGGGAATGGCGGGAAGACTCCGTCTGAAAAGGTGTAAGTTGGATATTTCTCAGAAAGGACCTCAGTTATGCTTTTGATTTTGTCAATTCCTGTGTAAGATTCAGCTAGAGGAGCAAGTAGTTCCACACCACGTCCTTCACCACAGCCCAGCTCTAATAGTTCGCCCTTTATGTAAGGGTTTGCTGCATGATAGGCTTTTAATAATCGCTGGTGGATTGGGTTGTCTGACGGAATTTTGTCAGAAGCGATTTCTGTTGTGTATACACTCATCTATTATCTCGTAATTCTAGACGCAAAGAAATCAATTATTTAACTAATTTGGAGCTTGATGTGGATTAACAAAATCATTGTCTGTTGTTTCTTTGTAATGGCAGCCGCTTCGGCGAGCGCCATCGACTTTTCCAGGGTGAATATTTCCTGGCAATATGATCCTTTATCGGAGATTGAAATGAGAGACAGAGTCATCCAAAAAGGAGATTCTCTAATGGTTTTTATTCGTTTCCGTTTTGATTCCACATCTAAATGGGAGATAGATTATTTGGTACAACCGGGTTACGAATCTGAGTCACACTGCAATTTGGCACCTTACCGTATTGATACGCTGCTATCAGCCGACGGCAAGGCCATTGTAAAACTCACTTTTAGAAAGCCTGAAGAAAATCTACTGATCGCAAAAATATTTAAGGAGGATGCCTTTTACTACTATGATATTCCACTTCGAAATGGCTCTCTTCCCTATTCCTCTATCCAACTGGTGGATGAAGAAGGCTTACCCATTTTCGACAATTATCTAAATACTTCAAATTTTAGCTTGACTGGCTCAGGCGAGTTTTATGCGATGCAATACAGTGAAAAATTTGGCCCAGCAGATCCACCAATGGGTGAAATGAAGCCATTGGCACCATCGATACTCCCAGACACAACTTTTCGATTTTCGACTTCTGTAACTTTTGAAGACAATAATTTTTATGTAATACGAGAGGATTCAAATGCATCGTCAGGAGTGATCGTTTTCAAAGCTTCTCCCTACTACCCAGAATTCAAGCTACTCGGAGAGCTCGCTGCTTCTATGCACTACATATTGAATGAGCCTGAGCAAAAAGCACTTCGAAACTCAAGGAATTTGAAGGATTCATTTGACTCTTTTTGGGTCAAAACATACACGACCAAATTCAGAGCGCGCAATGCGATTCGCAACTATTTCAATTGGATAGAGCAAGCAAACAAGCGGTTTACCGATTTCAAGCAAGGTTGGAAAACAGATCGGGGAATGATCTACATCGTCTATGGCGTGCCAGACGAAGTCTATCGAGCTGATGGAGAAGAGGAATGGTACTATGACGAAGGGCCGTCATTTGAATATAGTGTCATCTCTACTTTCTTTTCTCCAAGGACTTACGCACTTCGCAGGCGCCTTGAACATGAGGAATCCTGGTTTGAATTCATAGCGGCGATGCGAAGAGGAACAAATGATTAGAAAGCAAGATATTATTTACGGGATACGAGTGGTTGTGGAGGCCCTCAAATCCGGACAGCATTTGGAGCGGATTTTCGTCCAAAAAAATCTGCAGGGCGATTTGATTAAGGAACTGATGTTTGAGGTTCATAAGTCCAAAACACCCTTATCCAAGGTTCCAGTGGAAAGGATCAATAAATTCACTGGTAAAAATCATCAGGGAGTCGTAGCGCTGGTTTCTCCAATCCAATATTCGAATCTCGAACATCTGGTGCCGGAATTATATGAGCAAGGCAAAAACCCACTGTTAATTATTCTGGATGAAATCACAGACGTGAGAAATTTTGGAGCTATTGCCAGAACTGCAGAATGCATGGGTGTCCATGGGATTGTGATTCCAACATGGGGAGGTGCGCAAGTGAATGAAGATGCCATCAAAACTTCGGCAGGCGCCCTCAGCTACGTGCCAATTTGCAGGGAGAAAAATCTTTTAGAAGCTGCTAAATTCTTACAAGAGTCAGGAATACACGTCGTTTCTTGCACGGAAAAAAGTAAGAAAAATTTACACAAAGCCGACTTTGTATCTCCCTCTGCGATAATAATGGGTTCGGAAGAAAAGGGAATCTCAGAAGAGTTGATTTCATTATCCAATCAGACATGCAAAGTTCCTATGACGGGAAAAATTGAGTCACTTAATGTCTCTGTGGCAACAGGGATGATTTTGTATGAGGCAAATCGTCAAAGAAACTTAAAAGTTTAAATCAACTTGTCCCCTTTTTTGGCTTTTGCGTCGGCAATGAAATCTTTGAAGAGGCTGGAATCTTCCTTTTTGCAAATCAGCAACACATCATCAAAGTCCGCCACGAGGTAACCCTCTAGATTGTGAGCTAAAATCAACTTTTCTTTATTCCCTTTTATGAAGTTGTCCTGGCCCTGGTAGACAATGGCAGATCCCTCGATCACATTGTTGTTCTCATCCTTGTCCCGTATCTCATGCAGAGCGTTCCATGAGCCCAGGTCTGACCATCCAAAATCACCAGGTACAACGTACACGTTTTCCGCCTTTTCCATGATCGCATAGTCGATGGAAATATTCTTACAATGGCTATAGGTCTTTTTTATAAACTTTTCCTCGCCTTTCGTGAAGTACTCATTTAGACCTGCCGCAAACAATGACGCGATCTCTTCTTCGTGAGATTCGAAGGCACGAACAATAGCATCAATCGACCAAATGAAGATCCCAGAGTTCCAGAGAAAATCTCCACTCTCGAGAAATTTTTTGGCAAGATCAAGCTGTGGCTTCTCCGTAAAAGTCTTCACCTTCTTTACTTCTGAACCAGGCTGACTTATGTACTGTATGTATCCATATCCAATTTCGGGTCGGTTTGGCCGTATGCCAATGGTGATGAGATGCTCCTCATTGGCGACATCCTCAAGAGCAGTGTGGATAACCTTCTGGAACTCCTTTTCTTTGAATATGGCATGATCCGAGGGAGTCACAATCATCGATGCTTCCGGATCTTTTTTCAAAATCTTGTAGGCAGCATATGCGATGCAAGGAGCTGTATTTCTTTTGCTTGGCTCAAGCAGTATTTGTTCGGAAGCCAACTCTGGAAGTTGTTCGCTAACCAGCGCGTCATACTTCTCATTCGTAACGATCCAAATTTTGTCTGTGGTGGTTATTTCCCGAAACCGATCGAAGGTCATTTGGAGCAGCGAACGGCCAGTCCCTACTACATCAAGAAATTGTTTTGGTTTCGAATCTCTGCTATAGGGCCAAAACCGGGTTCCACTGCCCCCTGCCATAATAACAACATGTACATTTTTGCTCATAAAAGTGAACTGGAAAATCGTTCAAAACGTCTATATACGACAAATATACCTATCCTATAACGAGGGCGTTGGAATAACAAGTTTGCAGGCTTGATATATTTGTTTGAACAGTAGATTTTAATTAAATTCCTTTAACATCAACCCAACAATGGAAGCAACTTTAGAGCTCAGTCTGAAGGATAGTTTGAAGCGTGTGTTTGGTTACGATACTTTCCGAGGAGCCCAAGAGGAAATTATTAACCATATACTTGACAGAAACAATACGTTCGTCATAATGCCGACAGGTGCCGGAAAGTCTCTGTGCTACCAACTCCCGGCTATTGTACAAGATGGAACTGCAATTGTTATTTCGCCTCTAATTGCCTTAATGAAAAATCAGGTGGATCAGATGAATGCCGTAGGTATTCATGCGCGATTTCTCAACTCCACGCTGTCCAAATCTGAGAGCACCAGAGTCAAAAAAGACACGGTAAGTGGAATTGTGAAGCTTCTGTATGTGGCGCCTGAATCCCTGACCAAAGAAGAAAATGTAGAATTCTTGAAGCAGGCAAAGATTTCGTTTGTGGCGATTGATGAAGCTCACTGTATATCCGAATGGGGGCATGATTTTAGGCCTGAGTACCGACGAATAAAAGACATTATAGCGAGGTTGGGTGATATTCCAATGATTGCTCTTACAGCAACGGCTACACCGAAAGTTCAATTGGATGTCCAGAAGAACTTGGCGATGGACGGGGCGAAACTTTTCAAGACTTCATTCAATAGGTCAAATCTGTATTATGAAGTTCGACCAAAAAAAGAAGCCAAGAAACATCTAATCAAATTCATCAAAGACCATAAAGGTGAGTCAGGAATTATTTATTGTCTGAGCCGCAAGAAGGTGGAGGAGATAGCAAACCTGCTGAAGGTAAACGGTATCAAAGCAGAACCGTATCATGCGGGACTTGATTCAAAACTGCGAATGAAGAATCAAGATGCGTTTTTGAATGAGGACACAGATGTAATTGTAGCAACCATTGCTTTTGGGATGGGAATCGATAAACCAGATGTGAGGTTCGTGGTGCATTACGACGCTCCAAAGTCTATCGAGGGCTACTACCAGGAGACGGGTAGGGCTGGTAGAGATGGCATAAATAGCCAATGCCTGATGTTCTATTCCTACAACGACATTTTAAAGCTTGAAAAATTTAACAAGGACAAAGCGGTAACGGAGAGAGAGAATGCAAAGTTCTTGCTTGAAGAGATGGCTTCCTATGCGGACTCAGCCGTCTGTCGAAGAAAGCAGCTTTTACACTATTTCGGAGAAGAGTATACGGTCGAAAACTGCGGTCAGTGTGACAATTGTGTCCATCCAAAGGAGCAGTACGAGGGGCAGGACATGATACAACTTGTTATTAGTGCTGTAAAGCAGACGGAGGAGCGGTTTGACATCGATCATCTTTCAAATCTTTTGGCAGGAAAGGAAACGCAGCATGTCAAAAGTTATGGACACGATAGCCTCGACGTATTTTCAAAAGGGAAAGCGATTGACGAGGATGAGTTTTTCTGGAGATCCGTGATTAGGCAGACACTGCTAAATGAGTTCCTCAAAAAGGATATTGAGAATCCAGCAACCTTCAAGGTTTCTAAAAAAGGAGCTGATTACTTGAAGAAGCCCTATTCCTTCTCACTTTCAAAAGATCACGAATACAACACCGATGGCGAAGAGGAGGAGTCTGCAAGAGCCACTGTAAATGTCTCAGCGTTTGATAAGGTGCTTTTCGATATGCTGAAGACGCTAAGGAGGGATATTGCTCATCAGGAAGACATTCCTCCTTATGTGATTTTCAGTGATCCTTCGATGGAGGAGATGTCCACGCTCTACCCAACAACGATGGACGATTTGAAGCAGATCGTTGGCGTAGGAGAGAGTAAAGCTAAAAAATTTGGCACTCCATTTCTGGAGTTAATTGAGGACTATGTAGAGGAGAACGACATTATTACCGCATCAGATGTTCTTGTCAAGTCTTCTGGGTCAAAGTCAAAAAACAAGATTTACATTATCCAGCACATAGATCAGCTGATGGATTTTGAAGAAATTGCAGATGCAAGGGGCATGACCTACGAGCAGGTGATTGATGAAGTTGAAAATATTTGCTACTCAGGAACCAAGCTTAACATCGATTATTATATCGATCAGCTGATGGACGATGATCGCCAGGATGATATCTACGACTACTTTTTGAATGCCGATACCGATAATATGGATGAAGCGATGGAGGAACTCAAAGATGATTATTCCGAAGATGAGGTGAGGCTAATGCGAATAAAGTTTATGTCAGAGTACGCTCACTAATGCCTATTGCCAATCAAAAAAACCTTCCGCGACAGTTTCAAACCTATTTTCAATAACATACTTATTCATGTTAATTTAGTTGTTTAAACTGCGGTTAATCTTAGTAGTACAATTATCAAAAATTAATGAATATACTGATTCTTGGTTCTGGAGGAAGGGAACACACACTTGCCTGGAAAATTAAGCAAAGCCCAAAATGCGAAAAAATCTTCGTTGCTCCGGGAAACGGCGGAACGGGAAAAATTGCCCAAAACCTTGACCTTGACCTAAAAGATTTTGATGTTGTCTCCGAATCTATCAAGGTGAATAAAATCGACCTATTGGTCATTGGGCCCGAAGAGCCACTTGTTAATGGAATTGTTGATTTTTTGACGAAAGACAAGGCTCTTTCAGATCTTAAGATCATTGGCCCCAAAAGTAAGGGCGCCATGCTGGAAGGAAGTAAAGAATTTTCTAAGGATTTTATGAATCGTCATAAGATTCCGACAGCCAAAGCCAAAGTGATCACTGTTGATAACCTCGAAGAAGGTGATAGATTTTTGGATAGGATGAATCCGCCTTTTGTTTTGAAGGCCGATGGGTTGGCAGGTGGAAAGGGGGTCATAATTACGGAAGAATTGCAAGAGGCAAAAAAGGCACTGCGTGACCTTTTAGTTAACAAGAAATTTGGAAAGGCTAGTGAGCGTGTTTTGATTGAAGAATTTTTAAAAGGCATTGAAGTTTCCTTCTTTGTCTTGACCGATGGAAAGGACTATAGAATTCTTCCCGAAGCAAAGGATTACAAGCGCATTTTTGATAACGACAAAGGGCCAAATACAGGTGGGATGGGTGCTGTGTCTCCGGTAGTATTTGCAGATAGAAGCTTCAAGGAGAGGGTAAGTCAAAAAATAATAAAGCCAACCATTCAGGGGCTGAAGGATGAGAAGATCGATTACTGTGGATTTTTGTTTTTTGGGTTGATCAATGTTGGCGGAGAACCATACGTAATCGAGTATAATGCACGCATGGGCGACCCGGAGACTCAGGTAGTACTGCCAAGAATCAAATCTGATTTTTTGGAATTGCTGGTTGCCACGGCAGACGGAAATTTAGTAGATACTGATATCGAATATGAGCGCTTTAGTGCAGCAACAGTGGTTCTGGTAAGTCGAGGCTATCCAGAATTCTATGAAAAGGGACATGAAATTTCGATTGGAGACCCGAAAATGGTACTTACATTTCATGCTGGAACAACGATAAAAGAGGGAAAGCTAGTTACAAACGGAGGAAGGGTTTTGGCACTGACGGGCTTAGGGAAAAACTTAGCTGAGTCTATTGGAAAATGTTATAGTTGTGTAGATGAAGTAAATTGGGAAGGGAAGAAATTCAGATCTGATATCGGGTTTGATTTAACAAACTTGGGACAATAAATGAGTTGCAGTAGTTGCGGAACGGGAGGAACAACAGGATGCCAAAATAATGGGCATTGCAGCTCTGGTGGCTGTAATAAACTCAACGTCTTCGATTGGCTTTCAAATATGGACATTCCCGCGCTGCATAGATTCGATGTTGTAGAAGTTCGATTCAAAAATGGACGCAAAGATTTTTTCAGGAACGACAAGAAGCTAGACATAGTAACTGGTGACCCCGTAGTTGTCGATGTGCCTGGGGGTCATCACGTGGGGTATGTGTCTCTGCAAGGAGAATTGGTGAGATTGCAGATGTCCAAAAAGGGGATCAAAGACGATGAGGAGGTCAAGGAGGTTTACCGAAAGGCCAGCGGTCGTGACATGGAGCGATGGGAGGAAGCAAAGAATCGTGAATCCTCAGTTTTGTACCGAACCAGAGAGATCGTTCAAGAACAAAAGATCGGCATGAAATTGACGGATGTTGAGTTTCAGGCTGATGGAACCAAAGCAACCTTTTACTATTCAGCGGAAGATCGTGTTGATTTTCGTGAGCTCATCAAAATGATGGCCACAGAGTTTAGAATCCGTATTGAAATGCGCCAGATCAGCCTAAGAGAAGAGGCAGGTAGGATCGGAGGAGTCGGTGTCTGCGGCCGAGAGCTTTGTTGCTCCACGTGGCTATCTGATTTCAAAACTGTTTCTACGCAAGCAGCCCGATATCAAAACCTATCCTTAAACCCTGCGAAGTTGTCAGGCCAATGTGGTCGTCTTAAATGTTGCCTCAACTATGAGTTGGATACGTACATGGAAGCCCTTAAGGATATTCCAGAGCTTGAGAAACTTCAGACGGAAAGAGGTGAAGCAAGACTTCAGAAGACCGATATTTTTAGGAAGATCATGTGGTTTGGCTATGAGGACGATAATAACTGGTATTCCCTTGATGTAAAAAGGGTGAAGGAAGTGCTGGAGCTAAATAAGAAAGGGAAGAAGCCTGCTACGCTCGTCGACGATAAAGTTGAGGAGGTAAAATTTGGCGGATCTACAGCCAATAGCGACTTGGAAGCGATGGACAAAAAGTACAACAAAGGGAAGGGTAAGAAGAAGCGAAGTAAGAATAGGAAGTGGCGTAAAAAGCCGTTTTCGAAGACCACACAAAAAAAGAATTAACGATGAAATACTATGCCTTAGTTCTTTTGTTTTTTCTCATCGCTTGTGATTCGTCGCGAGTGTATGAGGACTACGACGACATGCAGGAAGCCTTTTGGCATATGGATTCAATAAAGAAATTCTCTTTTGAAATTTCGGATATCGAAAAAGAATATAATCTTCTGGCGACATTTCGGAATTCGTCCACCTATCCTTTTTACAATATCTACTTTCAATACTCAATAACAGATTCGCTGGATAGTGTGGTTGTCCAACAGTTGACTGAGGCAGACCTATTCGATCCTACTACTGGCCAACCCAAAGGAAGCGGATTGGGCGATATGTTTGATCATTCAGTTCCTTTGCTGGAAAATTACCGCTTTTCGACCCCTGGCGTTTATAACATAAAGCTCCAGCAGCAAATGCGACTTGACTCATTGCCATTTATTCTATCTGTTGGAGCCAGGGTGGAGTTTGTCGAGGAGTGAGTAAAAGAGAAATTTCTAGCCTTGTTTTTTTGCTCTGTCTGCTTGTCTCTTGAAAGCAAGAGCTAACAATGTAAATGACAATAGCACTCCAGCCTGACCAAGTACAGTAATTATCGTGTAGTTGTAGCTTGTGAACAGTAAGTAAATGTTCATCACTAGGACGATTCCGATTAGTATTAGAAATGCGACGTATGCTTTTTGTGATTTCATATCATCACCTTTGTTGCATCATAATAAATTCTAAATCTTAATCGAGAGTATCCTGGAAAGTTTCACATTATATTTTGAGACTTGGAGTATATCCTTATGAATCAAGGGATTCCTAAAGTGGTCAATTCCCTGTAATTCGCACTCAGAAAATTTTCACTTTCCAACAATTGATTTGGCATTCCAGAACTCACAATTGTGCCATCTTCCAGCAAATAGACTACATCAGACTCTAAAGCCGTTTGAAGTCGATGTGTCACCATCAGAACAGCTGCATTGCTCTTCATTTTCCGTAGCAGGTTCATCACAAATTTTTCCGTTTGCCGATCCATCGCGGACGTTCCTTCATCTATGAGTAGAAGTTGCGGTTTTTTGTAAAGTGCCCTTGCCAGTCCAACCAATTGTTTTTGACCTCCGGAAATATTGGCACCTTCTTCACCCAGGAGTGTCATGTATCCTTGTGGAAATTTTTCAAAGTACCTGTCGAAACCATATGTCTTACACCACTCCAATACCCCCTCAATTTTCTTTGGATCATCGGTTAATGCAATGTTGAACAGGAGATAATTATTGAATATAGTAATCTCCTGTGGTACGACGCTCACGGCATTCCGGTAAGAATTTAAATCGTAAGATTCAATAGCATTTTCTGCAATTTGAATTTGCCCTTTGACAGGAGAATAAAACCGCTGTACTAGCTGTAGAATGGTGCTCTTTCCTGATCCGCTTTCGCCAAGCAAGGATGTGATCTTCCCCTTTTCTAAAACCATATTTATATTATCGAGCAAACGTAAGGATCCTGGATAATTAAAACTTAAATCTTTTAGATTCATAGATGAAAAGTGCCCAATTGGCTGTCCATTTTCATTTTCAGATTGCAGACCAGTGAATTCTTCCATACGATTGAATGCTACTTTTGCTTCCTGCATCTGAATGTTGAAAATAGCAATTCTCGCCAACGATGGGCCGACGGAACCAGAAAGGGTAAGAACGGCCATCATAGAGCCTAATAAAAGCTGATCCTGAAGCACCATAATTGATCCATAAGAAATGACGGACAGCGTGAGTAGTACTCCGACTGTTTCAGTCAGGATGCCAAACCTGATTTGTATTTTCCCCAGCTTAAAAAGCTGATCCTGAAACGAACCATACAGCAAAGTTGTAGTTTGGTGGAAAAGGCTCATAGTTCCAGTGCTTTTTACTTCCGAAATGCCAGAAATCACATCTACATAGTTGCTTTCATTCATGGCATAAGCTCCCATCAGATCTTTTTGCGCATTGATAATCGGTCGATTCAATTTCCATAAAATCAGTAAGTACACAGGGACAAATCCTGATACCATGAACCCTATTTGCGTTGAATAAACGAAAACACCAATCAGGGAGGTGACAATGACCAAAAACTCAATCAGTAAATTACCGACAAGGCTACTGACCGTTTCCTGGATTCTTCGGGTATCGTTCATACGAGCAATCATCTCCCCTGTTTTCTTAGAATCAAAAAACGATTTGGGGAGGCTCAATAAGGACTTAAAAAAGGAAGAGATCATTCGATTGTTGAAATCTTTGCTTTGCCTGATGATAAATGTTGATCGGACATACCCAAGACCATTTTTAGCAAGAAGGATGAACCCAAATAATACCAGACCAACGCTAAGCTTTGCTATTTCCTTCGTTGGCAGTATTACGTCGATTAACTTTTGCGAGAATACAGCAGTAGCCAATGAAAAAACTGCGATTAGAATGCCAAGAAAAAGAGAGGCCAGCAATATATTGATGTCTTCTTTTATCCAGCTTAGGAGGTTGGAATATTTGCCAGTATTTGAATTGCTTTTTTCAAACGATTTATTTGGTTCCAGCTTCAGGAGGGATTTTGATTCCCACACTTCACCCAGCTTTCCCCTGCCCCAAAGTTCCACTCCTCTTCCTGGATCACCAATGATTAACTGGTCATTTTCGAATCCATAGAAAACAACGTAGTGATGAAGTTTTTTTTCAAGTAACACGTGCAGAATCGCTGGGTTTTCCAACTCTTTGAGATTGTCAATTCCCTCCGCTTCGAGCCCTGCTGCTCTAAATCCCAATTGGCTTGCTCCCTGGTAAAGTCCCAAGAGTGATGTTCCAGTTTTGGTTGTACCACTAAGTCCTCTGATTTCATCCAGTGTTTTCTTACCCCCATGATAGTTGATAATTGATGACAAACATGCCACCCCACAATCTGACTGACCGTGTTGCAGGACAAACTGCTTTCTGAGAGTTTTAAGACTTTTCTTCATTCTTTAACCTGTCTGTCATCCTGACCTGCCCGTCCGTTTCCAGGCGGGCGAAGGAAGGATCTAATCCTTAAGCACCTCCAAAATCGCCTCGATCTTCACTTCCCCTCTAAAATGTTTTTTTAGCTCCCTTCTTTCATAAATGAACAGTTGCGGCACCCCTCCACTAAAAGTTGCCATTACTTTGTCTGCCGACGCATTCAAGTAAAATTGGGCCAGCTCATGTTGTTTAAGAAATTCTATTGCCTGATCTTCAGATTCATGTGAAACAAAAGCCAGATTGGTGTTTTCAAAGAGATCGAGATTTTCTCCAATTTTTCTCACTTCCCATTGGCAATGCTCACATTCACTATTGAAGTAGATCAAGAGCATTTTCTTTTCTGATTCTCGTGGATCAACGCCAAGTTGCTGATAGACCTTTACCAGAGATTCTCGGATTTCTTCACTGCCCTTTTTTGACTTTATGGATGAAATACTTGCGAACCCCATCCATGCGATCAAAGCAACAACCAGTACCCCAAAACCAACCGCTAATTTTTTTTTCATTTAAGCAGACAAGTTGATGCTGAGAAATGTGATAAAAATAATCCAGGTAATGAGACCTGAACCATATACAGGAACGGTGAAGGAAAGTGAAGAATTGAAGTCTTTTTTGAGTACTTTTCTCAAGCCCAAAGCCAATACTACCATGTAGGTGATTTCAAAAAGATTGAGAGATTTTAAGGGAAATACCAGCCAACTATCCAGACTCCCTACATCGAATATGTTGAGGAGTGAAAGCGGTTGAAAATACTGGACGTCAACGAATGTATAGTTAGTATCAATAAAACCGAACCAAATTATCATTAGAAAGGATGGAATGAGCCAGACGAATTCAGCAACAATGACCACTTGAAAAATTTGCTTAAACGAACTTTTGTAGCCAAAAAGAATGCTGCCAGACAGGACCCAGAGTGTAATAAATATAAATTTCAGAAGGTAAATGATTGGTAAAATTGCATAATTTATCCAAGCCCATTGATCTCGAAAATCTAGCATTTGTCCGATTCTGTCAAAGCTCATCTGGCTTCCTAAATGTTCTATAATTAGATCATCTGTGATGATCAGGTTTTGGGAAGTGTAAGTTATTAGTCCCGATATGATAACAAGGAAGAGGTAGAGGTGAATTTTATTCACTTGATAGAGGTGATAATAATCGTTCAACCCTTAATTTCTAGAGGTGTTCTCAAAACATAGAGGTCTTCATAAACCAAAGTTGAGGACAGGACAAAAGAACCCATTTCCAGTGCTATTTGCATCATTTTCTTAAACCCGTAGTAAGAAATTTCGCGAATTGTCTTTTTAACCTTAAAGGTCATATTGCGAATATTGTACGAAAACGTTACATATATATTTTCATCTTTAAAAATTTCTCGTTTTTCGAGCCACCCGTTTTTTAAAATTTCTATAAGAACCTCACCTGAGGTAGCACGACCTTCAAAGCTCTTTGTGAGTTCACTTGAACTAACTTTAGTGTTATATTTATCAAAATTTGAAATCTCAAAATCATTGATAGTTTGCTTCTTATTAAGAGTCAACTTGATGTTGAAAACGTAGGTTCCTGCTGGATAAATATGATCAGTTGCTACTTCATAGTTTCTGATATTAGGTGAAGAAGCAAAAGCACTTACCTTAGCATCTATTAGTTTCATCTTTTTTTCAAAAACATCGATTTTCACTTCTATAATAATAATGGTTCAACAACTATTTTAGGTTGCCTATTCCGAGGCAACCATATGCATCTCAGTTAAAAGAAGCAGTTCCAAATAAAACCTGTTAGTCCACCCAGCCTAGGGCATACATACCACATTCTGCATTGACCTCAGGCCCAAAAGACCCACCCTCAACTTCACTCATTTTCTCCAAACTTAATTCTCTCATTTTTCTAAAATTTAAAAGTTAAACATTTAATTGAAGTAGGCATCTAAGAAATACTAATTATATTAGCCTAAAGCTAAATAAAGTAGTAAAATCATGGAGCAAAAGTATAAAAGCCTAAGCATTTTTGAATTTGCGGAGCGTTTTCCTGATGAAGATGCCTGCCTTACATATCTGGCAGCGCTTAAGTGGCCATCG
>Ga0316189_10000528_pt1 | contig 38660 bp, 34 predicted proteins | sample LowCovwburrow_MG_FD_204930 | JGI IMG/M metagenome (GOLD analysis project Ga0316189, IMG submission 204930) | Coastal sediment microbial communities from Maine, United States - Lowes Cove worm burrow | ecosystem: Environmental > Aquatic > Marine > Coastal > Sediment | place: USA: Maine...
TCTGCTGGACAAAATCGCCACCTATAAGGAAAAGACGGAATCCCTCAAAGGCAAGATCAAAAAGGCCCTGTTCTATCCGGCCGCGGTGATCCTGGTGGCCTTCGTCGTCACCGCCATCATCATGATCTTTGTCATTCCCCAGTTTCAGGACCTGTTCTCCAGTTTCGGCTCTGATCTGCCTACCTTCACCCAGATAGTCGTTCGCATGTCCGAGTGGATGCAGCAGTGGTGGTGGGCGGTTGTGGCTGGCCTCATCGGCGCCGGCTATGCCTTTATCAACACCTGGAAAAGATCCCGAAAATTCCGCCATGGGGTGGACAAGGTCATACTGAAGACCCCCATCATCGGTGTCATTATGCACAAGGCGGCCATCGCCCGCTTTTCGCGTACCCTGGCCACCATGTTTGCCGCCGGCGTACCGCTGGTGGAGGCGATGGAATCTGTCGCCGGGGCCACCGGCAATGTGGTCTACGGCGAGGCGGTGCTGCGCATGCGGGAGGATGTGGCCACCGGCCAGTCCCTGCAGCTGGCGATGAAACAGCAGAACCTGTTCCCCCACATGGTGATCCAGATGGTCTCCATCGGTGAGGAGTCGGGGTCCATCGACTCCATGCTGTCCAAGGTGGCGGACTTCTACGAAGAAGAGGTGGACAATGCGGTGGATGCCCTCAGCAGTCTGCTGGAACCCCTCATCATGGTCATCCTGGGCACCCTGATCGGTGGGCTGGTGGTCGCCATGTATCTGCCGATCTTCCAGCTCGGCTCCGCGGTACTGGGGAAATAGACCCCTTGTCTGAACGAAGGAGTGGTGCGGGCCCCGCTGGACGGCGGGGCCTTGTTCGGCAACGGCAACATGTTCATCGCTGACTACCTCCAGTTTAACCCCCCGTTTTTCCTGCTCCTATGCACCCTGCTGGGCCTGCTGGTAGGGAGCTTTATCAATGTAGTCGCCTTCCGGCTGCCGGTGATGATGGACCGGGACTGGCGCTCCCAGTGCCGGGAACTGCTGGGGCAGGAGAGCCTGGACGAAGAACCGGAGCCCTTCAATCTGTCCCTGCCCCGTTCCCGCTGCCCCCATTGCGGCCACCAGATAACCGCCATGGAGAATATTCCAGTCCTCAGCTATCTGTTTCTGCGGGGCCGCTGTTCGGCGTGTAAAGAGACCATCTCCCCGCGCTATCCCATTGTCGAATTTACCACCGGCCTGCTCTCCCTGGTGGTCGCCTGGCATTTCGGCTTCGGCTGGCAGACCCTTGCCGCGCTCTTTCTGACCTGGGCCTTGATCGCCCTCAGTCTGATCGATTTCGACCACAAGCTATTGCCGGATTCCATTGTGCTGCCCTTTCTCTGGGCCGGCCTTCTGCTCAGTCTGTTCGGCACCTTCAGCGACACACACTCGGCCATCATCGGTGCCGCGGCCGGCTATCTGACGCTCTGGGGGGTATTCCAGATTTTTCGGCTGATCACGGGAAAAGAGGGGATGGGTTATGGCGATTTCAAACTCCTCGCCCTGTTTGGCGCCTGGCTTGGCTGGCAGTATCTGCCACAGATCATCCTCCTCTCCTCGCTGGTTGGCGCACTGGTTGGCATATCGCTGATTCTGTTTCGTGGAAGGGCAAGAAATATCCCCATCCCGTTCGGCCCCTATCTGGCGACGGCCGGGTGGATCAGCCTGCTCTGGGGGGATTCGATCAACCAGCTGTATCTGAACTGGGCGGGGCTTGGCTGAAGATGCTGGTCATTGGACTGACTGGCGGCATAGGCTGTGGCAAAACAACCATCACCGATCTCTTCAGCGAATTAAACATACCGGTCATAGATGCCGACCAGGTCTCCCGCGAAATCGTCGAGCGGGGCCAGCCGGCGCTGAAGGAGATTTCCAGTCGCTTTGGCCGGGAGATCCTGCAGCCGGATGGCAGCCTTGACCGGGCTCAACTGCGGCGGATTATCTTTGACGACAAGAATGCCCGCAGCGAGCTGGAAGCTATCCTCCACCCCCGTATCCTGACCAGCATCGAGGAGCGCCTTGACAATCTGGACAGCCCTTACGTGATTCTCTCCATTCCATTGCTGCTGGAGACGGGGCACTACGGGATGATTGACCGGGTTCTGGTGGTGGACTGCCCCCGGGATACCCAGATCAAACGGGTATGCGCCCGGGATCGAATCAGCCCGGACCAGGTCCAGGCAATCCTGGATGCCCAATGCAGTCGCCAGGAAAGACTTACCGCCGCAGACGATGTAATTGATAACAGCGGCAGCTATCAGGAATCGAAATCCCAGGTTTCGGCGCTTCACATAAAATATCTCGATCTCGCCGGGCAAATGTTGGAGAATGAACCATCCGAATGAAACTCCGGCGTAGACCGCGCAGGTGATAACCTCGAATCAAGGCTAGGTAAGCTGGCTGCGGTTGAAACAGAACCTTGCCTTTAATGGCAGCTGAAAGTCCCGATCGAATATGTCAACTGCCGTCTCGGAAACAACGATCTACGAACACCCGCTGAACGAGAAAATGCGGACCTTCCTGCGTCTGGAGCATCTGTTTCTGCAGGTAAATCATCATCTCCTGCAGAACGATGTCTGGAGCAGCAGGGCGACCGTCAGCGGTCTGTTGGATATGGGGAATATCTTTTCCCGAGCTGACATCAAAGCAGATCTGATCAAGGAACTGGATCGACACCGGGAGAAACTGGCCAATATCCGCCGGACCCAGGGAATCGACACCCAACGGCTGGACCAGATCCTGGATGAGTTGGGAAAGGCCACGGACCGGATCTATCAGATCAGCGGTCAGATCGGTCATAGCATCAGATCCAACGAGTTCCTGAAAAGCATCCTCCAGCGCAGCAGCATCCCCGGCGGCACCTGCGCGTTCGACCTGCCCCAATATCACTACTGGCTTGAACAGAGCCATGAGCTGAGACAACATGATCTGCAGGCGTGGCTACACTCTCTGGATTCCATTCAGGTAGCGGTGACGCTGCTTTTGTCGCTGGTGCGCGGCAGCACAGACCCGACTCGGGAACAGGCACCCGGTGGCTTCTTCCAGCGCAGCCTGGAACCTCAGACTCCCGCCCAGCTTATTCGCGTGGGGCTTCCCAAGGGGACCCAGCTGTTTGCTGAGATCAGCGGCGGTAAACATCGCTTTTCCGTCCGATTTCTGGAGCCGGCGGAACAAGAACGACCGGCTCAGACCCAGCAGGACATCTCCTTTCTGCTCAATACCTGTATCCTGTAGCGCCATGACCAGCGACAAATTACAGGTACGCTGCCCTAGCTGTGGCAAGCAGTTCGGGTGGGATGAAACCCTGCCCTCGCGCCCCTTCTGCAGTGATCGCTGTCGCCTGATCGATCTGGGCGAGTGGCTGGAAGAAGGGCACAAAATACCTGATACAGGAGAGTCCAAACCGTTTATGATCGCCGATGAGGAGCCTTGAAGGCGTTACCGCGTAGCACGTGCGAAGCGGCAACTGAGATCGATTACTCTTGCCACAGCGCCCGGATGGCTGCGATTCCCTGCCCACCGCAGTGCTGCGCCCATTCAATCGTCCCGCTAGTCATCCCACCCAACGCATAGACCGGCAGCGTCAACTGCCTCACCATCGTTTGAAATCCTTCCCAGCCGAGCGTCTCTGCAGCCGGATGACTGAGCGTCCGCAGCACCGGAGACAACACCACAAAATCCAGCCCCAGTTCCTCCGCGCGACGCAGTTCGGCCGCGTTATGGCAGGAGGCAGCCACCCACTGATCCGCTGGCAGCGGCCGGGCCTTCAGCGCCATTAATCGCCGACTGTTGAGATGAATACCATCGGCATTTACCCTGGCAGCCAGCCGGGGCGGTGCATTGAGCAGAAGCCATGCCCCATGGCGACGGCAAAGGGCCTGTGCGCCCTGCGCCAGCCCCAAATACTCCCCCTCCGCCAACTGCGGCGCACGCAGTTGGACCAGTTGGTGTCCCCGGGTCAGGGCGGATTCGAGTTGCTGTAAAAACCGGTCGCGCCGTGAGGGGTCGGGGCCGGTGATCAGATAGGTGGGCGGAAGCCGGATCGCTGTGACAATCGGCCGATCAGCGGCAGGCATCGGGTAGCTCGTCAATTGTTCTTTAGGGACCCAGGCCAGAGGTTGCCCCTCAAGACCCAGCGGTTCACCGGAAAACTCCTTTACCTGGTGGACATCCAACTGCACCGACTTGTCGGGATAATGGTGGGTAACACTGATCAGCGGCCGGTGCTGCCTGACCTCCAATCCCAGCTCTTCCCTTATCTCCCTCAGCAGCGCATGTGAGACGGATTCCCCGGGCTCCACCTTCCCGCCGGGAAACTCCCATAGCCCACCCTGGTGCGCCTGTTCGGGCCGCCGGCTGAGTAACACCTGGCCTTGTGCGTCCTCGATCACCGCCACTGCGACATGGATGGGTCTCATTGCCTCGATAATATTTTCAGACCCTCTTCCGTCATCACCGGGCGGTCGATACTGAGACCTTAGTCAGGTCCGGTACTCCGCGTTGATCCGCACGTAGTCATAAGACAGGTCACAGGTAAACACCCGGGCGGAAACCTCGCCCTTGCCCAGTTCCACCCGGATCTGATACTCATCCCGCGCCATAACCGCCTGCCCGGCCTGCTCTGTGTAATCCGAGGCCAAACCACCGGCGCGGACAATACACACCTCATCCAGCCAGATGTGGACGCGCGTTATATCCAGGCCTTCGATCCGGGCGCGCCCCACCGCTGCCAGAATACGCCCCCAATTAGGATCGGCAGCAAAGATGGCCGTCTTCACCAGGGGAGAGTGGGCTATTGTGTAGGCTACTTCCCTGGCCTCCTCTCGATGCAACGCCTCCTCGACCCGGATTTCCACCAGTTTGGTCGCACCTTCTCCATCCCGCACGATGGCCCGGGCCAGTTCCATGCAGACGTCTCGAACCGCGTCGCAGAATAGTCTATATAGCTCTGACGCCGGATCGACAATAGGTGGACACCCAGTTGCGCCGGACGCAAGGAGGCAACAGGCATCGTTGGTGGAGGTGTCTCCATCGACCGTAATGGCATTGAACGATGGGGCCACGGCCTGCTCCAGACAATTTTGGAGCAGACTCCGCTCGACCCGCGCATCGGTTGCCACATAGGCCAGCATGGTTGCCATGTCGGGGCATATCATACCGCTCCCCTTGGCCATTCCGGTGACGCTGATGGTATGACCATCAAACTCGAACTGCCTGGAAACCAGCTTGGGTACCCGATCTGTGGTCATGATGGCCCGGGCCGCCGCCGCCCAACCCCGGTCACTCAGGGCGGTCAATGCATCCGGTATCGCTACCGCAATGCGGTCGAACGGAAGGGGCACTCCGATCACTCCGGTGGAAAAAGGGAGAATCTGCTTTATATCGCAGCCGCGGGCTGCTGCCAGTGCCTTACAGGACTCCCGGGCTGCCCGCATGCCCCCTTCGCCGGTTCCCGCATTGGCGTTGCCCGAATTGATCAGCAAATATCGCGGCAGCGAGGCCTCAAGATGTTCACGGGCCAGCGCCACCGGTGCAGCGCAGAAGGCGTTGCGGGTAAAGACGGCGGCACAAGTGGTTCCTTCCGCCAGTTCGATCACTACCAGATCGTCACGGTCCTGGTACTTCACTCCCGCCGCCGCTGTGCCGAGACGAATCCCGGGAACAGGCAGGATATCCGCTTCAGAGACAGACAAGGCCGCTACTCCTGAGGGTATTTCCGAAGATCAGTCACTGCTGCCCGGGTGCCGGGTACGGGTTACTGTATCTTGCCATGACACTGCTTGTACTTCTTTCCGGACCCACAGGGACAGGGTTCGTTGCGGCCAACCTTACGGTCGGGGCGAACGAAGGGTTTCTGCTGTTCCGGTTCCCGCGCCTGCCCGGGCTCTGGTGGGACCTCGGCTTCATCAGCCTCATCGAATCCGGCAAACTCCTCGTGTTTGAACTGGAAGTCCTCCTGTTGGGGCTGTTGTGAGAGGTAGGACTCATCGGGCATCTGCACCTGTACCTTGGTCAGCGCCGACACCACCTCCCCCTTTATCCCGTCCAGCATACGGGAAAACATCTGGAAGGCCTCCCGCTTGTATTCCTGCTTTGGGTTCTTCTGCGCATAACCCCGCAGATGAATACCCTGGCGCAGGTAGTCCATGGCCGCCAGGTGCTCCTTCCAGTTGGCATCCAGGATCTGCAGCATCACCGCCTTCTCGTAAATCCGTAGATTTTCACTGCCCACCAGCGCCTCCTTGCCGGTATAGGTCTGCTTCATCTCATCAATTATACGCTTCCGCAGGGTCTCCTCATGCAGATCCTGGTCCTCATCCAGCCACTGCCCGATCGGATAATGGAGGTCGTAGTCCTGCTCCAACGCCTTTTCAAGCTCGGCAATCTTCCATTGCTCCTCGAGGCTCTGGGGCGGTATATATTTGTCGATCAGCTCGCTGACGACATCTTCGCGCAGCGCCTCGATGGACCCGGAGATGTCACTGGTGTCCATCAATTCATTGCGCTGCTCATACACCACCTTGCGCTGGTCATTGGCGACGTCGTCATATTCCAGGAGTTGCTTACGGATATCGAAGTTGCGACCCTCGACCTTGCGCTGGGCGTTGGCTATTGCCTTGGTGACCCATGGGTGCTCAATCGCCTCTCCTTCCTCCATGCCCAGCTTCTGCATAATGGCGGAGACGCGATCGGAGGCAAAGATCCGCATCAGGCTGTCTTCCAGCGACAGATAGAAACGGGTGGAACCCGGATCACCCTGGCGGCCGGAGCGCCCGCGCAACTGGTTGTCGACACGCCGCGATTCATGCCGTTCGGTTCCGACCACATGCAGACCACCGGCATCGATTACCTGTTGATGGCGCTTTTTCCAATCCCCACGGACCCGCTCCGCCTCGACCGGGTCAATATCATCACCCAACGCCGCCAGTTCGACCTCCAGGTTGCCGCCCAATACGATGTCGGTGCCCCGCCCCGCCATGTTGGTCGCAATGGTAACGGCCCCCGGCTGACCAGCCTGGGCAACGATATGGGCCTCCCGTTCGTGCTGCTTGGCATTGAGTACCTCATGGTCGATCTTCTCTTTTTGGAGTAAGCCGGAGATCAGCTCCGAGGTCTCGATGGAGGCAGTACCCACCAGCACCGGCTGGCCCCGCTGCACGCAATCCCGGATGTCTGCCACAATGGCGTCGTATTTTTCTCTCCCGGTCAGGTAAACCAGGTCCCCTTTATCGTCCCGGATCATTGGCTGGTTGGTCGGAATCACCACTACTTCCAGGCCGTAGATCTGCAGAAACTCGGGTGCTTCGGTATCTGCCGTGCCGGTCATTCCCGAAAGCTTGCCGTAGAGCCGGAAGTAGTTCTGAAAGGTGATGGAGGCGAGCGTCTGGTTCTCGTGCTGGATTGAAACGCCCTCCTTTGCCTCCACCGCCTGGTGCAGGCCCTCAGACCAGCGGCGACCCGGCATGGTTCGGCCGGTGAATTCGTCCACTATGACAATCTGATCGTCACGGACGATGTACTCCACATTCTTCTGAAACAGGACATGGGCCCGCAACGCAGCATTGACGTGATGCATCAGGTTGATGTTGGCGGTGTCATAGAGGCTGGAGTCCTCATCCAACAGGCCCATCTCCATCAGCATCTCCTCGACCCGCTGATGCCCCTCCTCACTGAGAAAGACCTGACGGGCCTTCTCGTCCACCGAATAGTCGCCGGGCCCGAAATCGGGTTTTCCTTCCTCGTCCTCGATCGGATCCTGCCGGACCAGTTTGGGTATGATCTTATTTATCTTGGTATATAGATTGGAACTGTCTTCCGCCGGACCGGAGATGATCAGCGGGGTACGCGCCTCGTCGATGAGGATGGAATCCACCTCATCCACGATGGCGAAGAACTTCTCGCGCTGCACCCTCTGCTCGGCACTGAACGCCATGTTGTCCCGCAGATAGTCGAAGCCAAACTCGTTGTTGGTGCCGTAGGTGATATCGCTGGCGTAGGCTTCCTTGCGTGATACCGGGCGCAGCTGTGAATAACCACCGGAGGTGCCGTCGTAAGAGGGATCGAACTGGAAAGATGACTCATCAGGCCCCAAGCCGCCGGAGGAATTGATCGCGCCGACACTGAGTCCAAGAAAATGGTAGATCTTCCCCATCCATGCCGCGTCACGCCGAGCCAGGTAATCGTTCACCGTGACAATATGAACGCCTTTGCCCGCTAGCGCATTCAGATAGGCCGCCAAAGTCGCCACCAGGGTCTTACCCTCACCGGTGCGCATCTCCGCGATCTTACCCTGATTCAGCACCATGCCGCCGATCAGCTGTACATCGAAGTGGCGCATATCCATCACTCGTCGACCGACCTCGCGCACCACAGCAAAGGCCTCTGACAGCAGAACGTCCTGCGCCTCCCCCTTGTTCAATCTGTCCCGGAACTCTTCGGTCTTCGCTCGCAGCTGGTCATCCGAAAGGCCCTGCATCTGGGGTTCAAGTTCATTGATCCTGACGACGGCCTTCGACATCCGCTTTACCAACCGCTCGTTACGGCTTCCAAAGACCTTCCTGAGAATCTTGCTGACCATGAAATCAAGGCTTCCGTTGTGAGTGAAAAAAAAGATAGGCGATCATAACCCAAAACTGCTTATGATTGCAGACACGGGGCGGAGCTGGGCCCAATCGGCCCAGGACAGAGTAGCGGGAAAATTAGATGCCTAGTTCAGGTATTTTTTTGGATTGATGGTCTTGCCGTTGCGGGCGATTTCAAAATGGACATGGGGACCGGTGGAACGGCCACTGGAGCCCATTAGACCGATCACAGCCCCCTTGGCAACCAGATCCCCCGTCTTCACGAAAATCATGCTGTTGTGGCCGTAACGGGTAATATAGTTATCCGGGTGCCTAATCTCCACCAGATAACCGTAGCCACTTTTCTGCCCGGCCCAGCTGACCACCCCCGAGGCTACAGCAAAGACCTCCGAGTCCTTCTTGCCTGCGATATCGACACCATGGTGAAAAGCCCTCTTGCCACTGAAAGGGTCCTTTCTGTAACCGTAGTTTGACGATATCCAGCCCTTGTTTACCGGTCTTCCGGAGGGTTTCAGCTCCTCCTGAATCTGGCTGCCCCGAATCAGATCTTCCATCAGACTCAATTTGTGCTCACGATCCTCAATGGCCTGCGACAACTGTTCCATCTCAGACACCAACTCGCCGAACTCCAACGAGCTGTCATTTTCCGACGAATCCAGGCCGCCCCGCGCCGGATCTTCATCGAAATTAAACTCTTCCGCATCCAGCCCACCGATTCTCGCCAACTGTTCGCCAAAGGCATCGAGTCGCAGAATGTGAGATTGCATAGCGCCCAACCGCAAGGCCAGGGCATCCAGATGGGCACGGGTGGTCCGTCGGTCATCTTCCAACTCCCGCTGCTGGGCCTCCAGCAGACCGCGCAGAGAAGAGGCGACCGTGCCGCTGGCCAGATCCCGATTTGCCGCACTCCATCCGAACTCATACCCCACCCACAGGGATCCAGCCACCGCGAAGGTAAAAAACGCGGACAGGCTGACCATCAACCTGCGAAGGGATAGCACCCGGCTACCTGAAATGCTGCACAATCTGGACATAAGTATAGTTTTCATTGATTCCCGAGCGACAACAAACTACGATTTTCGATCAACATACAATCTTACTGCAGAGATAATTCCCTTTATATATCAGCGATGTATGCCTCCCATGCCTAAACGACCACGCCCCATTACGGAACTTCTCACCGCATCCAGCAAGCTCCGTATGCTGTTATCCCAAGCCCAAGAACAGCGCTCACTGCTGCGGCGAATCCAGGGAATATTGCCGTCCCCGTTGGACAAACACTGCCACGCCGTGCTGGAGAAGCAACCGCGACTGATCCTTTATACCGACTCTCCAGCCTGGGCCAGCCGCTTGCGTTTTTTTTCCCGCAATCTGCTTGAGCTGTTGTCTAAAACGGGCCTGGAATACGACCGAGTCATGGTACGCGTGATGGTCATGTCCATTTCCAAGCAGCGCAAGCCCAACCGCCGCCAAAGGCTCTCCACCACCAACGCGAAACTGGTTACAGAGGTAGCCGAAACAATCAACGATCCACTTCTCGGTGCCGCCTTGAGGCGATTGGGAAAGCACAGCTGACTGATAGCTAAGAGACATATTCCAGTCAGCCTGTCCGCACCGGAGGGGCGTATGATAACGGAATCCCCCCCTCATTTTCAAAGGTAACCTCTTCCCAGGCGGCTGGGTCGGCGATCAGCTGCTGCAAAAGCCGGCAATTGAGTGCGGGGTCCGAGCGTAATCCGATGAAGGCACCGATCAGGGCACGACCCAGGAGATAGAGATCCCCGATAGCACCCCAGAGTGTATCCTTCTGAAGGGCGGTCTGGTAAGCAGCCCGCTCCCGGCAGGGTGGATCGCTTTCTCTATCTCGAGCCGAGGGACAAGTAACCTCAGTCGGGGCAGATCGCGGTCTTTGTATGCCCTTTGTTTTACTGCCGTAGAGTAGAGCGGTGGCAGGACTTCTGCCCAGGTTCACCAGCAATGTGTCCGAGTGGGCAGCAAAGACCGCATCCTTCCAACCCGAGAAAGAGGGTGGGTCCACTGAAGTGGATAGAGCAAGCATGAAACCATCAAAAGGCTCGAGGACTGCTTTCCTGTCCCCGTCCTCAACCGTTACGCGCCGCTTAACCCGAACAAACCGCCTGGGTGAAGCCTGAAGCTTCAGGCCAGCCGTCTGGAGCAGGCTCACAAAATGGCCTGTCTGCAGTCTCCGAATGGAAAGTGCCCGAGTGGTGATATCCACCCTGGCATTATCTATGCCCAATCCCGCAAAGGCCGATAGCAGGCCACGGATAAGAAAAAGATGCCCTTGGTCACAGGCACAGGCAAGAGACCGAAGCGTCGCCCCCGTATTTTGTGGAGAGATCCTCAGGGTCAGCCGCCCCGTCGGATCGCTCAGGTTTACTCGGATACCGCTATCCGCTCCCCCCGGACGCAGCAGCAGCGATAGCTCGTCTCCAAGATCCGAACTTGTGGTTGTCGCGAGTACGGCTTTGTTTAGGGTACGTTGCGCTATCATCCTGTACTTTCAAGCACTTAGTCACACGAAACCAACAAGGCATCCCTACCTCACCCCGGTACCCCAACATTTCAAACTATCCTTTTGTTCGAAACTGACGTCGCAGATTAGTCTGCCTGACGCCGCAGAAAGGCTGGAATATCCAGATAATCCATATCCTTTTCCTTTGCTGCTTCAACATAGGAGGCCGCGGTCTTGCGGTCTCTCCGAATCACCGTAGGGCTATCCATCCCCCGGTAATCCGCCGGTCCAGGCTCCACTACGTCGGAATTGACCAACCGCACCGGCGATGTCTCCTGAGTCTCTGGCAAATTCACGCAACCGTTCATCCGCCCAAGTCCGGTGGCAACCACCGTTACCCGAAGCTCATCGCTCATGTCCGGATCAATTACGGTACCTACTACAACCGTAGCGTCATCACAGGCAAACTCTTTAACCGTAGTGCCCACCTCGTCGAACTCCCCGATAGAGAGGTCGAGACCCGCCGTGATGTTGACCAGAATACCCTTCGCACCAGACAGATTGATGTCTTCCAGCAGAGGGCTGCGAATCGCCTCTTCCGCTGCGTCGCGGGCACGATTTTCCCCACGGGCCGAGCCAGAACCCATCATCGCATTCCCCATTTCCGACATAACCGTCCTTACGTCTGCAAAGTCCACATTGATCAGACCCGGTCTGGTGATCAACTCGGCGATTCCCTGAACCGCACCCAACAGCACGTCGTTGGCCGCTTTGAAGGCGTTCAGCAACGACATATCCTTACCCAGCACCGCCAGCAGTTTCTCGTTCGGGATGGTTATCAGAGAATCTACATACTGGCTTAACTCCTCAATCCCCTGATTGGCGACGCTCTTTCGCTTACCGCCCTCGAAGGGAAAAGGTTTGGTAACCACCGCAACCGTGAGAATCCCCAGGTCTTTCGCCACCTCCGCGACCACAGGTGCCGCCCCGGTTCCGGTACCGCCCCCCATACCGGCGGTGATGAAAACCATATCCGAACCCTGCAGGGTCTCTTGGATTCGCTCCTTGTCTTCCAAGGCAGCATCCCGCCCCACGTCCGGATCGGCTCCAGCGCCCAAACCCTTGGTGATATTGGACCCCAATTGCAACAGGGTCCTCACTTCGCTGTTTTTCAGCGCCTGAGCGTCGGTATTGGCGCAAATAAAATCAACCCCCTCGATATTGGCATTCAGCATGTGGTTTATGGCGTTACCGCCACCACCACCGACACCGACCACCTTGATCACTGCGTTCTGACTATAGGCATCCATTAATTCAAACATTTGGTCTATCCTCCAAATTTCAGGCATCGCCTGCCTGTAACTTACGATTAAACAACAATTATTTCGCTTTCGAATACTTTAAAAATTCCCCTGAAACCAACTTCGCATACGTTCCCAGATCATCTTGAAACCCCGCCCGCTAGGCAGGTCCTGAAGGCGACTGGAACGGTTGTGATGTCCAAACAGCAGCAACCCGACGCCTGTTGCATAAATCGGGTTACGCACCACATCCACCAGACCGGCCACGTACTGGGGCACCCCCAGCCGAACCGGCATGTGAAAAACCTCCTCCGCCAACTCGATCAATCCCTCCATCTTGGAACTGCCGCCGGTGAGAACGACACCACCGGCAATCAGATCCTCGAACCCGCTGCGTCGCAATTCCGCTTGAATCAGCGAGAGCAGTTCTTCGTAGCGAGGCTCCACAACCTCTGCCAATGTCTGACGCGAAAGTCTGCGCGGCGGTCGATCGCCGATACTGGGCACCTCGATGGTCTCATCACTGGCTGCCAACTGCGTCAGCGCGCAGGCGTATTTGATCTTGATCTCTTCCGCGTGCTGAGTCGGGGTGCGCAATGCCACGGCAATGTCGTTGGTTACCTGATCGCCGGCGATGGGAATCACTGCCGTATGTCGAATCGACCCTTCGGTGAATACCGCGATGTCAGTAGTGCCGCCACCTATGTCCACCAGGCAGACCCCAAGCTCCTTCTCGTCCTCACTGAGTACCGCGTAGCTGGAGCTGAGCTGTTCCAGAATCAGGTCGTCCACCTCGAGCCCGCAACGACGCACACACTTGACGATGTTTTGCGCTGCACTCACCGCGCCGGTAACCATGTGGACGCGGGCCTCAAGTCGCACGCCGGACATGCCGACTGGCTCTCGAATGCCTTCCTGCTCGTCGATAATGAACTCTTGAGGCAGGATATGGAGGATCTTCTGATCCGCGGGAATCGCCACCGCCCGGGCCGCATCGATCACCCGCTCCACGTCGCCATGGGTGACTTCCCGATCTTTGATGGCGACGATTCCGTGGGAGTTGAGGCTGCGGATATGGCTCCCTGCGATTCCCGCGTGAACCGAGTGAATCTCGCAGCCAGCCATCAGTTCCGCCTCCTCCACCGCCCGCTGAATAGACTGGACCGTGGACTCGATATTAACGACCACGCCTTTCTTCAGCCCGCGGGAAGGATGCGACCCTATGCCTATGATCTCAATCTCGTCATTCGGCTTAATCTCTCCGACAATGGCGACCACCTTGGACGTACCTATGTCGAGGCCCACTATCAAGTTCTTTTCTGCCTTCTTGGTCATCTACGCCTGTCCTTTGCCATCAGGAGCAAGCAACTCTGGTCGCGCAAAGGGCGAATTGCTGTAATCACTGGTCTGCGGCTCGATATTTTCCCATTCCACGGCCAGGCCATTGGTGTAGCGCAGATCGATCTTTTTCAATCGCTTCCCCGAAGGCTCCTTTAAGCGTCGGTAGATACGGACAAACCGACCCAGTCGTCGGTCCGTATCCGAACTTCCAAGCTGCAGTTTCAAGCCCTGCCGAAACTCCACCACCCAGGCCTGTCTGGCGTCCAACTGCAGGCGCTCGATTTCCAGCTCAAGACCCGCCACCTGGCGGCTCATCTCCTGGTATCTAGCCACTACCCTGGGCGCAGAGACGACTGCACCGTCGAGCCACGGTAAGCGCGCCGGCATCTCCCGCAACGACGGCTGAAACACTTCGCCCCGCAGGTTCACCAGACGATCCTTGCCCCAACGGGCCAGGGGGACCTGCTCCTGCACCTGCATCTGCAAGGTGTCGGGCCAGATACGACGCACGCTGACCTGATCGACCCACGGCAGTTTGCGGGCTGCAGCCCGAACCCGCCCCACATCCAGCGTGAAGAAGTTTCCCCGCACCGCACCGGCAACCGCCTGTTCGAGATCGGCCCGCTGCAGGTAGCGAAATTGACCGTCTATCCGCACTACCTTGAGCGGCAGTACCTGCGGGTCACCCAGCATCATGACGCCCCAGACCGCCCCGCCCGCCATCAAGGCAAACAGACTCACCGCCGTCACTTTGTGGCCGAGCCGGTACCAGTCCAGGTGCCATTTCATGCGCCCCTTCCCGGCTTTTGTTTGTGTGCGTCTCTGTTTCGTCATTTCTACTATCACCGAACCCAACTTCACCTCGGCCCAATGCTGGTCTCTAAGATCCGCCAGACCAGCTGATCAAACTCTATGCCCTGCACTTTTGCCGCCATCGGCACCAGACTGTGATCGGTCATCCCAGGCACCGTATTCACCTCGATCAGCCAAGGTTGCCGAGCCTGGTCAAGCAGCAGATCCACCCGCCCCCAGCCCAGTGCGCCGACACCGCGGAAGGCGTCCATGGACAACGCGCGCAACAGCTGTTCTTCTGGCTGCTCCAGTCCACAGGGGCAATGGTAGCGAGTGGTATCCGCATGGTATTTGGCGTCATAGTCGTAAAACGAGTGTGGCGTTTCCAATCGAATCAGCGGCAGCACCTCTTCCCCCAGAATGGAGGCCGTGTATTCCCCACCAATGATCCAACGCTCCACCATCACTTCAGTGTCGTATTGGGCGGCATTCTCCCAAGCTGTTTTCAACCCTTCCCGACTATCGACCCGAGTCATGCCAATACTCGAGCCTTCGTGTACCGGCTTCACCATCAGTGGGAAACCGAGCCGTTCCGCCTCCGCTAGCCCCGCCTCGTCCCGCAACAGGACAAAATCAGGGGTTGGCAACCCAAGTGCCCGCCACAGAAGCTTGCAGCGGTACTTATCCATCCCCAGGGCCGACCCGCCCACGCCGCTTCCGGTATAAGGCATTCCAATCGTCTCCAGGGCGCCCTGGATTACGCCATCTTCACCGCCACGTCCATGCAGCACGATAAACGCCCGCTGGTACCCGCCCTTGGCCAGCAACTCCAGCACACCGTCTCCGACGTCGACCCCATGGGCGTCCACCCCTTTACCCCGCAACGCCTGCAGCACCGCCCGGCCGCTTTTCAGCGAGACTTCCCGCTCTGCGGACTGCCCACCCATAAGCACCGCCACCCGGCCGAACTCCTCCGCCCGCAGTGTCATGAGGCCATCTCCACGCCAACGATCTTCACCTCGGTCTCCAACCGGACACCGGTCTCGCTCTGCACCCGCCTTTGCACCAACTTGATCAATCGCTCAATATCCTGCGCCGTCGCACCACCCGAATTGATTATGAAATTGGCATGCTTCCCTGACACGCAGGCACCGCCGATGCAGGTCCCCTTCAGTCCGATCGACTCGATCAGGCGGGCGGCGAATTGCCCATCGGGGTTGCGAAAAACCGACCCGCAACTGGCCAGCCCGGTCGGTTGCGTTTCCGCCCGACGATCCAATAATCGCCTTATTTTCTGGCGCCCTTCCTCTACCTTTCCCGGCTCGCCCTTCAGCAGGGCAGCCATAAACCACTCGTTGGCCGGTCCCCTGACACGGCGGTATCCAATATCAAAATCTTCCGGACCTCGACTGCGAATCACTCCATCACGGTCCACCGTCTCGACCTGACGGACATGCCGCCAGGTCTCCGCGCCAAAGGCCCCGGCATTCATGGCCAAGGCCCCCCCCATGGTGCCCGGTATGCCAGCCAGAAATTCGAGCCCGCAGAGCCCCTCTTTCGCAGCCAAACGGGCCACCCGGGCACAAGCGACACCCGCTTCCACCCGCAGGCAGACCGGTGTGACTAGCGCTAACTCCTGAAGGCGCCCCTGGGTGGCAATGACCGTTCCCTCGAAGCCGCCATCCCGTACCAGCAGATTGCTCCCCAGCCCCAACCAGAGCAGGGGCTCATCCGCCGGCAGCCCGCGCAGAAACAGGACCAGGTCATCACTGTCTGCAGGGCGGTAAAAACAGCGTGCCGGACCGCCCACCCGCCAGCTGGTATGACGGGCAAGGGGCTCCTGGTAGTGCACCTCTCCCTGCAACTGTTTACCGTCAGTGGCCGCCATCATCTCCGCTCTCCCTTTGGCCCGAGACAGGGCAACTCGCCCCTTGTTAACTGCCGCCCCTGATCCTGCTCCTTCGTTTGTTGCGGCGTCCTGTTTGCCGCGGGCAACAGTGCTCGGAGTGACTCTCCGCACCCCATATGCAGCCGCCGTGCCGAACCTTGCGTCAGCATAGAGTCTCTCCCTGCACACCGATCCGTTGCGACAACACTGCTGCTATAGCACCGATGTCGCCTGCCCCCAGAATCAGTACCATATCTCCCTCCTGGATCAGCCCGGCCAGCACCTCCGGCAGATCGGACAGTGGATCCACAAATATGGGATCCACCTGACCTCTCACCCGGATTGCACGACTCAGGGATCGGCCGTCGGCGCCTGGAATCGGGCTCTCGCCGGCTGGATAGACCTCGGTCAACACCAGCACATCGGCGCGCGACAGCACCTGGACAAAATCATCAAACTGCTCCTGAGTCCGGCTGTAACGGTGTGGTTGGAAGGCGAGGACCAGGCGCTGCTCAGGCCACCCCTCCCGCACTGCCGCCAGGGTAGCCGCCACCTCCCGCGGGTGATGACCGTAATCGTCCACCAGTAGCACCTGACCACCGGAGGGAAGACGGCACTCAGTGACCTGAAAACGCCGGCCTATCCCCTGGAAACAAGATAAGGCGCGCTGAATGGAAGCCACCTCGACCCCCAGCTCCAGCGCTACCCCAATAGCAGCCAGGGCATTCAGCACATTGTGCCGGCCCGGCATGTTGAGGGTGACATCGAAGGCATCGCTTTCGGATCGCTCCACCTGGAAATGAGTACGAAGCCCCCGCTGACGGATAGCAACCGCTCTCAAGTCTGCCTCGGCTGAGGTGCCGTAGGTCAGCATCGGACGGGTAATGTCCTTCAGCAACCCCTGCACCTCTCCATCGTCAATGCAGACTACCGCCAAACCGTAAAACGGAAGATGGTGCAGAAATTCGATAAAGGTCTGCCTGAGGCGATTGAAATCCCCCCCATAGGTCAGCATATGATCGGCGTCCACATTGGTTAACACCGCCATCATCGGCTGCAGGTAGAGGAATGAGGCATCACTCTCGTCGGCCTCTGCCACCAGATACCCGCCTTCCCCAAGGCGGGCATGGGTACCGGCCGAATTGAGACGGCCGCCGATGACAAAGGTGGGATCCAGCCCCCCTTCAGCCAGCAGACTGGCCACCAGGCTGGTAGTGGTGGTCTTGCCATGGGTACCGGCCACGGCAATGCCATAGTGAAAGCGCATCAGTTCCGCCAGCATCTCGGCCCTGGGCACCACCGGTATTCGCTGTTCCCGGGCCGCTGCGACCTCCGGATTGTCCTCTCCCACTGCACTGGAAATCACCACGGCGTCACAGCGCTCGACGTTCCCGGCGCCATGGCCGATATGTATTACTGCCCCCTGCTCCTGCAACCGCTGGATGGCACTGTTCGGCTTCAGGTCTGAACCCGAGATCTCGTAACCCAGGTTCAACATCACCTGGGCGATGCCATTCATGCCGGACCCCCCAATACCGACAAAATGGAGTCGACGAATCCGGCCCATGGCCGCCGCTGTCAACCGCCGTCGCTGCTGGGAATCTCGATTCATTGCGACACCACCTGTTGGCAGACGTCCGCCACTGCTGAGGTAGCCCCGGGATGGCCCTGACGCCTGGCCGCCAGGGCCATGTCCAAGACCTTCCTGCGGTCCTGCAGCAGGGGCCTCAGCCTTGTCACCAGTCCATCCGCGCTGAGTTCCGGCTGAGGTAACAACAAGGCCGCCCCTGAATCGCTCAGATAGCGGGCGTTACGGGTTTGATGATCGTCCACCGCGTGAGGATAAGGCACCAGGATGGCGCCGACCCCCGCCACCGCCAGCTCGGCTATGGTCAGGGCCCCGGCCCGACAGATAACCAGATCCGCCCAACTGTAGGCCTCGGCCATATCCTCGACGAAGGCATTTACGTCTGCTTCAACGCCCGCCTGCAGATAGGCCGCTCGGGCGGGCTCCAGTTTGTCGTGACCTGCCTGATGACGGACTTCGGGCCGCCGGCTCGGATCGATCAGGGAGAGGGCAGCCGGAACGACTTCGTTCAGAACCTGAGCGCCGAGGGACCCGCCCAGGACCAGCAACCGCAACGGATCAGAGCGGCCCGCCATCCGCACCTGCGGATCCGGCAGGCCAGTGATCTCCGTCCGCACCGGATTACCGGTAATCTGGGCCGCGCGCGACTTATCGAAACTGCCGGGAAAGGCCTCCAGCACGCGGGTCGCAATGCGTGACAACCACTGATTGGTCATGCCGGGGATGGCATTCTGCTCATGTATCACCAGGGGAATGCCCAGCAATCTGGCCATCAGCCCACCGGGACCTGTTACAAAGCCTCCCATTGCGAGCACCAGCCGCGGCCGGGTTCGTAACAACACCCGCATGGTCTGCAACAGGGCGAAACTGAGTCGGAAGGGTGCCGCCAACCAGCGCAACGAACCCTTGCCACGCAGTCCCTGGATACTGACCCGCTCCATTCGAAAACCGTGCTCAGGCACCAGCCTTGACTCCAACCCATGGGGGGTTCCCAACCAGAACACCTCCATGCCACGGTTCCGCAACTCCTCCGCCACCGCCAGCGCCGGAAAAACATGGCCACCGGTGCCACCGGCCGTCACCATTACGCGCGGGCCCATTTCACCTCCGCGCTTAACTGGTCATCCCGGCGACTCTCGTAATCGATGCGCAGCAGCATCCCGATGACCAGACAGGCAACGATCAGACTGTTGCCACCGTAGCTCATGAGCGGCAGCGTCAGCCCCTTGGTCGGCAGTAAGCCCACATTGACCCCGATGTTGATAAAAGCCTGCATACCGATCCACAACCCGAACCCCTGGGCGATGTAAGATTCAAACCGGCGATTCATCCCCTCGGCCTTGGCTCCAATGCGGAACGCCCGCCAGACAATCACCCCGAATAGCAGTATCACCGCCAGAGTCCCGATCAGGCCGAACTCCTCCCCAATCACCGCCATCAGAAAATCGGTATGGGCCTCGGGCAGATAGAACTGTTTCTGGATACCGTTACCCAACCCAACCCCCGCCCACTCTCCACGGCCAAAGGCGATCAAGGCCTGGGCCAGCTGGTAGCCGCTGTTCTGAACATCGGCCCAGGGGTCCAGGAAGGTGGTCACCCGCTGTAACCGGTAAGGGGAGAAGAGGACCAGCCCGGCGAGAGCAGATCCGGCTACGGAGATCAGAATGCCGTACTGCCAGACCGGCACTCCGCCCAGAAACAGCATCCCCAGCGCAGTAGCCAGCAGCACGGCTGTGGTACCGAAATCGGGCTGCAGCATGATAAGGGAACAGGCCAGCACCAGCAGGATCATCGGTTTGATAAATCCCCACACGCTCTCGGCCACCTCCTGCTGTCGTCGCACCAGATAGCCGGCCATGTAGATCACCAGGAACAGTTTCATGAATTCTGAACTCTGGAGATTGAACGGCCCGACCGGGATCCAGCGGGTAGCACCGTTGGCCTCACGACCCAGACCGGGGACCAACACCAGTAGCAGCAATAGCAGCCCGACAAAATAGAGCCCGGTCCCTGCCTTTTCCCAATGCCTCAAAGGGATACGGACCATCAACAACGCACCGCCCAGGCCGATGGCCAAGGCAATCAGGTGGCGATTGAAAAAATAGAACGGGTTGCCACCGATACGATGCAGCGAGGCTGAAGCCACCATCACCAGCCCCATGCCCAGCAGTACCGCCGTCGCCAGAATCAGCCAATAATCGAGTTGCGGTAGCGGTGAACCAATAGCGCTCGATGTCGCCTGGGTGCGGTTTTTCCTGCTCATCGCATCAGCCTTCCAACCGCCGCCATAAAAGCCTCACCCCGCTGCTCATAATTTCGAAACATATCGAAACTGGCGCAGGCGGGAGAAAGCAGCACCCGGTCCCCAGGCAGTGCCTGGGCTGCGGCTAAGGCGACTGCATCTTCCAGATCACGAGCGTGCATCAAAGGTACAACATCGCCCAAAACCTGTTCGATCAGAGGGGCATCGCGACCGATCAGCACCACCGCCCGGGCCGTCCGTGCGACCACGGGCACCAGGGGGGAAAAGTCAGCGCCCTTGGCCTCTCCGCCGGCGATCAGCACTGTCCGTGCTGCACCCTCTTCCGAGTGCAGCCCTTCCAGTGCGGCTATGCAGGCACCCGGATTGGTGCCCTTGGAGTCGTTGAACCAGTCAACGCCTTCGTGCTCCCCAACGAACTCGGTCCGGTGGGGTAGCCCGCGGAAGCTGCGCAATGCCTCGCGCATCGCAGCCAGGGGCAGGCCCAGCGCCGTGCCCAGCGCCAGGGCCGCCAGGGCATTGACGAGATTATGGCGGCCGGGCAGACGCAGTTCCGAGGCGGGGAAAAGATTTTCTTTGCCGCAGGCAATCCAGACCACACCGTCAACCCTGCGCAGCCCAAAAATCCCTGAGGTGGTGGGGTCGCTCAGGGTAAAAAAGAGATCCCCATTGTCACCCTGACGCATCGCCATCACCATTGGGTCGTCCCGATTAAACACACGGATTTCCGCCTGTTCGTAGACCTTCGCCTTGGTGTCGGCGTAATCCTGAAGCCCGTCGTAACGGTCCATGTGATCCGCCGAGACATTCAGTACCACCGCCACTTTCGGCATCAGCGAGTAGGTTGTCTCTAGCTGAAAACTGGAAAGCTCCAGCAGATAGAGTTCGGTCTCGTCACTCAGCAGGTCCAGCGCCGGTTCACCGAGATTCCCTCCAACCTTCACTCGACGACCGGCAGCCAACGCCATATCGCCCAGCAGACTGGTGACGGTACTCTTACCATTGGAACCGGTGATAACCGCCACCGGCGCCTTGGCCACCTGAGCGAAGAGTTCTATGTCACCCAGCACCGGGATCCCATGTGCTACGGCATCTCGAATCAGGGGTTCTCTGATAGAGACACCGGGAGAGACAATTAACCGCTCAGCCGCAGCAAACACGGATGGATCGAAATGCCCCAGGAAGAGGCCGATATCCGGTAGTTCCATTCTCAACTGATCCAGCCCGGGAGGATGTTCGCGGCTGTCGGTCACGGCGCTGGCCACACCGCGGGTTGCCAGATAGCGGGCACAGGAGAGCCCGGTCCTGCCCAGACCGACAATCAATGTCTTACGCCGTCTCTCCCGTTTACTAGGCATCCGTCGTTTCGCTCGATTCTCCAAACCGTTCATCTCAACGTATCTTCAGGCTGGCGAGTCCAATCAATACCAGAATCACCGTCACTATCCAGAAACGCACAATGACCCGGGGCTCCGGCCAGCCTTTCAGTTCAAAATGGTGATGCAGGGGCGCCATGCGGAAAATGCGTCGGCCGGTCAACTTGAACGAGGCGACCTGCAGCATGACCGATACTGTCTCCATGACGAACACTCCACCCATGATCACCAGCACCAGTTCCTGGCGAACGATCACGGCCACTACCCCCAGGGCAGCGCCCAGGGCGAGGGCCCCCACATCGCCCATGAACACCTGGGCGGGATAGGCGTTGAACCAGAGAAAACCCAGCCCAGCCCCGGCCAGAGCACCACAGAAAACGGCGATCTCGCCAGCCCCCGGAATCTGGGGAATGAGCAGATAGTTAGCGATCTGGGCGTGGCCAGTGGCGTAGGCAAAGATCCCGAGAGCTCCCGCCACCAGTACAGTGGGCATGATGGCAAGGCCGTCGAGCCCGTCAGTCAGATTTACCGCGTTACTGGCGCCGACTATGACAAAATAGGTGAAGACTACGAACCAGGGGCCCATATCGATCACCACGCTTTTTACAAAAGGGATGATCAGCTGGGTTTCGGCCGGAGTGACCGCCGTCGCATACAGGAACCAGGCCGCCACCAGACCCACCACCGACTGCCAGAAATACTTGTAACGGGCCGCCAATCCACCGGGGTCCTTGAGCACCAGTTTTTTATAGTCATCGATAAAGCCGATCACCCCGTACAGGAGGGTCACCACCAGCACCACCCAGACATAGCGGCTGGTGAGATCGGACCAGAAAAGCGTACTGACGGAGACCGCGACCAGCAGCAGGGCACCACCCATTGTAGGGGTACCTGCCTTGGAAAGATGGGATTGGGGTCCGTCATCACGCACGGTCTGACCGATCTGGTGAAAAGCCAGGCGTCGGATCATCAGCGGCCCAACGAGAAAGGAGATCACCAGCGCGGTCAGCACCCCCAGAATGGCTCTCAGGGTAAGATACTGAAATACGTTGAAACCGGTGTGATACTGGGCTAGGTAGTCCGCAAGGTAAAACAGCATTTCAGACTTCCCCCCTGTCAGCCAGCGCCGCGATCACCCGCTCCATTCCTGCTCTGCGGGAACCCTTCACCAATACTCGGTCGCCGCTACGTAGAATCTGCTCCAAGCCATCGATTAACAGTTCCTGGGTAGGGAAAGCCCGCCCGCCGGGGCCAAAGATTTCGGCCGTCTGGCCGGCACCATCCACAGCGTACAGATGGTCGATGCCGGCGCTCCTGGCCAGCTCCGCAATACCCTGGTAGAACCGATTCGCGCCCGGACCCAGTTCCGCCAGTTCACCCAGCACCAGAAATCGTCTTCCGGGGGCAGTTGCCAACACATGTATCGCGGCCGCCACCGAATCAGGATTCGCGTTATAGCTGTCGTCGATCAGACCAACTCCGTTTCGCCCTGCAAGCGGCTGGAGACGACCCTTGACCGGTTCAAGCTGTTCGAAACCGGCTCGAATCTCCTCCGGCCCGGCGCCAAGGATCTGAGCTGTGGCAATAGCGGCCAGTGCGTTCATCCGATTGTGCTCTCCAGCCAGGCAGCACTCTATCTCCAGCTCGCCCTGGGGCGTGGTAACCGGAAAACGGCTTAAAAAACCGACGTCATTCCAGCGCAGTTCCAACGCGCCCGGCGGGCTCCAGACATCCGCCGGTTCCCGGCTCCCGAAGCTGCGCGTTGGGTGCCCTTGAGCCAACTCCTGCCACAAGGGTGCCCAGGGATCGTCTGCGTTGAAAACAAAATGCCCGTCTTCTGCCAACCCCGAGATAATCTCACCTTTGGCCCGCGCTACTCCTTCGAGGCTGCCGAATCCCTCCAGATGAGCATGACCTGCGTTGTTGAGCAAAGCGACGTCCGGCTGGGCAATCTGGCTGAGATATTCGATTTCACCGGAGTGATTGGCACCCAGCTCTACCACCGCATAGTCGTGCTCCTGCAGCCGCAGCAGGGTGAGAGGCAGGCCGATGTCGTTATTCAGGTTGCCGCGAGTGGCGAGCACCGATCCCTGGAAACTCAAGATAGCGGCTAACATCTCCTTTACCGTGGTCTTGCCATTGCTGCCAGTCACAGCCACCAGGCTGGCGTTGCTGGCCTGACGCCACAGCCTGGCCAGCTGTCCCAGCCCAATGCGGGTATCTTCCACCAGCAGTTGGGGTAACTGAATTTCCGTTTCCCGATGGACCATGGCAGCCACTGCCCCTCGCTGCTGGGCCTGAGTCAGATAGTCATGCCCATCGAAACGGGGACCCTGCAACGCCACAAACAGGTTACCGGGCCCCAGGGCCCGGGTGTCGGTGCTCACCGAGGAGAAAACCCGGTCCGCTCCCAATCGCCTTGCCTCGAGTGGCTGTTCGATCTCCGACAGTCGGAAGCGGATCATCGCCGTCCCTCCGCCAGGGCCTCAACCACCTGCTCACGATCACTGAAGGGAAGCTTTATGTCTCCCACCTGCTGGGTAGTCTCATGCCCCTTACCGGCGATCAACACCAGATCACCTGGGCCGGCCGCGGCAACGGCTTCCCGAATCGCTTGAGCGCGATCAGGGACCACCACTGCCTGCGCTGGCCGCTTCATACCTTCCAGGATCTCCCGCCGAATCTGTGCCCCGTCTTCCCGCCGAGGGTTGTCGTCGGTGACAAAGACCCGGTCTGCGATCAACTCGGCGATGGCCCCCATCTGCGGGCGTTTACCACGGTCCCGCTCGCCTCCACAGCCGAACAGACAGATCAGCCGACCCGAGGTGTGATCGCGCAGGGCCGTCAGCACATGCTTCAGGGCATCGGGGGTATGGGCATAGTCCACCACCACCAGGGGCTGCGTCGCACCACCGAACCGCTCCATCCGCCCAGAAACTGTCTGCAGCTTTGAGAGACGCATCAACGCCTGCCGCAGGGGCAGGCCGTGATTGAGCAGCACCGAGAGAACCGCCAACAGATTGCTGACGTTGAAATGACCCAGCAACGGTGTCTTCAGCTCCCCCTCGCCCCAACTGCCTCTCACCCGGATACGCATACCGGACTCGCTGGAGTCGATCCCGTCTGCCTGGATCCAGCGATCGACTCCCGGAAAAGACTGAACCCTGTTTTCCAGGCCATAACCTATTCGATTCAATGTCGTGGGCAGCTCGACAATCAGCTCGCGGCCGAAGGGATCATCCAGATTTACAACGACACAACCCAGACCCGGCGATTGAAACAGCCGACGCTTGGAGGCGGCGTATTCCGCCATGCTGCCATGGTAGTCCAGATGATCACGACTGAGGTTGGTCAACACCGCCGTATCGAAATCGACGGCCGCTGCGCGCCCCTGCTCCAGGGCGTGAGAGGAGACCTCCATGGCCACCGCCGCCGCCCCGCCGTCACGCAACCGAGCCAGCATGGACTGCAGGGTAACCGGATCCGGCGTGGTGTGTATTCCGATATCCAATGCACCTGGAAAACCGCAGCCGAGGGTGCCGATAATCCCGCAACGGACATCCGGGGCCATAGCCTGGGCCAGAAACTGGGTACAACTGGTCTTGCCGTTGGTACCGGTGAAACCGACTACGCTCATCCCCTCGCTGGGCTCGCCGTAGAAGCGGCCGGCGATAAGACTGATCAACCGGCCCAGACCCGGGAGCGAAATCACTGGAACCAAAGCAGATTCGCCCAACCCACGGATCACTTCCGGGGTCCAGTGCTCGTCCGGTTCCGCGACCACCGCGGCTGCACCCCGATCAATTGCCTGACTCAGGAACGCGAGCCCGTGATGACTGCCACCACGGCAGGCGAGGAACAGCCCGCCCGGCTGCAGGCTGCGGCTGTCCAGCGTTAGTGAATCGACCGGTCGATCCAGTGCCGTACTCAGCTCGACCAGGCCGGACAACAAATCGGACAGAACCACCGGGGTGAGAATCGATTGAGCCGCCATCATTGATCGACCCCGGCGCTGACCAAACGGACACCCTCTGCAGGCAGTCCATCCGGCGTGATATTCATCAATCGCAGGGCCCCTGCCATCACCTTGGCAAAGACCGGCGCCGCCACCTGGCCGCCGTAATATTTATCGGCGCCGGGATCATCGATCATTACCACCATCACCAGTCTGGGCGCAGTAGCGGGGGCTGTCCCGGCAAATACAGCCACATACCGGTCTTCGGCATAGCCGCCGGCTACGCTTTTCTTGATCGTGCCTGTTTTGCCGGCCACGCGGTATCCGGCTACCGCCGCACCCGGCGCCGAGCCCTCTTTCGAAACCACGGCCTCCATCATGGACAGGACCGCCCGCGCAGTCTTTGCGCCCATCAGCCGTTCCCCTTCCGGCGCCCGCTCCAGCCGCAGCAGCGAGACAGGACGACGGATCCCGCCCGCCGCCAGCACGGCATAGGCGCGGGCCAACTGCAACGGGGTGACGGAAAGACCATAGCCAAAGGAGAGCGTCGCGTGATCAATACTGGCCCAGCGCTGATAGGGTGTCAGCTGCCCATCCGCCTCTCCCGGAAAGCCGGAACCTGTCGACTCACCAAAGCCCAACCGGGAAAAGAAACGCCAGAGATCTTTGCGCGGCATATCCAGCGCAATCTTGCTCGCCCCGACGTTGCTGGATTTACGGATAACGGTGGCGACGTCGATCTGCCCATAGTTACGGGCGTCCTTGACCTGATGCCTCCCCACCTTCATGGTGCCCGGCGTGGTGTCGATCCGGGTGCGCGGGTGATAGCGACCCGACTCCAGTGCGGCCGCCACGGTAAAGGGCTTCATAGTTGATCCTGGCTCGAACACATCCGTTACTGCCCGGTTGCGCAATCGGCCCCGCCCCCCCTGTTTCGACCCGTTAGGATTGTAGGCGGGCTGATTAACCATCGTCAGCACCTCGCCGGTGACCGCATCCAGGATCACGATGGACCCGGACTTGGCTTTGTGCTGCTTCACTGCCGCCTTGAGCTCACGATAGGCGAGGAACTGCAACCGGCGATCGAGACTCAATACCAGGTTCTTGCCCTCTTCGGGTTCGCGAATGCTCTCTACATTCTTGACCACCCGGGCATGACCGTCACGGATGACCCTTTTTCTGCCCGACGTGCCCTGCAGCCATTGGTCGAAGGCGAGCTCCAGCCCCTCCAACCCCTGGTCATCCACATCAGTGAACCCAACCACATGACCGAATACTTCGCCTCCCGGATAGTAGCGTCGATATTCCCGCTGCAACCCCACGCCGCGAATCTCCTGCTCCCGCACCATGCGGCTGAACTGCTCCGCCAGATGAGGGGGGACCTGCCGCTCGAGATAGACGAAGGAGCGGTCGCTGCGCCTCGCCAGCAACTGCCGCAGATCGTCCAGTTTTCTATCCAACAATTTTGCCAGCGGTGCCAGGGTACGACGGTCGGGGGAAAGTACGCGCGGGTTCGCCCAGATCGACTCCACCGGAGTACTGATGGCCAGCGGCTCCCCCATGCGATCGGTAATCATGCCCCGATGGGCAGACACATCCATCACTCTCAGGTGCCGGCGCTGCCCCTCGTTCTGCAGAAAATCCGTTTCGAAAATCTGCTGATCCACGGCGCGCCACGCCAGCGCCACTGCCGATAGACCGAGCAGCGCCAACAAGGTTATGCGCCTGGCCCGATAGCTCGGTGCCGACGCGGGGTTCTTCTGTTTATTGCGTTTTCTGGCTGCCATCTTAAGGCCTGATCACCACCACCTCATCCGCTGAGGGTATGCGCATTTTCAATTTTGCATTCGCGATCCGCGCCACCCGCCCATGGGTAGCCCAGGTACTCTGCTCCAACTGCAGACGCCCCCATTCCACGTCGAGACGGTCCCGCTCATCACGTAAAGTCTGCAGCTCCACAAAATATTTGCGCGAGGCGTATTTCGAATGCACTACCGCCACCGCCGTCACCACCACCAGCAACCCCATCAAAATCACCAGGCTCAGCTGCCGGCGACTCATGCCAAACGCTCCGCAACCCGCAGTACGGCGCTGCGGGCCCGGGCATTGTTTTCCACTTCTCCGGCGCTTGGTCGAATCGCCTTGCCTATCGACTTCAGTTTCGGGCGCATCTGATCGTGGGTAACGGGCACACCAGGGGGAAAGGCATCACCGCGCACGTTGTCACGAACGAAACGCTTGACGATCCGGTCTTCCAGGGAGTGAAAACTGATCACCGCCAGCCGCCCCTCGGGGGCCAAAACTCCGAGAGTTTGTCGCAGACACTCGCGCAGGTCGGCCAGCTCTGCATTGATGAAAATTCGGATAGCCTGAAAGCTCCGAGTGGCCGGATGTTTCCCTTTCTCTCGGATAGGCGCGGCGGCTGCGATGATCTCAGCCAGCTGACCTGTAGTTGTTATCGGCGCTTGCTGCCTGGCGTGGACAACGGCGCGGGCAATGCGTTTCGAAAACCGTTCCTCACCGTAATCTCTGATAACCTGAGCAATATCCCCAACCTCCGCCTTTGCCAGCCACTGAGCGGCCGTCATGCCGCTGCTGTTGTCCATGCGCATATCCAGGGGGCCGTCGTTCATAAAACTGAACCCCCGCTCTGCGTTGTCCAGCTGGGGTGAAGAAACACCCAGATCGAGCAGGATACCGTTGACCTTTCCGTACCATCCGATCTGACGGACAAAGCGAACCAGCATGGCAAAGGAGCCCTGCTCGATCACGAAACGCGAGTCCCCTCCAAACAGCGCTTTGCCGAAGGTGACCGCGACCGGGTCCTTGTCGATCGCCAACAGCCCCCCCTCCGACCCCAGCGCCGCGAGAATGGCGCCGCTGTGCCCGCCCCGACCAAAGGTTCCATCCACATATCTCCCTGAGGGTAGAATACGAAGGGCCGTAAGCGCTTCCGTGAAAAGCACCGCTTGATGTTCCTTAGGCTGCCCCATAGTCAGATCGACAGGGTTTCCAGGTCCGAGGGTAGGTCCAGCTGCTCCAGGTCAACCTCTTCCAGCCAGCTATCGCGCTGCTCGTTCCAGCGAACTTCGTCCCAGAGCTCCAGTTTATTGCCCTGACCGATCAACACCGCGTGTTTATCCAGCCCGGCAAAAGCGCGCAACGGGGGCGTCAGGAGCACGCGCCCCTGAGCGTCCATCTCAGTCTCGGTGGCATGCCCGACCAGCAGGCGCTGCAGCTGTCGGGCAGGCTTGCTGAAGGAAGGAAGCTTCATCAGCTTGCGTTCGATCTCATACCATTCCGGCATGGGGTAGATCAGGAGGCAATGATCGAGATCAACGGTGACGACCAACTCAGAGGCACAGCATTCCCGCAGCCGCTCCCGGTAACGGGTCGGAATCGCAAGACGCCCCTTAGCATCCAGGTTGAGTCTGTTGACACCACGAAACAAAATTTGGCTCCCCTACCTACCCAGGAATTCCTTTTCCAATATTTTCCACTTTTTACCACTTAAACCCATAATAGGTAGCAGATTACCCCCTTGTCAAGAAAATCAACCCACCAAAACAGAGTAAAGTTCCTTTAAAGACAGGGGGTTACGAGGCAAACTGAGAGGAATTAAAATAACAAATCACATTAAAACATGCCCATAAAATGCGCACTTAAAGTAATTTCTCAGACTAAAAAGTCGGGCGGGTTTTATTTTGAGGAATAATTAGAGAATGGAAGCCGGCCTGTAAGCCGGGTTCTGTCGAGAATGGCCATTCATCTACGGTGTGCGTCGCCGCACACCTGTAGCAACCTACCCGGGGGCCGTGCGGGCCACACGTGGTGGATCAAACCACCTGCCCCCCTATTTGGTCTTGCTCCGGGTGGGGTTTACCCTGCCGTCACTGTTACCAGTGACGCGGTGCGCTCTTACCACACCATTTCACCCTTACCCAACACCCACCCCTCTGCCCTCTACCGCGCCGGACCTCATTTTCCAGCGACGCCCTTCCTGCCGGAAGTCACCGTAAAATTGCAGAGAGATGGATGCTGGGCGGTATATTTTCTGTGGCACTTTCCGTAGGCTCGCGCCCCCCAGGCGTTACCTGGCACCCTGCCCATGGAGCCCGGACTTTCCTCTCTTCCACCACCGCCCAACGGGTGAGACAGCGATGAAACAGCGACCATCCGGCCGACTCCCATTCACCCCTAAAGATAAGGCCTCAAACCGTTAGCTACAAGCATTCCCTGCCAAAAATCCCCCAATTGTTGCCATCAACAGGTACGACCGATAGAATTATCGGTTTTCTCACTCGCACAAAAATGGGTGGCCCGGGCTGTGGCGGGGCTGCCTTTTGTGTTTTTAGCTGCGTCCAGAGGCGCCAGAAGCAGAGAAGCGGATATGGCGGAAACATTGATGGCCACCTACCAACGGCTGCCGGTCAGTTTTCAGCGGGGAGAGGGTGCATGGCTCTCGGACGAAAACGGCAAACGCTATCTCGACGCCCTGTCCGGCATCGCCGTATGCGGCCTGGGACACGCCCACCCCGCTGTCACGGAGGCCATCTGCCGGCAGGCCGGGACGCTGGTCCACACATCCAATCTATACGGGATACCGCTGCAGCAACAGCTGGCAGACCGACTGACTCGTTCCGCCCGCATGGACCGGGTGTTTTTTTCCAATTCGGGTGCCGAAGCCAACGAAGCGGCAATCAAACTTGCCCGGCTGCATGCCCACAGACGGGGTATAGACAACCCGGTTATCGTGGTAATGGAGCAGAGCTTCCACGGACGAACCCTGGCCACTCTGTCCGCTACCGGAAACCGCCGGGTGCAGGCCGGCTTCGAACCCCTGGTACAGGGTTTTGTCCGTGTTCCTTATGGCGATATTGAGAGCCTGTTTACCGTCGCGGAGACCACCCCCAACGCAATTGCGGTACTGGTCGAACCCATCCAAGGCGAGGGCGGCATCAATATCCCCCCGGAAAACTACCTGAACCAACTGCGTGAACTCTGTGATCGTCAGAACTGGCTGCTGATGCTGGATGAAATACAAACCGGCATGGGCCGCAGTGGCCGTATGTTTTCCCATCAACACAATGGCATACTGCCCGACGTCATGACCCTGGCTAAAAGCCTGGGAAACGGCGTTCCCATCGGGGCATGCCTGGCCCGAGGCGAGGCAGCCGAGGTATTCGGACCAGGTGCCCACGGTTCGACCTTTGGCGGCAACCCTCTGGTCTGTGCCGCGGCGATGGCGGTACTCGATACGCTGGATGAGCAGAATCTGGTCACCCGAGCGGAGGTTCTGGGCACCAATCTATTGCGTGGTTTCGCAGATGCCCTGGAAGGCGTTGCAGGCATCGAGGAGATTCGCGGCCAAGGGCTTTTGATCGGCATCGAACTGGATCGCCCCTGCGCAGTGCTGGTATCCCAGGCTTTGGCCCGGGGACTGCTGATCAATGTCACGGCGGAACGAACCGTCAGGCTACTGCCTCCCCTCATACTGAATGACGCAGAGGCGCTCCAGCTGATCGAGATTCTTTCCACCCTGTTGATTGATTTCCTTGAGCAGGGCGAAACCGGCCCCTGAACGGAACGGACCATTTGCACGATGGACAAAGAGACAAGAACCACACCCAGGCATTTCCTCTCCCTGATGGACCTGACGCCGGAAGAGCTGCGACGGCTGGTCGCCCGCGCCACCGAGTTGAGAAAGATGCTCGAGCAGGGCCAGCAGCATACGCCGCTGCAGAACCGCAGCCTCGGTATGATATTTGAGAAATCCTCGACCCGAACCCGCGTTTCCTTCGAGGTGGGTATGACCCAGCTCGGGGGACATGCCCTCTTTCTATCCCCGAGGGACAGCCAGCTCGGACGCGGGGAGCCGATCGAAGACAGCGCCCGAGTGCTTTCCAGAATGGTCGATTGCGTCATGATCCGTACTTTCGACCATGCCACACTTGAACTGTTCGCAGCCTACTCGCGGGTGCCTGTAATCAACGCCCTGACCGACCTGCTGCACCCCTGCCAGTTGCTGGCAGATATGCAGACCTATTTCGAACAGCGGGGTGATATCGCCGCTAAAAGCGTGGCATGGATCGGGGATGGCAACAACATGTGTCATTCCTACATCAACGCCGCCCGCCAGTTTGACTTCAGGCTGAATATAGCCTGCCCGGAGGGTTATGACCCGAACCCCAAAATCCTGGAACCAGCCGCCGGCCAGTGCCGGATAATCCGCGACCCGATGGAAGCCGCCAAAGGGGTGGACCTGGTGGTCACCGATGTCTGGGCCAGTATGGGACAGGAGAGCGAACAGGCCAAACGGGAACGAGCCTTCAGTGGCTACCAGGTCGATGACAAGCTGATGCGGCGAGCCGACAGAAACGCCCTGTTCATGCACTGTCTCCCTGCACACCGGGGCGAAGAGGTAAGCGCTTCCGTCATCGACGGCCCACAAAGTGTGGTCTGGAGTGAGGCGGAGAACCGGATGCATGCCCAGAAGGCGCTGCTGGAACTACTGCTAAGCAGCTAATCCAAGCCGTCAGCAGCGACAATATCCTCTTTGGCCCCGGCCAAATCCGGCCGTCTTTCAGAACTGGGAGAAGGCGGCTGATACTTGCATCCACCACCAGAAAAGAAGAGGATAATGAGTTAATATAGTGCCATTGCTCGACAAAGACCCACCAAAAGTCTGGCACAATACCAGTCCGCAACCAGATATCAGTAGTCGCCTATGAACCCCAAAGACCTAGATACCGTACGGGAGCATCTCGCAACCCGCGTCATCGGCCAGCAGAAGCTCATCGACAGCATGCTGGTCTGCCTGCTCAGCAACGGCCACCTGCTAGTTGAGGGGATGCCCGGTCTGGCCAAGACCACCGCTGTAAAAGCCCTGTCCGAGGCAATAGAAGGTGACTTCCACCGTGTGCAGTTCACCCCTGACCTGCTCCCCTCGGATCTGATCGGCACGGATATCTATCGGCATGAGAAGGGCGAGTTCGAGTTCCGCCCGGGTCCCTTGTTCCACAACATCCTGCTGGCGGACGAGGTGAACCGGGCACCTGCCAAGGTGCAATCGGCACTGCTCGAGGCGATGGGCGAATACCAGATAACCGTGGGCCAGCGCACCTATCCGTTACCCGAACTGTTCATGGTGCTGGCGACCCAAAACCCGATCGAACAAGAGGGGACTTACCACCTCCCTGAGGCCCAGTTGGACCGGTTTCTGATGCAGGTCTGGGTCGACTATCCCAGCCGGGACGAGGAACTTGCGATCCTGGAACTGGACAGCCAGCAGCAGAAAAAGCAGCCTACACCGCCAGCCAAAAAACTTTCCCAGGCCGACCTGTTCAGCATGCGCAAAGACGTCGCCAATGTGTTCCTTGATCCCAAACTGAACAACTATATCGTTGACCTGATTCAGGCCACCCGCAATCCAGGGGTCTACGACGACACACTGGCCCGCTGGTGCCGCTTCGGCGCCTCACCGCGCGCCTCCATCGCACTTGCCCGCTGTGCCCGTGCCCAGGCCTGGCTCGATGGCGAGGCCTTCGTATCACCGGTTCATATCCAGAAGGTAGCCCCTGAGATCCTGCGTCACCGGGTGCTGCTCACCTTTGAAGCAGAAGCCGAAGGGGTGACCAACGAAAATTTCGTCGCCCGCCTGCTGGACATGGTTGCTATCCCCTGACAACAAAATGGCGCTGCACCCACGTCTGGACGATCTGCTGGAATTGCGCCACCAGTCCCACACCCTGGGACTGGCGTCGCATCATCTGGTCAACTCCAGCTTCAGCGGACTCTACGCCTCGGTGTTTCGCGGGACCGGCCTCGACTTCGAGGAAGTCCGGGAGTACCAGGAAGGGGACGATGTACGCAACATGGAGTGGAAGGTTACCGCCCGCACCAACAGTCCACATCTCAAGGTATTCCGGGAGGAGCGAGAACGAAGCGTAGTGCTCTGCGTGGATCAGGGACCCCATATGAACTTCGGTACCCGCGGCACCTTCAAGTCAATTCAAGCGGCCCGGGCCGCCGCTCTGCTGGGTTGGGCCGCGAACGGCCTGGGCGATCGGGTAGGCGGTCTTCTGTTCGGTGACGCTACGAGCGGCCCCCGACACTTCCGCCCGACCAAGGATCGGCGTGCCCTGTGGCGCCTGCTGCAGGCCCTTTCACGCCCCGGTGAAGGTGGCGAATCCAGCAAGGACCCCCTGCTTGGCGCGTTGCAACGGGCCGAAAAAGGCACCGCAACCGGCAGCCTGATCTTTGTGATTGCCGACCTCAACCGGGATTCGGTCCGTCTGGAGACGACGCTGGGCCGACTCTGTCAACGTCATACCGTGGCCATCATCCCGGTGGATGATCTGGCCGATAGTGAACTCCCGGACATTGGTCAGGCCCTGTTTACCGACCCGGAAGGCAATCTGGTGGAAGTCGATACCGCCGACAGCAAGGGGCAGAAGCTCTACCGGGAGACCTGGGAGCACCATAGAATGGCCTTGACGGGGATAGCCAATCGACTCGGCATGCCGTTGATTCCGGTAAGAACAGATCAGGACGTGCATGCTTCCCTGATGCGGGGTATACGCTACAGCGGCCGCACGAGGATTCTACGTTGATGTCCGCCCAATTGATGGATATCCAGGGATTGGATCCCATCTCCTGGTGGCCTCCTGCGGCGGGCTGGTGGATCGCTGTCGCACTGCTGCTTCTTGCCGTGTGGCTGATCACCCTGTGGATCCGCCACCTGATCCACTATCCACCCGGAAGCTGGCGCAACGAGGCTCGAAGAGCCCTCCGCGATCTGCAGCGAAGACGTTACCAACTGACCCCGAAGGAGACTGCGGGGGGGCTTTCTGAGCTTCTCCGGCGCATTGCAATCGCCCGTTTCGGACGGCAAGGGCAGGCCAGTGTAACCGGGGAAGAGTGGCTCCAGTGGCTGCAGCAGACCGACCCCAATGGTTTCGACTGGGTGAATCGCGGACGGGTACTTATCAGCCTGCCTTATGCCCCGGAGGATTGGGTCGACGATCAAAACCAAGTGGACGGGCTGATCTCCGCCAGCCTGGAACTGGTGGGCAGCAGTCGGGAGGATGCGCAGCGTCCACGCGGACGCTGGCTAACCCTGCTGCGTAAATGGACGGGGGGCTGGCGTGTTTGAGTTCTACTGGCCATGGATGGCGTTGCTGCTGCCGCTGCCGCTGCTGATCCGCCTGTTCTGGCCCCGTTTCGTCCAACCGGGCGAAGAGGCACCGGTGGAGGGACGCCGTACTACCCTGTTACATCCCTCCGTGCAAAGACTCCAGGCCAGCTTTCACGGCCGCCGCCCCCGAACCGCGATCGCAGGCAGGATGCACGCCCTGCTGCTGGCCCTGCTGTGGACGACCCTGACCCTGACCCTGATGCGACCCCAATGGCTCGAACCGCACACCGAGATTAAGACCGAAGGCTACGACCTGATGCTGGCGGTGGACACCTCCCGCTCCATGACCGCCCTTGATTTCAGCCGCGATAACCGGCCGATCAGCCGCATGGCGGTAGTAAAGGGGGTAATGGGTCGGTTTGTTGAGAACCGTAGCGGCGATCGGGTAGGCCTGGTCATCTTCGGCAATCAGGCCTTTGTGCAATCACCGCTCACCCTTGATCTCCCGGCGGTCCGGCGGGTCCTCAATGACGTCGAACCCGGTATGGCGGGTAATGCAACCGCGATCGGGGATGCGGTTGGCCTGAGCGTGAAAAAGCTGCGTGAACGGCCAGAGGGATCCCGGGTGCTGCTGCTGGTCACCGACGGCGAAAACACCGCCGGACTCATTCCCCCACTGGAGGCGGCCCGGCTGGCAGCCCGCGAGGGGGTGAGAATCTATACCATTGGTGTTGGCAGCAACAAGGAGGAGGTGATGATCAGGGGTATGGATGGCCAGTACCACCCAGAGTCAGACATCGGCTTGGACGAAGAGACCCTGAAAGATATTGCGGAACTTACCGGTGGAGCCTATTTTCGAGCCACCAATACTCGCGCACTGGAGGAAATCTCCGAGCGCATCGACACCATGGAAAAAACAGAGGCCGAGAGTCGCACGGTCCTGGTACCACACCCCTTGTACCGCTGGCCCCTGGGTCTGGCCCTGCTGCTGCTGCTGGCCCTCGGTCTATTCCCCGAAGGACGGATACGCCTGCCGGAGGGAGTTGGCCGTGCCTGATCTAGGCTTCCATTTCGCCTCCCCCTGGTGGCTGTTGGGGCTGCTGGTGATCCTGCCGGTTGCAGCCTGGCTGCGACGCAGTACCGTGTATGGGGGAATCGCACGCATGAACCGCTATGCCGACCCCCACCTGCTGCCTCACCTCACCGGCAGCCGCGAACTTCACTCCACTGAGCGCTGGCGCCGTTTCAGCCGCTGGGCCTTGCTGTGGACTGCATTGATCATCGCCATGGCGGGACCACGATGGGATTTTACACGGGTACAACTGTTTACACCGGGCGCTGATCTTGTGATCCTGCTCGATATCTCACGCTCCATGGAAGTGTCGGACGTACGGCCTTCCCGTCTGGCTCGGGCCCGTCAGGAGATAGAGGACCTGATCAATCAGAACCAGGGGGTACGGATCGGTCTCATCGCCTTCGCCTCGGTGGCTCATGTGGTCACCCCGATCACCGAAGACAATCAAGCTGTACGCAATCTGCTGCCCGCTCTCTCTACCGACCTGGTGCGGCTTCAGGGAAGCCGGCTGGGGCAGGCGCTGGACCGTGCCAGGTCGCTGCTGGCCGGGCAACCGGAAAAGACCCAGCACAGTATTCTGCTGATCTCCGACGGGGATTTCGCCGACCTGGAGATCGAACAACAGATAGAGGCGCTGGCGAAAGAGGGCATTCAATTTCACGTCCTGGGTATAGGCAGCAGCGGAGGTGGACCAGTGCCAGGCCAGAAAGGCCGATTTCTCACCGACGGCCGCCGCCAGACGGTGGAATCCCGATTGGACGAAGCGGGCTTGATAAAGTTGGCCAACGCGGGTGGTGGAACTTACCAGACCGCTGATTTCCGGGATGAAGACACATCGAAAATCCTCAAAAAGGTGATGTCCCGAGGCAAGGCGCAGGCCTCGGAGGAAGAGCAGGTCCGCGTATGGAACGAGCGCTTTTACTGGCTGTTGCTACCGGTAATGCTGGTGATGCTGCCGGGTTTCCGTAACTACCTGCCGCTGGAGAAAAGGGAGATGGGCCGATGAGGAAAGGGTTGGCCGTCCCGTTTTTTGCTCTCGGTGTATTGGCACTGACCGCTGTTCGACCACTGGCGGCCGCCTGGTTCGAAAACAGCGAACAGGTCGGACAACGGCTGTTCAAACAAGGACAGTATCTGGAGGCAGCCCGAACTTTCAAGGACACCTATAGACAAGGCGTCGCTCTCTATCGGGCCGAGGACTTCCAGGCAGCGGCCAACGCCTTCGAGCGCGTTGAACGGGACGAAGTACTGCAGGATGCCCGTTACAACCTGGGAAATGCCCGCTTTCAACAAGGCGACTATGAAGCGTCTATCCTGGCCTACGACGAAGTATTGAGCATAGACCCCGAGCACCGGGAGGCTCGCCACAACCAGGGATTGGCCAAGGCCATGCTGGCGGAGACAGACCCCGAAGCGCTTGAACGCCTGGAACAGGAAAAGCAGGAAAAAGAGAAGCAAAAGAAAGAAGATCAGGAGGAAAAAGAGCAGGAAGAATCTGAGTCGGGCGAGGAACAGCAAGAGCAGGAGTCCGAGTCCGGGGAACAGGAGCAAGAGCAGGAGTCCGAGTCCGGGGAACAGGAGCAAGAGCAGGAGTCCGAGTCCGGGGAACAGGAGCAAGAGCAGGAGTCCGAGTCCGGAGAACAGGAGCAAGAGCAGGAGTCCGAGTCCGGAGAACAGGAGCAAGAGCAGGAGTCCGAATCCGGAGAACAGGAGCAAGAGCAGGAGTCCGAGTCCGAGTCCGGAAAACAGGAACAGGAGCAACAGGGAAAAAGCGAGGGAGAATCCGACAGCGAATCAGAGGGCAAAGCCGAGGCAGATCAAACCGGGGATACCGGCGAAGAAGAGTCGGAAGAACAACAGAGTGGTAGCCAGGAATCAGAGGAACTAGAAGAGTCTGGCGAAGAAGAGGCTGAAGCCGAGCAGGAAGCGAGCGGCGGCCAGGAATCAGAGCAACTGGAAGAGTCCGGCGAAGACGAATCTGAAGAGGAACAAACCGAAGCAGAAAGCGGTGAGGAAGAGCAGCAGGACGCGGCGGATGAGGGAGGCAGGGAGTCTGAACAGGACCCGGGAGAGAGGGGCGAAGAGGAACAGGACGAACACCAGGCAGAGGGCGGAGAAAAAGAGAGCATGGAGCAGGCTAAAGGGGAACAGGAGACGGAAGAACCGGGCCAGGGTGAGGATGCCGAGGAATCCGGCGAAAGCGAGACCAGCGCTGAACAGTCCCTTGACCGGGGAGAGGGCAAAGAACCCTTACAGGAAGAGATGCTACAACCAGGAAAGGGCATGGAAGCAGTGGATCAGTTCGACCAGCAGGGCGAGGCTCTGGACGAAGAGGCACAGAAAAGTGAAGGCGAAACCCGGCCCGATGGTGAGGGCGCCGGTGACAGCGCGGCCTCCGTGTTAATGGAGCAATGGCTGCAACAGATCGAGGGCAACCCCGCCTACCTGCTGCGCAACCAGTTTCTACTCGAAGAGCAACGGTTGATCCAGAAACAGGGGGGACCGTTACATGAACCCAGGCCCTGGTAACTTAGCGACCGGAACAGAGCAACCAATAGAAGATTCCCGATGCAGAGACCAAGAAACAGATTTCTGAAGAGCGGCTACCTCCGGTTCTGGATCGGTGTCGTTTGTTGTCTTTCGACCGCCGTATTGGCCCAAACCCGCTACCCTAACCCCGGGTTCATGCCGTATCCCTACGGCCAACCGGCGCAGCAGCCCTACGGCCAGCCGGCGCAGCAACCCTACGGCCAACCGGCGCAGCAACCCTACGGCCAGCCGGCGCAGCAACCCTACGGCCAACCGACACAGCAGCCCTACGGCCAGCCGGCGCAGCAACCCTACGGCCAGCCGGCGCAGCAACCCTACGGCCAACCGGCGCAG
>Ga0316189_10000530_pt1 | contig 38595 bp, 32 predicted proteins | sample LowCovwburrow_MG_FD_204930 | JGI IMG/M metagenome (GOLD analysis project Ga0316189, IMG submission 204930) | Coastal sediment microbial communities from Maine, United States - Lowes Cove worm burrow | ecosystem: Environmental > Aquatic > Marine > Coastal > Sediment | place: USA: Maine...
GGGTCCCTGCCGGGCTAGGGCTGGGCGTCCGCCTCGAGGGCCTCTAGCCGTCGCTCGAGGGTGCCGAGCTGACGGCGGAGCGCTGCGTTCTCTTCTTCGGCGTCGACGAGGCGCTGGTGCATGCCCTGGATCGCGGCCATCGACACGCCGGTCGCGTCGAGCGGGAAGATCATCCGATCGGTGTTCCACAGGCCGAAGGCCGCGGAGAAGTCCTGGGCCATCGGCCCGAGGTGGCGGACCTCAGCGGCGTCCTTCTTGTAGCGCCAGGTGGTGATCGGCATCGCCACGACCTTGGCGAGGACGGCCGCTGGATCGACATTGCGGAAGTCCGCCTTGAGGTTGCGATCGCTCATCGGGCAAATGTCCGAGCAGTACTCCTCGCCGGGGGGGACCGGGACCCCTTCACAGCACTTGAGCCCCGTGCAGCACGCCTGACCCCGGGAGCAGTCGCCCTTGAGCTCGACGCAGGCGTCTCCGGTCGTGCCTTCGGAGGTCGAGCTTGAGGTCGAGCCTGAGGTCGAGCCTGAGGTCGAGCCTGAGGTCGAGCCTGAGCTCGTCGAGGTGGGATCGGAGGAGGTGGCGGTCGCCGTTCCGGTCCCTGTGGACGATGTGCCGCCGCTCTCGCTGGCGGAGGAGGTCGAGGAGGTCGAGGAGGTGTCAGTCTCCTGGGTCGTCTGCCCGGTGCTGGTCGCCGAGGTCGAGTGGGTCGAGTGGGTCGTCGAGCTGTCATCACCGTTGCAGGCGGCGAGGGTGAGGGCGGTGAGCCCCGCGAGGGTCGAGTAGGCGAGAGTATGTAGATGCATGAGTTCTCCCTGTGTCCCGAACAGTACTGCGTCTGAGGGCCCTCAGCGGCCCCCTTTCGGCCCGCGATCATGGCGACCGTCGCCGGTCGGCGGCGAGGAAACGCTGCTTCGTTCGCCGAGCCTGTGACGTAGGCATGGTCCTCGACTTTGCGCGGCGCTCCGATCGTCATGGGTGCTAGGTTTGCCGGCGATGGTCGCCGTGATCGGACTTGATGTGCCCACCGTGCGTCGCCTCGCGATCGCTCGGGCTGGGCTTTGGCGGCCGGAGCCGACGGGGCTTCGGGTCCGCTCGCGGAGGGGTGAGGACGCAGCGCGGAGCGACGCCCAGACGATCATCGATCGCTTCGGCTATCTTCAGCTCGACACGGTCGCGGTGGCCGGCGCTCGCAGCCATGCGATCGTCCTCCTCTCCCGCCTCGAGGGTTTTTCTGCCGAGCTCGGCGAGGCGCTCCTACGGCCGAGCGCCCCGCTCTTTGAGTATTGGGGCCACGAGGTCTCGTGGATCCCCCACGACCTCTACGGAGCCTTCGCCTTCCGCCGGCGAGCGTTCAAGGCCCACCCGTGGTGGGGCGATGTGCTCGGCGAGCACCCCAAGCTCACCCGCAAGGTCCTGCGGCGGATCGAGCTCGAGGGGCCGTTGCGCTCCGCGGATCTCGAGGGCAGCTCGGGCTCGGGCTGGTGGAACCTCAAGCTGACCAAGAAGATCGCGACAGCGCTCTGGTCCGCAGGGGAGCTGGCGATCGCCTCGCGCAGCTCCTTTCTCCGGACCTTCGACCTTGTCGAGCGGGTGATCCCGTCGGCCCTCCGCCAGCGATCGCTCGACGACGGCGCGGCCCTGCGGACCCTGCTCCTGCGGGCGCTCGCCGGCCACGGCTGGGCGACGACCGGGACCCTCGCGTCGACCTGGCGGCTTCGGAACCTGCGACCGGCGATCAAGGCGGCGCTGGCCGAGCTCGTCGAGGCGGGCGAGGTCGTGCCCGCGACGATGGTCGCCGGTGACGGCGCTGAGAAGCCGGGCTGGATTCGACCGGCGGATCTGGAGCTCATCGCTCGCCTGCGACGGAGCCGGCCGCGGCGCGATCGCGGCGTACTGCTCTCGCCCTTTGACCCGCTGCTCTGGGATCGCGGCCGGGTCCGCGAGCTCTTCGGCTTTGAGCAGGTGCTCGAGATCTTCAAGCCAGCGGCCCAGCGGGTCTACGGCTACTACTGCATGCCGGTGCTCGCCGCCGATCGACTGATCGCGCGCGTCGACCTCAAGGCGGATCGGCGCGAGGGGACGCTCCGGGTGCTGGCGCTCCACCGCGAGCCCTCGAAGGGGGAGCGCAAGGTCGACCGGGTCGCGGTCGAGCATGCGCTTCAGCGCTACGCGGCGGCGGTTGGCCTGCGCCTGCGTCGTCGCTAGCGGCCGTCGTGACGGTCGAGCGTGCTGCGGGCTCTAGAAGGGCCCTGCCGCGGCCAACGGACGACCTGCTCGCGATAGCTCGCGGTCTCGCAGCTCCTTGTCTTCGCCATGCTCTTCACAATAGTGTCACAGACACGCACTCACCAGGACCCCTGCAAGCGCCCGGCACATCATGGCCGACGACGACGACGGCTCGATCATCGGTCCTCGGATTGCTCGCGAGAAGAGCTGCCCTGGGCGCTTGGTCCGGAGAACGCCCATGTTCACGGCTTGGAGATCGAAGAACAAATCGGCGAGAGGATAGTCTAGTAGGGAGGGAAAAGCCGGCGAAAGCCGTGGGTGAGAACGGTCGCGGTGAAGAGTGCGTTGCGGATGATGATACCGGGCCAAAAGATCGCCAAGGGGCCTGCATCGTCGTTCTCCGCCAATCGCATAGCCAGCGAGTGCATCCATTGGCGCGAGCGCGGCCACTCGAGGAGACCATCACGCCACTCCTGGGGGATGGAGTCCGGACCGGTCGCAGCTCCGACCAAGGCGCCGGCGATCGCCCCGGTCGTATCCGCGTCGCCGCCGAGTGCGATGACATCACAGAGCGCCCGGCGAAAATTTGTCGGCGAGCGAAGCCAGCAGAAGATCGCTACCGGCACAGTATGATTGATGTAGCCGGTCACTCCGGACTCCAGGCCGAGCTCCTGAGCGAGCGTCGCCGGGCTTGAGCCCTTTTGGAGGTGGGTCCCGACGAGCGTCAGGTTTGCCCGGAGCTCTTCGCCCTCAACGTCGCCCATGAGTCGCTCCAAGATCTGCCCTACGGCGTCTTCTTCTACGCCTGTTCTCGTCGTGAAGGGTGCATGTGCGCTGAGGTAGGCCGCACGGGCGACAACAAGGGCCCCCTCATAGGCGCGGGGATCGCTGTGGGTGAGCCGTGTTGACGCACGGACAAAGGCCCGCATCTGCTCAGGATCGTCGCCGAGGCAAACCCCGAGTATTGGCGCTCGCATTGCCGGGCCATTGCCGGCCGACCAGACTCCGCTCTTTGCCGGAGAAAACCCGATCCAAAGTCGGAGGATTGAGCGCAGGGTCGCGAGGCCAAGACCTGCCGGTAGTCCGAGGAACCACAGGCGAAGTCTCCAGGCCAGCGAGCGGGCAAAGCGTTGTGGATCACCGCGGGCTGCGAGAAGCGCCTGGGCGGTCATGCAGGCGTGCTCTGTATCGTCGCTCACCATGCCGTGACCGAGGAGGAGCCGGTGACTCAGGGGTCCATCGCCGAAGAGTCGCCGTGCGCGGAGGGGCGATAATCCCTCAAGGGGTAGACCGAGCGCGTCGCCAACCGCAGTTCCGAGGAGGAGCCCTTCCAGCGCCTGGAGCGACCCGGACGATCTCGCCTGGAGCTGGGGAGAGGGCTGGTCGGTGTTCTCGCGGGCGCTGCTACTTTGGGTCTGCGGAGCTCGGGCTTGCATCAGCCCATGACCTCTGCACTTGGCATGCCAGTCACTCGAAGCCGGCGTATCTGCGGAGGGGAGCCTCCATACAGCGGAGCCTGTCAAAGTGTCCCAGTCGCAACCGGCGAGGGGGACCCTCTGACGATCTTGCTTCCTTTCGGGATACGACCGTCTCCTAGGGGGGAGGAATACTCTCTTTCTCGGTTCTCCTGCGCCTTCGCGCCCAGAGATCGGGCCCTGTGTATAGATAGAGGCACTACCGGGTGCTCTCGTCGTATGCCCGCCTGCGCCTATGCCCAGGACTGGGGACCGAGCGCAGGGCGCCGCAGGGGGCCGCCCGGCGGTTGGACACGGCCCCCCGCAGCGCTGTCGGCGTCTGCGGAGGTGCTCGATGGCCACCGTGCGGAGCGCGCCGTGAAGGTCAACATCGAGGGCGCTAGGGAGGCTGAGAAAGGGGCGCCCTCCCGGCGCCTAGGAGCGGCTGAGCGCAGGGGCTATCATCTGCGGGACGATGACCGACGAGCGCAAGCTCCCGACCGGACGCCTCGGGCGCTGGGTTCGGATGGCCGGGGCCGGGGCGAGGGCTGGCGCGAGCGCGCTCCTCGGGCGTGATGATGACGCCGCCGCGCTCCGGGCCGCGGAGGCGCTCGGGACTCTCCGCGGCTTGGCGGCGAAGGTCGGGCAGATGGCCTCCTACGTCGACGGCCTCCTCCCCGAGGAGCAGCGCGAGCGCTATGAGCGGGCGCTCGGCGGGCTCCAGGCGAAGGCCCCGTCGTCGCCGGCGGCGGCGGTCCGCGGGCTCGTCGAGGAGGAGCTGGGGGCGCCCCTCTCGACCCTCTTCGCGGAGTGGGAGGAGCAGCCCTTCGCGTCGGCGTCGATAGGCCAGGTCCACCGGGCGCGGCTAGGTGACGGCCGTGAGGTCGCGGTGAAGGTGCAGCACCCGGGGATCGCCGCGGCCTTGGAGGGGGACCTCTCCGGGGCGGGCGTGCTCGAGGCGGCGCTCGGCCTCTTCGGTATGCGGGCGCTGGGCTCGGGTCAGATGCTCAGCGAGGTCCGAGCGCGCTTTCGCGAGGAGCTCGACTACAGCCTAGAGGCCGCCCGGCAACGACACTTCTCGGAGCTCCACGCCGGCGACCCGACGATCCGGATCCCGAGGGTCGTGGGCGAGCGTTCGAGCGCTCGGGTGCTCACCTCTGAGCTGGCCTCAGGGTCATCCCTGGACGAGGCGAGCCGGGCGGGCGAGGCGGAGCGGGCGGCCTGGTGCGAGACCCTGTGGCGCTTCGTCTACAAGGGGACGATCGTCGGCGGCATCTTCAACGCCGATCCGCACCCTGGGAACTACTTCTTCGGCGAGCGCGGGGTCGTCACCTTCCTCGACTTCGGCTGCGTACAGCTCGCCGAGCCCGGCCGTCAGGAGTACGCCTGCAAGCTCCATCGGGCGGCCGCAGAGGGCGATGACGCGGCGTTTGAGAGATCTGCGCGGCAGATGCTCGGGACCCGCGGCGGCGTCTACGAGGACCAGGTGCTGGACTACCTCCGGCGGGCGTTCAAGCCCCAGCGCGAGTCGCCGTTTCGGATCTCGCGCGAGTACGTCGCTGATCTGGTCGGGACGATGAAGGGGCTGGTGCTCGCCGCTCGCAAGGACCCCGATGGTTCGGTGGTCGCGCTCCCGCCCGGCGTGTTCTTCATGAACCGTCTCCAGTTCGGCTTTTATTCGGTGCTCGCGCGGCTCGACGCCGAGGTTGACTACGCGGCGCTCGAGCGCGGCTTTCTCGATCTTCCGAAGCGACCGCCGCCGCCGCTCTAGGAGGCGCAGGCGACCGTCCCGCGTACGTTCGCGTAGCGTCGCCGGCCCCTCTTGGATCCGCTGAAGCTTGCGGTACGGCGCGGTGCAGCGACGCCTCGTCGGAGCCAGGACGCGCAATGCTGGCTCCCAGGCCAGCTTCGTCGACGGGGGCGGGGTGAGCTCGAGGTCGACGGGCTACTCTGGCGCGCCGACGGTGAAGCTCGCGAGACCGCCGTAGCCGATGCTGCCGAGCCTTGGGTCGCTCGCCTCGCCGTTGACGGCGCCCATCCCCTCGTCGGCGCTGAGGCTGGCGGAGAGGTCGAGAGCGTCGAGGCTCAGGCCCAGCCCCATCAGGGCGTCGGTGTCGAGGTTTCCGGTGAGGCCCGGCGGGATGAGGTCGACGGTCTTGAGCTGGAGCTCGCCGAGCGTGTTCGTCCAGACCACGCCGTCGCGCGTCTCTGAAAATTCACCGCCGTCGCTGGTGAGGTCGACCTTGACCCCGATCTCGAGGCGGTTGACGCAGCTTGGATCTGGGAATTCTCCGTTGTCCATCGCCGAGAAGTAGTGGACGTCGCCTCCGTCGTAGTTGATCGCGAAGGTGATCGGCAGCTCCTGGGCGCGGAACTCATCGCTGATGATCTGCTCGTCGACCCAGGTGAGCGTGCCCCCGCGGTCGCCGAGGAGGCCGACGAGCGCCTCGTCAGCGGAGAAGCCTAGGGGGGAGCTTTCATCCGAGCCGAGCGCGAGGGACTCCTCGAAGCACTCGCCGTTGCTGTCGTTGCCGGTCCCCTCCATGGTCGTCCCTGTCCCGGGATCTGTGGTCTCCTCCGTCGTCTGGGTCGTGGTGCCGGTGGTGCCGGTGGTGCCGGTGGTGCCGGTGGTGCCGGTGGTGCCGGTGGTGCCGGTGGTGTCGGTCGCGTCGCCCGTGCTCGCCGTGGAGGTCGAGCCGGTCGTCGCCGTGGTCGTGGAGGCGTCGCTGGTCCCCGAGTCATCGCCAGAGCAGGCGGCGAGCGTGAGCGCCAGCGCCAGCGCAGGGACCAGGGGGTCTATGCGGAGTGTGTAGGCCATGCCCGAGTATTCTTTGACGACCGAGAGCAAGGCAAGCTCTGCGGCTGTGTGGCTTGGCCGCTCGACGCTGCCTGTCGTCGCGGTCATACTCGCCCCCACGGATCGTCTGTCGCGGTCGAGCTCCGTCGGACTTCGAGCGAGCAGCGCCTCTTCGCGCCTCACCGCGCCTCACCGCGCCGCACCTCACCGTGCCACACCTCGCGCAGGCTCAGGGGGCCCTGCTGGGGGTGTTGCGCGCGCGGTCGGGGGAGCGTGAGCTCAGCGGCCGACGGGCGGCGCGGATCCGCATACCCGGAGTCTACGTGAGTCGATGAGGAAAGATCACCGGATCGAAAAATGAGGGCAACGAAAGCCGTCGGGTCCGGAGATATGTCAGGCAAGCGTCCCTTGGCGGCGCTCTTTGAGGTTCCACTATGTACAGAAGTTCGATCACGGTCCATCCATGCTCATCGGTTCTCCTCTGCGCCGCTCTGCTCGCCAGCGGCGGGGCCTGCATCCTCGAGGAGAACTCGCTCAGCGACACCTTGCCGACGGCCGGAGGCGATAACGGAGGTCGCGACGATATGCCGACGGGGGTCTCGGCGACGTCGACCACCGGTCCGACTGGGGGTCCGATGACCGGCCCGACTGGCGGTGTGACGACCACAGGGGTCGAGGTGACGAGCGAAGACACGCTCGATACTTCGACAACGGAGGACTCGCCCCCCTCGGCGTGTGGCAATGGTGTGCTTGAGGGCGACGAAGAGTGCGATGAAGGTGCGAAGAATGACAAGTATTCGGCCTGTAAAGAGGATTGCACGCTCGCATACTGCGGCGATGGTATCCTCGAGATTGACGTCGAGAAGTGCGATGATGGAATAAACGATGGCTCCTACGACGGGTGTATGCCCGGTTGTGCCGAGCGAGGACCTCGCTGCTCTGATGGTATTGTCCAGCCGGAGTATGAGCTTTGCGAGAACGATGACGATGCGTGTGTCCTTTGTCAGGCCTCCGCATGCACTGCTCACTGTCTGCCAGAGTTTTCGTGCCCGCCGGAGGCGATGAACAACGCGAATGTCGTGGGGGAGACTCCTGCGGGGCCGTTTGGGGGCACATTCGCGGCCCTTAATCGAGACTCCCCCGGCGGCGATGTAGTCTACTTGATGGTCGCCCCTGAGTATGTTGACGAGCAGCTCTGCGCGGCGCCCCTCCTGCAGGTAGAACTCTCGCTGGACAGCGAACTCAATGTGAAGATCGAGGTGCCTGTGCACCTGTTTACGACCGAGCAGACGATCCTCGAGACGACCGGTACGGTGATCGTTTATGAGAATACGTGGGAGGGGGTATTCTGCGATACGAAGGGACATCTCCTGCTCGATCTCACGGTCGATGGAGCTGGCTGGAGTCTCCAAGGGACGATCGAGGCGGGGCAATGCGCCAGTCAATATGCCGTCCACGTCTTGTGATGAGGAGAACCCGGCGAGAAGAGCGATTGATCGTCGATGGCGCTCGACCTCGAGGTCCACGTCCGGGGCCATCGGTGGAGGTTGGCGCTGCTGGTTGAGCCCTCGGAGGTCGGCGAGCGGTCGCGATCCTGGCGGCGGGAGGGCGCGGCGATCCTGGCGGAGGGAGGGCGCGACAGGGATGTCGCCGGGGCTCGGCAGGGGTGTAGCCGGGGCCGCGCCGTGCCTCAGCGCTTGGCCCAGCTTGGGGGCGCCGACTCGAAGCTCAGGCGCTCTCCGCTGCGGGGGTGGACGAGGCTGATCCGCGCGCGGTGGAGGAGGAGTGCGCCGCTCGGAGGTGTGTCCTCGGCCCTCGGCGCGGGCTCATGAGCGCGAGCCCGTGGTGCGGCTCCCTCACTGGGGTTGGAGTCGGAATCGGAGTCGGAATCGGAGTCGGGATCGGCGGTCGGCTGACGCCAGACCGGAAAGCCGAGCTTGGCGGCGTGGACCAGCGCTTGCGCGCCGGCGGCCCGCATCGCCCTCGCCTCGAGCAGGCTTAGGATCGGTCGAGGAGCCTGCCCAGGAGCCTGCCCAGGGGCCTGTCCAGGGGCCTGTCCAGGGGCCTGTCCAGGGGCCTGTCCAGGGGCCTGTCCAGGCACGCTCTTCGAGCGTGTGAGGCGGATGAATTCCGTGCTCGCAGGGGTCGCGCCGAAGGCCCCGGGGGAGCAGACCGTCAGCCGTCCCGAGCGGTTCAAGAGCACCGGCTCGTCACAGCGCAGCCGCTCGGGCGCGTCCCCCTCGACGAGGAGGAGATCGGTCGTCTCGAGCTCCGCGCCGGTGTAGAGGTTTTGCTGGGAGACCGCGTCCTGGCCCCGCGCCGTGTAGAGGATCAGGCCTGAGGCGCCGGTCGGGATCGGCCGCACGGGGCCGACGTAGGGGCGGAGGATCCCCTCGCCCGCGAGGCGGTGGACCAGCGCCTGGGCGACGGTCCCGCGGGCGCTCGCGCGGGTCGAGCTCGACGGCACCCCGGCGGGCTTGTCGATGATCACAAACTCAGGATCGCGGTGGACGATCCGCAGGTCCTTCGGGTCGAGCACGACCGTGTTCGCGGCCGCGCGGTAGACCGTCAGCCGCTCCCCAGAGGCGACCCGCACCGAGGGCAGGCGGACGCGGACATTGTCGACGTAGACGCCCCCCGCCTTGATCAGGTCCGCCGCGCCCTGGGGCTTGAGGTCGGCGAAGCGTCGGCAGAGGAGCTGCCTCAGCATCAGCCCGTCCTCGCTGATCACCACGCGAAAGCGGACCCGCCCGTCGCGCCGGGTCTGTGCGGCGCCCTTCGGCCTATCGCCCTCGGTCGTCATCACGATCCTTCGTTCGTCGGCTCCTGGCAGCCCCCGATGGGGGCAGGCCCGGGCCTCCTGTCGATGAGGCTGGTATCGACAGCTCGACCGCGTCGGCAGCGTCGGCAGCTTCGCGGCCTATCTTCATAGAAGCCCCGATGGCCCCGATGAGGGCAGGCCTGGGCAACCTGTCGATGAAGCTGGCGTTCGGGGTCGGACTGCGCCGGCACTCTCGCGGTCCATTTTCATGACAGCCTGTGGCAAGAGTATCGTCGGCGCTGGTGCAACCCTGGGTCCTCTCGGTTCGGCCTAGAGCTCCGGCGTGGCGAGGTAGAGCGGCGTTTTGGCGTAGCCGAGGGGGCCGACGATGACGGCGCGAGAGCACTGTGGACTTCTACCACGGGCGCTCAATAAAAATAGACCGAGAGGGCGCCGACGTCGTCGCTCTCTCGGGGCCCGCCCGCATGGGGGCTTCCGATAGGTCTATGAGCGGTCGCGGCGGAGCTCATCGGCGAGGGCGTGGAGCTCGGTTGGGCTCAGGGTGTAGCGGGTGCCGCAGTAGGAGCAGCGGACCTCGGTGGGGCCCGGCTCGTCGGCGAGGGCGTCGATGTCTTCGGCGCCGAGGGTCGAGATGATCGAGCGGGCGCGGTTCATGTCGCAGTGGCAGGAGAAGCTCAGGGGGGTGGCGGCGAGGGTTTCGTGGGGCTCGCCGGCGAGGGCGAAGCTGATCAGCTCGTCGGGGCTCCGCTCCTGGCGGAGGAGATCGGCGAGGCTGCCGTGGAAGAGGCTCTTTTGCAGGCCTAGCACCGCCTCGGTCGGCGCGCCGGGGAAGGTCTGGCAGAGGATCCCGGCGGCCCGCAGGACCCCGCCACGGGCGTCGAGGATGACCTCGCAGGTGAGCGCCGAGGGCATCTGCTCGCTGCGCGTCAGGTAGTGCTCGAGGTCGTCGTCGAGCTCGCCGGTGGTCAGCTCGACGATCCCTTGGTAGGGGTTTTCGAGGCCGACGTCGCGGGTGATCATCAGCGAGCCTGCGCCGACCAGAGCGCCGATCCGGAGGCGACCGTGGATCACCTCGGGGATGGGCTCGGGGGTCGCGTCCTCGGCGAGCTGGATGTAGCCGCGGACCTTGCCGTTGCTCCGCGAGTCGACGACGATCTTGCCGAGCGGGCCGTCGCCACGAAAGGCGATCCTCACCCGCTCGTCGTCGTTCTTGGTCAGGGTGCTGAGCAGGCAGCCTGCGGTCAGGGCCCGGCCGAGGATGATCGCCTCAGCGCCGACGAGCTCATGGCGCTTGCAGGCCTCGCGGACCACATCGGTGGTGATCGCGGCGAGGGCCCGGAAGCTCTGGTCAGTGCTGATCGCGCGCTGGAGGACAGCCACGGAGGGAGTGTACCAAGGGGGCTCGGAGGTGGCTCAGTCGATCGCCGTGAGCTTGACTGGTAGGCTCAGCGTGGTGTTGCCGCGGCGGATCTTGAGGGCGACCGAATCGCCAGCCTTGTACCGTTCGAGCGCGTTGTAGAGATCGTCGTAGTTCTCGATCGTGCTCTCGTCGATGCCGATGAGGATGTCGCCGAGGACGATCCGTCCGTCGCGGGTCTGGCGGAGGGCGACCAGCCCCGCGGCGGCGGCGGGCGAGCCCCTCATCACGCCGGTGATGATCACCCCCTTGACCCCGGCCCGGGCGGCGATAGAGTCGCCCAGGAAGGTGATGCCGATCCCGGCGCGCTCGATCTTCCCGTGCTCGACCAGCTGCGGGACGATCCGCCGGATCGTCGTCACCGGCACCGCGAAGCCGATCCCCGCCGATGAGCCGGTCTTCGACATGATCATGGTGTTCATGCCGATCAGGCGGCCGCTAGAGTCGAGGAGCGGGCCGCCGGAGTTGCCGGGGTTGATCGAGGCGTCGGTCTGGATCATGTCGCGGATGGTGATCCCGCCGTAGCCGACGACCTCGCGGCCCTTGGCGGAGACCACGCCCGTGGTCAGGGTGTGGTCGAGGCCGAAGGGGTTGCCGATCGCGATGGTCTTCTGGCCGACGTCGATCCGAGCGTCGCCGTCCTGGAGCCGGATCGGCGTCAGCTCCTCTTTCGGCGCGTCGATCTTGAGGACGGCGATGTCACGGTTGGGCTCACCGCCGACGAAGACCGCGTCGTAGGTCCTTTGGTTGAAGAGGGTGACGGCATAGGCGCCCGCCGAGCGGCCGGTGTCGATGACGTGGTAGTTGGTGACGATATGGCCGGCGTCGTCCCAGAGGAAGCCGGTGCCGGAGCCCGTCGTCTGCTCCAAAGGGCGCATGTTGAGGTCGCGGACGATCCGCTTTTGGGTGACGTAGACCGTGGCCGCAGCGGCGGCCTCGAAGACCTCGATGGTGTTGCGCTCATCCTCTAGGCGGGCGCCGGCGCTGAGCGGCCTGGGCGTCTTGGTCAGCTCTTCGAGGGGGGCGAGGGCGGCCGCAGGCGTCGGCCCGGCCGCTCTCGCAGAGGGGGGGCCGGTCAGCGTCGTCGACGGTGCCCGGTCGGCGCTCGTTTGCGTCGCCTTGCCTGTCGCCAGAGCCGTGGGTTGGGGTGTCGGTGGGGGCGCGGCCGCGTCCTCGCGCTCCGAGCAGGGGCCGATCCCGACGGCGCCGACGAGACAGGCGAGGGCGATGGCGGCCATTGAAGCGGACTGAGCCATGGCCGCCGAAGCATGGCCACGGCGGCCGGCGGTCGCAAGCCGGGCCAGGGAGTTCGCCAGGGAGTTCGCCAGGGAGCCCGCCCGGGAGCCCGCTCGGGAGCCCGCCCGGGAGCCCGCCCGGACCCCCTGGGCTTATGTGCAGGGGGTGCAGGGGTGCAGGTAGCGGCGGAGTCGCGGAATAGGGGTTTATGGGCGACGGCGTCCGTCCGCAGGGCGAAGAGGCGAAGGGGTCGGCGCTCGCTCGCGTGAGAGCACACCGGGGCTCCTTGGGCCTCTCGCCGCGGCCTGCGAGCGGCGCTCCTGCGCGACCCGCCCGCTGCGGCTGTCAGCAGGCCCCGAGGTGCTGGTGAGCGCGCCTGGCGTGATATACCTGCCGGCGATGAACGGCGTCGCCGGAGGCCTAGAGCCGTGCCCGCACTGCGGCAAGGAGCACCCGCCGGAGGCGCTCGTCTGCCCGGTCCACAAGCTCATGCTGCCCCTCCAGGGCCGCCTCCTCGCCAACAAGTTTCGCTTTGACAAGCTCCTCGGCGAGGGGGGGATGGGCTGGGTCTGGGCGGCCGAGAACATCTTCGTCAAGAAGACCGTGGCGATCAAGCTGATCCGCTCGGAGTTCGCCTCGAACCCGGCGATCCTCGGCCGCTTTCGCAACGAGGCGACCGCCGCCGGCCAGATCGGCAGCCCGCACATCTGCGACATCCTCGACTTCGGCCAGAGCGAGCTCGGCCCCTACATCGTCATGGAGCTGATGAAGGGGCGGGCGCTCAACGACCTGATCGAGGCCTCTGGGCGCCTCGATCCGGGGCTCGCGGTGCTGATCGTCCGCCAGACCCTAGAGGGGCTCGACGCTGCCCACCGCGCGGGGATCATCCATCGCGACCTCAAGCCCGAGAACATCTTCCTCAGCGAGCCGACCCCGGGGCGCCTCCTCGTGAAGCTGGTCGACTTCGGGATCTCGAAGTTCTCCCAGGCCGAGACCGGCACCGGTCAGACCGGCGTCGGCGTCCTGATGGGAACGCCGGAGTACATGTCGCCGGAGCAGTCGGAGGGCGCCGCCAACGTCGACGAGCGCACCGACATCTGGGCGATGGGCCTGATCCTCTTCAAGGCGCTGACCGGGATCGACGCCTTTGGCGGGCCGACGATCGCCGCGACCCTGGTCGCCGTCGCCACCCGCGAGCCGCCGTCGCTCTCGCAGCTGGCCCCGCACGTGCCGCCGGAGCTGGCCGCGGTGATCGGCCGCTGCATCCAAAAGGCGCCAGAGAGGCGCTACGGCAGCGCCCGCGAGCTGAGCGACGCCCTCGCGCCCTTCGAGAACCTGCCGCCGGCGCCGCCGATGTCGGCCGGTCCGCCGGGGCCGATGACGGGAGCGCCTGTGGCGGCTCTCACCGCGTCTCTGCCCGACGGCGCTCCGTCGTCGACGATGGCCGCTCCTGCGAGCGCGCCCCACCCAGCCGTCGGCGCTGGGTCGGCGTCGCTCGGCGGGCTCGGCCCCGCGGTCGCCGAAGGCAGCACCGCGCCGCCCGGGTTTCGGCCTACGCGCGCGGAGCCGGAGCTCGGCCCGGTCCACGGCAGCGGGGCGACCTGGAGCACCGAGCTGTCGCGCGACGCTCAGGGGGCCGCCAACGCCGCAGATAGCTGGTCGATGGGGGTCGCCGAGGTGGACGAGGACGCCCGCGGCGATGGTCGCGAGAAGTCCTCCGGCGGCAAGGGGGGCATTATCGTCGTTCTCCTCTTGGTTCTCGCGGCCGTCGGCGCTGGCCTCTATTTCGCCTTTGGCCCCGGAGCGGGCGGTGAGCATCCGTCGGTGGAGGGACCGAGCGTGGTCGCGGAGTCGGGCGAGAGCGGGGCCTCGGCCTCGGAGGCGTCGACGACGGCCGGGACGACGGCCGGGACCGGGACCGGGACCGGGACGACGGGCGGGACTGAGACGGCTGGCGGGACAGGCGGCGAGACAGGCGGCGAGACAGGCGGCGAGACGACCGGCGAGACCGACGACGACGACGACGGCGGGGACACAAAGAAGAAGAAGAAGCCCAAGGTCAACGCCGACAAGAGCCTCGTGGTCTCCTCTGGCAGCTACTTCGCCCCCAAGGAGGAGTCCGCCAACTCGACCCTCGAGGGCGCGAAGGCCTACTGCGCCAAGCTCAAGTCCCAGCGCTTCGCCCGGCTCCGCAATTGGAAGCTGGCCTCGTCAAAAGAGGTCCTCAAATTCGCGGGCAAGAAAGAGATCTCGAAGTTCCTCTACTGGACCCGAGACAAGGCCGAGAAGGAAGAGCACGGGGTCGCGGTCCTGATGATGACCAAGCGCTCGACGGAGCGACCCGACACGGACAAGCGGGCGCGGCCCTTCTGCATTGCCAGGAGCTGAGCTGGTGCCCTCGGCGTCGCACTCTGCGCACTCCGAAGGGGTCGCGGAGGAGCAGCCGCCGGTGAGCAGACGAGGGCCTCCGCGCCGGACGTTTCGGTCGCGAGGGGGACTCTCGTGGGCTCTCGCGGACTCCGTCACGGCTCGGAGGACGACAGGTCAGCGCGGTGTTCTTGCGGGCTAGCGGGCTCGCCCTCCCCGAGGACCCGAAAGAACGCCGTACCGCAAGTTCTGGCGGGGTCGCGAGGGTCGACACGTGCGGGACTTTCGCCGCGGCCTGCTTGCGCAGACGGGCGGGTCTCAGCTTCGCAGCGCCGTCGCCCGAGCTCGTGTCCACTTTCGCTCGGTGCTGCTAGGGTTGCCGGCGCGAACCATGAATTTCTCTATGTGGACTGCCCCGACTAGCCCTCCTCACCTCCTCACCGCGCTCTTCGCCGTCGCCCTGGCGGGCTGTAGCGGCGATGACAGCGGTGGGACCGATACGATGACGACCGCGACGACGACGGCGACGGCGACGGCGACGGCGACCTCGACGACGACGGCGACGACGACGGCGACGACGGCGATGACGAGCGAGACCTCGACGAGCGCGGGGACCAACGTCGGGACGATGACCGACGCAGACACGGACACCGACACCGACACCGACACCGACACCGGTACGGACACGGACACGACGACGACCGGCGGCCCAGTCTGCTACGCGGAGCCTCTTGAGGGCGATCCCAGCTTGGCCGTCGAGGAGGTCGCGAGCGGCTTTGACCGTCCGCTCCTCGTGGTCGGCGATCCGAGCGATCCTGAGCGCCTCTTCGTCGTCGAGCAGGGCGGCCACGTCAAGATCCTCGAGGCCGGCATGACCCAGGCGCCGGCGGAGGATTTTCTCTTCGTCGACGTCAAGAACGCGGTGCCGGCGACGATCGGCCCGGAGCAGGGACTGCTGGGCTTCGCCTTCCACCCCGACTATCCGACCGACCCTCGGGTCTACATCAACTACAACCCGGCCGGCGGCGGGGCGACCCCGACCTACGTCGACGAGTTCAAGGTCGACGCCGACGACCCGAACAAGGTCGACCCTGACTCGCGGCGGACTGTGATCGCGATCCATCAGCCGGCGGGCAACCACAACGGCGGAATGATCACCTTTGGCCCCGACGGCTATCTCTACATCGGCATGGGCGACGGCGGCGGCTCGAACGACGCCTTTAACACGGGCCGCGACCTCAAGGTGCTCCACGCCAAGGTGCTCCGGATCGACGTCGAGCCCGACGGTGTCCCTGACTCGACCGTCGCCTGCACCGACTGCCCGGTGCTCGACGGCTTCGACTACACGATCCCCGCCGACAACCCCTTCGTCGGCATGGACGGGATCCGCCCCGAGATCTGGGCGGCGGGCGTCCGCAACCCCTGGCGGATGGACTTCGATCGCGAGACCGGGTGGCTCTATATGGCCGACGTCGGCCAGGGCCAGTGGGAGGAGATCAGCATTGGCCAAAGCGGCGGTGACTTTGGTTGGAGCGACATGGAGGGCAACCACTGCTTCGGCGGCAACATGTGCGACGAGTCGGCCGCCCCCAACGGCGTCAACGCCGACGGCCTGACCGCGCCGATCGCCGAGTACATCCATGAGCAGGGCCGTTGCTCGGTTACCGGCGGCTACGTCTATCGCAGCTGCGAGGTCCCGGCCTGGGACGGTCGCTATTTCTACGGCGACTTCTGCACCGGCGAGCTCTTCGGCCTGAGCTGGGACGGGGCTAGCGTCACCGATCTCGGCAAGGTCGCCGACACCGGCCAGAACCTCTTCGGCTCCGGCAGCGACGGCTACGGTCGCGTGTACTTCACGACCGTCGAGATCAACCAGTTCAAGGAGCCGATCGAGGGCCGGATCATCCGCCTCGCGCCGGCGCCCTAGGCTGGTTGTCCCCGAGGGTCGTCGCGGGAGCGCCACCTCTCCGCGTCGCTCGGCAGACGCCGAGCAGCCCGCGCATTGGATCCTCGCGGACGAGCGGTGCGCATGGCCGCTGTGGAGCGGAACCTTGAGAGGCGGCCTAGGACCGTCGCTCGGCGAGCCAGACGCTGTGCATCCCGCACTCCGGATCTTCGGGGACAAAGGAGAGCACGGCGAACCCTGCCGTGGCCAACCAGGCGCGGTAGGTCTCGGGTGACTGGCTCGAGTGATAGACCGGGGCGCCCTCGACCGCGCCGATGGCGGTGCCCTCCGCGGGGCCCGAGGTGAAGAGCAGGCGCGCGCCGGGGGCTGCGTGGCGGGCGAAGACCGGGAACATCGCCTCCTGATCCGCAGGCGCGAGGTGAAAGAAGCTGTCCCAGGCGAGGATCGCGTCGAAGGTGGCGCCGAGGTTGAGCCCGCGCATGTCGGCGTGGTGAGCGTTCGCTTGCGGCAGGTTTTCGCGGAAGAGGTCGATCATGCCCCTCGCACCGTCGACCCCGGTCACCTCGCAGCCCTGCGCGAGCAGATAGGCCGCGAGCGGAACACCGGGGCCGCAGCCGAGGTCGAGCGCCCGGATCTGCGGCCCGTGCTCGGGGCTGTTCGCGAGGTTGGGCGCAGTGTCGTGCTCGGGCTTGGACGCGGACTTTGGCGCGGTATCGTGGCCGGACCGGCCGGCGAGGCCCCCGTACGGGCGGTCGAGCAGGCGGTCGAGCCAGGCCCGCTCGAGCAGGCTCTGTCCGTGCGCTCGCCGTCGGGCGTAGGCGGCGGCCTTCTCTTCGTAGATGGGGAGGATCGTGTCGGGGGTGCTCATCGAGGTCTTGTCGGGCCTATCGAGGGCTCATCGAGGGCGTGCGTGTCTGGCCTCGGTGCGCCCGAAGAGGACCTACGGGCTCGCCGAGCGCTAGACGTGCTCGGCAGGTGTCGGATCGGGCGTCGCTCGGCCTAGCCGACGGGACGTCGCTTGGGCACTGGCACGACATCGCCATCGCGGGCGGCGACGACATTCTCGTGGAGCACCTTCGCCTCGGCGAGGAAGGGCTTGGTCGACTGGTAGCGCTGGGAGAAGTGGGTGAGGACCAGCTTTCGCGCGCCCGCGTCACGGGCGACCATCGCCGCCTGGCGGGCGGTCATGTGGCCGTTGGAGCGGGCCTTGTCGACGTCCTGGTGGAGATAGGTCGACTCGCAGATCAGCAGGTCGACGCCGCGGGCGAGCTCGTAGGCGTTGTCGCAGAGGCGGGTGTCCATGACAAAGGCGACGGACTGTCCGGGGCGGGCGACGCTGACATCTTCTAGAAGAACCGTGCGGCCGTCGATCTCGATCGAGCCGTTGCGGAGGAGGACGCCGACGGCCGGGCCGCGGACGCCAGCCTCGGCGAGCTTGTCGGGGAGCATGGTCCGCGAGTCGGGCTCGTCCAGGCGGTAGCCCCAGGCGTCGACGCCGTGGTCGAGCGGCAGGGTGCTCAGGGTGAAGGCCTTGTTTTTGGCGATGACCCCGGCCTCGCGGATCGGGTGGGGGGCGATGTGGCTGACGTCGTGGAAGATCGACGCCCGTCGCAGGCGGTCGTAATAGACCTGGCCGGAGCCTGGATAGTAGACGTGGACGGTCTGGGGCACCCGGTCGAGGGAGATCCGCTGGACCATGCTGGCAAAGCCCAGACAGTGGTCGCCGTGGAAGTGGGTGATGCAGATCTGGGTGATCATCGACGCCGTCACCTCGGCGTTGATCATCTGCCGCTGGGTCCCCTCGCCGGGATCGAAGAGCACGCCCTCGGCGTCCCAGCGGAGCAGGTAGCCGTTGTGGTTGCGGTAGCGGGTGGGCACCTGGCTGGCGGTGCCGAGGACGACGAGTTCACGGGCGGACATCGTTCTCCGTTCGATCGGGGGGGGCGTACGGGGCTGGTTTCGCGGCGGTGTCGTCGGAGCGAGCCGACGGGAAGAGGTGCGGGGGAGGCGGCGGCGGACGCGGCGGCAAACGCGGGGGTGGGAGAGGATACCAGGGCAGCTTGTGTGCCTCCGCGCCCCTCCCGCGAGGATCCCCGATTTTTTGCGATCCCCAGGGCGCGGGTGTTCTCTGGGATCCGCCGCCTAGGAGTCTGTCATGCTCGCTTCCCTGCTCGCCTCTGTGATCGCAACCACCTCCGCGGGATACGCCCCGTCGATGGTCAGCGCGGGCCTCACCTGCGCGAGTGCAGGAGTCGGCGGCGCTCGGATGAGCCTGGCGATCGACACGACCGAGCTTCGCGAGGCCGGCGCGGGGCCGGCGGTCGCCCGCCAGCTCCGGGGGCGGGCCAGCGCCCTCCTCCGGCGGGCGTCGATCGTCCCGGACGGCGGCGCCTGGGACTCCGTGGTCGCGATCAGCGTGACCCCGCTGCGCGGGAGCTCGATCGGCTATCAGAGCTCGATCAGCGTTGAAAAGGGCGCCCGCGGCTATCCGAGCGAGCACGTCGATCTGCGCTGCGACCTGTGCACGGAGGGCGAGCTGGTCGCCCAGCTCCTGGGCGCGCTCGATCTGCTGGTCCCGGAGCTCCTGGCGAGCGCTGGCGCCGACCAGCTCTTCTAGCCGGAGCCGGCTGAGGGGTCGTCCTTCGACCTAGAAGCCGGCGGCAGAAGCTCCGCGCGCTCCAGCCTTCCAAGGCTCGCTGAGCCTCGCCAGAAGTCGCGGCGCGGACTGGTAGAGGGGCGTCTTGTCGAAGCCGACCGGGTCGACCATCGCCCGTCCGTCCGTCCTCGCCCTGGCAGCGTCGTGAATGTTCCGTGTGCTCTCGCGGCATCTGCGATGCGGCATCTCCTGCGCCGTGGGATCGCGCGCGTCGGCTTTCTGTTAGGATCCGCGGCGGCGATGGCTCTGACCACACCCATGGGGAGGACGACGGGGCGGCTGGCGATGGTGACGGGGCTCGTGTCACTGTTGACGCTCCCGGTCGCCGCCTGCGGCGGTGAGGATCGGGTCGAGCTTCGCCTCCAGCCCTGTGAGATCGACGGCTTTCCGCGGTCAGTGAGGGTCCGAGTCGAGGCGTTTGACGCTGACGGAGCCGCGCTCGGTGAGCCCAAGTCCGACTCCTTCGCGATCCCCGAGGCGTCGATCTTTGACGACGGCTACGCGACTGTCGGCTACGCGCCGCCGGCGGGGGCGATCAGCGCGACGGTGACGATCGGCTGGTTCGCGGAGACCAGCGCAGGCTCACTCGCGGCCAGCGATCACGTGGTCCACTGGCCGAACGTCAAACTGCCGGCGCTCGGCGGGTCGCTCGACCTCAGCGCCGAGGGCTGCGCGCCCTTCGGCGGCACCAGCGGGACTGACACCGGGACGACGACCGGGACGACGACCGGAGGGATGACGACGACCGGGACGACGACCGGAGGGACGACGACCGGGACGACGGAGGGGACGACGACGGAGGGGACGACGACGGAGGGGATGACGACGGAGGGGACGACGACGGAGGGGACGACGACGGAGGGGACGACGACGGAGGGGACGACGACGGAGGGGACGACGACGACTGGCGGCGAGACGATGGAGGGGATGCCCTGTGACGAGGTGCTGCCTGTCTGTGAGACGCCGGGGCCGGGCGAGGTCGGCACCCTCCTGCGCTGCATCGGCGAGGTGTGGACGGAAGACGCGGTCGCGAGCTGCGAGATGATCTGCGCCGATGAATTCTTCGGGTTCAAGAAGGGCGAGACGATCGGATGCAGCGGCAACGGCAGCGGCCCCGCATGGGGCTGTCTCTGCGTCGAGGGCAACGGCAGCTCCCCCTGTGACGGTGTGGACGAGCTGTGCACCGTTCAGGACATGAGCCCGCTGCTCCAACTCTGCATCGACGGTGAGCTTGTCAAAGGTACATGTCCCGAGAAATGCTCGGACGATCCGGCGCCGCTCTGCACGCTCTAGCGGCCCGCGGAGGACGTCTCGCGCGCTCGTCGGCCCTCTCGGCTGCTGAGCTGCGCGGAGGTGTGGCGAGATACGAGGGGGCAGGGCTACTTGAGCTCCGACGCTCGGTGTCATCGAAAGCGTTGCACGCGGTTAGAGTCCTCGTGAGCTCTTCGAGACTCTCGTAGCGCAGTAGCGATGAGAACTCGTGGGCTCGGGCGAGCATCTTGGGGTAGATGCTCGGGTCGTTTCGCCTTGAGAGCCTCCGAAGGCTGTCGAGGTAGTCGGTGCGGTAGGAGGTGACGATGAGGATTCGGAACTCTTCGGCGGCCGAGAGTTCTGCGTTCATCATCGCCCTCGCCAGCCGTCCATTTCCATCGGCGAAGGGGTGAACCTCGGAGATCATGAACATCATGAGGGCCGCACGCTGGAAGGGGGTGTTGAGGGTGTGGAAGATCCTGAGCCCCTCCCTCAGAGTCCCTAGAACGAGCTCTGGGGCCACGAGCGAGGTCGCGCAGTCGGGTCGAAGAGCGTGGCGACCGAGCATACCGGGGCTCCGACGGTGTCATCGACCCGACGCCACCGGCCGAGCGCTCAGGTCGGCGTGGCCCAGGCAGGCTACGTGCGCCGGTCGCCGCGAAAGTGGACGATCGTGTGCAAGACGACCGCGAGCACCGAGACCGCGCCGATCACCAGCGCCTTGGCCCGCCAGTCGACGGTCTCGCCGCCCTCCCAGACCTGCCAGCCGAGCACGAGAGAGTAGAAGGACCAGACCATCACCCAGCCGAGCAGGGCCCAGACGGGCGGACCGGCGTCGTCGCGGCTGCGGCTCGTGAGCATGACCAAGGCGGCGGTGATCAGGAGGGTGACCGTGAATTGACCATCGCTGAGGCCGACCGCGCGGAAGAGGTGGAAGGGCATCATCACGAGCACGCCCAGGAGAACCGTCAGGGCGCCGAGGAGCCCCGAGACCGGGACGAGGGTCAGGAGGCTGCGGAGCAGGCTGCGGCCGGCGAGGCGCGGGCTCAGGCGGGCGCCGAAGCGACGGCAGATGACGGCCGCCGACCCGCCGAAGAGCAGGTGCCAGCAATAGGAGGAGACCGGGACGCCGAGCCAGCGATGCGCGACGAGACCGTAGGGATCTTCGCTGCCCTCGTACCAGATCCACCAGCCGCAGTCGGGCCCCATGATGTCGAAGGGCACGTCGATCATCACCGCCAGGAGCCCGGCGGTGAAGAAGGTCGCGACCGCGCCGGTCTTCAGCTTGCGCGCGGCCGTGACCGCGACATAGATGAAGGTCGGGTAGAGCAGGACCACGTAGAGCGGCAGTAGTTTGCCGCAGAGCATCACGGTGAACTGGGCGTGGCCGAAGATGTCGACGGTGTTGGCGGCGAGCAGCTCCATCCAGACGCCGTAGAAGGCGGCGATCAGCCACAGGAGCAGGCCGAAGGGGCGACCGACCCGGCGCTCGCGCAGGGCGTGGCGGAGGGTCAGGAGGAAGCCGAGGAGCATCACCAGCTCGAGGCTGTGGAAGTTCGCAGAGATCGAGCTGGGGTCGTAGATCGTGACCAGCCAGCTCTCGTAGAGGGCGCGGGGCGTTGATTCGAGCAAGGGGAGCCTCCTCGGCGGATTCTATCAGCCGTCCCAGCTGCGGCGGCAGCCGTCGGGAAGGCGTCGATCTGGCGGCGTAGGTCGCGAAGCTCGCGCGGGAGCAGCGGGAGCAGCGGGAGCAGCGGGAGCAGCGGGAGCAGCGAGGACAGCGGGGGCAGCGAGGACAGCGGGAGCGTCTCGGTGTCCGGCCTCAGCGGGCATTTTTCTTTTTCTTCTTGGCCTTGGCCTTGGCCTTGGCCTTGGCCCTGCTACGCCCGCGGCTGCGCTTGCCGCCGGGGACGGCGTCGAGCAGGTGACGTCGGAGGTCGCGGAACTCCTCCGCCAGGCGATGCCCCTTTGGCAGGATTCGCAGGGCCTTCTCGACCTCGGTGAGCGCCTCGAGGCGACGGCCGATCCTCAAGAGGACGTAGGCGATCATCCGCCGCGACTCGAGCGTCTGAGGGGCGAGAGGTCCGTGGACCCGCTCCTGGCCGGCGAAGGCGACGCGTTGGGTCTTCAGGGCGCTCGAGAGGTTGCCGTTGTTGCGCAGGAGGGTCGCGAGCGAGGCGAGCGAGGCGAGCACGTCGGGGTGCTCATCGCCGAGCTTGAGGAGGCGGAGATCGTAGGCTTCGCCCTCGAGCTCGAGGGCGCGGGCGAAGTTGTCGTTGGCGGCGTGGATCGTCCCGAGGTTGGTCAGGGCGACGGCGACGTCGAGGTGCTTGTCGCCGAGGAGGCGGCGGCGCATCTCGAGGGTGCGGACGCCGGCCTCGATCGCTTGCTCGTGATCGCCGCGGGCGCGGAAGACCGCGCTCAGGTTGCCCCAAGCGGTGGCGACGAGCGGCGCCTCCTCGCCGAGGGCGGCCGTGAGACCGTCGACGGTCGCGCGGGCGAGCGCTAGGGCCTCATCGAGCTCGCCGAGGCCCCGCACAGACGCGCTGAGATCACCGCGGGCGCGGGCGGTGTCGGCGTGGTCGGGGCCGAGCTTGGCCTCGCGGATCCGCAACGCCTCACGGTCGGCGTCGACGGCCGTCCGGTGGTCGCCGCTGTCGCGGGCGGCCGCGGCGAAGGTGGCCTGGGCGTTCGCCGTCTCGAGCGCGTCGTCGCCGAAGCGCTCGCGGGCGGCCGTCAGCGCAGCCCGTGCGTCCGCGAGCGCGCGGGCGAGATCGACCGGGGCCGGGATATCGACCGCATCACGGCCGTCGTCCGCGCTGGCGTCACTCTCAGCGCCGTCGCCACTCTCAGCGCCGTCGTCACTCTCAGCGCCGCCCTCAGCGCAGCCCTCACCGTCGCTCGGCTCGTCAGCGGCGTCAGCGGCCACATTCGCCGTCTCAGGGGTTTCACAGGTCAGGTCCGAAGGGGGTGCATCGCGCTCGGTCATGCTCGGCGGGGATGATACCGGAGTGCGCTCGGCGCGGGTGCTCGGGGGCTGGAGCCCAGCCGCAGCTGGCGAAGGCCGCGCGTGCTCGCGTTCCCGGGTTGTCGCGGACACGCCAGCCGAGGCCGCCCGAGGCCAGTGCAGAGCGGTGTTGGGTCAGGCTTCCGAGCGCGGCCGGAGAGGACAGATCGCTCGCCACACTCTGGGATCCGCGGGCGGACCTGCCATCAAGCGGCGGGCGGAGCGGCGGGCGGAGCGGCGGGCGGAGCGGCGGGCGGAGCGGCGGGCGGAGCGGCGGGCGGAGTGGCGGGCGCGCAGACCTATCGCGGAGGCCCTCACTTGACAGGGTCCTCCGAGGGCTGGAGGCTTATCCCATGCGTAGTCCCCATATCTTAAGTTCGACATTCTCTTCGCCTCTCGTCCTCTCCTTGCTCCTCGGCGTCGGCCTCCCGGGCGCGGGGTGCAGCGGCGGCTCGGACGCTAGGGCGACGGTCGCGGAGAGCGAGGGCAGCAGCGACAGCGACAGTGACAGCGACGGCGCTGGCCTCGAGATCGACGCAGAGCCCGATCCCTGGCTCGCCGAGGTCTACCAGCCGGTGCAGGAGGAGGCGCAGCAGATGAGCGTCGACGACTTTCTCGCCGAGTACCCGCTGCCGAACTATCTCGACGGGATCACCTATGACGCTCTGAGCGCGGTCGGCCTGCCGGAGATCGCCGCCTACGCCGGCCTCGCCCCGGAGCACGACAAGCTGCTCGCGAGCAACGGCTTTGTCGCGATCGCCAGCGACATGCCAAACCCCGCCTGGGGCTATCACGAGCTCTACTACAACGACCTGCCGGTCCTGATCACCACCGACAGCATCCTCTTCGCCCTCCACTCCTCCTTCGACGGGATCTTGGAGGACCTGGAGCGCAAGGTGATGGTCGACCAGGTCACGTCGATGCTCGCCGAGATGCACCAGCGGCTCGGCGCCGATCTCGGGGCGTTGCCGGAGGGCCTCGCGGTCTCCGCCCGCGACCTCGACGTCTACCTCTCGGTCGCGCGGACCTTGATGACGGGCGAGCCGATCGAGACCCTGACCGGCGCGGACGCGGCCGACGAGGTGGCGCGGATCCTCCAGGCGGCCGACGGCTACAAACCACTCGTCGTCGAGCTCTTCGGCGTCTCGGTCGAGTACGACTTCTCGCAGCTCAAGCCCCGCGGCCACTACGAGGGCGACGAGCAGCTTGAGCGCTACTTCAAGGCGATGATCTGGCTCGGCCGCACCGAGATGCAAATGATCACCTTCACCGCCGATGGGGAGCCGGTCTTCAACCGTCGGGGCGTCGACGCGGCGTTTGTCGCCAACATGCTGCTCGCCGGCTCTGGCGCGGATAGCCGCTGGACGACGGTCAACGGGATCATCGAGCGCCTGATCGGCGAGCGCGACTCGATGGGCCCGCAGGACATGGTGAAGTTCATGGCCGAGACCGGGATCGGCGACTACGCCGGCCTCGCCGCGGCCGACGACGAGGCGCTCTTCAAGGCGCTCACCGCTAGCCCCTACGGGATCCAGCGGATCATGTCGCAGATCATGTACACGGATCCGACCGATCCGCAGCTGGTCCTGCCGCGGGTCTACCTGCTCCTCGGGCAGCGCTTCACGATCGACTCCTACGTCTTCAACAACGTCACCTACGATCGGGTCCAGGACCTGCGCACGGGGACCAAGGTCACGCGCATGCTCCCGAGCGAGCTCGACGTCGGCTTCGCCCTCGGCAACAACGGAGCCGCGCATCATCTCAAGCCAGAGCTCGACCAGTACGGCTACCAGGGGGTGCTCCACGAGCTCCGCTTCCTCATCGACGCTCATCCGGCGGACTTCTGGGACCAGAGCTTCTACAGCGGCTGGCTGGCGGCGCTGCGGGCCCTCGGCGACAACGCCGACTTTGAGCAGCGGCCGGAGGCGATGCGGACCCAGGCCTGGAACGACAAGACCCTCAACGCTCAGCTCGCCTCCTGGGCCGAGCTTCGCCACGACACGCTGCTCTATGTCAAACAGTCCTACTCCGGCGGGATCGGCTGCGAGTACCCCGACGCCTACGTCGAGCCGGCGCCAGCGTTCTATGACTCGATGGCCCACCTCGGTAGCCTCGGCCAGGGGATCGCCGACGAGCTCGCGGTCGACGGCTATGACGTCACCGACATCAAGGACTACTTCGTCACCTTCGAGGGGACGATGAAGGACCTCGGCCAGATCTCCCACAAGGAGCTCGAGGGCACCGAGCTGACGACCGCGGAGTACGACTTCCTCCGCGGCGCGGTCGAGCAGGAGATGGTCGGCTGCGGCGAGATCCTCTGGGACGGTTGGTACGTCGACCTCCTCTTCGATCGCGAGAAGGTCGACGAGGTCGCCGCGGTGATCGCCGACACCCACACCGCGCCGACCGACGCCGTCGGCAATGAGAAGGGCTGGGTCCTCCACGCGGCGAGCGGGCGACCGACGCTGACAGTGATGACGGTCCAGGACTGCTCAGGCGTCCGCGCCTTCGTCGGCCCGGGCTCGAGCTTCCATACAGTGCTCACGGAGAACTACGCGCGGATGACCGACTCCGAGTGGCGCAGCGAGCTCCAGCAGTCGCCGCAGCCGCGGCCGGCGTGGACCTCGTCGTTTATTATCCCCGAGTAGGGAGGGTCTTTCTTCCGCCTAGACAGGGGTCTGTCCGCGGCTGCGGGCGGGCCCCTGGTTCGTGGCGGGCGACATTTTGCCACCGGTCTATCACCTCGATCCCTTCGACTCCGAGGAGGCCGCGGAGTGCGCGGCCAAGCTCGTCATCTCGGGCGAGAGAGGGCCGCTCAGGGGGACCTCTCGATGGGGCTAGATCGCGAGTACGAGCGGCTCATCGTTCTCCTGGGTGATGGGACCGCGCTCGAAGAGTCGCGGGGCCGTGCGTGTCTTGACTGTGACCTCAATGCATTGCCCTGGGAACTCGAGGAGCAAAGCGTGTGCAAGATCGAGGTCCGCGAAGATCTCGAGGCGGACTGCTCCTGCGAAGGGGAGGGCTGTGGGCCTTGCATGTGGGCCCCCTTCGACGGGGCGCTCTACGACTGGGAGCCCGTCGAGGAGCGGAGCTGCGAGGACATCCTTCTCAGCGGGGCCTAGGCAGGAGGCCCGATCCGTGGGCCGTCGCGCTCCTCCCCGGGGGCGAGAGGGTCGAGGTGCGCCCTGAGGCCCCGCGAAGCGGGGAGTCAGGGCGGCCTCCTTGTTAAAGGGGAGACTTGCTCTTCTTGCTCGGGGCCTTCTTGCTCGGGCCCTTCTTCTTGGTCGCGTAGGAGCCTTTGGACTTGGAGTAGGCCTTCGACTTGAAGCTCTTTTGGAAATGGTTGCTCTCGGCCTGTGAGGTCTCGGCCTTGTCGACGCTGCCGCGGGCCTCCTCGAGGTCGGCGATCTGGCCTTGGACCTGAGCGGCGAGCTCTTCGGTGTCAGCCTTGGACTCGAGCGTCCGCAGGCGGGCGATGTCCTTTTCTAGGAGGAGGCGGGCGTTGTCGTAGTCGCCGGTCGCGACAGCGCGGGTCGCCGCCTCGAGCTGAGCGGCGCTCTCGACCTCGGCGACGCGGACGGTGACCTCGGTGTTCTCGGCGGCGAGCACCGCGGACTCGTCTGGGCTGAGCTTGACGGTGAGCGCCAGCTCGGCGTGGCTGCGCTCGCCCTTGCTCGTGAGGTCGGCGAAGTCGAGGGCGAGGACGCCGAGGGAGATCGAGTCGCCGCTCGCCTTGGGCAGATCGACGCGGAGGATGATGTCGCGGGATTGACCTGCGCCGAGCGAGCCGATCCGAGCCCGCGCGAGCGAGCCCTCGGAGGTCGTCGGGTAGCCGAAGATCGTGTCGACCTTGACGCCCTCGCTGGGGCGCATCTCCAGGGTCATCCCGGTGGCGACGGTGGCGACGAGGCCCGCCATCTCGTCGGCGAGCACCTGCGGGATCGCCTTGGAGTCCTGGATAAAGTGGTAGCGACCGCCGCCCTGGTCGGCGAGCTTGGTCATCAGATCCTCGTTGTAGTCGAGGCCGACGCCCAGGGTCGAGATCGAGACTCCTTTGCCGAACCCGTCGGCCGCGCGGAGCCCCAGCACCTTCGGGTCGTCCTCGCCGACGTTCGCCTGACCGTCGGAGAGGAGGAGGACGTGGGCGAGCACCTCCTCGGGGCGCTTGGCGCTCTCTAGGAGCTCGAGGCTGCGGATCATCGCCGGGCCCAGGGCCGTGCCGCCGGTCGCCTCGATCGGCAGGAGCTGCTGGCGGATCGTCGTCAGGCCGGCCGGATCGGCGAGCAAGCGCTCGGTGTGGACCATGACGTCGTCGGAGTAGGAGACCAGCGAGATCCGATCCTCGGGCTGGATCTCCTTGAGCAGGTCGAGCGCCGCCTGTTTGACCGCGAGGAGCTTGTCGCCGCTCATGCTCCCGGAGCGGTCGAGGATGACGGCGACGTCGAGCGGCGGTCGCTTGGCCTGGCCGGCCTCCTCGCCGCGGAGGCGGATGAGCAGGTCGAGCTTGCCGGGGAGGGACCCGCTGTGGACGATCGGGAAGTTCGGCAGGACCTCGATCGAGACCGGTCCGGCGCCGGCCGCCAGGGGAGTGGGGGGCTGCTCCGCTGGCGGCGGGGTCATGTCGGCAACAGGCTCTGTTTTGACCTCGCCCTCGTCGGTCGGTCGGTCGCGCGGCGTACAGGCGCTGGCGAGGAGGAGGGCGAGGGCGGCGAGGGGGAGGCGGGCGGAGGAAGACGTGAGTCGGCGGTGCATGTGCGCTCCTGGGAGTGTGCGGTCCAGGAGCCGACAACGCACGGGCGCCGGCGTCGATCTCTCGACGCCAGCGCCCGGGCTTCGGTGGGTCGGCTTCGCGCCGAATCACCGCACTTGTCGATATCGTCCGAGTCGGGGGAATGCACCGACCGCGTCGAACGTACCGAGCAAGTTCTTCGGGTCGAACCGTCAGGAGGTCGCGGCGGTCACGGTGATCGTCGCGCCGTCGAGGCGGCTGCCGTCCTTCGCTGCGATCGCCGCAGTGCCGGCGGCCTCGGTCGTGTACTCACAGTCGGCCGTGTTGGGGCCGCCTGAGGGGTTGGTGTTGAGGGTGAGCGCTACGATCGTGCCATAGGGGCTGAACGTGGTGTTGAGGGTGCTCTCGGTGGTCGTGATGTTGAGATCGCCGATAAAGATCTTCTTTGGCATGGTTGAATCTCCAGAGTGAATAGATTCTCTAGCATAGATCCTGTCGCTGCTGACATGCTCATTGGAACATGGCTTCATGTACATGGTCTTAGGGGCGTATGTGAGCCAGCTGCGCGACATCTAGCGGCGGACTCTCAGTCGCTCGGCGGCGGACCGGAAGGTCGCTCGGCGAGCGGACTCGAAGCCGCTCGGCGGGGGACTCTCAGTCGCTCGGCGGGGGACTCTCAGGTCGCTGAACGGGGGACTGTCAGTCGCTCGGCAGTGGACCGGCAGGTCGCTCAGCGGCGGACCGGCAGGTCGCTCGGCGGTGGACCGGCAGGTCGCTCAGCGGCGGACTGGCAGGTCACTCAGCGGCGGACTCGAGCTCGCTCAGCGGCGGCGCTGAACGGCGGCTTCGCGCGAATCTCGGGCGGGTCAGTGTCCTCGACCAACTCTGACCATTTGATCTGACAATACTGCGAGACCCACTCCCAATGGTGCAGATCCGCGAATCCCGCGGCCTTGGCGCGAGCCTCTCGCGCGGCATCATCCGGGTTCGTCTCGATCCGCGAGTAGTGCTCCCAGAACGACGTTGGGTCGTCGATGTCGATCCCGCAGAGTTCGATCGCCTCGGCCTCGCAGCGAGCGACGAACGCTTGCATGTCTTCCCACTCGTCGCGGGCGCTCGTCGGCGGAAGGCTGTCGTCGTCAGCGTCCGGGTCGGCGGCGGCCTCGGGCTCAGGCTCGGACTCACCAGCGGTCGCCGCCGCGTTCGGATCGACCACGGCGACGGGCGGATCTTTGGAGATCCCTACGAGACGCCTCAGCACGTCGACGATTGTGTTGCCGAAACCCATATCGCTTGGTGAGGAGTCCTGACTATACAGAACAGGCAGGTTTCGTCTACGGGGGGGAGTGTGAGGCGCGTTCCTGTGCGAACTTCGCGGTCTCTCCCTCCCTGTGTGGCCGCTCAGAGGCCCTCTCGTGGTCGTAGCGCGAAGTTCCGGGCCGAGGAAGCTCACACCACAGGGCGTATGCGATCAGGTCCCGGCAGACCGCCAGGCCGTGGCAAAGTCCCGCGCGCTCTCGCTTGCCCTCGCGGTCCCGCCAGAACTTGCGGTACGGGCTCGGTAGGGCGGCCTTGTGTCGGAGCCGAGAGGGCCGACACAGGGCCGCGCGAGAGCCCACGGGATTCTCGCCACAGCCTGCTAGCGCCCGAGCTCGTCGGCGAGGCTGCGAAAGCGCTTGATCACCTGGCCGACGTAGCGCCCGCGCGGGTGATGGCGGAGGTAGTCGCGGCCGAGGCGCTTGGCCTCGCGGATATCTCCGTGCTCGGTCGCCGCCAGCCAGAGCCGGTAGCGGGCGAGCTCCGCCTCGGGGTGATCCGGCGCGCGCTCGAGGAACTTGCGGAACTCGGCCTTCGCCGCCTGATGGTCACCGGCGTAGTCCATCCGCTGAATGCCGATCAGGAGGTGCCCCTCGGCGGCGAGGGCATCGCTGCCGTGCTCGTCCATGAAGGTGTTGAGGCACTGCGAGGAGCGGTAGCGGCTCTCCGGGGAGAGGTAGAGCTCCTTGCAGCGGGCGAGGGAGCTTCGGATCGCCTCGGCGCGGCGGTTCTCGGCGTCGAGGAGCAGGTCCTCGAGGAGCGTCTGGCCGTCATCGTTGGGCGCGAGCGAGGTCTTGGCCGAGCGATCGGTGCTGGCGACCCGGGCGCTTTGGGCCCGCCTGCGCGGCTTGTTGGTCAGCTCGATCAGGTTGTCCAGGGTCCGGTACTTCGGCTTGTTGGGCAGGCCAGGCACGGTCCAGGTGCTGGGGATCCGGCCGCCCGTGAGGTCCTCGCCGTCGACGCCGGGGACCTGCGAGAGGGGCAGGGCGACCTGGACCTCGCTGCGGCCGACGTCGGCGAAGCTGTGGCGGGCGACGTCAAAGCGGTAGCCGGCGCGCACGTCCGCGATCACCCGGGTAGCGCTGACGTCGAGGACTTCGACGCGGCCGCGGAGGACCGAGACCGCGGTCTGCCCCGCGTCGTCGACCTCGACCGTGAAGACGGTGCCGCGGATCCGGACGGTCGCGGTCGGCGTTTGGACGTTGAGGATCGGATCGCCGGGGAGGCGATCGTAGCGGAAGGCGACGAGGCCACGCTCGAGGCTGAGGTCGACCTCGGCCGCGCCGGCCGAGCGCCAGGTCAGCTGTGAGGCCGGGCCGATGTTGCCGAGGATCTTGCCGACGAGCTGGAGCTGCATCGACTCACTCGCGTCGGTCTGGAGCCGGGTCGAGGCCGGGAAGATGTGGTCGTCGAGGGGCTCGCCGTCGGTCGCGAGGGCGCGGCCGTGACCGCCGACGATCCGACCGTAGACCCGCGCCGGGTGGTCAAAGCCACCGTAGACGGTGTCGGGGGTGTCAAAGGCGATCCGCGAGGGGGCGAGCGCGAAGAGATCGCCGCTCGGGCCCGGGAGGAGCATCAGCGCGAGCACGCAGGCGGTGGTGATCAGGGTCGTGATCGCGACCGAGGCGCCGAGCCTGCTGGCGCGGCCGCCCCAGGTGTCGTGCTCTTTCGCCTCGGAGAGGCCGCGGAGGATCCCGACGAATTCGCGATCGAGGGAGCTCGAGGAGCGCCCCGCGGGGACCTCCGGCTCGGTGTAGATCTCCTGGAGGAGACGATGAGCCCGCCAACAGGGGGAGCAGCTGCGGATATGATCGAAGTAGCGCTCCTCAGCGGCCGCCGGCAGCCGCTCACCGAGGACGGCCTCGGCGTCTTCGCGGCGCTCTACGCATCCGTAGCGGCTTGGCGGGCGGGTCATCAGCTCAGGCTCGGGGTTGGTCGGCTCGGGGAGGGCTGGCTCGGGGGGGATCACTGGCTCTGCACCAGCGCTTGCAGGCGTTTGCGGGCTCGGCCCAGGCGGTCGCCGATCGTCGAGATCGGCTTCTCAAAGACCTCGGCGATCTCGTGCAGGGTCAGGCCCTCGTAGTGATAGAGGACGAAGACTTGGCGGAGGTCCGGGTGCAGGTGTTCGAGGAGGCTCTCGGCCTGCTGGCGGGTGTCGAGGCCTGCGTTGGCGACGTGGGCCTTGCGCCCTTGGTTGAACCAGTGGACCGCGGCCTTGAGGCGGTTTCGTCGGTAGCGCTGGCGGAGCAGGTTGTGGGTGCTGTTGGCGGTGATCCGGTAGAGCCAGGTCGCCAGCGAGGAGCCGCCGCGGAAGCGATCGAGGGCCGAGAAGGCCCGGACGAAGACGATCTGGACCATGTCGTCGATGTCCGGATCGGAGCCTAGGAGGCGGTGAAGGTGGGCCCTCACCTGGCTCTGGTAGGCGTCGTGGATCTCGCGCAGCGCCCGTTGTTCGCCGACCTTGGCCCTGGCGATCAGGCGCTCTTCGGAGGTGAGCGAGGCTGATGATAGAGAGGCGGCGCTGATCGACCCGGCGCCATGCGATGACGCGAGGGCGACATCGCTGGATCCCAGGGAATCGATGGTTCCGTCTACCACGGTGGATGCTCTCCGACGCGCCACTCTCTCAGACAACCCTCAGCCCGGAAAATTCCGGTGCGATCTACGCTAACGTCGGATCCCTAGCCCCGGCAAGTGCCACCTCGCCGGCCAGCGGTCCACGCGAGGTATGCTCAGGTCGGTGATCGTCGGCGATCCAACGACCTACTGGGACGCGGCCCTCACGCCCGGCCTGTGCGCGACGATGGTCGACAAGTACGACTCCCTCGCCGAGCTCGAGGCGATGGCGCCGGGCGACGTCCAGGTGCAGAAGATCCGACGGGCAGCGGGGCGCTGGCCGGGGAGCCTCCGCGAGTCTCAGCTCGTCGGTCCGGCGGTCTGCGCCGAGCGACGACGAGCGGCGCAGCGGGGCGCGAGTGCTCCGGCGCGCAGCCGCCGGGCGTGGTGCGAGGAGTGCCCGGCGCTGCCGCTGTGGTCGACGCTTCATCCACTGATCGGCGATCTCGGCCGCTGGAGACGTCAGCTTCGCCGCGGCGAGGGGGCGACGCCCGAGGCGCTCTTAAACTTCCTCGCCGAGGCTCCGCAGAGCGCGCGTTGGGATCCGGATGCGGTCCGCGCGCTCGTCGGCGAGCGGGTCCGCATCCGCCTCGCCTATCTCTGGTTGGCCGTTCTCAGCGGTCTACCGCTGCTTTCGCTGTCTCGGACGCTCTTTGTCCAGGCTGGTCGATGGGAGCGCCGAGCCGGCGATCCGCCGAGCGCCGAGCGTGCGGCCTTACCCATTGAAATCGCACGATTTTTCCCCCTACTATAGGGGGACGAGGGGCGCCGTCGTGACGAAGTCGCAACTGATCGTACAGATCGCCGAGGAGGCAAAGCTGTCGAAGGGCCGGGCTGAGGCGGTCGTCAACGCCGTCTTCGACGCGATGATCGACGCGCTGAGGCGCGATGAGGGCGTCGAGATCCGCGGCTTCGGGACCTTCACTGTCCGCCACTACAAGCCCTACAAGGGCCGCAACCCGCGAACCGGTGAGGCCGTGCACGTCGGGCCCAAGCGGCTCCCGTATTTTAAGGTGGGCAAGGAGCTGCGCGAGCGGATCAACGGCGAGCGCGGAGGTCCGGCTGAGTCGCCGCGCGAGGCGACGCGCGCCCCGGCGACGACGATGACGCGGACTCGAGCCCCGAGGGTCCGCGAAGAGGATCTCTCCGAAGACGTGATCTAGCGGGCTGCGCCGGAGGTCTTGCGGGCTCATCGTCGGACCTCGCGGGCTCGACGAAGGGCCCCGACGAAGGGGCCGCATCGCCGGTCTCGGCGGCGCCGAGCGGAGCGAGGAGGAGAGGCGAGGCGAGGGCGCTGCGTGTGATGGCGGGCGTGTGATGGGGGCGTGTGATGGGGGCGTGTGATGGCGGGATCCGCGACGGAGGTCCGCGACGGAGGTCCGCGACGGAGGTCCGCGACAGTGTGTGGTGGCGTGTGGCGTGTGGCGTGTGGCGTGTGGCGGGCTTCTCCCTAAGAAGGAAGAAGCTGAGGGAAGCGCTCGATCCGTCCGCGCGCGGTGTCGAGACCGATGAGCTCGCCGTCGGCCAGCGCTGTCGCTCCGCGGCAGCCGATCAGCGCCGAGATCCCCAGCTCGCGGACGATCAACGCCGCGTGGGAGAGGGCGCCGCCGCTAGCAGAGCAGAGCGCGCGAACGCTGAGACGGTCGAGGACGACCGCGGCGGCGACGGTGAGGGTCGGCATGACGAGGATCGATCCGGCCTCGGGCGGACGAGCGAGGAGGTCGGCGAGGTCGCTCCGTTGCGCGATCTTCCCGCGGCAGGGGGTGCCCATGCCGAGGCCGCGGAGGTGTCCGTAGGCTGGGATCGGCAGCGGGGAGCCGTCGAAGATGTGGGGCGGCGGACGCAAGCGCTTTGATCGCTCGAGCCGCTCACCGCTCTCATCCAGGAGCTGCTCGACCTCGTCGCGCGAGAGTTCGCCGAGGAGCGCTGCCCGGAGCCCGTCGAGCCCGAGGGAGAAGATCCGCGCAGGTGTCGTGACCCGGAGGAGCTCGGCCGCGCGGACGTAGACCCTGCGGAGGGGCGCAAGACCGAGGGCGAAGAGGTGATCGTCGAGCTCGCGGAGCAGCCAGGTCATCGCGCTCGGATCGGCGGGCAGGGGGATCGTCTGCGGATCGTTCTCCGTCCTGCTGCTGTCGTAGGCGAGCTCTCCTAGGCTCGGTGAGGCGATGTCCCAGGTGCACGGGAGGACGTCGAGGAAGCGCTGACGATCGACGAGGCAGAGCGGTGAGGTGTCGCTCGGCGGGGCCGTGCGAGCGCCGGCGCGGGCCGGGGCGAGGGCCGCGTAGGCGTCGAGCATCTCCAAGGCGGCGGCCTGGGCTCGCTCGCTCATCGCGGCGCAAGCCCGTCGATCCGAGCTTTCGAGGAGGTCGACGATCTCGCGCAGGTGCCTGCGAGCCGCCGGGATCGCGATCGTCTGGAGATGTCGCAGCCCCTCATAGGGATCGGCGGTCGCGGGCGGATGATCGTTCGGAGGGGCGACCTGATCGTAGAGCCAACCCGCGAAGGTCTTCGGCGTCCCTGGGCGCTGGGTCGCGAGCCAGGCGAGCACCGAGGCGTGGGCCGGGGAGAGGGGTGCGGGGTTGTGCTCCGTGTCGAGGCGCCACCAACCGTCGGGGATCGACGTGCCCTCCGCGTCGAGCGCGGCGGCGAAGCTGCTCCAGCCCGGCTGGAGCGCGCGGGTGAGTGGGCGGGCCTGGACCAGCCAGGGGCGGGAGTCGGCGTCGATGACGATCTCGAGGTCGATCCCTCGGGAGTGCTCGCCGAGGGCTTCGCGGGCGGCGTCGACGAGGTCTTGGGTCCGCTCTTGAGCCCTGTCGGGCCAGCGTGCGAGGGGTCCGGCGAAGCTCGGGGTGGACCCGCCGGAGAGCGCCCCCTGTCCGGGGAGGTAGACCTCGACCGTGGTCGCCATTGACGGCGCGGCGGCGATCACGAGGAGTGTGACCGCGGCGATCTCGCGCTGGATGATCGCCTGATCGGCAGGCGCTCTCCCCGGTCGTTCGGTACGCAGGGTCTTGGTGTGCATGGCGACCGCGGGCGTATCGCGGGCTGCGGCGATCCTCGCGAGGGCCTCGAAGATCATCGTCGGCGAGGTGCAGCCGTGGATCGACTGGCCGAGGCCCGCACCGCTCGTCGTCTGCTGGTCCTCGATCGCCAGGGCCGAGCGGACGATCACCGGGCCGGCGCGGAGCAGCTCACCTATCTGCTCACCTATCGGGGCATCGCTATCATCGCTGAGGCTCGCGGACGACGGGGGCGCGGATGTCGATGCGGATGTGGGCGAGGGGTCGAGCTGGACGACGAGGCCGGGGGGGACCGGCAAGCCCGCACGGCGGAGGTGGTCTAGCGTCGCGGCCTTCGCCCGTAGCGGCGGCGGGCTCGGGTCACCGAGGGCATGCTCGCGCATCGTCGGACTCTAGCAGCGTTGGTCGAGACCCGAGCTCATCGTGGCGAGCGCTCGGGCCGAAGATGCGAGCGCTGTGGGCGAGCTTGGGTCCGGCGTGCTCCGAGTGCTGAGGGGCTTCGATCACCCGCCCTTGCGGAGCACGAGATCCGCGCCGTCGAGGATCAGGTAGCTGTCGAAGTCATGAGCGCTCTCGTCGGGGTCGTCGAGGGCCTCGATCTTTGCGAGCGCGTCCGGGCCTAGGTCGACCTCGCGACCGTCGAGGATCGCGACCCCGGCGTTGCCACCGTAGACGACCCAGGCCATGCCGGAGCCGCTCTCTTCGATCTCGCAGGCCCAGGCGGGGACCTGACACAGCTTCGCCCCGGGCTCGCGGTCGAGGCCGACGATCGGTCGCGGTCCGCCGCCGTCGATGTCGACGGCGGCGACGGGCTGGGGAGCGCCGGCGCGGAGGAAGGTGAGCTGGACGGGCTCTGCGACGGTCTCGTCCGTGATCTCGACCCAGAGGTTGCGCTCGCCGACAGGTCCGTTGGTCGCCATCGTCGCCTGGTATCGCACGGCTCCGACCTCGCGTCATGCATCGTGCGTCGCGAGGTCTGGGCTGTCCACGCGGAGGCCGCCAATCCGACGGCGACCGGTGGTCACCAGGATCCCCGGCGGCTCCACCGGGGACCACTGGGAGAGGCCGAAGAGTCCGGCGCGGAGCCAGCATCGCGCGCGCCGCTCGATCGCCCAGCGCAGCTCAGCGCGGCGTCGGCCGAGGGAGAAGAGCTCGCGCAAGCGCCAAGGCGGCGGGTGTGCGAGCTCGATGAGCTGGCCGCCGACGGCGAGGGACGCAGCCGCGGCGGGCCAGGCGTCGTCGGTGAGGGTCGTGATCACGACCATCAGGTCGAGGGGGCGTCGACCATCGGTCGGCTCGATCTCGAGATCCAAAAGCTCCCGGACCAGGCGTCGACCGAGGAGCCCGTCGCCGCCGAGGGGCGTCAGCCAGACCCCGCTCGCCGTCGCCTCGCGGGCCTGATGCCTGAGCCAGGGGGTGAGCGCGGGTCCGGGGAGGAGTGCGCCAGGATCCACCCTCCGGTGATACCACCGCGGAAGACCCCCGATGAAGCCGCTCGAGCGATCCCTGCGTCGGTCTTTGGCCTAGGTCGGGCTCAGCTCAGACATGGCGGAGTTGAGCCCGCGACCGAGACGCTCCTCGCGATCTAGGCGATCGCGACCGCACGGTCCCAGCTCTGCTTCAGGGCGGCGAGCTTCTCGGGATCGCCGGCGGGGCTGAAGGTGCGGTCCTCAGTCCAGGTCGCGCTCAGCTCAGACATGTCGGACCAGAGCCCGACGCCGAGGCCCGCGAGGAAGATCGCGCCGAGCGCGGTCGTCTCGAGCATCTTCGGCCGGGCCAGGGGGACCCCGAGCAGATCGGCCTGGATCTGCATCAAGAGGTTGTTCGCCGCGGCGCCGCCGTCGACCTTCAGACCCTTGAGCGGGGCGCCGAGGTCGGCCGCCATCGCCGAGAGGAGATCGGTGATCTGGAGGGCGATCCCTTCGAGGGCTGCGCGAGCGATCTGCGCACGTCCTGTCCCGCGGGTGATCCCTGCGAGCAGCCCGCGCGCGTGCGGTCGCCAGTGGGGGGCCCCGAGGCCGGTGTGGCCGGGGACGAGGATGAGGCCGTCGCTGTCGGGGACGCTGGCGGCGAGCGCCTCGACCTCCGAGGCGTCGGTGAAGAAGTTGAGCTGGTCGCGCAGCCACTGGACGACAGCCCCGGCCATAAAGGAGGAGCCCTCGAGGCAGTAGGTCGTCGCGTCGCCGATCTGCCAGCCGACGGTGGTCAGGAGGCCGTGCTTCGAGGGGACCGGCGTGGCGCCGGTGTTGAGCATGACGAATGCACCGGTGCCGTAGGTGCACTTGGCCTCGCCTGGCTGAAAGCAGGCCTGGCCGAAGAGCGCCGCCTGTTGATCGCCGGCGATGCCGTGGATCGGGATCCCGTCGGGGAGTCCGGGCACACCAGCGCTCTTGCCGAATTCTGCGGTGCAGGGGCGGACCTCCGGGAGGAGCGCCTTCGGCACCCGGAGCGCTTCGCAGAGCTCGTCGGACCAACCTCCGCCCGTGAGCGGCCAGAGCATCGTCCGCGAGGCGTTGCTCGGCTCGGTGACATGGGCGCCGCCTGTCAGCCGCCAGACGAGGTAGGTGTCGATCGTCCCCGCCGCGAGGTCGCCGGCCGTTGCCCGAGTGCGGGCGCCATCGACCGCGTCGAGCACCCAGGCGAGCTTGGTCCCGGAGAAGTAGGGGTCGCAGACCAGCCCGGTCAGCTCGCGGATCCGCGGCTCGGCGCCGGACTCTTTGAGCGCGGTGCAGGCCGACGCCGTCCGACGATCCTGCCAGACCAGGGCGTTGTGGATCGGTCGACCCGTCGCGCGATCCCATACCAGCGATGTCTCGCGTTGGTTGGTGATGCCGATCGCGATGATCCGCGAAGGATCGACCTCAGGGGCGGCGAGGGCCTCTTGCAGGGCCTCTAGCGCCGATGACCAGAGCTCGTCAGGGTCGTGCTCGACCCAGCCTGCGCGGGGGAAGTGCTGCGGGAACTCGCGGTTGGCCTTCGCCAGCACCTTGAGCTGACGATCGACGACGAGGCAGGTCGTACCGGTGGTTCCTTGGTCGATGGCGAGGATCAAGTCAGCGGCGTTCATGGCGTATCTACGACGGGCGGCAGCGTATCACGAGGGTCGGCGAGCGCCGAAGGGATGGGCCGGGTGAGCGTCGAAGAGACGGGGCCGGTGAGCGCCGAAGGGATGGGGCCGGGGGAGCGCCGAAGAGACGGGGCGGCGGGCGCGGTATCTCGGCGGTCGGGACCTGCGCAGCCGGACCTCAGGGCCGCTCTTCGCGACGACGCTCGCTCCGGGGCTCGCTCGGGCGGCGCAGGCGATGAGGGGAGCTCGCAGTCCGTGGCAAAGTCCTGCGCGCTCTCTAGCCGCCAAGGCTTGCGGTAGGGCCCGGTACAGCGATGTCGTGTCGAAGCGGGCCGGGTCGAAGCGGGCCGGGTCGAAGCGGACCGGGTCGAGGACCGCGGCGCGAGAGCACAGGGGACTCTCATCCATCGCGGGGAGCGAGAGGCCGCGAGCACCAGAGGTCTGTCTGCCGGGGGGCTCGAGCGTGTCGTCGGTTGCCGCACGACCTCGCTGTGTCGCCAAGTCTGGCGAGCGTTCGTCGGCGTAGCCGCGACCTCAGGGGGAGGCTTGTTCGCGACGCTTCGCGAGGAGCGAACCTGTGTCGATCCGACGTCCGGTTCGACGCGATCAGGCTGGACGTCTGAACCTCCTCTCGATCGCGGCAGGTCGATGGTTCGAGACGACCTCGAGGTCGTCTGGTCGGGTACAGAGGATCTGCGAGCGGGGCTCTCTGGCTCCTCTCGGCGAAGCGTCGATCCGGCGAAGGCG
>Ga0316189_10000531_pt1 | contig 38581 bp, 36 predicted proteins | sample LowCovwburrow_MG_FD_204930 | JGI IMG/M metagenome (GOLD analysis project Ga0316189, IMG submission 204930) | Coastal sediment microbial communities from Maine, United States - Lowes Cove worm burrow | ecosystem: Environmental > Aquatic > Marine > Coastal > Sediment | place: USA: Maine...
CGACGGTGATGTAGGGTCGCTCCAGGATCTCTTCGGCAATGGCGAACCAACGAAACTCGAGAACGAACACTAGCCACACGAGCAAATGCGCAGTCGCATAGAACAAGGCGAACAAACCGATCATACGCCGATGGCGAGTAAACTCGACCTGATTAGCAATGCGCCGTAGAGGAGTCATTGCCAGTGCAATGATGAGGAAACGCAAGGTCCACTCGCCTGTCTCTAACGAAAGCTCTTGTACAGGGTCTGGACCGAGATCGTTCTGTAGAATTCTAAGCAGTAGCACCGCAAACGGCAGCAATGCTAAAACGAAAACAACTGGTTTGATCAGCTTTCGCATTTGTATCTACAACAATTCAAAAAGCACGAAGGTTACCGGCTCAATAATAGCGCGACAGATCCATGCCTTCATACATCGATGCCACCTGCTCGCCATAGCCATTAAAAGGCTGAGTAGCGATTCGTGACCGACTAAACAGGGTCTGTGGCAATCTACGCTCAGTGTCTTGCCTCCAGCGTGGATGATGCACGGCAGGATTAACGTTTGCATAGAAACCGTATTCTTGAGACTGCAGATCTACCCATGTTGTGTCGGGCATAGTTTCTCTAAAATTTATTTTTACGATTGCCTTTATGCTCTTAAAACCGTATTTCCAAGGAACTATCAATCGCAGCGGCGCACCGTTCTGTGGTGGCAAATAATCACCATAGACTCCCACCGCCATCAAAGTCAGAGGGTTCATCGCCTCGTCCATTCTAAGGCCTTCGCGATAAGGCCAATCGACGATAGCGAAGCGTGAGCGAACACCCGGCATTGTCTCTTCATCGACTAGGGTTTCGAACTCCACGTACTTCGCCTTGGAAGTTGGCTCGAAACGCTTAATCAAGTCCGCCAAAGGAAAACCAACCCAAGGAATAACCATCGACCATGCTTCCACGCAGCGCAGGCGATAAATTCTCTCCTCCAAATCATGAGGCTTCAAGATATCCTCAAGGTTGTAGACCCCGGGCTTCGCTACCTCACCAGAAATTTCGACTGACCAAGGGTCGGCCTTGTAATCACCGGAATTTGAAGAAGGGTCTCCCTTGTTCATTCCGAATTCATAGAAATTGTTATAGCTAACAACGTCTTCGTAGGGGGTGAGTGTCTCACCGGTGTAAAATGGCGCTGAATCTGGTGCGGGTTTTATGTCGGCAAATTTATCTGCCCACCATGCAGCCGGAGGAGTTCGCCGCATCGTCGCTGGCGCCCTCGCCTTTAGGCCAGCGCCGGTCTGCGCGTTAGCTATCGAGGGCAGCGCACTAGCTGCGGCTGCACCTAGCAATAGCTTACCGCTATCTTCAATAAACTGTCGTCGGTTTTTGTAAACGCTTTGGGGTGTAATTTCCGAAGGATTTATGTCTGACGGCTTTTTAATTAGCATGATAGTGTTCCTGAAAATTTGGGTTTTAATTCCTACTTCATAACAAACTAAATAGGCCAGAATTCAGTTTTCTTTGGCCAGTCTACTTGCAATAAAATTGTTACGTTCTAACTATTCTAAGATTTCGTCCCTAGCGATCAATCCGTGACCAGACGCAAACTAATGTTGCGAAAACTACTATATCGCTACTTATTGGCCTCTTCGTTTTTTGAGGCTTTTACCTTCTCTACCTTCGACTTAGTGGTTCGAGCCTTCTTAACACTAGCTGCCTTTTTAGTTGGCTCTTTAGCTGGTGCCGAAGCTTTTGCCGGCTTCTTTTTGTAAACCCACATGATTGGACCAGAAAGCGCATAGACCACGCTCATCAAAAGCAATACCTCGTGTGGGTTCTGTGCCACCACGACTAGCAATATTACTACCAACACAAACACTATATAGGGAACGGTCCCCTTAAATTGCAGCTCCTTAAAGCTAGGATAGTTATAATTCGAAATCATCAGAAAGCCGATGAAGACGGTCAATATTGCGCAAAAGTAGGCAAGCAATGAGCTAATTTCCAAACCATACTTGTAGCCAAGCCAGGGCAGGAAGGTCACTACGCCCGCTGCTAACGGACTCTGCAGACCTACGAAGAAGCGCTTATCTACCGTTCCGAGCTGCACATTGAACCGCGCAAGACGCAGTGCAGCACAGGACATATAGATGAAACTCGCGGCCCAACCTAAGCGCCCCAGTGGCGCAAAGGCCCAGCTAAACATAATGAGTGCCGGCGCCACACCAAAGGAAACCATATCCGAGAGACTATCGAATTGCGCACCGAATGCACTCTGGGTATTGGTTAGCCTAGCAATCCTGCCGTCCAAGCCATCCAAAATGCCAGCGATCAAAATCGCCCAGCCAGCCTCGTTAAAATCACCTGACATGCCGGCTATTACGGCGTAGAAGCCGGAAAAGAGTGCGCCGAGGGTAAGCATATTGGGCAGCAAGTAGATTCCACGACGACGTACTTTACGCCCATCCTCGGATACGATCTCTTCGTGCTCATCGAAAGGCAATACGCTATCTGCCTGCTGATCCTGCTCTTCTTTACTCATGCTTCCCTGTTGAAATTCAGTTATTTAGGAGAATTCGTGATTATACAGTCCAATTTGTATGGCTGGGGGACTAATTCCCTGTTAATTCACCCCCAATACCCCATAAAAGATACCATTTACGCAAGATTACGGATGCTATATGATCGCGCCTCATTGAAAATAAGTCTTCAGCTCTCTCAAAGAACTAGCAAATACAATACATTTAACAATTACGATGAATAGATCGGAGTGGATTCATGAATTACTTTAATACCTTGCCCCTGCGCCTCCAACTAGAACAATTGGGGAAATGCCGCTTTATGGACCGCAGCGAATTTAGCGATGGCGTAAACAAACTAAATGGCAAGAAAGTAGTTATCGTGGGTTGTGGAGCCCAGGGCCTAAACCAGGGCCTGAACATGCGCGATAGCGGCCTGGACGTTTCCTTTACACTCAGAGATGCGGCCATCGCCGAGAAGCGCGATTCCTGGAAGAACGCAACAGAGAACGGCTTTAACGTTGGTACTTACGAAGAGCTGATACCAAGCGCTGATCTAGTATTAAACCTAACTCCCGATAAGCAGCACAGCCCTGTTGTCAGCCAGATAATGCCTCTTATGAAGAAAGACGCATGTCTCGCCTATTCTCATGGTTTCAATATTGTCGAAGAAGGCATGCAGGTACGCGAAGATCTCACGGTCGTGATGGTTGCACCAAAATGCCCAGGCACTGAGGTTCGTGAAGAGTACAAGCGCGGCTTCGGCGTACCTACATTGATAGCAGTCCACGCAGAGAACGACCCTAAAGGCGAAGGTATGGATATTGCCAAGGCCTATGCTGCAGCTACCGGCGGACACAGAGCGGGCGTACTACAGTCCTCTTTCATCGCCGAGGTGAAGTCTGACCTAATGGGCGAACAGACGATTTTGTGCGGCATGTTGCAGACCGGATCTATCCTTTGTTACGACAAGATGGTCGAGAAAGGTATCGACCCTGGATACGCTTCGAAGTTGGTTCAGCACGGCTGGGAAGTTGTTGCGGAAGGTCTTAAGCATGGTGGAATCACGAATATGATGGACCGCCTATCCAACCCATCAAAACTAGTTGCCAACTCACTCGCTGAAGAACTTAAAACCATCATGGCTCCTCTGTATCAGAAGCACATGGATGACATCATCACCGGAAATTTTTCCGAGGGTATGATGGCAGACTGGGCCAATGACGATGCCAAGCTGCTTGGCTGGAGAGAAGCTACTGCTGAGTCAACATTCGAAAAATCTACAGCAGGCGACATGGATATTCCAGAACAGGAATACTATGAGAATGGCATTCTTATGGTCGCCATGGTTAAAGCTGGCGTTGAGCTGGCATTCGAATCCATGACTGCCAGCGGCATCATTAAGGAATCGGCTTACTACGAGTCGCTGCACGAAGTGCCGTTGATCGCCAACCTTATTGGACGCAAGAAACTGTACGAGATGAACAAAGTGATTTCTGACACAGCTGAATACGGCTGCTACTTGTTCTCTCATGCCTGCGTTCCTCTTCTTGAAGATTTCATGAAGACGGTAGACACCGACGTTATTGGTAAGGGCCTGCAAATTTCAGATATGAGCGTGGACAATGCCGAACTCATCAGCGTGAATGATGACATTCGCTCACATCCTATTGAGGTTGTTGGTAAGCAGCTGCGAAAGTACATGACAGCGATGAAGAAACTAGTCTAAGACTAAAATTTTTCTTCGCAAGACATAAAAAAAAGGGCCTAGGCCCTTTTTTTTATGTCTTATTTTTGAGATTGATCTAGAGAGTTAAGAATTTCATTGTTCCATCCTCTGGAACCGAGATTGACTCAAATCTATCCATAGGCAGCGTACGCGCCCCGTCGTTACGAAACTTCAATGTTGTATATTAAATACTGAAAATTCTCTCTCATCCCGTTGTTATGAAACTTCAATATAGTATGTCAAAGGCTGAGGATTTTCTCTCCACGAGATATTCCCGACACTCCGGTGCGAGCAACTTCCAACACCACGCTTTCGCCCAACGTAGCGATGAACGCATCCAGCTTGTCAGTAGTGCCAGTCAGCTGAATGCTGTACACACTGTTGGTTTGGTCCACGATCTGTCCACGAAAAATATCCGTAGTTCGATTCACTTCGGCACGCTGCGCACCCGTGGCCTTAACCTTGATTAGCATCAGCTCGCGCTCGATGTGAGCACCTTCCGTGAGATCGACGAGCTTGACCACATCAATCAACTTGTTTAGATGCTTAGTTATCTGCTCGATTCGTCTTTCATCACCAGTGGTGGTTAGGGTAAGACGCGAGAGCGACTGATCCTCTGTAGGGGCAACCGTCAAAGTATCGATGTTGTAATTGCGCTGCGAAAACAAACCAACAACTCTAGATAGAGCACCAGGTTCATTTTCCATCAGAACTGAAATTATATGTCGCATTAGGTTCGCTCCGATTTACTCAAAATCATATCTTTCATTGCACCACCTTTAATGGCCATCGGATACACATGCTCCTCCGGGTCCACTAAGACATCTACAAACACCAATTCATCCTTTAACGCGAATGCCTCACTCAACTTGGAATGTAACTCGGACTTGTTCTCGATTCGAATTCCAACGTGTCCGTAAGACTCAACGAGCTTAACAAAATCCGGCAATGACTCCTCGTAGGTACTGTGGGAATGTCTTCCACCGTACTGCATGTCCTGCCACTGCTTCACCATGCCCAAGGCACGATTGTTAAGACAGATGATTTTTACCGGCAGCTTATACTGCATACAGGTTGCAAGCTCCTGCAGATTCATCTGGAAGCTGCCCTCGCCCGTTATACATACCGAAACCGCATCGGGAAACGCTAGCTGAATGCCCATCGCAGCCGGAAAGCCGAAACCCATAGTCCCAAGGCCACCGGAATTGATCCAGCGACGCGGCTTGTCAAAGCCGTAGTACTGAGCCGCAAACATTTGATGCTGGCCCACATCAGACGACACATAGGCATCGCCCTTCGTTATCTTATGCACAGCCTGAATAACTTCTTGCGGCTTGATTGTGCCATCTTCCCAAGGGGTAACGGCAAGGCTGTCTTTCTCACGCCACTGCTTAATCTGATCCCACCAGACCTTCAATGATTTCTCGTCAACTTTCTGTTTAGATGAAGCGATCTGCGAAAGCATCTCCTCCAAAACAGATTTCACCGAACCAACAATTGGAACGTCTGCAGCTACAGTCTTGGAGATAGAGGCAGGGTCGATATCCACATGCAGAATAGTTGCATCTGGGCAAAATTTAGTTACATCGGAATTCGTTACTCGATCATCAAAGCGAACACCTATCGCTAACAGTGCATCACAGTAGTGCATCGACATATTCGCTTCATAGGTGCCATGCATTCCTAACATGCCGACGAATTGCTTGTCGGATGCAGGGTAGGCGCCCAACCCCATCAGCGTATTTGTAATCGGAAAACCTAACTTACGCGCTAGCTCAGTTAATAACTCGGAGCCCTCTCCTTGAATGACTCCGCCACCCGCATAGATCATCGGGCGTTTCGCTGCCATCAATACATCTACAGCCTTCTTGATTTGACCGGAGTGCCCCTTCCCAGGAACGGCATAGGAGCGCATCTTGATATCTGCAGGATATTCATAGTCGAACTTCGTCTTCGGATCCGTTACATCTTTTGGAATATCGATAACAACTGGGCCCGGTCGCCCAGTGGTTGCGAGATGAAATGCCTTTTTTATGATGCTCGGAATTTCGGACGGATCTTGAACCATGAAACTGTGTTTCACAACCGGACGAGAGACACCCACCATGTCCGTCTCCTGAAAGCCATCCGAGCCTATTAATCTACTTTCCACTTGGCCCGAGATTACCACCATGGGAATCGAATCCATGTAAGCTGTTGCAATTCCAGTTATCGCATTAGTTGCGCCCGGACCCGAGGTCACTAGCACCACACCTGGCTTGCCTGTGCCACGAGCATAGCCATCAGCAGCATGCGTAGCCGCCTGCTCATGTCTTACTAGTATGTGTTCGACCTTGTCTTGATTAAAGATCGCGTCATAGATGTGTAATACGGCTCCACCTGGATAACCGAATATGATTTCTACGCCCTCATCATGCAGAGCACGTATGAGCGCTTCACCGCCAGATAATTGATCCACTTTGCTATGCCTCTAAACCGTTTCTCGTCGTATTCCAACTAAATGAATAGCCGGAAAAAAATGTAACAGCACAACCGACCAAATGGCCCGCTGTCTATTGAATATTTCTAAGGTTTTCTTATAACAGTCCACAAGCCACGGGTAAAAACCGTCGATTCTTGCTTCTTGTCGGCCCCGTACGCGATAACGTGATAGAGGCTCGTAGGTGGATGTTTTCTGACACCTAGATGGCAATCTGCCGATGTGCCTGTTGCGGCGAGTGCAGATTACTGCAGAAGAGCTGAAGGTTGACCTAGCCACTCTGCTTTAACAAGGCGGGATTCTGCCATTAATACGAGGAAAGTCAAGCTGTTCCGTGCACATAGGCACGGATTCACTGACCTGAATGCGGGTAGCAGAGCCAAAAAACGCGGCAGTAGCTTAAGCTACTGCCACGTTTTCGTCGGCAATCGGGCTGGCTTTCGAGAAAGAGAGCTCCCCATCACCATCTAGGTCTATAGCGATCACATCGCCAGCAACGAACTCTCCCTGCAGCATCTGCTGAGCAAGCTGGTTCTCGATGCGGTTCTGAATAACACGCTTAAGGGGGCGCGCGCCATAGACAGGGTCATAGCCGAGGGTAGCGATCTTATCCAACACGGCGCTGGACACTCTCAAACCTAGGTCATTATCGTGCAGGCGTTGATTCAGCAACTGAATCTGTATATCTGCGATGCCGCGAATCTGATCTCTCTGCAGTGGATGGAATACGACCGTCTCATCGATTCGATTCACAAACTCCGGAGAGAAATGCTTCACAACACGCTCCATCACCGCCGACTTAACAGACTCATAAGCTTCTTCGTCGTTAACTCCGTCAGCCATCATATCCTGAATGCGATCCGACCCCAGATTCGACGTCATCACCACGACCGTATTCCTAAAATCTACTGTTCTGCCATGGCCGTCAGTCAAGCGTCCGTCGTCCAATACCTGTAACAGAATATTGAACACATCGGTATGGGCCTTCTCAACCTCGTCTAACAATAGAACCGAGTAAGGTCTCCTGCGCACCGCCTCGGTGAGATAGCCGCCCTCTTCATAACCGACGTAGCCCGGAGGAGCGCCTATGAGTCGCGCTACCGAATGCTGCTCCATGAATTCTGACATATCGATTCTGACCATAGCCTCTTCGGTATCGAAAAGAAACTCAGCCAAAGACTTACACAACTCAGTCTTACCTACGCCCGTTGGTCCTAGAAACAGAAAAGATCCGTTAGGCCGATTAGGATCAGACAATCCCGACCTCGATCGTCGCACCGCGTTTGCAACGGCTAGTATTGCTTCGTTCTGACCGATCACACGCTTGTGCAATGCGTCTTCCATTTCAAGCAATCTCTGCTTGTCACCCTGCAACATCTTACTCACTGGTATGCCCGTTGAGCGCGACACCACATCGGCGATCTCTTCCTCGGTGACACGATTTCGCAGCAAGTGTTTCTCTGTTGTCTCAGCCTCAGCCGCCGCCTCGAGCTTTGTCTCAAGACCAGGGATCAGTCCGTATTGAATTTCGGACATGCGGGCGAGATCGCCGGCTCTCTGCGCGAGTTCCATGTCGTTGCGTGCCTGCTCGAGCTTACTCCTGATCGACTGAGCATCTTGCAATGAAGCCTTCTCAGACTTCCAGATGTCCTCCAGATCCGAATACTCCTTTTCAAGTTCGGCAATATCTTCCTCTAACTTCTCTTTGCGTTTCTTCGAGGCTGGGTCCTCATCTTTCTTTAAGGCTTCGCACTCAATCTTCAGTTGGATAAGTCGCCTTTCCAGCTTATCGAGTTCCTCGGGCTTGGAGTCAATCTCCATGCGAATCATACTCGCCGCCTCATCGATGAGATCGATGGCCTTGTCCGGCAACTGCCTATCGGGAATGTAACGCGTTGAAAGTTTCGCAGCTGCGATTATCGCACCATCAGAGATATCTACAGCATGATGTACCTCATACCTTTCCTTCAAGCCGCGCAAAATAGCAATCGTGTCCTCTTCGCTGGGCTCTTCCACCAGTACCTTCTGAAACCTGCGCTCCAGTGCAGCATCCTTTTCTATGTGCTGTCGGTACTCGTCGAGCGTAGTTGCGCCTACGCAATGAAGCTCACCACGTGCCAATGCAGGCTTCAGCATATTGCCCGCATCCATCGCGCCTTCCCCCTTTCCTGCGCCTACCATGGTGTGTAATTCATCTATAAACAAGATCACTGAACCGCCAAGCTTAGATAGCTCACTCAGAACACCTTTGAGTCTTTCCTCAAACTCTCCTCTGAATTTTGCCCCCGCAATCAACGACCCCATGTCTAAAGATAGGACCTTCTTGTCCTTCAAGCCTTCTGGCACCTCGCCATTCACTATCCGCTGCGCAAGCCCTTCGACAATCGCCGTTTTACCAACACCTGGCTCACCAATTAACACCGGATTGTTTTTCGTACGGCGCTGCAACACTTGTATGGTGCGTCGTATTTCTGCATCACGTCCAATAACCGGGTCGAGCTCACTTTTCTGGGCGCGCTCGGTTAGATCGACACAATATTTTTCCAGCGCCTGCCAAGAATCTTCAGCACCGGCATCATCTACGTTTGCACCTCCACGTAAATTCACGATAGCGTTTTCAAGCGCCTGCGAGGATACTCCATAGGAGTTCAGCAGCTTGCCAACGGCACCGGAATCCTTCATAGCAACGAGCAATATCGTCTCGCTGGAAACGAAAGAATCGCCTTTCTGCTGGGAAATTTTATCGGCTTGATTCAACATCTTTGCAAGATCACTGGACACCGATATCTCACCGGAACTATCCTGCAGCTTCGGCAAGTCGTCCACCAGAGTTTGCAACTTCGCGCGCAGATCCGCGATGTCAAACCCAGTCTGTGACAACAAAGGTCGGACGGAGCCGCCTTTCTGATCCAGTAGAGCTAGTAATAAATGACAGGGTTCAATAAAATTATTGTCCCCACCCAAAGCCATGGATTGCGCGTCCGCCAGAGCTGACTGCAATTTGCTTGTTAGTTTATCGATTCGCATAACGATTCCATATGAGCCCGACAACGCGGACACGATTAAATGTCTTTACTAAACTAAATAATTGGGTCTTTAGACGGGATTTCAATGACAGAGAAGTCTTTTTATTGAGCAAGATCAATACTAAGCAGGAATAGCGATACCACAGCATTTAAGAATTGGAACTAAGCTTCAATATAGATGGCGTTCAACATGCGGCCGGTTACTCCATCGCGTCGATAGGAAAAGAACTTATCATCATCGCAATAAGTGCAATAATCACCACCACTAATTCTATTGAGTCCGATGGCGGACAATTTTAGCCTTGCGATAGCATATAGGTCTGCCATGTATTTTCCCCTGTTTTCACTGGGGGTGAAACAAGCCTCCATAGCGGGAATAAGCGAAGACGATCCCACGACAGCAAGAAAGCTGCTCCTGACCTCTTCCCCCACTTCAAAATGACAAGGACCAATTGCAGGCCCTAAGAAAACTGCCAGACTAGAGGTAGGAGTCGACATGCGCGATATTGTGTTTTCGATAATACCTGATGCTAAGCCTTTCCAGCCAGCATGAATAACAGCTACCTCAGCACCATCTACAGCAGCTACAAATAAGGGGAGGCAATCTGCAGTCTGTACGCAGCAGACCAAATTTGGGTGTGTAGTCAGCACTGCGTCGGCGCTGAGTGCAGGGCCAGCCCTATTGACTACCACCGCATCGTTGCCATGAACCTGTTCTAGCCACTGCCATTCAAGCTGCACAGGCAATAGGCCTTTCAAAAGCGCTCGATTTGAGGCTACTCGATGTGAATCATCCCCAACATGAATGGCCAGGTTAAATGAGGAAAAAGGTGGCTCGCTCACTCCACCCTGCCGAGTCGTAGTGAAGGCGACAATACTGGGTGAGACAGCCCAATCGGCGAAAATTGTCTGCTTGACTGTCATGCACCGTCTCGGCGAAGTTGGTCAATCAGCTCCACCATGTCTGCAGGAGTGCTCGCACTCCAACTCATGCGCTCACCACTCCCGGGATGGTCCAGTTCCAACTTCCTGGCGTGCAACGCTTGCCGCTTAAACCCTCGCAGGCAATCACTGAGCTCTTTCGAGCAAGCTGCTGGCAATTTAAAGCGCCCTCCGTAAAGTTGATCACCGATGAGAGGATTATTGAGATGCGCCATGTGTACTCGAATTTGATGGGTACGGCCTGTTTCCAAATTCACTTGCACGTGGGTGTGACTACGAAATCGTTCAATAACCCTGTAGTGAGTTACTGCTTCCTGCCCCGACTCCACAACAGCCCGCTTCTTTCGGTTAACAGGATGCCTGCCCAGTTCTCGATTGATGCTACCCCCACCGGTTAAAACCCCCTGCACAACGGCTTCGTATTCTCTACTTACCGACCTTTCTTGAAGTTGATTTACCAGATCAGCATGAGCTATCAAAGTCTTTGCCACTACCATAAGGCCGGTGGTGTCTTTATCGAGGCGGTGTACGATGCCGGCGCGAGGTAATTCCTGCTGATTTGGATTGTGATACAAGAGGCCATTCAACAATGTCCCCTGACTATGTCCCGCCGCCGGATGCACCACAACATCTGTGGCCTTGTTGATCACCAGCAGATGATCATCCTCGAAGACAATTTCCAGTGGCATCTCCTGCGCCACCCAAGACTCCGCTGCCTCAAGCTGTGCCTCTACGACTAGGCAGTCTCCCGGCTCAAGTCGATCACGAGGTCGAAGCTGCTTGCTGTTGACTAGCAACGCTCCCTCTCGAATCCAACTTTGTAACCGCGCACGTGAATATTCAGGAAACAATTTGGCGGCAATCTGGTCTAATCGATTGCCCGATAACTCTTCGGTAACTTCTGCTCTAAGCGATATATGACTTGTCATGGGGGCATGATACTTGATTAAGCCGCTGCACACAGCAGGCCTGAGAAGAGTTCACGGCTTGCGGGGGCATAGCACAGGTTAGGATTGCAGCCAGTGCTGTGGTTAAATAGTGGTTTTTTGTGGGCTGGAAATAGCATAGCCCCTAGATCATACGTCAGAGCTAACAACAGGAAGAACAGTGCGCGCTTCAGCTTTAAGATTACCCTTAATTATCTCTTTATCCCTGCTGCTTGGGGCCTGTGGCTGGTTCAATAGTGGCGAGAGAGATGAATTCGCAGGGCTATCAACCGAAGAACAGTTCTATCGCCGCGCCCTAGAGCAACTAAACTCTCAGAATTTTAACGGTTCCATCGCCACTTATCAGGCACTGGAGTCGCGCTTCCCCTTCGGTAGATTCGCAGCCCAAGCACAAATCGAAATCGTCTATGCCTACTATAGAAATGGGGATTCAGAGGCTGCTAGAGCGGCAGCCGATCGCTTTATCCGCCTTCATCCAGATAACGAGAATATCGACTATGCCTATTATATGAAGGGGCTCTCTTCTTTCACTGATGATCGCGGCTTGATTAATCGCTTCATTCCCATCGACCCAACTAAGCGAGATCCAGGTCGAGCGAGCGAATCGTTTTCAGACTTCTCCCAGCTACTCGCACTTTACCCTGACAGTCCTTATGCAGCCGACGCTAGGGCACGCATGGTTTTCCTACGGAATAATCTCGCCGCCTACGAAATTCATGTGGCGAATTATTACCTTGACCGTCGCGCCTATGTTGCAGCACAAAGACGCGGCCAATATGTGGTTGAGAATTTCCAAGGCACCCCGGCAGTAGCGGACGGTGTAGCCATCATGGTGGAATGTTATCTCAGGCTGGGGCTGAATGATCTTGCCAACACATCGCTCACCTTGTTGCGAGAAAACTATCCGGACCATGCCTCCATCGACGATGACGGTGAATTCATCATCCGCACTGAGATTACTAACCCATCCCTGCTCTATACTGTCACCTTTGGCTTAGTCGGCGACAATCGCATCGAACCTCCGCTAGCCCCTACTATTAGACCTCAAAATACTGGCAGCCAACAGATCATTAACACCCAGACGCGCGCTGAAGCACAGCGCCGTTCTTGGTTTAGCATCCTGACATTCGGCATCTTCGACTAGATTGCCCAGAACGGCCTTCGCCAGATTCTTGACGAAGGCCGCCGTTCTTAGAAAACCTCCTGTTTTTGCCTTTCGTAGGTAAACCGTTCTTGAGCTGCTGCGTTTGTATTGCTAGGAAAGAGTAATATTGAGTATTAATTAGCCGATATAATGCAGAAGGCGGCCAAACCTAGCGAAGCAAAAAACCTATGAATATGGCCCTCTCTGGAGATTTGATTCTGAATAGCTCAGCATTGCTGGACAAATTTCTTGAAGGCGTTCAATCACGCGCCTTCCGCATTGCTCAGATCGCGACGGGCAATCCGGAAGATGCCTTGGATTTAGTGCAGGACGCCATGTTCAAACTTGTGGAGAAATATTCTGAGCGCAGCGAACAGGAATGGAAACCCCTGTTCTACTGCATCCTAAACAGCCGCATCAACGATTGGTATCGCCGCAACACAGTCAGAAACAGACATAGAAGCTGGCTAAGTAACACCGATGAAGAGGGAGAAGACCCGATTCAAACTGCCCCCGATCCCTATGGCCGCTCACCTGATGAGGAAACAGCCACCAGCGAAAGCATGGACAAACTGCAGATCGCGCTAGAGGGACTACCGGCACGCCAGCAACAGGCTTTCCTGCTCCGCGCCTGGGAAGGACTAGATGTGAGACAGACAGCAACGGCCATGGAATGTGCCGAGGGAAGCGTCAAGACACATTATTCGCGCGCCATCCACAGCCTTAGAGCTCAGCTAGGTGAACACTGGCCATGAATAAATTAGATGAAGGGGTTTTAGTGCAATTAATTTGCGGGCATTTAGATGCCAGCATTGCGCAGTTGCCTCAAGCTATTGAGCAACAGCTAACCGAGAGCAGGCAAGCAGCACAGCTGCAGAATGTACATCTCGGCTCACAAAGCGCTGAAGGTTTGGTGCAGACTGTCAGCAGAGAGCTGGATGACAACAGCAGCATTTCGCCAGAAATTGAAGCGCGACTCAATCAAATTCGTCACAGCGCCGTAGCTAGATTCGAACAGCTGCAAAAGAAAACTACAGAAACCAGTCGCTTTTCATTAAGCGCTTGGCTTAGAAGCCAATTCGATTCATTCAATTTTTCTGCATCAGCGGGTATGCTTGCCACAGCCTGTGTGATGGTTACCGCGATATCGATTTTTTATGTAAATTCCAGACCTGCAAGCACCCTGACACTAGAAGAAGAGATTGGCCTTGTTGCCACAGCCGAAGACATCGAGCTCTATGAAAATTTGGAATTTTATTTGTGGCTCGTCGAAAACGAATCGCTCACCTTGTGAGTTTCGATGCATTCGACTAAGACGCAAGCTGCAAATCTACTCCGAGAGAGTCTTATTATTCGCCTGTATGGTCGGCGCACTATCGAACACAGTTGCCGCAGAGAACGAACAGAGCGAGGATGTACCCGATCTAGAATTCTTGGAATTTCTAGGTCAATTTGAAACAGATAGCGGTGAATGGATAGATCCCGACAGCTTATTAACTGAAGAATTTACTGATTTGCTAGAGGCTTCAACTGAAGCCGACTCATCTAACGATTCACCCAACACTGATGATGCGACGACCAATGAATAAGCGAATGAGCATAAACAAGCTACTCTATCTGGTGATATTCTTCGCGCAGATTAGCTTCGCTCAAGAAAAGGCTCCGTGGACAGATTTATCCCTCGAAGAGCGACAAATACTGCAGCAACTCGAACCCCAGTGGGAAAACCTCAGCGCCGAAAGACAGCAGCGCCTGCGCAGAGGAGCGAATCGCTTTCAGCAGATGCAGCCAACAGAACGCTCGCAAGCCAAAGATCAGCAGCAGCGATTTCAGAATCTTTCACGGCAGCAACAGCAGCTAATAAATCAACGATTTCAACGCTTCAACAGTCTTAGCAGGCCCGAGCAGCGTCGCCTAAGGAACATACAGAGACGCTTTCAGAATATGTCAGAGGCCGAACGAACTAGGCTGAGAGAGCGATTTGAGCAACAGCAGCAGTCGAATAGCCGCCCCAGTCGAAGCGATGCAGCGCGCAGCACAGAGAACCAACAGCGTATTCGTGATGTGATCCGACAGAATCAAGATGTGCTACGGCAGAACAGAAATCAAACGCCGCAACTGCGCCCGCAAACACCACAAACTCCGCGTGCAACGAGACCCCCTAGATAACTCTTCGAGCTAGAGAGCTCAGTAGAAATTATTCACCTATTGGCCAGGCATTAGTGATCGGATAACGGCGATCGCGCCCAAATCCACGCTTTGTCAGCCGAACCCCTATGGGACTCTGTCGCCGTTTATATTCGTTCAAATCCACCAGCCGCAGTACACGCCCCACTACCTGCTCATCGAAGCCTTGCTCAATGATCGAGGCAGCACTGTGATCATTCTCTACGTACAATTCTAGGATGCGATCTAAGATGTCATAGGGAGGCAGGCTATCTTGGTCAACTTGATCTGGCGCGAGTTCAGCTGAGGGAGGACGATCTATAACCCTCTGCGGGATAACCTCCTCTGCCACCGCCGTGTATTTAGTATTGCGATATCGAGCCAAGCTGTAGACCAAGGTCTTAGATACGTCTTTTAGCACATCGAACCCGCCTGCCATGTCGCCATACAGCGTCGAATAACCAACTGCAATTTCACTCTTGTTACCAGTGGTGAGAACCAACAAGCCCTTCTTATTAGATATAGCCATCAAGAGAACTCCTCTGCATCTTGCCTGCAGGTTCTGCTCGCTGACATCTGTCTCGGTATTGGCGAACTGCTGTTCAAGGGCCTGCATAAATGAGGCATAGATCCCCTCGATAGAAATTTGCTGATAATCGACAGCTAACTTATTGGCCTGCTCCTCCGCCGCATCTAGACTCAGCTCAGAGGTGTAAGAAAACGGCATCATTACAGCCTGAACACGATCGCTACCGAGCGCATCCACAGCAATAGCGAGAGTCAGCGCAGAATCGATTCCTCCTGACAACCCTAAGACGACACCCTTAAACTTATTCTTACTCGCGTAGTCTCGAACCCCTAATACTAAGCTTTGATACACCTGCGCCTCTAGAGACAGCGGAGGCGATATCTTCTGCAGGGGGATTTCGCAGGGACTGTCAGGGCTTTCGCCGCTCTGAATGAGAACGGGTATCAGTGCCTCAACATAGCTGGGAGCAAGACAGTGACATTCTCCACTTGCTGTTACCACCATCGAGCCACCATCGAACACCAATTCGTCCTGTCCACCTACCATATTTACGTAAATTATCGGGAATCCACCCTCAACACTTCTCTTGCGCAGCAGCGTCTGCCGCTCACTCAATTTATTTATGTGATAGGGAGATGCATTGATGTTGATCATCAATTGCGCACCCGCAGATCTGGCTTGCATGACAGGTTCTTGCTCCCACATGTCTTCACAGATCGTAAAGGCTACTTTTTGACCGGCTATTTCAAGCAGACAAACATCAGTGCCGCTATCGAAATATCTCTCCTCATCAAACACCTGATAGTTTGGAAGATGCTGTTTACGATAGTTCGCAATTTGCTTCCCATTCTTGATGACTGTCAGAGAGTTGAATAGCCTGTCACCTACTCTTTCTGGGTAACCGACTACCAGATAAACGGATAGATTTTCAGCGCAAATTCGTTGCAGGGCATTTTCTACACGAATAGATAGGCTCGGGCGAAAAAGAAGATCCTCAGGAGGATAGCCGGTTAATGCTAGCTCTGGATAGGCTACAATATCTGCCGAATGTTCCCGAATCGACTGTTTCGCCTTCTCAATAATCAGAGAGGTATTAAATTCAATATCCCCGACCAAGAAATTAAGCTGCGCCATTACGACGTGAGTTTTCTGCCCCATATCTATCTCTTCACTGTTATCCTAAAATCTACACCCAGACAATCGATCAAAATCACTACCAATAAGCTTTACTGATTGTAGTTCTTGGTATACTGCTCACCAATGCTCCAATTGTAACGGAAACCATGACCGAAAGAACCGCACAATATCCAGGCCAGATACACAACGTGTCGGTCGTTTACAATATCTATCGCATAGTCCTGCCTCTGGTATTGCTGGTCTCCTCTCTTGGGCCGAATTCGGATCTACTTGGCGTCCTCGATCCAACACTTTTTATTCAAGTTTGTACTGCCTACTCGGTTTTTGGTGTCTCTATAACCTTCTTCATACCAGCGAGTACACGGTTTATTAAGAGCTCTCACGTTCTTACCGGCAGCCTAATCATCGATATCTTCACCATCACCCTGCTCACCTACAGTAGCGGAGGCATGATCAGCGGGCTAGGATTGCTTCTACTTGTGACAGTTGCTGCAGGCGGTATTCTTATCCGAGGTAGGATAAGCACCTTCCTCGCTGCCGTGGCTGCTCTCTCGCTGATATACAGTGAATTATATCTCGCACTTTCCCTAGAAAATTCAGCGGATCAGTTCGTACAAACAGGAATCCTCGGTGCGATATTGTTTGCAACCTCTCTCTACATCCAGACACTAACAAATAGAATTTACAAGGCCGCGGTTCTCGCTGACAAACAAGCTAGCGACATCATTGACCTCGAAAAACTAAACAACGAAATTATTCAACGCATGCGAACTGGAGTCGTAGTGGTGAATACCAAACACCAAATCTTAAGTATGAATAGCGCCGCCCGCAGCATCCTGTTACCAATTTTGCTAATAGATGAAGAACAGGAAGAACAGTCCTACAAAATCCCCATCATACTCACCGAACAACTGGAACTATGGAAGATCAATTCGAAGCGTCAGCCACAACCCATTGTCATCCCAAATTCCACACGGCAGGTGCAACTGAATTTCGCCTTCTTGAATCCTGACTCAGATTCGGGTTCGGACGTGCTTATCTTCCTCGAAGACAATCGAAAAATAGTACAACGCGTACGGCAGATGAAACTCGCATCCCTAGGAAGGCTTACCGCCAGCATCGCCCATGAAGTGCGCAACCCTCTGGGCGCCATTAGTCATGCTAGCCAATTGCTAAACGAGTCGGCTACTGTCACTGATGACGACAAGAGAATGATTGAAATAATTTTAGATCATTGCAATAGGGTTAACCTGATCATAGAAGATGTGCTCAATGCATCTCGGCATGATGACACCACAGCCGACCTCATAGGCCTCGACTCATGGCTTCCAGTTTTCATAGAAAATTACATGGCAACACATGAGCTATGTGATGAGATCAAGCTCGATATCGTTGCCTCTGAAGTCAATGTAAGGGTAATCAAAGGCCAGCTTGAACAAGTACTGAACAATCTCTTCGACAACGGCTTACGCTATAGTTTTAAAAAAACTGGCAACGCTACTCTTTTGGTTCAGGCAGGGATAGAGAGTAAAGATGGCGACGAGCTACCCTACCTGCACATAATCGATGAAGGAGCTGGTATCAACGAAGACGACGAGGGCAGTCTATTCGAACCCTTTCACACAACGGAATCCAGTGGCACCGGCCTAGGCCTTTATATATCAAAGGAACTGTGCGAAGCTAATCAGTCACAACTGATATACGGCAGAACTCCTTCAGGCAAGAGCAGCTTCAGTATCTATTTTGGCAACCCAGATCGAGTGATGGCATAAGATGACCTCCCTATCTCAGACAATGATTATCTCCCCATGACAATTCGTATCCTAATCGTAGATGATGAACCAGATATCCGCGAACTATTAGAAATCACGCTAGGCAGGATGTCGTTCGCTACGAGCAGCGCCAAAGATTTGGCATCCGCTCGGCATTTGCTCTCAACTGAAGATTTTAATCTTTGCCTGACAGACATGCGCCTTCCGGATGGAGACGGCATCGAGCTCGTCGAATATATACAGAAGGAATACAATCACATGCCAGTTGCAGTAATTACTGCTCATGGCACAACAGAAACTGCCATCAAGGCATTAAAAACTGGCGCCTTCGATTTCGTCTCAAAACCGGTCAACCTGCAAAAGCTTCGGGACATGGTGAACTCAGCTTTGCGGCTTCCACAGGCAAGAGGTGGTGAAGCTTTAGCTGCCGATGCCCCTCAATCTCGAATCGGGCCGTCGATTACTGGTCAATCTAGCCGTGTAGTGGAACTACGAGGACAGATCGCCAAGCTGGCACGCAGTCAAGCACCAATCTATATCAGCGGAGAGTCTGGTAGCGGCAAAGAATTGGCGGCACGAGCAATCCACCAGAACAGTTCACGGGCTCACGAGCCTTTTATAGCAGTCAATTGCGGTGCAATACCTAAAGAGCTAGTCGAAAGTGAATTGTTTGGCCATGTCAAAGGCAGCTTTACAGGTGCCGACGGCGACAAACAAGGCCTGTTTCAGGCAGCACATGGAGGCACGCTCTTCCTCGATGAAATTGCCGATCTGCCGCTGCATACACAGGTAAAATTACTGAGAGTTATCCAGGAAAAGGCGATACGGCCGGTGGGCTCCCAGAATGAGCAACCCGTTGATGTAAGAATCTTAAGCGCAACACACAAAAATTTAGCTAAAGAAGTTGAACTAGGTCATATGCGCCAGGATCTTTATTTCAGGCTCAATGTAATTGAGCTTGCCGTACCCAGCCTGAGAGAACGACTAGCTGATATACCGGAACTTTGCCTTAGCATATTAGCTAAAATCGCAAAAGAAAACACTGACGATGTCTGTCAGCTTAGCGATGAAGCCCAGGAAGCATTATTGCAATATAACTTCCCTGGAAATGTCAGAGAACTGGAAAACATTCTGCAGCGTGCCGCAACTCTCTGCGAGAAGAATACGATTCAGGCTTCGAATCTTGAATTTATTAGCGCGCCAGGCTCGGCCCCGGAATCGGCACCCGCACCGGCAACTGAACCCCCAAACCCAAACGTTGATGATAGTGTCGATATCGGCGACGACTTTTCACTCGAGAAGCATCTAGAATCTATAGAGATCGAAGCAATCGAGAAAGCACTGGAAGAGACGCGCTGGAATAAGACTGCTGCCGCAAAAAAGTTAGGCATGTCATTCAGATCTCTACGCTACAGACTGAAGAAACTTGGCCTTGACTAGGCTAATCTTCCCCCAATTAAAAAATACCCCCAGTAGTATGCACCTCGCCAATACAGTCCAACTCTTTAGCTGCAGTCATTTTCAGCTTTAGTATCTCTATATTATGAATTCGCGCCTACACTTAATTTGGTATTTAGATCAGCAATACAAATTGGTGTGCATTAATGAAACCAGGCATAGGCTTCTCGCTGCTAGAGCTACTCATTTCTCTAGTCATATTGTCGGCGCTCCTTGGCATAGCAATCCCCGACTACAAGGACCTCACAGAGTCCATCTCAGGGGACGTGACGCTAAGAAAGCTGGCGAGCGCAATTCAACTAAGTAAGTCCACTGCAATCACAAACGGAACGACAGTCACGCTATGCCGCTCCACTGATGGTTTAGCCTGTGGCGGTCACTGGCAAGATGGCGTCATCATTTTCACGGATCGAAATCGCGACCGTGTCATCAATGAAGACGACAGATTAGTCCGTCACATTACGTTTCCCGAGGGCAATGGTCATATCAGTTTTAGGGCCTTTCAGAACAAGCAGGCCTTGCAACTCACAAGCCAGGGTACAACTGCGTATCAAAATGGCAATTTCACCTACTGCCCTTTCTCAGGCAATCAATTGTTCGCGAGACAATTAATAGTAAATCGAACCGCTAGAATGCGATTCGCTCAGGACAGGAATGGAGATGGATTTAGAGAAGATAGCCGCGGAAGGCCATTGAACTGCGACTGAATCAGACGGTTATCGCTGCCAGCACTCGTTGGTAGTGTCGCCAGTTGCACCGCGGGCGCCGGTATTGGTATAAGTTAAAGTTGTGCAAGCATCCGCCGTCTGGTCATTTTGAGCTGTAGCTGTGGCCACAAAGCATGTCGCAATAGTTCCTGCCCCACAGGCACTAACACTGATTGCATAAAACCCATTTTGAGTAGTGCGGTCGCGGCCTGCCACCGTAGGAGTATTGAGGGGCAGCGCATCGTCTATGTAGGTATTGAAATTCGAAAAATAGCGCTCTTGATCTGAAGCTACTTGCAGCAGTTCTGTCTTGGCCTCAGCACGACCAGATCTCAGTACGCTATTTTGATAGGCCGGCAGTGCGAAGGTCGTTAGAACGCCCATAATAGCGACGACTATGAGAAGCTCTAGCAGAGTAAATCCATTTGGTTTTTTGTGCTTCATATCTTAACGCCTAGAGCATAATCCAGTTTTATAGCCGCAATTTCTGACGAGCTAGAATATTCAACTTTCTTCAAGTGCTTGAATCAAACCTACCGGCCCCAAAACTTCTATTCTGGTGAGAACACCATCCCGATTGACAACGAATCGAACTACCAGGCCTTCATTGAGAAAATGCAACCGCTCTTCATTGCCAGCGTAAAATACCTGCGTTATCGAGTGGTCATAATCGTAATTCCGACCGGAAATAGTGAGATAATAATCCGTCTGATTTATCTCCTCTATCGTACCAGTCCGAGCACCGGAAAGCACACCCTGTGCCGATAGGACGGTGGAGAACCCCAGCACAGCTAACAGTACCCACTGGCGGATATTTTTAGCCAGAACCAGCGCCGCAATTGAAATAATTTTGCTCATAGTATAACTCCCCTCACAATCTCACCTATTCTAGTTGTCGCCAAGATTGCCTACCAAAGGACTCAACACCGACACTCAATTGAATCACATCGATTTCACCACTGGCGCCACTACCGAATGCCACATCTGCTGCGCCATTCGAAAGTATACTGACTGTAGGCATAATACCCACGTCTGAGGCTCTGCCCGACGCATCAGTGTCGTCGCCGTCGTACTCACCGTCGTTATTCAAATCGAAGGCTGGAAATTCCAGAGCACCGCCACTCCTAAAGTCAAGCTCCATCAAGAAACTCGTTCCACCGAACTCACACTCAACTGATGAGGGCACCAGCGTGGTAAATATCACGCGGCCGCCTCTGACGATTGCATTAGTAACCTGACGCTCACCGAAGTTACTGGCATTTGGAGCGCCCTCTACATTCTCAGGCATCAGATCTATCTTCCATCCCTGATGAGTACCCCAGTCGATCTCATTATCCGAGACGTCCCGCAGCGTGAATGTTTCATCATCAACGCTATCACCGTCGGTATCGAATGACTGTTGAAACTGATTGGTAATAGTTTGATCCAATAAATTTGAGCTATTGAAGGGCGTAAGCGAGCCTGTGTTCTTATCCCAAATCCCATAGAACGATTGCGTAGTTTGCCCGGTAGGATCATTGTCGAGGATTTCTATGTATTTCCCCGTGCCGAAGAAGATCATGAAACCTCCCAGATCATCGGGATGCAGTGTTGCTTGAGGCTGGGACGTAATTGGCTGACCTGCGGATGTTGTAAACAATGGATCGGGCGTGCCCCCTGAAGCAAAATCACTATCCCAGGTGGCTGAATTTGCGCTGGTTACATCAAACTTCCACATATTGCCTAAAGCATCACCGGCATAGATATAGTCAACAATTGAATCCGCATCATCATCAATCATCAGCGGAGTCGCCAGGCCATTTGGCGTAGCGACATCACCCGCCAAGGTGTCGATCTTTCTAATCAGGTCGCCAGTTTCAATATCAACAATGTATAGCACCGCATGACCGGTTGTACTCGCATTGCCGTCTGCTTCGGTATTGTTGTAGCCATTACCAAAAACCGCCGCCCAAGCACCATTCGCCATCTTCGCTATCTGCGGCCTGCTATAGGTGTAGCCCAGATCTTCATCATCCGTATCATCGAATTCCCACAGTACGATATCGGCTGCATTGGCCTCACTAAAAATAGAGGGATCGGTTACATCGAGAGCGTATATGCCCTGACCCCCGCCTCCTAGGCCGCCCGCTAGCACGGTTCTCCACAACCCAGGAGCGACACTGTCCGGGTCATCCATATTCGCCATATAAACATCGATAATATTCGGACCGGCATCAACAAAATAACGGTGTTCATAGTCTTCGGAAGTCAGTTCAGACAAATACGTATAGGCCGCGTTGGGTACGTACGCCAGAACCTCTTCACCATTTGACTCGGCAAAGCCGTGCAACATGCCATCGTTTGCCCCCGCGTACACAACTCCGTCTCGAGAAGCATTACCCGTCACAAAATCATTGTATGACTTTGCCTCAAGATCATCGGCATAGCGCCCAGTAGGTTCCTTAACGAATTTAGGGTCGGAGTTTACGATATCACCGAGCACGCTGCCGCGAATTCTAAAATCCTGCCCCTGTCCCTCATTGGACTTATCACCGCGCAAAAAGTTGACTAGAGCCGAACCATAGGCTTGATTCGTAGATATCTCGTTTACATCTACCGTGCCAATAGGGTTAGGTGGAGTAGTCATCAACGCAGCAATCTGACTTGTAGTCATTTCTACAAGCGCATCGGGAGATGTATAATCGGCGGGAAATCGAAATGGAACGCCTTGACCCTCCGGATTGCCGCCAGGAACAACATCGGCTTCGGGATTATAGGTAATTATTTCTCTGCCAGTATCGTAATTCTGGTTGTTAACCATAGAGCCAGCTTCCCAATCGGGTGTCCCTTCGATGCTTCCATCAGAATTGATCTGGTAAGCAAGCAACTGACCCTTCCAGTCTGAACTATCAAAACGTGCCTGAAACAAATGACTGCCCGCATTGAGTGAGCCCGTGTTCGTAGCAACCGATGCCGCGGAGCCTATCCGGTCAGAGATTTCCAGCAGCGCCTCACCGATAGCTGCAGCCACACCTTCCGTGGTCTGAGCGGAAACAAAGGTGCCCGCGCTATTGAATGCGGCGTGCCAGGTATCATCGATTTTTTCTGGTTCATCCATGTTGTGTTCATTGGGGCCATAGCTAGGCGTCCATGCGTCATTTTCCGCCAATACAGGATCAGGCCAACCGTCATCGTTTGTATCGCGCAATTCACCCACAACACCGAAGGCCACGGTGAATGTCACCATATGCTGCGCTTCATTGTCATCAGCTGGCGAAGTTGGAACATCATCTGGCAGCGGACTAAGGTCTTCGTTGTAATAGTAATGCGCGACATCGGCAACGGTATCTTCGGTGCCATCGCCATCGTTATCTACAATTCTTGAGGTGAGAGGGTCGCCTGATGACCAGTAACCATCGGTAAACAACACCGTATAGTTCTGCTGACAGGCGGAGATTATGGGATTGGTCCTGCCAGAAAGTTCGTCTGAATAATAGCGACCCGCCAATTCCAAGCCACTACGTAATCTGGTTCCTCGACCTCTCTGCCTGTAGGCGAAAAGAGCATCCAATGCCGCCGTATTGTGAGCAGGAAAATCTTCCTCCAACACACTCTCTAAGGGCATCGGCCGAAATAAATCGTCAGGGTCATGCAAGATACTCAAGCCGAAGCGAAACGTGTCATTGGATTCCATAACGCGCGCAACGGCCGCCTTCATCACGAAGGCACGACGACGATGATATTGATACCAATTCGCAACATTCTGCTGCGCCTCGGTAACGGTTCTTCCCCAAGGGTCCTCATCTACGCCATTAATAGTATCTGTGCTTCTAGCTGTACCAAAACAATTTACATACTGAGGAGTAGTACTCCTATCGTCAGGGTCGCCATTTGAGTTGCTAATACAATTCGGTGATCCGTCTACACCGGCAAAGGTTGTAGTTAAGAACTCCACATCTATATCTGAGGCATTGACGGTGTAGGTTGTATGACTATCCCACAGGTCCACGATCCCATTCGCACCATCAACCACGCTGTTCGGGCCGCGGGCCACACCGTCTACATCGTCATCCTCATCGAAGCCCAGATTATCGATCCACACATCGTATTCAAAGCCGGCTAGGTTGCGTATTCGGCTATAGCCAGGATTGCTCGATTCCGGGTGACTTCTAGCTGAGCTGAAAGTTGCATCGGGGAACCCAGGCCAAGGCTGGTAGGTAGCTGCCGGGTTGTAATACATGATATTCAAACTTGAGGAGCGTACACGCCAGTCTCGAAGAGCAGCATCAGGGTAGTCTTCAAGTGCGCAATCATATGGACCCTTGTAAACATTGTCCGTATTCTTGTTGCCTTGCCAGGTAAAGACATAACGAAAATTCTCTACTTCGTCGCAGCTAGAATTGTAGTTGTTGCCGACACCACTATTTGAACCAAAACCTATGTATTCGCCACCTTCTAGTGTATCTATTTGATTAGTACCACTATCTCTATAATAGTTCTTGAAATATTGATAACGCGATGTGAGCGTTTCCCAGTCCATTGAACCGGAATCGTCCAGCATGAAGAAAATATTCGGAGCTATCGAAGTCCCTAAAAACAATGGACTACGAGACAGCGCCATCTCTGCTGCCTGCACCGTGGTGGAAGCCGCCATCAAATACAGCGAGGCGATCCATGATAGAAACAGTCGAATATGTAGTTTTGAGCTCATAGTACTCTCCCAGATTTTACACCGGAAATTCTAGTTATAGGATTGAACGAATGTGGATTGCACGCGTACGGCGGTGTTCGGATTGACACCAACGCCACGGGCGGTTATTCGGTGAAAGGTTCTCGATCTAGGGGTTTCGCCAGAGCCTGCTGCCAACGACTCTCCACTATCTACAGTGCGATACTCCTCTATTACGTAGGCCGGCTGGGTAGAAACTCCAGCAACCCCTGCGATAGCATCAGCATTTGTGTTCCACCAGGCGCCATCGATATTTGCATGATCCCACCAGTACTTGCCGTCCGTTGCTGACGGATCCATCGCGTTCTCTGACCAAACCGTAGTGCTGCCATCACCGCTTACGATTGGCAACGTTGCCTGCAAAAGCAACCAGGCCTCTGCATTCTTCAAGGCGGATTCGGCCGATTGGAATGCCAAGGTATGATCGCGCATATTACTAGACATACGCTCCTCCAAAACCGTAGTTTCCATCCCGGAAGTTCCCATCACTGTCAAAATAGACAGAAACACTAAGCAGAACACCAGAATCGCGCCGTTCTGCCGGCGCGGCATGCTGGATCGGGGGTACTGTTGCACTTTCTTCATAGCGTCGAATCTACTCTATTAAATTTGGAATACCGTGATGAAACTCTAGTTTCCGAACAAATAGCCCCATATCGCTGTATTTACGTGCCAAGAGCGCGATTGCGCAGGCTGATGGTATTGGTAAAAACTCGCCGCACTCTAGTATCTGCGGGTAAGTCACCATTGCCAACTCCCCCATCGTAGAGCACTCCGTCGAAGGTATATAGCTGCGGCGCTGGCACCGAGCCATCCTCAATTGACTGCATCAGCAAGCTGATTCTGACGCTGATCACCTTGGAAAATTCAGTCACAAGGTCCGCTGGAACATAAGCATCTACAGTGTTGCGCACGTCCAAGTCTACATTTATGCCATAGAGAATTTGCATGCTCTCCACGCCTTCAATCAGTTCTTCAGCGGCTCCAGCCGTGCCGGTTGCACTCAGTTGGCGGCGAAACAGCGACGGTGGGTTGGTGGCAATATCATCTCTCTTACCCACATAGAATATTGTACCCTCTAGCCGAACCACCTCCGCCGGATCAGCCACGCTGGTCACCGATGAAATGATTGCCGGTGAATCGTTGCCCGGATCACAAGCGCTAGAGAGTGTGATTGTGCTGGTAGTCGCCGGGCCCGCATCGGCAGCGACAACGCAGGCCTGCACGAAATCCGCCTGCTCACAATCACTTATTATGAGGAAATCGTTAGCTGCAATTCCTGCATCTGACTCGGCCTGTATGGACGCTGTAGCACCTTCTGTTATCGATGTAACCAGTCCAGGAGTTCCAGCTGCATTCCAAATACGAATAATGTCTGAATTCGGTACCGCGTTAAACGTTGGAATAACATGACCCGCCTCGCCATTGCTCCACTCTGCAGTATTCGTGGCTACAACGGCCACTGTATTGAGGCTATTATTGATAACACCCGGGTTAGTCCCCGTTGCCTCCCAGCCCTGCACACCGAATTGCGGCTGGAACGTAGCTGGGGGGCCATCCAGTATGTTGTTTACGCTGACCCCTTCTATTGAGCTCAGGCAGCCCAGATACCCCGCCATGCGAATTTCCTGAGACAAGAAATTAGTAGCGAAGCGACCATTTTCCTGGATGCGCTGTCGCGCCTCCCGATCTCTCTCCGTGGTGTTGCTGCCAACATAAATTTGCACAACCCCAGTCGCCAGTGTCAGCCCCAAAACCATGCTTATCAAGAGCTCAACCAGGCTGAGGCCCTTAGTCTTTGAAATGTCTATTGCTGTTCTGTGCATAATATTCACTACTGCCACACTCACTTATAGCGGCTGAAAAGTCGTTCGAAAGGCCTGATCTGCGGTGCCGTCCCGATCATCGTCCCACCACAGCTTAATCGCATAGATACTGCCCGCACCATCACAGGCATTGTCCCCTACCGTTCCATCAGTTGGTGTTGAATCGAGACAGACTACCGAGCTTCCCAATGGAAGTGCCGCGGTTACCGTCGCCGACCAATCCAGAATATCCTGAGTCGCCATCTGCGCCGAGCTGCAACCCACCGCAGTAAAACAAGTAGCTGTCGCCGCACCAGTTGCATCGTCATAGTCACCATCGGCAACCCCAACGATATTTGCCCGCATCCTCTCTACCATATCGACACTGAGTGTTGTCGCCATGGTGCGGAAATAGGAAGCTTGATTTCCTCGGAGGCTAACGCCCTGCACGCCTGCCATACCCAGCATGCCAAAAGACAGCACTAGCAGAGAAACCAGTACTTCCATGAGGGTTGTACCGGCCTGCGCGGATAGAGTCCGCTGAGGACCTTGTGGTCTTAAGGACATACTAATCCTCCCTCTATGCGTCGGCCGCGGCCAGTCACGCCAATCTCAACTGAGCGCGCATTGGCAGAATTTGCTGATGAGGGACAAAGCAGCATAGTTTGAGTTCCAGCCGTAGCACTAAAACCGAAACTATTGTATTCCAAATAATTTGTTGTGACGGTGAGTACACTATCAGCCCCCAGCGCGTCGAATACACGTATTATGATGTCGCCTCCATCTATTGAACCGCTGGCTCCATTGGCATCACCATTCACATCAACAAAGACGATCCACCCTGTTGTCCAACTCGCCGCATCGCAATCCAGACCGTCGTTGCTCGGACATACCCCAACATTCGTGCCACGCTTGATGGCTTCACTGCGCGCTAGATTAAGCGTAGTAATAAACATCTTGGCTTGCGAATTTGTCACATTACTCTCAATCGTGTCCTGAAAATTGGGCAGAGATACAGCGAGCAATATACCCAAAATCGCAATCGTGACCAGCAACTCAATAAGAGAATAGCCTTTGTTTTTATTACGATTTTTCAATTTTTCATTGTCCGTTTGACACACAATCCTGCTGTAAGACATCTTCTTTGCACGCCGACTCCACCGCCTCTTGGAACAATAAGATTAGGTTGCGAGCTGCAATTTTCGGGTCAATTCATACGACTGCACAAGTAGTTTGTCGGTTATCTATGCTGGAATTAAATAGCTATTGGTAGTTCTAGCAAGGTTAAGCATATAGAATCCCTCGCGCAAGACTGTGAAATGGCTAAAAGAACGAGTAAATTCAGGTAGTTAATTGATTAGATTGTGACAGAATTCACATCAACGCGGCTCTTAGCAAGCTTGTTCGCGACCTAAGGCACTGGGAAACGAGCCTTTGCCTCGGAAACGAAGCCGCATTATACCTTCTTTGCCGCTCAATCGCTTAAATCTCGCGGCATCACGCCCTCCTCGGAGACAGGGAAAGCTCTTGGAAATCACACTCGGCTCAGTGCTATTGCTAGGTATCACAGGCTTTCTGGCAGGTGGAATCAATACTGTAGCCGGTGGTGGCTCCAACCTCACCCTCCCGGCACTGATGATCTTAGGCCTGCCTGCGGACATCGCCAACGGCACCAACCGTGTTGCCATCCTGCTGCAATGCGTTGTGGGGCTTGCGGGATACGATAAACACGAAACACTAGACCGGCCTGCGCTAGCTCCAATACTCATCCCCTCGCTACTAGGAGGGCTCTGCGGAGCGATAGCGGCGGCCCTAATGCCCAATCTATACCTCAAACCGATTCTACTCGGCACCATATTACTCATGGCTTTGGTCATATTGATCAGACCCAGCGTGATAGCACCGCCTCCGGGCACTAAGAATCTCAGTCCCAGTGACAATCGCAGCGCCTGGTGGGGATTATTCGCAGCCGGAGTCTACGGCGGATTTGTGCAAGCGGGAGTGGGTTTCATCCTGCTAGCCGCTTTAGCAGGCGGATTACGTTATGATCTGCTGCGTGCGAATGCCCTCAAGACTGCCTGCGCCCTAGCGTTTACCAGTGTAGCTCTGGTGATCTTCATCGCTTTCGATCAAGTCTGGTGGATCCCTGGCCTGATATTAGCCAGCGGATCAATGGCCGGGGCACATCTTGCAGTAAAGCTTGCTGTTAAAGCCTCTCCGGAGAGCATCAAATGGTTTCTGTTCTTAATGACGCTCTGCGCCGTAGTGGCGGGCCTTGTATTCTAAGTAGTCTGTCTAGGTGAGTTGAAGCCCATGGTGATTTTCGCGCCGCCCAAGTCGCTGGGGCCGACTAGTATAGTGCCACCATAGCTGCTGACGATATCGGTTACTACGGCGAGACCAATTCCCTGCCCTTGCACCAAAGTGTCTGCCCTAGCCCCACGCTGCAGTACAAACTCTTGCTTCTCCTCGCTTATGCCGTAGCCATTGTCCTCAATGACTATCTCTAAGCCTTGAAAACTCTCAATTCTAGAATCCGTTTTGATGCTGACCTCTCCTCGGCCATACTTAAACGCGTTATCCAGAACATTGCCAAGAACTTCCAAGAGGTCGCGCTCGTCACCGTAGAAAATCGCATTGGGATCTAAATACTGAGTGACAGAAACAGACTTAGCCCTATACACTTTTGCTAGGGCATCAAGGACTTTTTCCACAATCGGTTTTACCAACACCTGTCGTGCTAGCGCTGAACTGTTATTTGATTGCACCGCTCGTTGCAGCTGGTAGGAGACAATCTGATTCATACGGCCCAGCTGCTCTTCGACTGCCCCAAGCTGCTCATTGCTGTCATCCGGCTTTTTCGATAGCGTCTGCATGACCCCAGCGATTACGGCAAGCGGGGTTTTTAAACTATGGGCAAGATCTCCCAGAGTCGTTCTATATCTCTCCTGCTGCTTTCTTTCCGTTTCAATCAACACGTTTAGGTTTTTTGTGACCCCCTGCAATTCTTGAGGGTAATTTTCTGCGAGTTGGTTTTTCTCTCCTGCCTCAATTTGTTTCAAGTCTCGTGCCATCCTGTAAAGCGGAGACAATCCCCAACGCATAAGAAAATATTGAACCAGCAATAACAACAACGCCGCGCCGCCCAACCATGACCAAAGACTAGTGCGGAAGTTCGATATTTCCGAATAGTACGGCGCGGCATTTTCCATCACCGTGAAGTTAAACTCACTAATACCGTCTTCCCAAAGAATGCCGTAGCTGAGCACAAAATACTCTTCATTGTCTGCGCTCATTGTTTTCGAAAACTGCGTCTCACCTATCTGAACCGACTGGCGTAACACTTGCGCATCAAGAAGACTAAATGCTCGCGCAGAGTCACTTCGCCATAATTCGCCAAGACTAGGCCGACTGATAAACCCATAGAGACCTGAATTTAGTTGACCAAACCTAGGCTCTCTCAGGTCGCCCAAAAAATAGAATTCTCCGTCGGAGAACTCCGCTGCCGCCAGTAAGAGATATATCTGCACCTGAAGACGCTCGGACGCACCAGCCTCGATACTATTTCTAAATGCACGATCTAATACGACGCTAGTCAAACCTAAAAACACAAACAATAAAATACTGAACGAGATGACAAGTCGAGTCTGTATGGAGTAATTGGAGGAATTGGCAGGCGTGGTCATGGGATGGCGCCCGTTCTAGCTAGTTCGACTGAGGCTAGGATTCTTCAAGACTAAATCGGTAACCCTGACCGCGCACAGTTTCAATCGGCTTAAGCGTTTGCTCTGGGTCCAGCTTCTGTCTTAAGCGGCGCACAAAAACCTCCAAGACATTGCTGTCGCGATCGTAGTCTTGCGCGTAGAGATGTTCCGTAAGCTCGGTCTTCGATATTACCTGCCCCGGATGAAGCATTAGATACTCAAGCATCTTATATTCGTAAGCGGTCAAGTCAACGCTCTCCTCGTTGACCAATAAGCGCTTTGCAGCGATATCGAGACTCAGACTACCAAATTCAAGCTTAGGCTTCGCAAAGCCCGCCGCACGTCGCAGCAAGGCATTTAGTCGGGCGACGATTTCTTCCAATTGAAAAGGCTTAACGACATAGTCATCGGCGCCTGCATCTAGTCCGGCCACCTTATCCTGCCAGTCACCACGCGCGGTCAGAATCAAGATTGGGTATTCCTTGCCAGCGGAACGAATTTGCTGAATGAGGGAAATTCCGTCTATTTCCGGTAGACCCAAGTCAATTATAGCCGCATCGAAGTCGTGCTCTGTCCCATAGAACAAACCCGACCTTCCATCTTCGGCGACATCAACCACATAACCATGCTTGCTTAGCCCCTGCTCAAGTTGCTGACGCAACAAGCTTTCATCTTCTACCACGAGTAATCGCATAATCTTTACCCACCACCGCTAATTCTGCCGGTAGCGACATTCACGAAAACCGTAAATACCTTGCCCTCATTTTCCATGCGAATTTGGTAGCGCTGATTATTGCCCTCACCGACTAGACTGATACGAAGGACGTTGCCGGCAAAGCGCTGTTTGGCGATTGCTATAGCCTGCTGCTCAGTAACCCGAGGGTTAGCCTGTGTATTATTTCTACCGTTATCGCTTCTATTGATATCGATTTGGGCTGGAGGAATGGGAACATTTTGGCCATCAGCGAACTCTCCTGTGCCAAGGAGTAATATCACCAAAAAACTAAGCATGAAAGTTTTGCTCAAAATATCCCTCTATTCCCAGGAACCACAGTATATTATTCAAGGGTATGTAGTGCTTACAATACCGGTTGAAAACTAACCCGAACCCGAATTTCATCACCTGGGTCGGTATTGGTTCTTACAGAATACTCCTCTCCATTGTAAAGATAAGTGACCTGATAGCCTACCAGCCGCTCTTCTTCATGCTGCTGATAGACTGTTTCACAGCGCTGAACTGTCTGATATTCACGGCTGCTAGGGCGCTCGTTGCGACGCATAATATCACGTCCTATTGAGTGGCCCAACACAGCACCGAGAACCGCTCCGACACGTCGATTGGAGCTGCCATGGCCAACGGCATTGCCAATGGCACCTCCTAGGATTGTACTGACGACTAGCGGCGTATTCGAGCGATTATCACTGCTACGACGATCTACCACGGTTTCCTCTTCCCAGCACTGTTCTTGCGGGGTTGAAATCTCGACAAGCTCATAGATAGCGCGCGATTCAACCACCGCTGCAGTTTCATAAGAAGTTTCCGCAAATGCTTGGGCGGATACCAATCCCAGTGCCGTTACAGCGCTTATCATTTTATTGTTCATGTTCAGCCCTCGCTCATCAATATCCCAGTGAACAGTAGGGATAAGGCGCTCCATTTGCTCGCCATTCCCAACCTAGGGTGCCAATCTAGCAAGAACAAGCTGAATCGAAGCTGAAGGGAATACGTGGGTTCTAGGGCGTTCTAAGATAGTCGCAAACTATTTTATTTGTTACAGCAGTAGTGTATTTTACGAGCATGTTCTCACAGGGATGACGAGTCCAGCAGGGAATTCACAAGCAATCATTGACCACCTGCCTGACAATATTTCTAAAAACAAGCAAGAGGAGCCTAACAAAGCATCGATCACCACCTCTAAAACAGAGCATCAACTATAAAACCAATAAGAGTATGAACATGTTCAAAAAACCATTTGCTATTTCATTAACCATCACGATATTAGCCTGCATTCCGCTCTACTTTCTAAGCTCGCAGGAGTTTTCACTCACCCTCTCCAATTTCCCAATAATCGCACTCACCTTATTTATCATTGTGCTAATCAGCACCTTCAGCGCCCAACTAAGCTCTTCCCAAACAGGCGAAGATCTGTACGAAGATGAATACCGCTCGGGCCGAGAAAAAGGCAGCGTGAAATGGTTCAATGCCAACAAAGGGTTTGGCTTCATTACTCGCGATAGCGGCGAAGATGTATTCGTTCACTTTCGCTCAATACGTGGAGAAGGGCACCGCGTCCTGCATGACGGTCAGCGCGTTGAGTTTGAAGTCAGCGAAGGCGACAAGGGCTTGCAAGCAGATGATGTGGCCGCAGCCGGCTAGGAGGGGGCATTCTAATGCACCTGTTAGTTGTAGAGACGCTACTTTAGTCAATGATTGAATACATGTCGTGGTGTACCTAGTTGGCCGTGTTGTCCTCCTGTTGCTGCCAGAGACGTTAGGTCTATCAGTGATTGAATACATGTTTTGGGGTACCTAGTTGGCCGTGTTCTCCTCCTGTTGCTGCCAGAGACGTTAGGTCTATCAGTGATTGAATACATGTTTTGGGGTACCTAGTTGGCCGCGTTCTCCTCCTGTTGCTGCCAGAGACGTTAGGTCTATCAGTGATTGAATACATGTTTTGGGGTACCTAGTTGGCCGTGTTGTCCTCCTGTTGCTGCCAGAGACGTTAGGTCTAACAGTGATTGAATACATGTTTTGAGGTACCTAGTTGGCCGTGTTCTCCTCCTCAATAATGTGGAGGTTGCTCTGCTTGTTCCTCTTGCCCTGTGGATGGACCTCGTTCAACAGCATCTTGCAACTGCTCTTTTATTCCAGACATTTCACTTATGAGTTCATCTAGCTGACGCTGCTGCTTAGCCACTATTCCATTAAGTTCTGACAGCAAATCCTCTTGATAGCTAAATTTGGTTTCCAATTCGATCAGTTTTTCTTCCATTTTTCCTACCTCGGATTCTGGACACCTCATTGTCGAGAGAGTTATCGGTGACAGTTCTGCATTGTTCTGTTAATACTAGTCCGTATAATACTACAAGCTATCAATTAAATTTTTTATAAACATTTCAATCGAGGTATATTAGAGCGACTTGTTTTACCATACTCCTACGAATAGTGATTCACCTGAGCCCCCCTAAGCAGGAACAGAAATAATGGAAAAAGCACCTATCAACTGGACGAATATGCTGCTATTCAGCCTGACCCCAGCGTTTGCCCTAATTCTTGTGCCCCTATATGGTTATTTTTACGGCTACGATCTCTACGAGTGGGTGGTATTCGTAGCACTAATGGGGTTTTGCGGCATGTCTATAACCGCCGGCTACCACCGACTATGGTCACACAAAGCGTATAAGGCACATCCAATGATTCGAGCCGTATTTGCTCTAGGGGGCGCCTGCGCACTACAGAACGACATCTTAACTTGGGCATCGGGGCATCGTCGCCATCACCAATTCGTCGACAACAACGATCGAGACCCTTATTCAGCCGCACGCGGATTCTGGTTTTCTCATATAGGGTGGATTCTGCGCAATTACAAAAGTGGCGTAGAGGATTATTCGAATGTTAAGGATTTAATGAAAGACCCAATCGTAGTTTGGCAGAAGAAACACTACCTGACACTGCTCTTGGTAATGAATATTGGCCTTCCGGCATTTCTAGGATTCGTTCACGGAGATATTATTGCCGGCTTGTTACTCGGCGGCCTCCTGCGCCTAGTATTGAGCCAACATGTTACTTACCTAATTAATTCCATAGCACACATGTGGGGTCGACAACCCTATAGCGAGAATAGTTCGGCTCGAGACAATCCAATTCTGGCATTTTTTACCTATGGAGAGGGTTATCATAATTATCATCACACTTTCCAATGGGACTATAGAAACGGTATTCGCTGGTGGCACTTCGACCCAACGAAGTGGATGATAAGCCTACTCTCTTTAGCCGGTCTTACTCGCGATCTTAAACGTTGCAATCCCGCACAGATCGAGAAAGCCAGGCTCGAGCTTCAATACTTGAAAGCAACTGAAAAATGCGAGCGCTTCGACATACCAGAGAACTGGCGACTACGACTGGAAACTGAATACGAGCAACTCCTGCAGACCCTGCAACTATGGACCGAACACAGACAGGCCTGGTACGAGGCCAAGGGAAAACAGTTGCAAGAAAGTCTTAACTCACTGGATCGACTTCAGCTGAAGCATGGTTACCTAGAAGTTCAATATCGACTGAAGGCGCAGAAACAGCGCTGGCAACACCTGCTGCGGGATCTCGCGCAGCCACACCCACAACTGATCTAATTACTCAGCATTATCGTAAACGGATTAGTTGCTGTAGCGTTATAGTCTACAGAGCTAGCCTGCTTCGTCTGGGCTAAATAGACTTGAATCACTGTTTTTCGCGGCTATCACAAATAATGAGATTCTGGCAGAATCACCTATTGATTAGGATCTTAGAATCCGCAGGATCAAAATACTCACTAGTTCAAAGGCTTATCGGAAGGAAATGACATGAATATCAAGCAGAAATCACAAACGCTAGCTCTGTTGGTGCTTAGCGCAGTTAGCAGCTCTGCCTGGGCCGTAGAAGAAGGCGATGCCGCACCTGTTTTTGATCTCCCTTCGATCTATGCGGATCAACCAGCTATTAGCACCGCGAGCCTAGAAGGGAAGACCATTTTTGTGGACTTCTGGGCCTCCTGGTGTGCTCCCTGCCTCACATCACTACCACTTTATAATGACATGTATCACAAATATAAAGATCAGGGCTTAGAGATAGTCGCTATCAACGTAGACAATCCAATAGAAGACGGATTGGACTTCCTGCTCGATACGCCTCTGGATTTCTTGATACCAGCAGACCCCGATGGCGAAGCTGCCGAGTTGTTCGAAGTAATCGGTATGCCAACGTCTTACCTGATTGAGCCCGATGGGTCGGTCAAGCTTGTGCACATGGGCTTTCGATCCGGCGACATCGAAATTATTGAAGAAGCTATACAAGACTCTTTAGGTGGCAACTAGCTAGCTAAAGATTTAACAAGGAGACGGCTTTAATGCGACAGCTACGCAGCACTCTACTTCTTACGATTTGCTGTCTGCTATTGGTCTCCTGCGCCGATGTGCGGGCCTGGGAACGTGGCTACCTCGCCAGAGAAGAAATGGCATGGGATCCCGACGCATTGGAAAGCTCTCTCAACGATCACATCTTCTTTAGCAAAGAAGCCTCCTCCGGGGGCAATAGCGCTGCAGGTGGCGGCTGCGGCTGCAACTAGACCCTAGCACGTGAAGAACATCGCCTCTCGCAATATCATCGCTCTTTCTAGCACCGCTCTGGCACTACCTGGTATAGCCCTGGCAGATGCACCCCCTACCCAAAGCACACTCTCCTATAAGCTATCGAACTATCAGGAAGACGATCTCTCTCGCTCAGAGGCTCCGTTCGGAGAGCTGGATCGCTACGACATCGACGTTCATCAGTTTCAATTAGTCTCTCCACTCGGCCGCAATATGTCTTTGCACGTCGATGCGAACTACGAATCCCTAAGCGGCGCATCACCTTGGTTTACTAGCCGCGGCCTGGATGGCAAGCCTATAGTAAATTTAAGCGGCGCGAGTGGCATCAGCGACCGACGCTCCGAACTCAGCGTCGGAAGTCGTTATTATTTACAGAACGGTAGCGTTGCCGGAAACATCGGCTACTCCGAAGAAAATGATTATCGCGCCACTTACTTCGGCCTAAACGGGGAGCGACATTTCAACAACGATCTAACCACAGTCTCAGCGGGCCTCAGTTATTCATCTGACGATATATTTCCCACCGATGCTACAGAATTCAATCGTGTTCTCGAGGAAGACAAGCAGAGCACTTCCCTTTTCGTTTCCGTCAGTCAAATTATCAATCAGCTATCTAGTTTTCAATCTGCCTTAAGCTTTACCGAACAATCGGGATTTCTAAGCGATCCGTATAAGCTTAGAGACATCAGACCCGATGATAAAACGCAGATAGCATGGAGCAACTCCTATAGAAGATTCTTCGTTTCCGCGAATGCCGCCCTGCATGTTAACTACCGTTACTACCATGACGATTTCGGCATTAGCTCTCACACCAGCGACCTGTCTTGGCACCAAAACCTCGGGCGCACATTTCAATTCGTTCCGCTGCTGCGCTACTACAATCAATCTGCGGCAGATTTCTTTACCAACGTCGATGACTTTCTTACACCTACTAGCGAATACCAATCTAGCGACTATCGCCTCTCGTCCTTCGGCGCGGTTAGTGGAGGCTTTTCATTGATAGCAGACATGGGCTCCTGGAAGGCCTCGCTAACTGCTGAACGTTATCTAGCAAATGATAAGTATTCCGCCTTTGATGTGTCCGAGCCAAGTACAGCGCTGGTGAAATACAACCGCCTATCACTAGGCATCGATTTCCGCTTCTAAGCGATGCCTATCTGAGTCGTCATGTATTTCTATCAAACCCAAATTCGATCATGAATCCGACACCAAAACGGCTCTCGTTCAAGGCCATGGGAAGCTTTTGCGAGATTCAACTAGTCGATGAATCCCGCATCCGCGCCAAGAACGTCAGCAAACAACTTGCCGGCGAAGTTGCGCGCTTGGAGCAAAAGTATTCACGCTTCCGAGATGATAGCTTTTTGTCCGAGATTAATTGCTCGGCGGGAAATAAGCTCGGCTTAGCTATTGATGACGAAACTCAGGCTCTGTTCGACCATGCGCTGAATTGCTTCGAGCAGAGCGATGGCTTGTTTGACATCACCGCCGGCGCCCTAAATCAAATCTGGGATTTCAGGAAGGCGCTCGTTCCAAGTCAGGCGCAAATAGACGCAGCACTCGCTCATATTGGCCTTAACAAGATATCCTGTAAAGATTCCCACATTCATCTTCCGCGAGGCATGCAGATAGACTTCGGAGGCATCGTGAAAGAGTATGCGGCCGATTCCGTCGCGCGCCTGGCACGCAGCTTAGGCGTAGAACATGGGCTGGTAAACTTAGGAGGGGATTTTAGTGTCATAGGGCCGCAACCAGAGAATAAACCCTGGACAGTAGGTATCTCCAGCCCGATTTCTGAAAGTAGCATCATTGCCAAGATCGACCTCAGCAAGGGTGGTCTCGCCAGCAGCGGAGACTATGAGCGCTTCTTTATGCATGAAGGAAAACGCTATAGTCACATCTTAAATCCAATGACCGGCTACCCCTCTGCCGGTCTGCGTGCAGTGAGCATTGCTGCGAACCTATGCAGCGTCGCTGGCTCGGTCGCAACGATAGCGATGCTTAAGAATGAAGCTGAGGCCAAGGTTTGGCTGGATGATTCGGGGCTTGGGTATGTCTACATGGATAGTGAGGGAGTTATTGCGGATGCCGGTCTGAATTCGCGGGAGTTAGACGAGACGTAAGGCCGGCTCATCTAGCAAAAACAGTTGCTCGCGCAATTCCTGAATGTGCTCCGCCCAATAACGCTCGGTATTGAACCAGGGGAAACTCATAGGAAATGCAGGGTCTTCCCAACGACGCGCAAGCCAAGCGGCGTAGTTCATCAATCGCAATGTCCGCATGGATTCCACTAATTCCAACTCCGACGCCCTGAAGTTATGAAATTCGTTATAACCCTCGACCAGCTCTAGAAGTTGCGCCTGTCGCTGATTGCGATCGCCGGACAACATCATCCACAGATCTTGGATCGCAGGTCCGGTCATCGTGTCATCGAAATCGACAAAATTAGGAGTCTCATCTTTCCACAGTACATTCCCCGGATGACAGTCGCCA
>Ga0316189_10000532_pt1 | contig 38569 bp, 31 predicted proteins | sample LowCovwburrow_MG_FD_204930 | JGI IMG/M metagenome (GOLD analysis project Ga0316189, IMG submission 204930) | Coastal sediment microbial communities from Maine, United States - Lowes Cove worm burrow | ecosystem: Environmental > Aquatic > Marine > Coastal > Sediment | place: USA: Maine...
CCCGTCATCGTTACCGTCGTCGCCGCCCGCGTCCGCGACCCCATCGTCGTCATCGGAGTTTTCGATGACACAACCGCTTGTCAGTGCGAGGGCGAAGGCGATGCCGCTGGTGAAGGAGAGTGCGAGAGGTAAGTTCGACGTGGTCATGACCAAGCCGTGGATCGCAGCGGTCAATGGGGGTCACGATTTCTTTCTTGCACCAGCGGCTGGGCCGACGAACGGCCTCTCACAAAAAAAGTGACCCGCCCGGCAAGGCCGCGCCCACGACATCGATGTGAACCTTCCGCGTTCTTCTTCCCTCTGGCGCTCCCTTCAACTGACCGTCGCCTTCGCGTTCGGACTGGGGCTCGCCAGCTGCGACGAGCAAGAAGCCTGCGTTGAGGGCAAGGCGTGCATCTGTGACTCCGACTGCGCCGAGAGCTGCGAGGGGGCCGGGTGCGGTTTTGAGTGCGAAGAAGGTGTGTCGTGTGACTTCGACTGCCCCGATGGCAACTGCGCCGTGACGTGCGCCCCCGGATCCGATTGCGATGTTGATTGCCCGGGTGGCGGCTGCTCGGTTGCCTGCACCGACGCTGCGTCTTGCAACGTCAGCGACTGTGCAGGAGGTGCTTGCCTCGTGACCTGCGGCGGCTCCGAAGACTGCAGCAATGCATGCGGACTCGAGGCCGGGTGCGTGACCGAGTGAACGCGGGGTGAGGCACCGAGTCCGTTGCTCGTGCGAGACACTCAAGCGAGCCTGCGCCCACACTCTCCGCGCTCGCCCCCAGCCTAAACCTCGCGCTGCGTATCCCGGCATCGTGCCGTGGTCGTTTTTCGAGACAGCGGGGGCCTCGTCCGTGCATGATTGGGTATCGCGACGGAGCCCATCGAAGACAATGCGGACGACATCGAGCGTCGGCTCCGCGGCGGCCGGCCGGCGTTCGGGCGCAAGTTCAGCGCCCTGACGCGCCGGGTGGCGGTCGCGGCCGCGGGCTGCGATCGACAGGTCACCGAGCGGTACCGGATCACGGGCATCCTCGGCAGCGGCGCCTACGGGGTGGTCTATCGCGCCCACGACAAGCGGCTCGACCGCGAGGTCGCGATCAAGATCCTCACCCGCTTGAGCTCAACCCAAGTGCGCGATGCCTTGCGAGAGGCGCAGCTTCTCGCTGCTGTTTCTCATCCCAACATCGTTGAAGTCTTCGAGGTCGGTCTGACCGAGGATACAGCGCGCTCGCCCTTCGTCGTGATGGAGCTCGTGGAGGGTGTCACCCTTCGCACGCTGTTTGACAACCGGTCGTTGTCTCGAGACGAGGTGCTCGACACTGTGATGCAGGCCGCGCGCGGTCTTCATGCCGCGCACGATGCTGGGATCTTGCACCGCGACTTCAAGCCGGCCAACGTGCTGATCGCAGCCGATGGTCGCGCGCGCGTCGCAGACTTTGGGCTCGCGCGCGAAACAGCGGACGAGAGCACCCGCGGGCACGACAATGGGAGCCAGCCCGCAGCGGGAGTCTCCACCGCAGCGTCGGTGATGGTCGGGACGCCCGCCTACATGGCTCCGGAGAGTTTCTCGGGCTCTTCGACGACCGCTTCGGACCAGTACGCCTTGTGTGCCGTGCTCTTCGAAGGGCTTGTCGGGCACCGCCCCGTCGAGGCCTCGTCGGTGACGGGCCTGGCGCGAGCCGTTCGGTCTGAGCCCATCCAGGTCCCGCGATCCGCGGGGCTGCCCAAGCGGATCACCAAGGTGATCGAGCGTGGCCTCGCTCGGGACGCGGCAGCCCGGTTCTCGGATCTCTCCACCTTGATTGCAGCGGTTGAGCGCGCGCGCCACGGTCGACGCTGGCCCATTGCGTACGGCGCGACCGCGGCCGCCGTTGTCCTCGCCGTCGGCGTATGGTCGATGCGAGGCGACGATGCCTGCAGCGCAGAGGCGTTGCACTTCGGACTCGGTCACGGTTCCGGGCTGCACGCCGAAGTGGCGGCGCGGCTTGCCGAGTACGACCAGGAACTCTACGCCGCGGCCCAGCAGGTCTGCGCCGAACCCGATCGAACCAGAGACGCTGCGTTCGCGCAGTGCCTGCGTGTCAAGGCCGGCGACGCCGCGGCACTGGCCGAGATTTCGCGCGAGGTTGAGCGCGGCGACCACGGCCGCATCGCAAAAGCCCTGGCTGGTCTCGCGCCACCTTCTGAGTGTCTAGACGGTGAGCCCCGCCTCATGCAGATGCCGCCCGCGGCACTCGCTGATCGCGTACAGGCGCTGCAGCCGGACGTCTCCCGCCTGCGTGCAATGGTCCACGCAGCCCAGGTCGAGCAAGGCCGTGCGCTCTCCGCCCCTACGCTCGAGCAGGCTCGTGCGATCGGCTACGCTCCCTTGCACGCCGAAGTCGCGGATCTGCGGGCGCGATTCTTGAGTTTGACCTCCGACTTCGAAGGCGCTCGTCAGGCCCACGAAGAGAGCTACTTCGTGGCGCACAACACTGGCCTGTCGGTTCGCGCCGCAGGGGCAGCGACGCACTTGATCGGACTGCTCGGGATGCGGCTCAACCGGCCCGACGATGCGCGGAAGTGGGCCGAGTTCGCTGCGGCGTCCTACGCTCGGGCGGAGCGTGATCCGCTCGAGAGCCGCACGTACATCCAAGGGTTGGCATACCTTGCGCATCACGAAGGCGACTTTGAGGAGCTGGAGAGACTTGCCCGCGCTGGCATTGCACTTGAGCTCAGCAAAGGGCGGGCGAGCGAAGATGGACACATCGCAATGCTGGGGTTCCTCGGCGTCGCGCTGACCTCGCAGGAGCGCTACGAGGCGTCCTTGCCGGTCTACGAAGAGTGCGAGCGCTACAGCGCAAGCTACTACGGCGACGAATCGGCTCCGCGCGCGGCGATGCTCGACAATCGCGCCAACAGCCTGCGGGAGATGGGTCGAACCGAGGAAGCACTTTCTCTATCGCTGCGGGCGCTGCACATCCGAGAGTCGGCGTACACAACCGACAATGTCGATCTGGCCTACTCACACGGCAACATTGGGCTCACGCTCAAAGCGCTAGGCCGCTTTGACAGCGCCCTGGAGCACTCGACCGCGGCGCTTCAGATCTTCGAGAAGCTGCTCGGGGCCGAGCATCCCAATCTCGCCCAAGAGTATGAACACCGCGCAGGGATCTACCGCGCACAAGGTGATGCGGCACTGGCCATCGCAGACTACGAGCGCGCGCTGGCGACGATGCGCGCGGCCGGCCGCGGCGAGAGTTCGGAGGCGGCCGTGCTCGCTAAGACAATCACAGAACTTCAGGCAGAAGTGGACGGCGAGCAATGAACGAAGACATGGACCTGGTGGCCGCGTGGCAGGCCGGCGATGCCGAGGCCGGTGAGCGCCTGATCGAGCGTCACGTTGAGCTGGTGCACCGCTTCTTCTCAAACAAGACGCACTCTGGCATCGACGACCTGGTGCAGCAGACTTTTTTGGCCTGCATCGAGTCCAAGCGGAACTTCGCCGGGCGCGCGAGTTTTCGCTCGTACTTGCTCGGCATTGCCCGCAACGTGTTGTTCGGCCACTTTCGTGAGCGGGGGGCGGCGTTCGATCCACTAACATCGACGGCGGCCGGGTTTGCGCCCGGCCCAACGCCCGCCGAGGAGGTTGCGCAGGCACAGGAGCAGGCGGATCTGCTCAGCGCGCTGCGGACTCTGCCGCTGCAGACGCAGACTCTGGTCGAGCTCGCCTACTGGGAGACGCTCTCCGACCAAGAGCTTGCTGAAGTGCTCGAGTTCCCCGTTGGGACGATCAAGAGCCGCTTGCGCCGCGCAAGGCAGCTGCTGGCCGAGGCCATGCCCGGCACACAAACGGCGCCGCGAGAGGTCCCCCAGCCTGGCGCACCGAGCACCCTGGCCTCATGGGCCGCGCAGGTTCGGGACGACGACGATCGGCCTCCCGCCAAGGGTAATCGTCGGTAGCCACGCATCACTCATTGGTGCCCGTGTTCCAGAGCGCTTGAGCGCCGCGGTACACGACGAGGTTGCCGTCGTCCTGCAAGCGGAGGTACGCGCCCGGATTCCCGTGCGTGCCGATGTGCCACAGCGCCGTGCCTTCGGTCGAGTACACGACGAGGTTGCCGTCGTCTTGCATCACCAATCCACTGGGCGAGTTGCCGTAGGTCTTGCTGTCCCACAACCCAACGTAGTCCACGACGCGCAGGACGAGATTGCCGTCGGTCTGCATCTGCAACTGGAAGCGCCCGTCGCACGACAGCAGCTTCTCGTTGGGGGCGAGCGACTCGCCCGGGAGCAGGACGCCGCAGCCTTCGGGCGGCGGGGGCGGCGGGGGCTCGCCTGCGCCCCCCCCACCCGCGGGCGGCGCGGGAGGTGCAGCGCCGCCGCACGCCGTTGCGCTGGTGGCCTTGAGGAGGTCCGTGGCGTTGATTCCGCCTTTGTCGTCGTAGTACCCACCGTCAGCCGAGGCGTTGAAATGCAGGTGTGTCGAGTACGCGCTGCCATCGGAGCGGGAGCCGCTGTTGCCCATCGAGCCGATGACCTCGCCAGCCTTCACCCACTGTCCGACGTGAACAAAGCTGTCTTCGAGGTGGCCGTAGTAGTACTCCCAGCCGCAGGCATCGCGGAGCCGGACCCGTAGTCCAGAGCGCTCCGAGTTCCAGCTGGATGCGACGATCTGGCCGTCGGCGACGGCGGCAAGCTCTGCCCCGTGAAACGCGAAGATGTCGATCCCGTTGTGGTGGTCCGAGTTGGCGTTTTGGTCCGGACAGCTGATCTCGCAGGTCCCGGTCCCGCACGAAGCGTGGTCATACCCAATGTTGTGCGCCGTGTTCGTGGGAAACCGACTCATCGTCGGTCCGCAGGTCGCCTGCGATGTGCCGGGTTCGTCCGCATCCGGCTCCGGCGGCTCGTCCTCGTCCCCCAGCACGAGGTCGTCCGGAGGCGACTCGAGCTCGAACACCTCGGCGTCCTCGAAGTCACCGCCTTCGTAGCAAGCGCCCATGCTGAGCGCCACGCATACAGCGGCGACGGCCGCCAGCCCTCGGCTGCCCAGTGCCGCCAGGCGAACTCCGTGGTCTCCGTCGAACCTGATCTCGATTTCGTTGTTTCGCATTGTGAACCCTCCACAGTTGCAGTGGGGTTGGGCCGTTTTCGGTTTAACCCGGCGGCGCCTTTTTTCTTCTCCGCGTCGGAAAACTGCGGTGGCAACCGCCCGAGATTCGTACGACGAGTTCTCCGCGTACGGACGGTTACTGAGACAACACCAAAACGGGCTGCGACCGCTGGCGTACAGCTTTGGATGACGATGCGGCCGCTGTTCGCCTCAGGGCGAAAAGCGCACGCCGCAGAGATCGTAGCCGGGGTCCTGCTTGGTCGGTCGCCGATCGCCCATGCAGCGGACCACCACGACAAGCGGCTCCGTGCCCTTCCAGTAGGTCTCGTAGAGGCGGCCCGCGGCTCCGTCGGACTCGACACGATCGTAGTCGATCGCGCGCCTGACAACCTTGCCGTCGAGGACGGAGAAGCGGCCGGTTTGCTTGGTAAGGCGCCCGGTGATCGCGTCGCCTCGGGCGTAGACCTCGTGGCATAGCGTGCCACCGTGGGGAGGCGCGATCTGGCCGCAGGCTGGGTCGCGCACGTTCGGCGACAGATCGAGTTCGTCCCAGTCTGTCGGGTCGGCGACCGTTGGTTCTTTGGCAGGCGTCGGCTCGGCTACCGCCGCAGTCCCGTTGCGATCCTCGTTGCGATCCTCGTTGCGATCCTCGTTGCGATCCTCGTTGCGATCCTCGTTGCGATCCTCGTTGCGATCCTCGTTGCGATCCTCGTTGCGATCCTCGTTGCGATCCTCGTCGAGTTCACTCAGCCCATCGCTGTCGGGCTTGGAGTCGGCCTTCGGTGACGCTGCGGGGACCGCGGGGTTCTCGGCGTGCGGTCTTTCGCTGTCACGGTCGCGGGGCACCGCCGCAGATTCTGGGGCGCACCCCCCCAGCCCGAACGCGACAAACAAACCAAGACAAGAGCCGGAGGGATGGGTCGGGACGCGCCTAAGAACGGTCACCGACCGCATCGTCTCGATCCGGAACGTCATCTCCGCGTCGGGACAATGTCGGTGCGGCCTTCCCACGCACCATACTCGCCGATGCAGTTGAAGCGCAGCGTGGTGAACTCGACGTGAAAGTCCTTGCGTCGGCGCTCGACCATGGCTGTCGAGTGGCGATCGGCGGCGGGGACTGAGCTGTGGCCGCGGACCATCTCGGTCATTTCGCGTGCAGTCTTCCAGACCGAGAACGTTGAGATCGTTCGCGACGGCCGGGCTGCCGCTAGCGCTAGCGTGGCACCCGGATGATCTCGGACCAGACGCTCGACCGGCTTGCCCCAGCGAATGAACCGCGGCACCTGCAAAAGCGCCAAACGGGCAAGGGTCACCGCGACCACGGGCGCGTCGGGGTCGGTTTCGTCGGCCTTGGATGGGAGGCCATCGAACTCTGAGACGTGCCCCCACCGTCGAAGGAACTGCAACCGCACGTGCCAACCCCTCGCCAGTGTGCGCCCCAACGCGGTGCCCCCCATGAAGTCATCGATTGCGGCCTCGTTTTCCCACGCCGCGAACATGGCGAGTCGGCGGAGCTGCCAGCGCCCGGGCGACACGACGGCGGTTCCCAAGCGCATCGGCATCATGCATTCGGCGTGATGCAGGCCGGCCACGCTCTGCGAAGTCGGCGGGCGCAGCTGCGCTGCGAGTGCGCGTACCAATCCCGGCTTCGCCAGATGGAACGTGTGCACCGCCACCGCAGCACAGTACACCCCCGCGAGACGCCGCCGCGACACCAATGCCGCGGGCAGCTAAGCTGGGCCGTGGTCTGGATCGGTGAGCGGCGCGGGCATGCAGTCGACTGGGTCACGCAGCGGTGGGTGCAGATCACAGGGCGGCGTGTCGAACTGGCACAGGCGCCGTGGCTCTCGGGGCCCTGCGGCTCAGTTCATGGGATCGGGGCCGACTTTTTCGAGCGCTGGGGCGAGCACAACGGGCTGACGCTACTGCCTCCGCAACCGGATGACGGCCTCATCGACGGACTGACCGCGCTCGGCGGACCCCGGTTCGATCCGGCGACGGTGCACCCGAGCATCAACGATTTCTACGCTCACACCGCAGCGTTCGACCTTCGGATCGAAAGCCGCTGGGCGGGCCCGTTCCGCGCTGTGGGCTGGCTGATCGCTCGAATCTTCGCGCGCCGACTCGCCCAGCTGAATATGCCGCTGTCCAATCGTGAGCTCGAAGGCGGCGTACAGAGTCGCATTGTTCGCTTGGCCGACGCGGATGGCATCGTGCGGCACACCGCGTGGGTGCGCACGTCAACAGACACGGGTCTGCCCGTGTTTGTCGGCCAATACGGTACGGTGACCATTCCGGGTCACGACGGTCCGTGCATCAAGGTCGTGTTCCCGCTGCCCAACGGGAATGCGATCATCGTGCTGCGCCCACGCGCGGACCCAAACGACGGACTGTCTCTGGTCAGCGACGGGCGTCGTTTCGGCGACCCGGGGTTCTACTTCACCGTGCAGGCCGAGGATGGCAGGGTCTGGGCGCGCTACGTGCGGACGATGAAGGAACAGTTGAGTCTGCGGCCGAATGACGATGGCATCCGTGCCCGCCATCGCTTTGGCGTGTTCGGGCTGCCGTTCCTCGAGCTCGGCTACGACATCGCCCGCAAGGCGAGCGCGGCGACTGGCGAGCCGTGAATGCACCGCGCGCGAGCCCCATTTTGATAGTGTGAGTCGGTGGACGATCGCCAAGCCATTCTCGCTCGCCGCAAAATGTTCGTCGATGCAGCCCTAGCGGCGATGGGCAGCGCCACGCTGGTTGCGGCGTGTGCGGCGCAACCTTGCTTGTCGGTCGCGGCGCCCATCGACCCGGCCCAACCCGGTACACCCGAAGGCGGCGCCGCGGACCCAAATGCCGCTGAGCCCGATGCCGCTGAGCCCGACGCCGCTGAGCCCAATGCCGCTCAGCCCGATGCTGCTGAGCCCGATGCCACTGAGCCCGATGCCGCCCAACCTGATTGAAGCGGACTCCGAATTGTGACACTACCGACTACGTTCGAAGGTTAGGTGGGTTGATGGGTCGAAGAACACCCTCTTGGCGGCTCCCGTTGATCGGGTTGCTGATGGCATGCAACGTCGCGGACGAGAGCTCTTCATCCGCGAGCGGGACCGGTGGCTTGGTCGCGAGTACAGGTGCGAGTGCGAGTGCGAGTGCCGACACCAGCACACCCGAGCCGAACGCGTGCCAGGAGGACATGGACTGCCCCCAGGTGGGCGATGCTTGTGCCGCTGACGGTGATTTCGCCTGTGCGTGTGTCTGTAACTGCGACGATCCCAACCCATCGGGGCCAGGATCGTGGGAATGAGACTACACGCGGTTCGACGAACTCATCGAGGTCGTCGACGCCGCCGTCACACTCACGTGCGATACGGGAATGATCGAGGGGTCGGTCGACGCCGTCCTGCGCGCCCGTCGATCTGATGGTCGGCGAGCAGGTCCCGCTGTCGGTGGCGTATCTGCCCAAGGACTGCCCTGATCTCCAAGCGGTCGACGCCTGTGCCTTTTGCGGCGGCACCGCAACCATTGGGTGGTCGGTGAGCTTGGCGGGTACAGGCGCGGTGAGCCAGTCCGGGTCGGACTGGGTTGTGATCGACGATGTCGCGATCGTCTGCCCGTAGGCAGCATTCATAAGTCGGCCCGGCGGAATCCTCCTGCCGAGCGACCTGTCGTCGGCCGTGTCATAGGCGGTCATACGATGTCATGGGCTGTCATGGTGTCCGCCGGTCCCGTCGGGCTAGCTAGCCATGCGACCACCGAAGCCATGCGAGGTGCTTGCGCGAGTTTCCTTGGTACGCCCCGCGCACCGAGGCGCCGGTTCGCGGGAAACGCCCAATGTTCATCCACGAAAACTCCACAACGGACCGACTGCGCGCGATCGCCCGCGAGCCGCTCGCTCAGTTTCTGGTCGTCGGCGTGCTGCTGTTTGCAGCGCAGACCGCCGTGGATGCAGGCGAGGCACCGCCCCCATCCAACACCTCCACCATTACGATTACCACCGCACAGATCGATGCGGCGGCAAGTGAGCGGGAGAGCCGAAGCAAGAAGCCGCTGTCACCGCAGGAACGTGAGGCCGTCGCCGAGACGCTGGTCCGAGAGGAGATCTACTACCGAGAGGCGATAGCGCTCGGCCTGGACCGCGGAGACTCGATCATCCGGCGCCGCCTGGTCCAGAAGATGCGCTTCTTGACCGAAGACCGCTTCGCCTCGGCGACCCCAACAGACGAAGAGCTCCAGGCATTTATCGCCCAGGCGCCAGAGCGATACATGCGCCCGCATCGCGTCACCTTCGACCACGTCTTCTTCAGTCGTGCTCGGCGGGATGACCCACTCGCGGACGCCAACGACTTCCTTGGCGATCGCGGCCTCAGCAATGCACGCGGCGGTGACCCGTTTATGCACGGCGCGACCATCCGTTCTGCCAGCGAAAAATCCGTGAGCCGCATGTTCGGGCGTGGGTTCGCCGACCTGCTGTTTCAAGAGCCGCAGGGGGTGTGGAGCGACCCGATCCCGTCGACATTCGGCGTGCACGTCGTGTTGGTCCGTGCGCTGGAGCGGCGAGGGGAGCGTCCGCTGGATCAAGTTCGCGAGGCGGCGACCCGGGACTGGCGGCGCGCGCAAGCGGCCTCGTTCCGCGGCAGCGCGTTCTCAACCCTGCGCGATCGGTACGCAGTGGAGATCAAAGGCAAGCGGGCTGCCCATGACTAGCGTAGGGCCATCGCTGCCGGCTGCGTGGATCCGACGCCTGCTCATGGCGACACTCGTCTTGGTGGTGGGCGTATGCCATGGGGCGGATGCCCGTGCGCACGCGTTCAACCCCGCTCTGCTCGAGCTTACCGAGGGCGAGGCCGACACGTTCGCGGTCGTCTGGAAGCGGCCCACGCGGGGTCAACAGGCGCCGATCCTATCCGTCGTTCTTCCGCCATACTGTGAAGCCCAGGGCGAGCGCGCAAAGAGCTTGAAGCGCGAGAGTCTCGTCGAACGCTGGCGGATCCACTGTCCTGGGGGGCTCGCGGGGCACACGGTCGGGGTCGAGGGGCCCGCGCTCGCGCGCTTGGAGGTCCTCACGCTGCTGACGCTGGCCGACGGGAGCACCGTGCGCACAGTCCTTCGCGCGGGAGACTCCTCGCTCCAGGTGGACGCTGAGCACAGCACGCTTGCCACGTCCGGCTACTTGGAACTCGGCGTCGAGCACATTCTGACCGGCCTCGATCACCTACTGTTCGTTCTGGGTCTCACGCTGCTGGTACGCGGCCGTCGGCGTCTCGCGGCCACCATCACCGCGTTCACCGTCGGTCACAGCGTGACGCTCTCGCTGGTTGCGCTGGACGTCCTGGTCCTTCCGTCCAAGCCGGTCGAGTCTGTGATCGCGCTGTCGATCCTGTTGTTGGCGGTCGAACTGGCGAACCGACGCGAGCGCCAACACGTCGGGGCGGCGGCTCGCGCCAACGAATCCCTTACCGAGCGCTACCCCTGGGCGGTGGCGGCTGGGTTCGGACTCGTTCATGGGGCCGGCTTCGCGGGAGCACTCGCCGAAGTCGGGCTTCCGGCCGAGCAGATTCCGGTGACTCTGTTCGTCTTCAACATGGGCATTGAGGTCGGTCAGCTGATGTTCGTCTCGCTGGTCCTCGGTGTGCTCGCGCTGCTGGCAAGGGCCGCGCCGAGACATCACCACCGAGCGCACGCCTTCTTGTATCTCCCGATCGGTGGCCTCGCGATGTTCTGGATCATCGAGCGCACCGTCGGTTTGTGGAACCCAAGCTGAAGGAACAACCATGAAGACTCCCATGTACATCTGCGTCGCCTCTCTCCCCGCGTTCATGTTTGCGTGTGGCGACGACACTTCCGGAGGTGGCGGCGAGTCCGGCACAACCGGGTCTGCGACCCTGACGGGGACTGCGCTCCCCACGGGGACAACGGGAACAGCCGGCGACGCCACGGACAACGCGGATTCAACGGGTTCAGCCGACTCGACGGGCGGGACGCAGGGAACGGGTGACGACACGGGAACAACGGGCGAGCCTCCCACGGGCGAGTGCGACGACTTTACGGCCGACAAACGTCCCTACTTCGGCGAGCTTCACCTGCACACGAGCAACTCGTTCGACAGCTTCTTGATCGGAAACGACTGCTACGGACCCTCCGAGGCCCTGGACTTCGCGAAGAACGGGTCCTCGCTGGAGCTGGCGCCTTTGGACGCCAACTGCCAGACCATGCGCGACGAGCTACCCGGTACGCAGCAGCTGCGTCGAACGCTGGATTTCGCCGCTGTCACCGATCACGCGGAGTTCTTTGGGGAGCTGACGGTGTGCACGGACCCGCAGTACTCGATGCCGCTCGCGCAGGGGTACAACCAAGCGATCTGTCAGAGCACGCGTCTTGCGGCCGACAACGAAGACCCGAGCTCGATGGACGCAGCCATCATTGCGTTTGGCCCCTTCTTCAACGAGCTGGACAGCACGACGCCGCAACATTTTGACCTGTGCGACGACGCCGACTGCGCAGGAGCGGCGGCCGACACATGGCAAGCATCCGTCGCGGCGACCGAAGCGGCGAACGAGCAATGCGAGTTCACAGCCCTCATCGGATACGAGTACAGCCCATACCCCAACTCGTCGATGCTTCACCGCAACGTCATCTTCCGCGGAAGCGAGGTGCCAAGCCTGCCCGTGTCGTACATGGATGCGGACACCGCGGAGCAACTTCACGACCAGCTGCGGTCGCAGTGCATCAACAACGACGCCATCGATTGTGATGTGATCGCCATCCCGCACAACAGCAATGCCAGCGCAGGTGGCATGTTCGCCGACACGTCGCTCGTGGCGGGTGCCGCGGCGGCCCAGGCTCGGGCGGATATGGAACCGCTCGTTGAGATCTCGCAAGCCAAAGGGACTTCGGAATGCCTCTCCGACTTCACGGGGACAGACGAGTTTTGCAGCTTCGAGTCGTACTACGAGCAACCGGTCTGTACCGGGCAGCCCAGCGATCCCGCCGAGTGCATCCCGCTGTGCATCAGCCCTGGCAACCCGGTCGCGTGCGCGTCGCCCTACAACTACGTCCGCGATGTGCTCAAGCTGGGCTTGTCCGTGGCCGCCGAGAACGGGGGTACCAACCCCTACCGACTCGGCGTCGTCGGCGGCACCGACAATCACAACGCCACCAGCATCGTGGAAGAGGACCAGTACTACGGTCACACGGGCGTGGTGGAGAGCCAGTGGGAGCAGATGCTGGGCAACGACGAGACGATCAACGACGGTGACCCGATGAAGTTTGGTCCGGGCGCGTTGACCGTCGCGTGGGCGGGTGAAAACACCCGAGAGGCGATTTTTGATGCGCTGCGAAATCGCGAGACCTACGCGACGAGTGGCACGCGCCCCACGGTCCGCTTCTTTGGCGCGCCCCAACTCGACGCAGGCATGTGCGACTCCGCGACGTTTGCGGCCGACGGCTACGCCGCGGGCGTGCCCATGGGCGGAGAGTTGGTCGGCCTTGCCGGAGCGCCCAGTTTCGGGGTCTTCGCCGCGGCGGATCCAGACATCTGCGCGCCCGGAATGCCGTGCCCCGAAAAGCTGACGACGGGTGCCTACCTCGAGCGGATTCAGATCATCAAGGGCTGGGTCGACGACAGCGGCGAGATGCTCGAGGAGGTCTACGACGTGGCGTGTGCGTTCGGCGATCCTGTAAACGGACAGTGCCCCTCGCCCCCGCCCAACCTCCTGAACGACAACACGTGCACGCCGGATCTCACCCAGGGCGCGCCCGAGTTGTGCACCGTGTGGACCGACCCGGACTTCGACCCCGACCAGCAGGCGTTCTACTACGCGCGGGTCCTGGAGAACCCGACGTGCCGCTGGAGCACCTACCACTGCAACGACAACAACATCGACGTCGATAGCGTTTGTCCGCTCCCGGACGATGACCCGTTTGCCGGCTGCTGCCAGCTTGAACGTTCGATTCAAGAGCGCGCGTGGTCTTCTCCTATCTGGGCCCGGCCGTAGTGCCGCTCTTCGGCTTCAACCAGCCGATCCGGCTCCCCCTGTAGGGGTGCCCTGCCCCGGAAAATCGCGAATTCGGATCCGATTCAAGATTATTCGTGATCATTGTGGCCGGTCGCGGGACAGTCCCTCCATGCAAGGCAAACCGGCGATGCTGGCCTTTGGCCTCTCCATGCTTTTCGGCTGCGATCTGCTCGGCGGCGACCCGGCCGCCAAGCCCTCTGGGGACAAGGCCGCAACCGAGGACACGACGCCCAAGACCGCGCCCAACGACAAGGGCGACGGCGAAGCCAAGCCCGAGGACGCCGCCAAGCCCAAGGACGACGCGCCCGCCGACATCGCGCTCGGTGAGCAGGAGCGCCGCCCCGGCTCGAGCCCTGTCGATCAGGCGGGGCAGCCCGTGAAAGGGCCGATCCGTGGCCCTATCGCTTGGAAGCCTCCCGCCCACTGGACGCCGCGCCGCGACAAACAAAAGCCCTTCATCTTGGGGGAGTACGGCCTCGCGGGGCACACGGACGAGCGCCCCGCGTTGTGTCGCCTTATCCACAACTCGAGCTATTCCTCGACAAAGACCGACGTCGAGCAGGCCACCTCCGAGGCCAAGCGAACCCGACTGCGAGACGACAACGGCAAGTCGCTCTTGTCCACGCTGACCCCAAAGGTCGAGACGATCGGTACGCTGCAATGGCACGTCGTCTTCGCGGAGGGGCGGTACAAGGTGCCGGGCACGTTCGGCGATTCCGACCCCGCCAACATGCTTCCCGGGTACGCCCAGATGAATCTGATCCCCGCGGTCAAGGGCACGCGGGTCTCGCTGCGCTGCTGGGCGCCAGCCGAGACAATGAAGGGCGAGGTCAAGGCCATGCGCGCTTGGGCGGCCAGCGTCGAGTATCCGGCCAAGTAGGCCGAACGTGCGATGCTGCCGTTGATGGAGAGGATCGAGCGCGGGCCTTGCCCTTTCGCACGGCGTCGCGGTCTGGGCTACATTGCGCCGATGGCACTTCGACCGCGCGCCAAGACCCTCGGCATCGCGTCCCTCGTCGGGGCCGCTGGGCTCGTCATCCCCGAGACCGCACGCGCGGACTTGTGGCGCGACGTCACCGAAGCCGCGCTCGGTGTCGAGACCGGCGAATGGTCGAACAAGACCGACTTGGCCGACATCGACGGCGATGGTGACGTCGATCTGCTGTTCGCCAACGGCAGCGCCTACAGCGAGCCGGGCGAGCCCCAGCTCAACGGGGTGTGGATCAACCAGGGTCCAGACGGCGCTGGCGTTCCACAGTTCAAGGATGTCAGCGCCGAGGTGCTCGGCGAAGACGGCGACTTTTCGCGCGTGATCAAGGGCCGCGACGTCAATGGCGACGGCATCGTCGATTTGATCGTCGGCAACACATACGAGACGCAGAGCCGGCTCTACCTGGGTATGGGAGGCGGCACGTTCGAGGAGCGTACCGATCTGCTACCGCAGATGGACGCAAGCGTTGGCGACCTGGAGGTCGGCGATGTCGACGGAGACGGTGACCTCGACATCGTGCTGGCCGACTGGGGCCTCGACGACGGCGGCGTGCTGCTCGACCCGTTCACCGCCCGCGGCGCACGCCCGCTGATTTGGCTCAACGAGCTTTCGGGCGATGCCAAGGCGTTTGTCGACGCCTCAGAGCTCATCGAGGATGTACCCGTCGCGTGGGCCTGGGAGATCGAGCTCATCGATGTCGACGGGGACTTCGATCTCGACATCATGGCGTCGTCCAAGGTTGGGGCGGGCAGCAACCTGTACCTCAACGACGAGGGCAAGTTCCGCGCTTCGAACGCGCTGCCACAGTTCACCAACAACTACGACTTCGAGCCGATGTTCATCACGCTGCCGGGCCAAGACTCCGCGTCGTTGGCCGTGGTGACGATCAACGATGGCACGCAGGCCTCCGACAACCGCTTCGACCTGCGCGAGCGCATCTTCGTTGCCGACACGCAGGGCGCGTTCGAGGACGTCACAGCGGACCTGTGGCCAGACGCGCACAACAAGGGCGAAGACGACAATATGGTCGTCGTCCTGGATTTCGACTCGGACGGTGACCCGGACTTCCTGATCGGTGCGCTGGGCGACGGCGCGGACCGACTGCACGTCAACGCACTGGCGACCGAGGGGCACTTTGCCCTCGACGAAAATGTCGGACTCTCCAGCGGACTGGGCGACACGCCTGGAACCCTCGGGATCGCGCTGGCAGACCTCAACGGCGACGGCAAGCTCGATGTCGTGCAGAGCCAGGGCGAGCTCGGCGATCCGGAGCGCATCTACCTCGGCGATGAGATCGCACCCGACACGGCTCCCCCCATCATCCAGGGGACCCGAACACTCAGCCACGAAGGCGAGCTCGTCGGCATCGTCGCCCGGGTGCACGACAACAAGAGCCCGAGCCGCGCGCATGACTGGACGAGCGTGTCCCTCATCGTCTCTGTCGACGGCACAGACGTTGCGACCCACGACATGCTGTGGATGGGGGAGTTCTTGTGGCGTGCCGACACCGGGGCGCTCCCCGAAGGGGCGCAGTTTCGTGTCTGCGCCACCGATGCGGCGGGCAACGAGGGCTGCAGCGAAGCGGTCCCGACCGATGACGCCAAGGAGGACGCCGCCGACGGTGGTGACGCCGAGGGCGACACGCAAGGGTGCTCGATGCATCCACGCTCTGTGCCTGCGACGCTGGCGATGCTGATGCTGCTTGGCTTGGTGCGCCGCCGCCGATCGGCACCGACCGAATCCCGGTGCGGTTCAGGAACGACTCGGATCTAAAAACGAGCGCGTTGTACCGAGGGGTTGTTTGCGCGCGGCGGCAGGATCTGCGCGCTCGGGTTACGCGTCGACAACGGTCACCACCGCCGCGACACCTGTCTCTTTCGGTTGCGGTTTTGCTACGCTCGGAGCGTGACCACTGGCTCACGGCGCGTCCTGTGGGTAGTCGCGGCACTGCTCGTGCTCGGCTCCGGAACATGGTTTGGCCTGCGTGCTCGGGTTCCATCGGTGGAGGTGGTCAGGGCCACCCGGGGCCCCGTGTTGCAGACCCTCGCGATCATCGGACGCGTAGCCTCTCCCGCCGAGGTTCGCTTCGCCGCACGGGAGCCCAGCGCCGTCACGCAGACACCAGTCGCGCCCGGTGACCACGTCGAGGCTGGGCAGCTACTGATCCATATGGACGACGTCGAAGCGCTGGCGATGGTGGCTCAAGCCGAGGCGGCGCTGGCCCAGGCCAAGGCGCAGACCAAGCAAGTCCGCACGGTGACATCCAAGACCGCGGCCGCCACCCTGGACGAAGCCACCGCTCAGCTCGAAGAGGCGCAGCGTCGCGCCGACCGTGATGGCGCGTTGTTCTCCGGAGGCACGCTGACCGCAGCCGAGGTCGACCAGTCCCGCACGGCGCTGACGGTGGCCCGTTCGCGCGCACGCTCGGCCGAGCTGGCTGCCGCGGCGACGTCGCGCCGCGGTGCGCAATGGCAAGCCGCCGTCGCAGCCGAGACCTTCGCGGAGGCGGGCCTGCTGATCGCGCGCAGCCGTGCGGACCGCCTGAGCGTGCGGGCACCCGCAGCCGGAGTCGTGACGGCAAGACCCGTCGAAGTCGGTGATGTGGTGCAGCCGGGAACCTCACTCGTCACTCTCGTGCTCGACGGCCCCAAAGCCCTGGTGATCGAGCCGGACGAAAAAAACCTTGCTTCGCTCGCCCTCGGGCAGCCCGCGCGGGCCTCCGCAGAGGCGTTCGCCGGGCAGTCGTTCGACGCCGAGGTCGCGTACATCGCCCCGTCCGTCGACACGGCGCGCGGTACCATCGAGGTTCGACTCACGGTCCCCCAGCCGCCGAGCTACCTCCGCACGGACATGACCGTGTCGGTCGACATCATCGTCGCCGAGACCCAAGACGGGCTCACGCTACCCGCGACCGCGGTCATGGAGCTGGCATCGCCCTCTCCGTGGGTGATGGTGGTCCAAGCGCAGCGCGTACGTCGGCAGCCGGTGACGGTCGGGCTCCGTGGATCCGACGTGGTGGAGATCGCAGACGGCCTGTCGGAGTCCGACGCTGTGGTCGCCCAGCCGACCCCAACCCTCGAGGACGGCGCACGCGTGCGCGTGGGGCCACGCTGAGATGCCCACCGCATTGTTCATGGCCCTACAGTTCATCCGGGAAGGACGGACGCAATCAGGACTCATCAGCGCCGCGGTGGGGATGGGCGTGGCGGTTATCGTCTTCCTCTCGGCCCTCATCTCGGGGCTCCAGGAAGACCTCCTCGCCAAGACCCTGGGCACGCAAGCCCACGTCACGTTGCGTCGGCCGGAGGAACAGCCGCGACCGCTGTGGGCGAGCGTCGGCTCGGCAACGACGCTCACCCGCACCGAGCAGACGGCCCAGCGGCAGCGCGGCATCACGGGCTGGCAGCAGACGATCGCCAGCATCGACCGTGCGGATGGCGTCGAGGCGGTCTCCCCGATCGTCTCGGGGGCTGCGTTTGTGTTGCGAGGCAGCGTGTCCAAGTCGGTCAATCTCATTGGCGTTCAGCCCGAGCGTTATGCGAGCGTCATCGATGTACCCAGCCGCCTGTTGCAGGGGCGTATGGTCCAGGGGGGCACCGAGGCCGCTATCGGAGTGACGCTCGCCGAAGACCTTGGGCTTGAGCTGGGCTCCAAGCTCCGTGTGCAGGCCGCGGGCGGGCGCGCCGAGTTGCTCACGGTGGTCGGCGTCTTCGACATGGGTAACAAGGACGTCAACCGACGCTGGGTGCTCACGCCGCTGCGCGCCGGTCAGACGCTGCTCGACCAGGTTGGTGCCGTGTCTCAGATCGACATCCGCATCCCGGATCCCTTCGCCGCCAACACGGTGGCCGTCATGCTCGCGGGGCGCACCGGTCTCGAGACCGAGAGCTGGATGCAGACCAATGCGCAGCTGCTCACAGCGCTGCGCTCTCAGAGCAGCTCGAGCACGATGATTCAGGTGTTCGTAATCCTCTCGGTCACGATCGGAATCGCCAGCGTCCTTGTGGTTTCCGTGGTTCAAAAGCGCCGACAGATAGGGATCCTGCGCGCGATGGGCAGCTCGCGCGCCGAGATCGCGAAGATCTTCGTACTGCAGGGGGCACTGCTAGGGATCCTGGGCTCGGTGATCGGGGTCGGCCTGGGCGCGGGCATGGCCACCGTGTTCACACGGGCCGCGCTGGATCCCCAGGGGCAGCCGCTGATTCCCATGTCGCTGGACGCCGAGCTGATGCTCACGGCCAGTCTCGTCGCCATCGCAACCGGACTGGTCGCCGCTGCTCTTCCCGCTCTGCGCGCGGCACGGCTCGACCCCGCGGACGCCATTCGCCATGAGTGAGCCGGTCATCGACCTCACTGGGGTCATCAAAGAGTTCGGTAAAGATGTCGTCACCCGCGTACTCCACGGGGTGGACATGCGGGTCGACCCCGGAGAGTTCGTAGCGCTGGTCGGCCCCTCAGGGTCGGGCAAGAGCACGTTGCTCAACATTCTTGGTCTGCTCGATCGTCCGACCGAGGGCTCGGTTCGGGTCATGGGACGCGAGACCACCGAGCTCGACGAAGCCGAGCGTACCGCTGTGCGCGGCGATGCACTCGGATTCGTGTTTCAGTTCCATCACCTGATCTCCGCGCTGTCTGCGGTGCAGAACGTGATCCTTCCGTTGGGGATCGCGCGCGGCCGCATGCAGGCGTCGCTACGCGAGCGCGGCGTGAAGGGCCTGGACGAAGTCGGCTTGGCCGACCGAGCTGATGAGCGCATCACCCGGCTGTCGGGGGGCCAACAACAGCGGGTCGCTATTGCTCGCGCGCTGGTGAAGCGGCCGCCACTGCTGCTTGCGGACGAGCCGACGGGCAACCTCGACACAGAGACCGCGGATGATGTGTTCCGACTGCTGCGCCGCAAGAGCCGGGAGCAGAACATCGCGTGCGTGCTCGTCACCCACGACCCGGGCCTCGCCGAGCGATGCGACCGGATCATCCGCCTGGTCGACGGACGGGTCGCAGACGTGCGGCCGGGGCAACGCGCGGCAGCCGAGCGGGCCGAAGCAGATCGCGATCCCCCCGCGGACGAGCGCTCCTGACCATGCGGGCGGAGTGCGGCTAGAAGGCCTCTGACGGACCGTTTGTGCGCTGTCCGTATCCGCGCGCGGCGCAGAGATAATCGAGAGTTAAGTGGGTTAATCGCGACCGCTGAGTTAACTCGACGCGGCGACCAGACCCGATCCTGCGGGTGCACGTGCATGAACAGCGCAGACCGATGCACGCTCGACAACGACACCAGACCGGTCCAGGATCAGGATCCTAGTTCGTGCACCACGACTCCTCACCGACGACCGTAGCCGAGACGTCCGCCACCTGGCAGCAGCGTTCAGCGGCGCAACCAGGCCAGCGAATTGGTCGCTACACGTTGGTTCGGGAGCTCGGGGCCGGTGGGATGGGTGTGGTGTTCGAGGCTCACGATCGCGAGCTGTCACGTACGGTGGCCCTCAAGCTGATCCGCCCGGCCGTGCGCATGGATGGGCGAAGCCGCAGCCGGTTCGTCCGCGAGGCCCGAGCGCTCGCTCAGCTGGACCACCCCAACATCGTGCCGATCTACGACTTCGGCGAGCACGACGAGGAGCTGTTCATCGTGATGCGGCTGATCAAGGGCACCGCGCTCAACGAACCGGCGCCGTCGTGGACGGAGCAAAAAATGGTGGACCTGCTCGTCGCTGCAGGACGGGGTCTGGCGGCCGCGCACGACCGGGGCTTGGTCCACCGCGACTTCAAGCCGAGCAACGTGTTGGTCGGCGAAGACGGTCAAGTCTACGTCTGCGATTTCGGACTTGCGATCCCTTCGGACGACCAGACCACGGCCACCTCGTCGGGCGCACGTTCGCCAGCCCTGACCGACCATCGGGCAGGTACGCCCTTGTACATGGCCCCCGAGCAGCACGAGGGGGGGATCGCGTCCGCGCGCTCAGACCAGTTTGCGTTCTGTGCCTCGGCTTGGCAGCTACTCGTAGGCCGCCGGCCTTTCTTGGGGTCGAGCATCCCGACGCTGCAAGCCGCGAAGCTGGCCGGTGAGATCGTGGGCTCCGCCACCACGTCGCGGCTGCGTGTCCTTCGGCGGGGCATGTCTGCAGACCCGGACCAGCGCTGGCCCGATATGCCCAGCCTCCTCGCGGAGCTGCAGCGCCGCCCGCCGACCGCCCGCCTAGCCATTGGCGCCGCCGCCTTGAGCGTCACGGTCGGGGTCCTCGCGGCGGCATGGCCGTCCCCTCAGTGCCCCACCACCCCTCTTGCCGTGACGCTCGGTGAGCAGGCTGGGGACGTAGCCAATGGGGTGGCGACTTCGATGGAGCGCTACCACCAACGCGACACGGAGCAGGTCGCCACGGTATGTCGCGCGTGGGAGCAAGATGCCGAAGCAGCCGCGGCTGCGCTCGCCTGCGTGACCGAGGAGCATCGACAGGCCGCCGCAGTCCTGAAGCTGCTGGACGAGCCAAACGCGGACCCTGAGCAGCTCAAGCGAGCGGCGCCGCTCGCCCGCGACCTCGCCAAGTCCAAGGCCTGCCAGCTGGACAGAGTCGAGACCCGGCGAGACGTCACCGCCGTGCATGTATTGATCGCCGACGCCCGACTTGCCTCCATCAGCGGTCGCATTGAGGTCGCCGAGGGGTTCGCCAAGCGGGCACGGGAGGCAGCGGGTTCCATCGGGGAGCCTGCGCTTGTCGCCCTTGCCGATCTGGAGTGGATCAACCTGGCCGATGACCGCGGAATCGGGCCCGCGGAGCGCAGTGAAATCATGTGGTCGATCGCCGCGGGGGCTGCCCTGAGCGACGACCCACTGTTCGCCGCTCGGGGCCAGCTCGCAACGTTGATCTGGGCCGCCTGCGTGGACCCTACACGCGCCCAAGCGCTGGCCGAGCGGACTTCGCTGGCCATCGACCGCACGGGTCCAGACCCCGACGTCGAGATCGTCTGGCATGGCGTGCGATCGCGGGTCGCCTTGTGTGCGGGTGATATCCCCGACGCCGTCGAGGCCGCCAAGCAAGCGCGAAGCCTCATCGGGCCCGAGACCGATCCGTGGAGCGCGGCAATGGTCGTGCGCGAGCTCGTGATGGGATTGGCCTCCCGGGCACCCGCCGAAGCCGTGCCGTATCTCGATGAGTTGGTCTCCAGGAGCAGCCGAGCGCACGGGCCTCAGCACCGCACGACCGCACAGGATCGCCTGCTGGCGGCCGAGATTCGCGCGGGGGCGGGCGACCGCACCGTCGCATCACAGGCCGCCGACGCGCTGACGGTGATCGAGCAGACGATGCGGCGGGGCTCGCCAGGGTGGTTCGACGCCACCCAGCGAGTCGCGCGCGTCGAAGCGTTCTGCCAGGACATGCCCGCTGCCATCGCTCGGCTACAGGGGGCGCTCGATCAAGAGGTCAGCCCCGACGATGCGCAGCCCGGCGACCGCCTCGCGCACGCCACCGCTCAACGAACGCTGGCCGACGTGCTGCTGTTTCGGCACGGAGACACAGACGCAGCGCGGGCCGCCGAGCTCATCCAAGACGCCCTGCCAGTGCTCATCGAACACTACGGCGACGCGGCGGCTCCGGTCCTTCAGGCGCGCTACGGCCGAGCGATGGCACTTCGCCAGACCAAGCAGCGCGTCGCTGCGGAGGCTGCCGCTCGACAGCTCGTGGCCGATGCGCAAGCACTCGGCCAACGCTCGTCCGACTGGTTCCGCTACGCCAGTCTCCACGGTGAAACGCTCGTCGAGCTCGAACGACCCGACGATGCCATCACCGTACTGACCGACGTGTGGAGCGACGTCGCCGATGTCGCGCCTCCGGATGCGCCCGCCGCCCGGGTCGCCGTGGCGCTGACCCGCGCCTACGTCGCAACGGCGACGCCCAAGCAGGCGAAGCACTGGCTCGCGGTCGCCCAACGCTATACGCCGGCTGACGCTGCGGCCTCTCTTGATGAGCTGGCCGCTCAGGTCGAGTCGTCGACGATCTCGACCCCCGCGTCGGGATCCAAGCTATAGCCGCCAGGGGTGCGCAGCAGGGCGTTGGCGAGGCCGAGCTTGCGTAGCTTCGTCAACGCCACGTACACCCGATTGGTCCTCGCGCGACCTCGCGTCTGGTCTCCGGGCCATCCGGCCGCGAACAAGCTGTCGACGTCCATCGCACGTGTGCTGCCGGACTGGTGCGCACACACCAACGCCGCCACCAGCCGCTGCAGCAGGGGGCGTCCGTGCAAGTCGGCCTGCCCGGCACCGGACGTGCGCACCCAGGCCCCGGAGCGTGCGATCTCGACGCGCTGCCGGCCAGCGGGCGCCCGAACTTGCCCGTCTTGCCCGTCTTGCCCAGCTGCGATGGTGTCGAAGCCCTCGAACAGGCCCACCGCGTCCGTGTTGCTCTCGAGCACCGCGCGCTCGACCAGCGATTCGGCGCGGCGCGCATCGGCAGCCATCGGCATGCGTACGAGGCGCTCGACCAGCGCGATGGTAGGCGCTGCGGAGGGCCCACCAAAGCGACTCGTGAACTCCCAGACCAGCGCCGCGACGTCGGCGGGGCGCTCGCGGAGCGAGGCCACCGACAATGTCCACGGCGCCATCGCGTCCAGCAGTGGCGCGGGGACGCCAGCTCGCCGCAGCGCCGCGGGTGATTCATTGGCAATGGCGACGCAACGTGCGCCCTCCGGGGTGCCTGCCTGCACGAGTCGAGCGACGTCCGCGGTGGGCCATGTCGAGAGTTCGACCACCGCGACCCCGTCCGCCGGCCATTGGCGCGCATCCGCGTCCGGGTAGTGCACACGATGCGGCTCTGCGATCATCTCGGCGAGTGTGTGGCGCCCGCTTCCGGCCACCCCCCAGATCAGCACGGGATCCGGCCGACAGGCCAACGCCGCCCCAACGCGGGAGAGCTTGGCCCACGCCTCGGAGAAACCGACGAAGCCCCGCAAGGGCTCGCCGAGGGGGGCCCATGTTCCGGGCACCGATCCCTCGCCCACCACAAGCACCACTGGGCCCAGCCGAATCACGTCGCCCGTCGACAGCTTCGCTTTTGTCGTTGGCGCTGTATTGACGAAGGTCCCGTTGCGACTGCCGTGGTCGGTCACGCTCAGTGTGCCCTGCGAGTCACACGTGACACTGGCGTGTTGGCGCGAGATCGCGGGAACACTCAGGCGCCCGCTACCAAACGCTTCGCTGTCGCGCCCGAGAATGATCGTCGATCCGCGCGCCAGCACGAGCCGGGCACCGAGCGCGTCGCGGCGGGGGTGGTGGATAATCGTCAGCCCGACGGTCGAGCTGGCGCTGCTCTCGGCGGCGAAGCTTTCGGTCGCGGACAACGGCTGCGCGTCGTCGGACAAGTCGACCCATCGTACGCAATCGCGGCGACGGAGTTAATCCAAGTTAAGCAGGCGGGACAACGGCCCACAGCTACCTTCATCGCATGTCTCCACGCACAATCTTGCCACCCCGCCGCTGGTTCCCCCTCGGATACGTCCTCCTCGCCGGGGTTCTCTCCGCCAGTTCGGCGTGCGACTCGGGTGAGGACGCCGCCAGCGACGAAGACACGAGCGGCACTTCGGCGGGCACGGACGGCAACGAGGGTTCCGCGGGCGGGTCCAACGCAACCGGCCCTGATGATGGAGCCGATGATGGAGTTGATGATGGCGTTGATGATGGCGTTGATGATGGCGACGACACCGCGGGCGACGCCGATACGGCCGGTGACGATACGGCGGATGACGATACCGCGGGTGACGACACGGCCGGAGACGACACGGGCACCCCGGGTGGACCCCCGCGGGTTGCGACGCTGTCGGTCTACCTGGAAGACGCGCTCGACCGGGCCGCGGCGCTCGACCCCGGGGCGACGTTGGTCTCGGTTGCCGGGTTCGGCATACGCAGCGACGGCACGATCGATCTGGTCGGCGACACCGGCTACCTCCGCCGCTGGACATTCGGGTTCCAGCGAGCCGACGGCACCGACTTTCGCTACGACTTCACGCCCGAGAATGGTCTGACCGAGGACTTCCCCGTCTTGGAGGACCCAACCGGCTCGATCGTGGCCGAGCTTCCGATCGAGATTGAGTTGATCGACTCCGATATCATCGCCTCGACCTTCGAAAAGGACTGCGGCCTCACCCTGGCCGACAATGAGCTGGACACGATGGGCATCGTGTACAACGCGGACCACGCCACCCTGGCGTACTCCGTCGTTCTGGCCAGCGGTGAGTCCTGGCTCAAGCTGGATCAGGGCGGGACGCTTGTCCCAATCGTCGACGGCGTGAGCCCCTGCTCGTAGAACCGTGTCACATCGCGGCCGGGGTGCATCTACCCGATGTGAGACTCGGTTCCATGCTTCGGGCGGCGATGTCCGCCAACCTCGTCATCGCCGCGGCGGCCGTGAGCGTCGTCGCGTCGACCGCGTTGCTCGCCGACCGCCCTGTCCCGATGGGGGCGTCCGTAGCGGCGTTTACGTCCGCGTTTGCCGTCTACAACTTTGACCGCCTTGCCGACAAAACGGTGAATGACGGGAGTTCATCGCCGCAGCGCGCTGCGTTGCTTCGGAGGTTTCGCGCCGCCGTCGTCGCAGCGGTCTGGGTCGCGTGCCTCGTGATGTTCGGCGTCGCCATCTCAGCGGGATTCGTCGGAGCGCTGTGGGTTCTGGCGTTTCCGCTGGGCGGACTGCTTTACGTCGTCCCGCTCTTCGCTGGAAAGCGGCTCAAAGACATTCCCTACCTCAAGTCCCTGTATGTCCCGGTGTGCTGGTGCACCTTCGTGGGGCAAGCCGCCTCGCTCGGCTCGATTGAGTTCGGGGCCGAGCTGGCGGTGTTCACGGCGTTCTTCTTCCTGCGAGCATTTGCATCGGCCGCCGTCGGGGACATCCGCGACGTCGAAGCCGACCGCGCCGCGGGCGTGCAGACGCTCATCGTCGCGTTGGGTCGCGATCGTGGCGCCCACCTGATAGCCGCCGTGCATGCGGCGAGCATTTCCGTCCTGGTTGTGGCGGCGAGCCTCAGCCTCGTGCCGGCCGGCACAACCGCCTTGGCGATCCCCGCGATGTTCGGCTACGCGTGCTTTTGTCGGATCGCGGCGCGGCCCGAACGCTCGGAATTCTCGCACGACCTGTATGACTTCGAGGTCGTGGCGTATGCACCCATGCTCTGGTTGATGCTGCCGTAGCGTCCCAACCCTAGCGGTTGAGGTCGACAGCCAGAGTGCGGGATCGGTCTCCGCTCTCGACCGGTTCGGGTTTGTTCGCAAGCACATCGCCGTTGTCGTGCCACCAAGCGCGTGCATCGTGCACCGTCCAGGGCGGGATGTCGCCGCAGTCCGCCAGCTGCTCCGCGAGCGCGGACACGCTCTCGGGGCGGTCGTCGGGTTTCTTGCTTAGACACCGAAGGACAAGCGCCTCGAGTGGCCCGGGCAGTGCACTCCCGAGTCTGGCAGAGGGGGCCTGCGGCTCGGAGTGCAGGTGGTGACTGCAAACCTCCACGACGGTCGCGCCCTCGAACACGTGCGTGCCGGTCAACATGAAGTAAGCGACAGCGCCGACGGCATAGGTGTCGGCGCGCGCGTCGACATCTTCGGGGTGGGTGAGCATCTCGGGCGCCATGTACAGCGGCGTACCTGCGACCGCTGCCGCCCCGGTCAGGCCAGCGTCCGCGGAGTCACTCACGTCCTTGACCAGCCCGAAGTCCAGCAGCTTTGGCACATCGGGTCGGCCCCCCTGTGTGCACAGCACGATATTCGCAGGTTTGACGTCGCGGTGGATCAACCCCACGCCGTGCGCTTCGGCCAAGGATCCACAGATGGCGTTGAGGACATGGACAACGCGACCGGGCGACATGGGGCCTGATTGATCGACGACCGACTCGAGCGTGGCACCGTCGAGCAGCTCCATCACGTAGTACAGGAGCCCGTCCGGGGTCCGACCATAGTCGAAGATCGTGATCGTATTGGGGTGGGTCAGCCGCGCGGTCTGCTGAACTTCGCGCTCGAAGCGGGCGTGCCCATCACGGCTGGTGCTCGTCTGAGACAGGAGCTTGATGGCCGTAGGGCGGCGCATCATCGCGTGCGTGGCTCGATAGACCGTCCCCATGCCTCCCGCGCCGATCTTGGCCCCGAGCGTGTACTGGCCCAGGCGCCGCGCGGCTTGCAGCTCCCGGCGGAGTCCGAAAATGACCTTGGACATCACCGTGCAGATAGCGACGGTGAACAACCACTGCATGCTGACGTTGACGATGCCGACCGCTGCGTAGTCGGACGGGATCACGCCGGACAAATCGGGCGAGTCCACGGGAAGCGACGCCGTTCCAACGACGACCACCAACGGGATGCCGACAACAGACGTCAGGAGCAGGGTTCGCCAAGGCGGGCTGGGGACCAACGCGGCGCGGAGCATGCAGTACATGGCCAGGCCGTAGATGTGTGCGAGAGCCCAGTACAGACGGGTGAGGCCCCAAAAGTGCCCGCCGGGTTCGACCCCCCACCCCAGCGGGTCCAAACCAGCCAAGACACTGCTCGGGGTGAGCAGCCGACACATGATGGACATGAACACCCCTGTGCACACAAAGCTCGCCGCTTCCGCCGTGCGCAGGAGACCAGGCGAGCGCGGCCGGCCTCGGCACAAGAGCCACAGCGCCACCCAAACACCCGTGCTGAGCCCAGAGGCTACAAACCAGGGAATCTCGTTCGCCACGTCGGGGCCAGAGAGGCTGCCGAGGAAACCGAGCACCCCAAGCACCGAGAGCACGAGGCCAAGAAGTGCGACCCGCTCTTGCAGAAAAGAACGCTCAGTGTCGCTGCGGATCTGGGCGCTCTCGGTCACGCGGACACCTCGTGTTTGCGCGCGGACGGTATCGGGGCGTGGGCCGCAATCGCAGGCGCACCGCTTGTCTCTGTGGCCGTCGTCACCCCGCGCGAGCATACGCGTGTGCCAACGCGAGGAACACAGCGCGGTGTCGCGTCGGAGCGGGCCAAAGGACGAACAACCGTGGGCAGTTAATGCCATGATTGTTTGGTGGCCGGACGTCGACTTCGCGTAGCCATGGACGAGGCCGCGCTGGACGCTCAATCCTCGCACCTGGAACACGGTGGGATGGTCGTTCGGCTCGATAGTGATCCGCCCGCGCCACTCACGGAGGTTGTGGTCGAGATCAAGGCGCCGTTGGGGCGCGCCGAGATCTCCGCGCGGGTCGTAGCGGTCACGCCGGACGGTGGCGTTGCCCTTGCGCTCGATGACATCGAGGACGCACGGCGCCGCCTCGCCCCGCTCACATCGCGGCCGAAGCCGGACAACGTCATGCTCCAGCTTCAGCGCATGACGACGGCACAGAAGCAGGAGCTCGCCAAGTATGGTGACCGCATGCAGCGGATGGCGCTGATTCGCGACACAAACAAGGCGATCCATCCGCTCGTGCTACGCAACCGCAACATCACAGCCGACGAGGTGCGCGTGATCGCGGGCAGTAGGACCATCAACCCCGATGCGCTCAACCGCATCGCGCAGAGCAAGGAGTGGACACGAGACCAGCGGATCGTCACCGCCCTCGTGTCCAACCCAAAAACCCCCTCGCAGGTCGCGATGAGGCTCTTGGATCGTCTGTCGCTGGGTGAGCTCAGACGTCTCGCCAAGGCGTCTGACACTCCGCGCGCCATCCAACGCGCCGCCCGTAGCAAACTCGGCGCGCGGTAGTCCGGCGCGCCGCACTTCAGCTCGACGCATGACCCCAAGCGTCTGAAGCCGGCCGTCACCAGTCGGAAGCTCCTGGCCTGGATCTTTTTCGCCACTCAATTGATCGATCTGTCCATCGCCGAGTCCACCCCCGATGTCACCGCCCACCGCTGTCCATCCAGCGGCGGGGCACAACGTCGGACTACGCATGAACACAAAGATTCTGCTCACTATGGCCCTTTGCGCGGCTGCAACGTTCGCTACGCCTTCGACCGTCCAGGCAGCCCCCGGCCTCGCGCAGCAGGCGCGCTCCTTTGAGACCGACGCGCTTGGAGCGTCCGCGGTGGCACCACCCAGGTCAACGACCCATCTCAAGGCGCCGCCCAAACACATGCCGCCCAAACACGTGCCGCCCAAACACGTGCTCCCCAAAGCCCCGACATCGCCGTCCGTCCGCAACCCCGACACAGCCCCAGCCACCAAGCCTGGCTCGCCGCGAACGACCGAGTGGACCGCGCTACGCAGTGGGGCATGGGACGATCCAGCCACGTGGGGCGGAAGCGTTCCGAGGCTCAACGACACCGAGGACCGCGTCACCATCCCCAAGTCCATCAAGGTAAACGTACTTTCGCGGTCGGATGTCACGGTCACCCAAGGCTCGCTGCACAACGAGGGCACGCTCCTCATCACGGGCTCGTTCGACGTCGGTCCTGGCTTTGCACTCACCAACATCGGAGCGCTGAGCGTGGGGCCAGATGGCTCCGTCAAGCTTCAGGGCGCTCACGAGGCGCCCGCTGAAATGAAGTCGGCCGGCCTCATCCAGACGTTCGGCACCGGATCGTTCTCCGTCGGGCCATGGTCGAAGCTCGAGCAGCAGGGCCGATTTGTGAACAAGGGCAGCAGCAGTGTGACCGCACGGGGACGGCTGGCGAATCTCGGGACGTTCGAGAACCGAGGTCGGCTGACGTTGTTGGCTCACCCCCTGAGGGCGACGCCAACTGCGACGTTCGTGAACGACGGGAAGCTCGAGAGTTTCAAGGGCGCGATGATCCGCCTGTGGAACGGCGGAGTGCTCGTCAGCAATGCCACCGCGACGGGCAAGGGCCTCATCAACGCGGGCACCATCGAGATGGGCGGTACTTGGACAAACCGGGGGCACGTCGAGAACAAGGCGGGCGGACTCATCCGCATCAGCACCGCTCGGTTCCAACACCTCGATGGAGCGATCGTCAACCAGCGAAACGCAACCCTCCAGATCGCTGCGCCTTCCGGCATCGTTCACAATCACGCCGTTATCGATAACAGCGGCACCGTGGACAACGCGAGCCGACTCGACAACGCGGACGGCACGTTGCTCATGCGCTGCCACGGCGTCCTCACCAAGCCCGCGGAGGGCAACGAGCCGCAGACTCTGTGTGCTTCCATGAAACGGGGCACCGCTCCGGCCGTCATGAAGCGCCGCTAGGCTCGACTGTCCTGGAAATGGGAGAGGCGAGCGCCCGTCTCGACGACCCGCGCTTCGGGGCGACTAAAGATCCGGGCAGTCGTACTCGGGAAACATCGACACCGTGCAGGTCACCTCGGTGCACCAGCCATCCCACAGGGGCCCCTCGCGTTGCACAAACCAACTGACGTTGGACCCCGCTTCGGAACAGTTCGGGTGGATGTCGTCGCCGGTCAACCACTGCACGCACACATCGGCCCCCTCGGGATATGCCCAGGAGTCTGCTCCGGTTGTGAGGCACGGAGGGATGTCGCGGCTCTCTGCGCCGCGGGTCTCGACGAGTCGGCAGTCGGGCTCAACGGTGGGGGTACTCGGGTCGGTGTCAGCAGCGCAAACGCTCACGCATGCCTTGCCGAACGACGTGGGCGGCCAGCCGCCCGGGACACACGCCAGCGCCGACGACCAATCGGAGTTGCAGGTCAGGGTAGCCACAGCGTCGCGCTCTCCAAATGCGGTCACCACCTCTGCGATACGGCTGGGCGGATATCCCGTGGCGCTGGACGTGTTGCAGCCGGGTCCGATTCCAAACGCGGCCTTGAACGCCGGGTTGATCCCGTTCTTGAACACGGCACCGTCGCCGATGGTGCCACCAGCGGCGGCAGAGACGAACACGCGTGGGGTGTCGACGCCCGAGCGGCGCTGCTTGTAGGCATCGATGGCGGCGAGGACGTCGAGGTACTCGTCGACCGGGGTCAGGACAGCGTCGGCTGCGGAACCAGGTCGGCCGTCGCGGCCGATCGTCTCCGCGCGGCAATCATCAAACTCCTCTGGACCGCCCTCGCACGATACGCCCGCCCGCCAACAGATCGCACTCGTCGGCTCGTCCGTGGCCCACAGTGACGTGTCTCCATCAGGCGCGAACAAGTCCGCGTGGGCCTGGCGAACCGAGCAGTCGCCCTCGTCTCCGATGAACATCACAAACAACGCGGCGTCGTCGCGCATGAAGCCGAACGCTGGGTCCTGTGGGTCCTGCATCCGCGCAAGTGCCAGTCGGGCGGCTTCGAGAGGCGATTCGTAGACACACCCCGCGACGCCAACTTGGCCCATACACGCGAGCAGCTCGGCCGGGTCGACGTCGTCCGGATAGTTGTGCTGACCCACGTGCCGCTCCAGCCAAGGGCGCGGACGCTCCGGACCGGTGTCGCCCACCACCGCGGTCGGTGTGATCGGGAGACTGGCCAGCGAGCAACGGTCGTGACAGACGTGGCGCAGGTCGAGCGCGGGGGACTCGTGGCTGTCGGACGTGACGAAGTCGTCGAGGCGCTGGGTACACGGGGTGGCGAGCAGAGCCCCCCCCTCGGGACTGTCGGTGCATTGCGCCCCCGCGACGCTGGTCGTCGTCACGGCGATGCGGTAGTCGAGCGCGGCTGCGGGGATCTCGTACACAAACATGAAGTTTGCGAGATTGGTCGCGAGCGCCTCGGACTCCTCGCCCATGGACGCGGAGTCGTCGATCACCAACAGAACATCGACCTTGCCCGGATTCGGAACACAGCTCGTCGTGCTGGCCTGCTGCGCGGAGTCGCTCAGCGCCGCGCGCGTGACCTCGGGCGGTACGCAAGCAAATGCGACAACGACGGGCACAAGGGCAGCGAGTCGGTTGCGAGACATCAAGCCCGCAGGTGCAAGGCGCGTTCCGTCGTTTCGACTCCCCGAACACGCCGACAGCCGTTAGCGCCGCTCGTGGCGTAGCAACCGGGTTGGCGTTGTGATGTCTGACCTGCCAACCACGCTGCGCACGCACAGCGGTGCATTTCACGGTGCGCCGCAGAGCCCGACATTCTCGTAGCCGGTCGGCGCTTCGTCCTCGGCGTACCAGGGCGTACACGTGGTGATCGGGTCGAACGCTGCGCACGTGGCCGACGCATTCGGGTCGCTCAGATCACACAACGGCACGCAGCAGCTGGAGCCGGCACAGTCCGAGATGAGCTCGCTGGGGAGGCAGGCGGTGGCCGGGTCGCACGCATTGATGAACTGGCAGGTGTCGCCGGGCATGCCGGCATCGCCCGACGCATCGGCCGCGCACGTGAAGGTGTCGTTGAGCGGGTAGCAGGCGTGACCCTCCGTGCAGTCTTGCTCAATGGGGTCGCAGTTGGGCAGACACGGGGTGAGCGCTCCGTCGCCGGAGATTGCACAGTGGTACTCCTCCGGGCACATCGGATTCTCGGGTGAGCCCGTGCACAGCGGAATGCACGTGCCCTCGAGCGTCTCCGGATCGACGTAAAAACACATGGCTCCTAGCACGCAGTTGTCTAAGCCCGACGCGGCCGAGGCCTCCACGCTGCACGCATCTCCGACCTGAGCGGGATCGTCTGCGATGGGGACGCAGCGGGTGCCGTTCCAGCTTGCACCTCCCGAGCTGGCGTAGGGCATGCACTTGTAGCCCTCAGGGCAATCCTGCCCGAACGTGTCGCACCACTCGACACGACCGGTGTCCACGGGCGTCAAGAAAGAGCCGTCGTCCTCCGAGCTGCCGTCGCCGTCCATGGGCGACGTCGCGACCGTGGTCGACGGCCCAGTGGCGGTCGTTGTTGCGGTCGCATCGCCCACCGTCGAATCGCCGGGTAGCGATGAACTCGACGTGCTGGTGCCGGTGGCGTTTCCACCGTCGCCCGACTCAGAATCCAATGCGATGGCGGGCCCGCAGCCGAGAGCCAACACCAGCGTGGCGACCGAGATCCTGCTCCACATCGTTCCATTTTACCATCAAAGCTAACATTCTAATTACGCTTTGTTCGTTTTCAGAGGCGCTAAGTACCGACCCGCGGAGTTCACGCCAAATACGACAACACTGTCGTATTTGGCGGAGACCACGCAGGTGATCATTCCCCCCAGCGAGCTCTCGATTTCGAGGCCTTGCTTGCCTCGACGTCCAGTTGGGGCCTCAAGCTCGTTGTTCGGCTTGGCGCGCGACTCGAATTGGTCGCGCACAACATCGCCAACGATTGTGGAGTCGTGGTCGCGCGGCCGGCCGCACCAAGCGAACCATCTCGTAGGAAACCGACGTCGTGGGGTGTCGGGACGAGACACGGATGCGGGACCCCGAGTGCTCCAGCCCGTTCTCTCGCTCTGTCATACTCACCGAATCGTCGACTCCCCCACACCGCCAACACGAACGCGCCCACCGTCGGACGTCGCGACGGACGCCGACGGAGCCTACGCGGTCCAGCACTCAACTCCGTCGAAGATCGACCGCTACGACATCGGTCGACTGATCGGCGCGGGCGGCATGGGGAGCGTGTATGAGGCCTTCGACACGGAGCTCAAGCGCAAGGTCGCGATCAAGCTACTGCATCGCGTGGCCGACGAGGACGCCCCTTCCACGCGACGACTCCTGCGAGAGGCCCGAGCGCTCGCACGGCTGAGCCATCCAAATGTCGTCGAGGTCTTTGGCGCAGGCATCCAGGGCGAGCGGGTCTGGCTCGCCATGGAGCTTGTCGACGGGTGCACCCTCAAGGCGTGGGCCGACGCGCATCCCCCGGCACCCCCGAGCGCTTGACCGAGGCCCTCGGGTTGCTGGAGCAGGCCGCCCTCGGACTGATCGCCGCGCACGAGCGCGAGTTGGTCCACCGCGACTTCAAGCCGGCCAACGTGTTGGTCGGCGACGACGGCCGCGTTAGGGTTCTGGACTTTGGACTCGCGCGTGCCTTCGAGGCGCAAGTGCCCTCGCTCGATCGGCAGGCGCCCACGCTTCGCGCTTCGAACCCGCAGGGCGAGTCCGACGGGGATGAGACGCTGACCCGGACGGGCGCTGCGATCGGGACGCCGCGGTACATGTCCCCTGAGCAGCATCGCGGGCAGCGGATCGATGCCCGTGGTGACCAGTTCGCGTTTGCGGTCAGCGCGTGGGAAGTGCTTTATGGTCAGCCGCCCTTCGAGGCCAAGACGCTGGCCGGGCTGCTGGACGCGATCGACGGAAGGAATCCGCGCGGGAATCCGGATGCAGGCGTTCCCCGTTGGATGGCGCGGGCACTTCGCAAAGGGTTCGCGCCGCGCTCGAGCCGTCGGTTTGCGTCGATGACCTCGTTGATTCGTGGGTTGTCTCCCCAACGGCGACAACGGCGACAACGTTGGGCTGGCGCTGCCGTGCTCTTCGCTGGGGTCGGCGGGGTGGTTGCCGCGGGTCGTTCGCCGCGGACGCAGGACCATGTCGCGCCCGTCTGCGACGACACCGTCGCGGAGGCAGAGTTCGCTGCGGTGTGGACTCCCGAACGGCGCAGCCGGTTGGCGGAGGGCTTCCGCGGGGCTGGAGTCGCCTACGCCGAGGACACGGCGCAGGGCGTGGAGCGGGAGGTCGCCAGCTTTGGCAACGCTTGGGTTTCCGTATACGGAGACGCGTGCCGTAGCCCGTCCCGCAGCGAGGCCGGCGGCGAACCGGAATTCAACGGACGAGTCCGCTGTCTTCGCCTTCGACTGACGACCGTCGACCAGTTGTTGCGGGCCCTGGAGAAGCCAACACCCAAGTCTGCGGAGCGTGCGATCGATGCCGTTCGACATGCGCCTGCCGCTGTGGATTGCCTCTCAGAACAGGGAAACACCGGGGTCGACACACCAGTTCACGCGGCGCTGCGCACCCGGCTCGCAACCGCTCAGGCCGACTTCCTCCGCGCCGACTATGAAACCGTGGTTGATGCCGCACGAGCCATCGCGGAAGAAGCGGAAGAAGCGGATCTCGACGCTCTGGTCGGTGACGCTCTGGAGCTCTGCGCGCGCGCGCGGGATCGCAACCGCGACGAGAGAGCGGTTGACGACCTCAAACGCGCTTACGAGATCGCCGTCGAAACCGGCGACGCAGGCCGGTCCGCTGAGCGCGCCAGGCGAGTTGCGCAGTCCATCTCCGCAGCGGGTGAAGTGGCGGAAGCAAGGCAGTGGATCCGGCATGCAGAGAGCGCGCTGCGGCGATCCGGACGAGCGCCGGACAACGATGCCAGGATCCAGCTGACGCAGTGCCGGTTGTTGCGCGATGCAGGCGACCTGCCAGGGGCGATCAAAGCGTGCGAGCACGCGTTGACGCTCGATACGCGGGGGGCGAGGCTGGACTGGAGCATGCGCTCTACGCTGGCCTCCCTCTATGAGCGGACTGGCCAACTCCATGAGGCGCGTGAGAGCCTCCTTGTACTGCGGGCCCGCGCAAGTCAAAACCTGGGCGAAGCCCATCCGAGGGTCGGCGGGATGACGATGAACCTCGGAAGCGTAGCGCTGTCCGCGGGCGAGTTCGACGAGGCGATCGCTCTCTTCCACCAAGCGGCCGACATCTTCCGAGTCGTCTACGGTCCGAATCACAAGTGGGTGGTCTCTTGCCTAATGAACATCGGCAAGGCTCATTCGCAGGTCGCGAGGTTCGAGCAGGCGAGCGAGGCTTATGAGCAAGCACTGAAAGCCGCCGGCCAAACCCGCAACGCACAGTTGGCCCGGGTGCTCAACAACATCGGCGTGCTCCGCCACAGGCAAGGCCGCTTCGAGGAAGCTCTGCAGGTATTGCGACAGGTCCAAATCCTCGAGGCGGAACTGCTGCCCTCCGGCCACGTGCAAACCGCACACTCGTATCACGCAGTCGCGCTCACCCTCGCGGCCCTCGGCCGTAGTGACGCGGCCGCCGAAGCGGTCGGCGAGGCGATCCGACTGCGAACCCCCGCTGGGGATACCCCGGACCTCGCCTCCAGCTGGTTGACGCTCGGCGACGTTCAGGAGGATGCCGGGCGCGACGAGGACGCCCGCACCTCCTTCCGGGCCGCACTCGAGATCCTCGGCCGCCTCGACGGGCCGGATCCGAGAGCGCTCGCGCACGCATCCGCCGGGCTGGCCCGTGTCCTCGTCGCCCAAGGCGAGTTCGAACAAGCACGAGCCCCGCTCGCCAAAGCGATCACGCTCTTCCAAACCGACGAAGCCCCCGCCAGGTACGACCTCGCGCGGATCCACTTCGTGCAAGCGCAGGTCGCGGCGCACGATGGGCGCGCCGAACAAGCGAACACACAGGCACGAGCAGCACTGGCCAAAATCGCCGACCTCGACATAGCTCGCGCGGTCACGCTACGCGAGACAATCGAGGCCTGGCAGGCCCGCTAGCCCACGCCGCACGTTCCGACGTGCCCGCTGCGGGCTGCCGGAAGTACGCGTCGACTCCCCCACCCGACGCAGCCCCTTAGCGTCCGTAGTCGGTCTTCATGACTTGGCAGGACCGCTCGTCCCCAACGTCGCACGCGGCCTGCATCCCCGCACGCATCGTCTTGTCGTCTGCACCGCCCTCGCCGAGCAGCAGGAACACCTCAACACACGCCTCTTTGCGGTTGGGCGCCTTGATGTCGTTGCACTGTCCGCGGGCGATCACGAGTCCCTTGTCGAGCGCGGACCGTGCGTCGGGTGAGCCCTTCGGGTGCAGCTCCGCCAGCTCGCGGCAGGCCTTCGCCTGCGTTCGCGCTTCACAGAGCCATCCGAGCCACGCCTGTCGGCGTGCCGTCTCGGTCCGGAACGCGGGGATCGACCTGGCGCACGCAATCGCGTCGGCGCCGGTTAGACACAGATGCATGCACGCCCGATACGGGGCGCTGCCGTGGAGCCCCTGACCGTCGACGCATTGCCGCTTCAAAACCTCCGGCTCGATCCAACTCGGCGCCGCATCGCTGCCCTCGGGGGCAAGGCGCAGCACCTTTGGCTTACCGTCGGTGATCGCAGCCTTGGCCAGATCGCCCCACGTGGCCTCCGGAGCGAACCGCTGCGGCGCGACCGTCCAGTCCACCGTGGTGTCGACCACGACCATGCCTTGCGTCGCCCCGCCCCCCATCAACATCCACAGCAATGTCTGCGTGGGCTCACCATCCTTCAAGAGCGCGGGGCACTGCGCAAGGGCTGCGGCGGCACTGTCGGCCAGGGTCTTGCACCGTTCGCTCTGCTCCAAGAGCGCGACCTCTCGCAACGCCACCGAGATCGCGGGGCAAGCCTCTTGCGCTGGGGTGAGTTGCTCGGAGAACCAACGTGCCCGTTCTTCACTCGGCAACGCCAGGACCTGACGCCCCAGCTCCGCGCCCAGCGTCGGATCCGGCGCATCCGGAACGCTGGAGGTGTCGTACGCCAACGCCACACTTCCGCGCGGATAGCCGGCGAGCACGAGGCGATCCAGCAGCCGCGCGATGGCGACAGCTTTCGTGTCAGCCGTGGCGACGAGCCGCCACCGAACCCCGGACTTGTCCTCCGGATCCCTGGACGTGTCCCGCTGCGTGCTGAACAGTGCCGTGGCGAGCTTGCCGTCGAGATCTGGGGCGTCCCACGCCAGCTCGGACCGCGGATGAAACCGGAGACCGGTCGCTGTCGCGTACAGCTCGAGGGTGCCCTCCCGGGGGAGCACGGGGGCCGGGGGCGCGTCGCCATCGCCCGAGCCAATCCACGGCGCGAGAGCGAGATCTGCGGGGGCGCCGCGCGAACTCCAATCGCAATAGTCGTGAAACTGCGTGCGAAGAGACGTCGCAGAGACCTCCGCGACGGCCTCCTTCGGCTCGTTGGCGCACGCGGCAAGGGACCCAAGTGCGGCCAGCGCAACGCACAGAACTCTCGGCATCGTCGGATAGTCTCACACGGGTCACGCGTCAGTCCTGCATCGCCTCGAGCGTCTCTCCGAGCTCGCCCGCAGCGAGGAGGTCCGCGTCGCACGATGTGCTAAGAGGCGCACGGTGTGGACGATCAACCTGGTTCACTGGCTACACCTCGTTGCGGTCGCGACGTGGACGGGCGGACTGATTACGCTGGCAGCACTGGTTGTCGCGCTGCGCAAAGCAGGGGCGCCCCGTGAGACACTCCGCGCCGCCGCCCGCCAGTTCGGTCGACTGTCGTGGGTCGCGATGGCGATCGCGGTAGGCACAGGCATCGCCCAGGTCGAGCTCAAGTCGATGTCGTGGAGCTACGGCCGCCTGCACATGAAGCTGGGGTTGGTGGCCTTGGTGATCGTTGTGACACTCATCCATCAGGCCACGGCACGCCGATCGCCCCCTGCGGTTCGGGGGCTGCTCGAGCTGACGATCCTCCTCCTTAGCTTGGGGATCTTCGCGGCTGCGGTGTGGCTCTGAGTGGCTGGGCGCGGCCCCCTGCCTTGAACGTCTCGCCCGCGCCCACAAGGGCGGCCAAGCGATGCTGCTTCGTGTTCGGGCCGTCCGCTCGCTGATGGCTAAGCCTCCCGATCGAGCATCGCTTGGACCTCGGGCGGCGCGACGTCGACCTGGCTCGGGTCGACTCCCGGACGAAGGAAATCGAGGAGCAGGACGATACGGTCCGCAGGCGAGCGATTGTGGGCCTCATGCTCGACGGTATCGTCGAAGATCAGGCACTCGCCGTCCGCCCAGTTTCGCGTCTCGTCGCCGACTCGAAGCGTGCACCCTGCAGGGACAACAAGCCCCAAGTGAAGTCGATACACGGTGTGTACCCATCCCACGTGAGGCTGGATGTGCGCACCAGCGGCCAGGCGCGAGAACCCAGCGGTCGTGACACCCGGTACGGCCTCCACAAGCGCGGCCGTTCGGGGGCACGCAGCGAGGCCGCGCTCGACCCGGCGACCGAACGCGTGGAGCCCGTAGACCTCCCAGCCTTCGCCGTACATCTCTCGCTGCACCCATGGCTCGAAGTCCGCGGGGCCCAGCGCCAGGCACTCGTCGCGAATGGTTGTCCACGCCGCCTCGAGCGGGCGAACGAACGCGAATTCTTCGGCGTCGAGAAACACGTTCTTCAGCGTGTCACACCTCGCGCCGTCGCGCAGGTCCGAGAATCTCGCCCCCTGGCGCGACCGCAGGCCGGCAGACGCCAGGCGGCAAGCGGCTACTCCCCTGTGATCACGGTGCAGTGCTTGGAGTAGACGACGCCGAGGATATCGAAGGCTTCGAAGTCCAAGGTGTCGACCTTCGTGATTCCCGCGTCCGCCTTGGCCTTCTCAAGGCTCATGTCACCCCACGCGGCCAATCCGAGGACGCCCTGGGCACAGGCCTTGCCCTTTTTCGATCCCGGACGAGGACCGTCCGAGGCCTCGACGTTGGTATTTGCCGTCACGCCCCGAGTCTTGTTGTAGACGCCTCCGGGCGGAGGCGCAGCACCCATGGTGGTGCCGCATCCGACAAGGGTGAATGCGACAAGGGTGAATGCGACAAGAGTGGTGGTGGTGAGTTGTCTGATCGACATCGGTTCGTACTCCTGGCCGCCCCTTTGAAGACGCGTGCGGCTCGGCCGGGATATCACCGAAGCCACTGTCCGCCGCCACGTTGAGCACCGCTGAAAGCGGCCCTAAGTGGGCCCAGCGGCGCAATTGCGGACTATTGTCGGCAAAGCGAGAAAGACGGAATCAACTTCGTA
>Ga0316189_10000533_pt1 | contig 38490 bp, 34 predicted proteins | sample LowCovwburrow_MG_FD_204930 | JGI IMG/M metagenome (GOLD analysis project Ga0316189, IMG submission 204930) | Coastal sediment microbial communities from Maine, United States - Lowes Cove worm burrow | ecosystem: Environmental > Aquatic > Marine > Coastal > Sediment | place: USA: Maine...
CGCTGCGCGCGGTGGCGTCCCGTCAACAGACCCCCGTGACGGCCACGGCGTCGGTCTCCCTGACCCTGCCCGCTGAGCAGCTGGAGCTGTCGCTGTTGGTCGGCGTGGAGGAGAGCCAGAAGGGGGCCCTGTCGAAGGCGTTGTATGGCGAGCGGATGGACGACGCGGCCCTCGCGGATGCGGTCCGCGAGGTCGCCAACACGGCGGGCGGGGCGCTGAAGCGCGCCGCCCTGCTCGAGGACCACGCGTTCTCGGTGGGCCTCCCGAAGACCATCGGCATGGCCAGCGCGCCGTCGTTCGGCAAGAGCTGGAGCCTGCGCGGCAGCGGCGTCCGCATCGCCGTGTGGCTGACGTCGGTGGGGGCGCGGCCCAGCCGGATGCCGATCGCGGATCTGCGGGAGGGCATGGTGCTCACCCAACCCTTGCTCAACAAGATGGGGAGGACCCTGGTCGCAGCCGGCGCTGTGCTGACCGAGCGGACGGTGAGTCGTCTGATCCAGCTGGTGGGCGGCGACACGCTGGTCGAGGTCGCATCCGCCTAGATGAGCGGGTGAAGCAGGAGCTTCTAGTTTCGTAGTTCAGTAAACACTCTCCGGAACCGTTAGGAACGCATGAACAGTCGAGCGGGCGCAGCCCCCGTCAAGAGCCGGATTGCCCCTGTCATGGGTCAGATCCTGGAGCTGTCCCGGACCATGGGGGCAGCAGCCACGATCGATGAGGTGCTCGGGCTCGCGGCCCAGGCCATTCCGTCGATCGTGCCCAGTGTGCGCGGCAGCATCGCGCTGATCCTGCGCGACGATCCCACCATGTTCGAGGTCTTCGCGCTGAAGGGCGACGCGGCCATCCCCATCGGCGTCCGCATGCAGCTGGACCGCACGGCGGTGGGCGTCTGCGTCGCGACCGGCCGCTGCGTGTGCAAGCGGGCACAGCTGGACTCCGAGTTTGCCGACATGCGCATGCTCGCCGGCAGCGGCCTATGGGGCTCGATCAACGCGCCGCTGATAGCCGGCGGGCGGGTCATCGGGACCCTCAACGTGGCCAACGACCGGCCGTTCGCGCCAGAGGACGAGACCCACCTGTTCCACGCCGCCCTCGTGGTGGCGGCGAACGTCGAGAGCAGGCAACGGTTGAGCGAGACCATCGCGGCGCTGGCCGAGGCCCGGCTCGTTCTTGACAACATGGGCCAGGGGTTCTTCACGTTGGATGCGAAGGGCCGGGTGGAGCCCGGGCTATCAGCGGCGTTGCTCGCGTGGTTCGGTGCGCCGGTGGGCGATGAGCCTGGCTGGGACTGGATCGGTCGGCAGGCTCCCACGTTCGCCGCGTGGCTCGAGTGCGGCTGGGAGGAGTTTAGCGGGCAGATGCCGCCCGAGGTCGTGGTGGCACAGCTGCCGGTCAAGGCCGTTGTGGAGGGTCGGTCGCTGTCCTTCGAGTGGCGCGCGATCTGGGACGACGACGGGTCGCTGGCGCGGATGGTCGTCGTTGTGGTGGACCGCACCGCGGTCGTCCAGGAGCGCATCGCGCGGGAGCGCAGTGCCGAGACCATCGCGGCGTTCGACAACCTCGGACGGGATCGATCCGGTTTCCTGGCGTTCTACGATGAGGCGATCCGCATCGTGGAGCTGGTGATGTCCGAGGCGGAGCCGCTCACCGAGGAGCTGCGCGGCCTGCACACCCTGAAGGGCAACGCAGCGGCGTTCGGCGCCACGAGCCTCTCAGCGGTGTGTGCCCGGATCGAGTCATCGGTGTCGGTGTCGGCGGACGGCCACCTCACCGATGCCGACAGGGGGGCGCTGCGCACCGCGTGGGACGACTTCGTCGCCCGGGTCGGACCGTTCGTGGATCGGATGCGGACCGCCGCCGTCGAGCTGGCGGCGGTGGAGTACGCCGAGTTTATGGATGCGGTCCGGGCGCGCCAGCCGTACCCCACCCTCCTCAGCCGTGTGCGGTCGTGGCGCAACGAGACCGTCCACTCGCGGCTCGCGCGACTGGCGCGACACGCGGAGGCCCTGTGCGAGCGGTACGAGAAGCAGGTCCGGGTCGACATCGACGTGTGGCCTGCCAAGCTCGCGCTGCCCCCGGAGCAGTTCTCCGAGCTGTGGAGCTCGCTCGTCCACTTGATCCGCAACGTCGTCGACCACGGGCTGGAGCTCCCCGAGGAGCGGCTGTTGGCCGGTAAGCAGCCGGCCGGCCAGGTGGCGCTGCGCGCGCGGTTCTCGCGGGGCATGCTGGAGGTCTCGGTCTCCGACGACGGCGCGGGCATCGATTGGGAGCGTGTCTCGTGCAAGGCGAGTGCGCTCGGTCACCCCGCTGAGGCCCACGCGGACCTCGTCGACGCGCTGTTCGCAGACGGGATGAGCACGCGCGACCAGCACGGCGAGCTGTCCGGCCGTGGCGTCGGACTGGCGGCAGTGAAGGGCGCCGTGGTCGCGCTCGGCGGAACGCTGCAGGTCGACTCGGCACGCGGAAGCGGCACCCAGTTTCGCCTGGAAGTGCCCCTGACGGTGCACTAGCAAGTACGAGTCGGGGGCGCTATCGGCCGGCCGAGAGCAGCTCCTTGATCGAGTCCATGATCGCGCCGCGGTTCGCGATGCGCGACAGGACCACCGATTCGTCGTCGCCGAAAGCCTCGTCGAGGTCCTTGATGAACTGGCCGGAGCCGTACTGGCTGTCGACCTGGGCGTAGCTGAACTGGTTGCTCATAGGCACCAGCCGGCTCCGGAGCAGCTCCACGCAGGTGCGGGTGTCGGACTGGCTCCAGTTGTCGCCGTCGCTGAAGTGGAACGTGTAGATGTTCCACTCGTGCGGCGGGAAGTGCTTGTCCAGGATCTCCAGGCACAGCTTGTAGGCGCTGCTGATCAGCGTCCCGCCGGACTCCCGCGTCCGGAAGAAGGTGTCGCGGTCGACCTCGCGCGCGCTCGCATCGTGGATGATGAACCGCGTCTCGACGTCGTCGTAGTTGTGCTGCAGCCAGGTATCGATCCAAAACGCCTCGCTGCGCACGATCTCCTTCTGCTCGGCGCCCATGCTGCCGGACACGTCCATCATGTACACGACCACCGCCGCCGAGCGCGGCTTGGTGTCGAGCTCGAAGGTTCGGTACCGCTTGTCGTCCTTGATCGGCACGATGATCGGACGGCGGGGGTTGTACGTCCCGCTCGCGATCGCCCGCTTCAGCGCCTGCTTGAACGTGCGCTTGTTGTGCCGCAGCGACTCGGGACCCACCACCGAGATGCCCGTGTACTTGGCCTTCTCGGCGCTCGACTGCCGCTCGCCCTTGGGCTCGATCCGGGGGAGCTGCAGCTCCTCTCCGAGGATCTCCGCGAGCTCCTCCACGGTGATCTCCACCTCGAGCACGTGCTCGCCAGCGGCATCTCCGGCGCGGGGCCCGCTGCCAGCGCCGTCGCCCTCGCCCTGCCCGACACCCTGCTCGTTGTCGCCGTAGCGCAGCCGCGGGATCCCGATCTGTGGCAGCGGGATGCTGACGACCTCCTTGCCCTTGCGGCCGAGCAGCTCGCCGCTCGACATGTAGCGGCGCAGGTCCTTGCGCACCCTGCCCTTGACGATGTCCTTGAAGCGCCCCAGGTCCCGGTCGATGTTGAGCATGTGGGCGCCTCCCTGATCAGTGTGACCCGGTCTGCGCCGCCCCGCCCCTACCGCACGAGCGCGTCCGTTACCGCGCCGATGCGCCACAGTCCCTCGACAAACGCGGTGACCGCTGCATCGTCGGCTGGTTCCCCGCGCACCAGCCCCGCCCCCCACGGGTGGACCTCGGCGTGCGGCTCGACCGCGATCCGATGGCAGCCGGGCGGCATGTCTGCGCCTCGCGCACACCGTTGCCAGTCCCCCCGGTCGGTCCAGAAGACCGCGGCCGCCGTGGGCGCTGGCCCGAGAGATACCAGCGCCATGAGCGGCCCCTCTTGGTGGATGAGCACCAGGTCGGAAGACCCGATCGATGACGCCGAGTCTGGCACCGCGACCGCCACCATCCACACCTCCACGCGCGACACGATGCCCTCCTGGGCCACTCGCGCGCGCCACTGGGGGCCGATCAGTCCGAGCAGCGCCGGGTCGCGTCGCGCCAGGAGGGCTGCGTAGCGCAGGGCGTGGTTGACGTGGACCCCGCGCACCTCAGGGTCCTCGACGTCGCCGAGCTCGACAGCGCGACCGAGCGCTGCGTACGTCCGAAACGCCTGCGCGGGGTTGTCGTGCAGTCCCTCGGTGGTCTTGACCGCTCGGGACAGCTCGGCCGCGAGGGTACGCCACTGGGCGGCGGTGTGCGCGCCGTCGGGGCGCACCTCGATCTCGGCGAGGCGGGCTTCGAGTTGCTGCGCTTGCGCGCCGCGAGCCAGCCAGGCTCCCAGGACCAGCGCGCCGAGGTCAGACATGTGTGCGAGCATAACTGCGATGAGCGATACCACAGGGCAATGGAAGCCAGTGCGGGCGGTCCGACGCGCGCTGTTCGCGGGGTTGCTCGTGGTGGTCCCGCTCGGGGTCACCGCGTGGGTGCTGTACACCTTGGTGGACTTCTTCGACCGCGTCGTGGGCTGGTTGCCCGTCGCGCTGCAGCCCGAGACGTGGCTGGGTCGATCCATCCCCGGGCTCGGGATCTTGCTGGCGCTCGCGGCGCTGCTGCTGGTGGGCGCGTCCGCCGAGAACATCGTGGGTCGCCGCCTCGTGCTGCTGTACGAGGCGCTGATCTCCCGGGTCCCGGGGGTCTCTGCGGTCTACGTGACGGTCAAGCAGCTCGTCGAGCAGCTCACGGGGGCGGACCGCGGCTTCGAGGAGGTCGTCCTGGTGCAGTGGCCGCGCCACGGCACGTGGGCAGTCGGCTTTCTGACCGGCAGCGCGTTCGTCCAGGCCGAGGGCGTCGGCCGGATGGTCAACGTGTTCCTGCCCACCACGCCCAACCCGACCACGGGCTTCTACTTCATGGTGGCCGAGGACGAGGTGGTGCCCACTGGCATGACGGTCGAGGAGGCGTTCAAGCTGTTGATGAGCGCGGGAATCGTCGAGCCGAGCCGGCTGGCGCTCCCGCCGGACCGACGGGGCGAGCGATGACGTCGATCGACACCGTGGTCGCGGCGCTCGAGCGCGTGGCGCCGCCCGCGCTGGCGGCTCCCTGGGACAATGTGGGGCTGCTCCTGCAGGGCAGCTGCCCGGTGGCGCGGGCGTGGCTGTGCATCGATCTGACCGAGCCGGTGCTCGCCGAGGCGCTGGCCGCGCAGGCCGACCTGATCATCGCCTACCACCCGATCCTGTTCACAGGAGCGCGGCGGCTCACGGACGCCACCCCGCAGGGCCGGGTCGCGCTCGGTGCGGTGCGCGCCGGTGTCCACGTCTACAGCCCGCACACTGCGCTCGATGCGGCAGCGGACGGGGTCAATGACTGGCTGCTCGAGGCGTTTGGCGCGCGCTCAGACGTCGCCCCACTGCAGCCGAGCGCGGTCGACCCGGTCCTCGGTGCGGGTCGGCGAGCGGCCCTGGCGGCGCCGACTCCTTTGGGGGCGCTGGTGGACGCGATCAAGGCCCACCTCGGGCTCGTGGCGGTGCGGATTGCGGCGCCGCCGGCGCTCGCGGACGGGTCGCGTTCGGTCCGCACGGTGGCCACGTGTCCCGGCGCGGGCGCGGGCGTGTTCGAGGGGGTGGACGGGGTCGATCTGTTTCTCACGGGTGAGCTGCGCCACCACGACGTGCTCGCGCGGGTGGCGAGCGGCAGTGCGGTCGTGCTGACCGACCATACGAACACCGAGCGGGGGTTTCTGCCGCGACTGGCCGGGCGGCTCAGCGGGTTGCTTCCGCAGGTCCAGTTTCGGTGTTCAATGGTGGACGCCGATCCGCTCCAGGTAGGCTGATGCTCTGGATCCTCGCGCTGCTGACCGACGGTCCGGAGCAGCGCCGAGCGCTCAAGCAAGTCCACGCCGAGACCGATGTCGCGACGGTCCCCATGGTGCTCGAGCTGATGCGGTTTCAGCGAGAGGGAAGGACCAGGGATGCGCTGTGGAGCTGGGTCTCGGCGCGTGCCGGGGTCTCTCTGAAGGACCACGACGCAGCGCTGCAGTGGCTGTGGGCGCAGGAGTACACGCCCCACGCGGACTACGCCGCGTTCAAGGCTGAGCTGTACGGGGCGGTCGATCCGAGGTTCCGGCAGTACTTTGCGCAGTCGGGCGCGGTGCGGGTCCGGCTGGACGAGGTGCGCTGGGGCGGGGTGCTCCAGGATGGGATCCCGCCGCTGCGCGATCCGCGGCTGGAGACGGTAGACCAGGCGTCGTCGTGGCTCGCGGACGACCACGTGGTGTTCGGGGTCGAGCTCAACGGCATCGCGCAGGCCTTCCCCAAGCGGATCATGGCGTGGCACGAGCTGCTCACCGCCACCATCGGGGGCGAGCCGGTGGTGGGGGTGTACTGCTCGCTGTGCGGGTCGCTGATCGTGTACGGCACGCGCGTGGGGGACACCCAGCACGAGCTAGGGACGTCGGGTTTCCTGTACCGAAGCAACAAGCTGATGTACGACGCGGCCACCCAGTCGCTGTGGTCCACGCTGCAGGGCACGCCCGTGATCGGACCGCTCGCGGTCGATCCGGTGCAGCTGCCGATGTTCCCGGTGGTCACGACGACGTGGGGCGCATGGCGGGAGCGGCATCCGGACACGCAGGTGTTGTCGCTGCAGACAGGACACGAGCGCGACTATGGCGAGGGCGTCGCCTACCGGAGCTACTTCGCCACCGACGAGCTGATGTTCACGGTTCCCGAGCCCGATGCGCGGCTGAAGAACAAGGCCCAGGTGCTTGCGCTGTCGGTCGGCGGGGAGCGCGCGGCCATCAGCAAGGCGTTCCTGGCCACGCACCCGATCCATCACGAGACGCTCGGCGGCCAGGGCCTGGTGGTGCTGACCGATCCCAGCGGCGCAGCGAGGGTCTACGATGTCGGTTCGGTCCGGGTCGTGACCCTGCAGGGCGCAGCGGCGGTCGACGCGTTGGGCCGGTCGTGGACGGTGACCGAGGCGGCGCTGACGCACGGCGAGGAGCGCCTGCAGCGCGTCGCAGCGCACCAGGTGTTCTGGTTCGGCTGGAACGCGGCGTTCCCGGACGCGCGGCTGGTGCGGTGAGGCAGCGCGCGCCGTATGCTGCGCGCAGGAGGAGCCGATCCGGACCGTCATCGACCACACCCGCACCAGGCCGCATCGGACCGTCTGGCGCACGCTGTATGCAGTGGCGATCACGCTGTGGCAGTCGGCCCGGATCGTCGGCGCCGAGCTGATCGGCGGGATGGGTGTTGCGGAGCTCGACGCCACCGTGCAGTGGTGGGGGCGCCGGATGTTCGACGTGTCGCGGACCACCCTGCAGACCGACGGTGACGAGCACGCGCCCCCCGAGCCGTGCGTGGTGCTGTCGAACCACCGGTCGCTGCTCGACATTCCGGCGGTCGTCGTCGCGTTTCCGGGTCGGCTCACGTTCGTCGCGAAGGAGGAGCTTTCGGCAGTACCGTTGTTCGGACGGGCGCTGCGGCGCTTCGGCGTGGTGTTCGTCGATCGGGGTCGCCGCACCAAGGCCGTGCGCCAGCTCGGGGAGGCCGCGGAGCGCGTGGCGGAGGGGACCAGCATCTGGATCGCGGCGGAGGGGCGGCGGACACACAGTCGGGCGCCTGGCCGGTTCAAGAAGGGTCCGTTTCACGTGGCGGGGCGGCTCGGCGCGCCGCTCCTGCCCACGTGGATCGAGGGCACTGCCGAGGTCATCCCCCCCGCGAGCGTCGCGTCGCACTCGGGACGGGTCGTGCGGGTGTTCTTCGGGCCGCCGATCCCGACGACCGGGGTCGACTTGGGGGATCGTGCCGCACTCGCAGCGCTCATGGAGCGCGCACATGCGGCGATGGAGGCGCTCGCAGAGCGGGCGTCGGAGGAGGCGACTTGAAGCTGTTTGTACAGGCCGACTTTCCGGTGGACCCACCGAAGTGCTGGGAGGTCTTCGAGTCCGAGGCGTTCCAGCAGCGGCTGCAGCGCGAAGCCAACATCACCTTCGAGGTGCTCGAGGATGCGATGGAGGGGGTCGTGCACGTTCGACGGCAGCGGGTCGAGCCACGGCGCGAGCTGCCCGGGTTCGTGGCGCGGCTGTTGGGGGGCAGCAAGCTGTCGTACGTCCAGGACAGCCGGCTGGACACCGAGACCCAGACGATGGACTGGAGGGTGACCCTCGATCTGATGCCCGACCGGGTCGACGTCTCGGGTCGGACCCGGGTGGTTCCGCTGCCGCAAGGCGGCTGTCGGCGCGTGGTCGACGGGGACATCCGGGTCCGAGTGCGGCTCGTCGGGTCGCGGATCGAGACGGCGGTGGTCGAGCAGTTCGAGGCGTCGATGGCGCGCGCCAACACCATCGCGCGCGACCTGATGCGCGAGTGGGTCGATCTGTGATCTTGCTGTGGATGCTCGGTTGTGTAGCGCGAACGCCTCTGCTCGCGCTGGCCGATCGTGGCGTGCACCTGCAGGTGGTTCGCTCCGCTGAGCCTCCCGTCGACGGCGCGTTGCGGGTGGACGCCGGTGCGGTGGACTTCCGGGTCCGGGGGCGGGGTAGCGATCGCAGCGACAACGTGCACACCGAGGTGGCGCCGGGGGTGCGGCTGCAGTGCGAGCTGGTGCAGCGCGTGGTCGCGATCTCGGCCTTCGTCGAAGACCGCGCCGCCACCGGGGAGGTCGACGCGACGTGCCTGCTGGGGGGCGTCTCGGTGCCCGTTCGCGTCCAGGTGCTCCCGAGGCGTCCCACGCGCCGATAGGGTTCCTTTCTGGGGGGAGAGCGATGTGGTTGTTGCACGTGCTGCTAGGCTGCCAAGGCGGCGGTATCGGTGAGCCCACGGTCTCCGCGCAGGACCCGGGTACGTCGGTCCCCACGGCCCCGCAGCCCGACGGACCGTTCGACCCCGACCACGTCATGGTCGTGGACGCGTCGCTGACGGACGCGAACTGGGGCGCGCTCACCCAAGAGACGCGGTCGTTCTTCGACCTCGTGGTCGGGCCGGAGTGCCTCGAGGGGCCCGTGGAGAACGTGTTCACGTGGTACCCCGGCGAGGTCACCGTCGACGGCGCGACGGTGCCCGAGGTCGGCTTCCGCAAGAAGGGCCTGATCGGCTCGCTGTCGTGGACGCGGCCTTCTCTCAAGGTCGACACCGACCGGTTCGTCGACGCCCAGTTCTTCGCAGACGACGGCGAGCACCTCACGCTGAACAACAACAACCAGGACGTGTCGCGGCTGCACACCTGCCTGGCCTACGCGGTGTTCGATCGGGCGGGCGCCATCGCGCCGCGCTGCCACTTTGCGACGGTCGGGGTCAATGGCGAGGACCTCGGCGTCTACAGCCGGGTCGAGCCCATCAAGAAGCGGTTCCTCCGCGACCGCTTCGGGTCGGACGACGGTGATCTGTACGAGGGAACCATCTCGGACTTCAACGACTTCCTCGTGACGTTCGACATCAAGAGCGAGGGCAGCACGCTCGAACCGCTCGAGGACGTCGCGGACGCGCTGCTCCTCGACGACGCCGACCTGATGCCCGCCCTGCAGGGGCTGCTCGAGCTGGACGGGTTCATCACAGGCTGGGCCCTCGAGGGCCTGATCGCCCACTGGGACGGATACGCCCAGGGCAACAACAACTTCTACGTGTACCGCGACGCCGAGGACGGCCTGCTGCACTACCTCCCGTGGGGTGCCGACGCGGTGTTCGAGGTGCCGACGTCCGAGGCGTTGTTCACGACGGGGGCGCTGGTCCAGCGGCTGTGGAACCACCCCGAGGGTCAGGCCCGGTACCTGGCGGAATCGCAGCGCCTGCTCGACTCGGTGTGGGACGAGGCCTGGCTGCACGAAGAGGTCGACCGGATGGAGGCCCTGGTCACTCCGCACGCGCTCGACCCTGGCGCGATGGCGGCGGGCATCTCAGGCGTTCGCTCGTTCATCGACGGCCGCCGCGCCACGGTGCAGGCGGTGATCGACGCGCCGCCGTCGCGCCCCTTGTTCGAGCGGCAGCGGGAGTGTCTGCAGCCCATTGGGTCGCTCTCAGCGAGCTTCACGACCACCTGGGGAAGCCTGGCGGGCGACCCGTTCGGCAACAGCGCCACGCTGCAGGGCGACGTGATGGGCACGCCGATCGACAGCGCGCTGATCGGCGCGGTGGCGGGCGATGACGGTGCCGGCTCGCGGATCTTGGCCGTGGTCGGGGTCGACGCATCGTTCACGACCGCGCTGCAGGTGGTCCTGCTGCTGCCGCAGGAGCTCGAGCCGGGTGCGTGGACGATCGACATCGCCGCGGTCACCGGGGTGGTGATCGCGGCCGACCTGGCCAACCCGAACGACCCGGGTGAGATTGTGGCGCTGATGGGTGGCGAGCTGGTCCTCGAGGAAGCGGACTACTCGCCGGGCGGCACCCTGCGCGGCACCATCGAGGCCACGCTGATCCCGAGCATCTTCTTTTAGGACCTCCCTTAGGGATCGTCCAACAACAGACGCTGTATTCGGCCGCGCTGCACGCCCGATGGCTGCGTCGTCGTGGTTCGGAACGGACGGGGGGGGCCGAGGCGCGCGGAGGAGCCCACATCGCGTCCGCGGCTTCCTCTCGCGTGGAGGGTGATGCCGCTTGTCGTAGGTCCAAGAACTCTGTGTCGGAGTGGCTCTCCAGGTGGTTGCGCTCCCCGCCCACCACACAGCCAATTCCTCCGTACGCGAAACACGCTAGGGCAGCGTCAGGGTCTGGTTGCCCTCGACGCCCACCACGACCAGCGACGAGCCATCTGGCCACACCACCGCGACCCGCTCGGCGCCGGTGAACTGACCCAGGCCGAATCGGGCGCTCAGTGCGCTCTGCGACGCGCGGCTCGATCCGGCGGTCAGGTCGCGCCACAGCGTGACCTCGGGGGTCTCGACCACGACCCGGCCCGCGACGCCGCCGCGGGCGCCCGTGATCGGGCGCTCGGTGACCCGAACCTCGAGCCAGCGGGCCGTGCCGCGCTCGGTGTCGTTGCGGAACAGGTTGGCCCGCGCGCCCGACGTGCCGGCGGTGACCACGTCGACGTCCCCGTCGTGGTCGTAGTCGGCGAACGCCACCGCCACGTTGTGCCCGTCGCCGATCAGCCCGTGCGACCAGCCCTGCTCGGTGAACTGCGGTGGGTCGGTCTGTCCCTGGTTGGTGAACGACAGGTAGTCGCGCTCGTCCTCCTGGGCGACGAACAGGTCCCAGTACGTGTCGGCGTTCAGGTCCTCGAAGCCGAGCCCCCAGCCGAACGTTCCGAGCACCCCTGCAGCCGCAGCCGTGTCGATGAACGTGCCGTCGCCGCGGGAGAGGAGCAGCACGTTGCCGCCGATGTTCCCCACGTAGTAGTCGAGGAAGCCGTCGCGGTTGACATCGGCGGAGTCGATGCCCATGGGGTTGCCGACCGCCGGGCCGTTCAGCAAGGTCGCCTCGGTGACGTCGCCGAACGTACCATCGCCCAGGTTGCGCAGCAGGGTGCGGTTGCGGCTGGCATTGCCCCGGTCGTTCCAGACCATCAGGTCTTGCCAGCCGTCGTTGTCGTAGTCAGTCCACAGCACGGCACAGGGGTTGCCGCTGTCCGAGACTCGGGTGCCGCCCGTCGCGTCTTCGAACGTGCCATCGCCCCGGTTGCGCATCACGTAGACGTGCGCGGAGTGGCTCAGGAACTGGCTCGAGGCCACCGCGAGGTCGACATACCCGTCGTTGTCGAGGTCCCCGAAGGCGCCGATCTTGGACGACCCGGACCGCGCCGGCTCCGACGGCGGACCTCCGAGGCCCGCCGCGCTGGTGCCGTCGACAAAGGTGCCGTCCCCCTGGTTGACCAACAGCAGGTCGGTGGGGTGGGTGGTGATGTGCACGTCGAGATCGCCGTCCGCGTCGAAGTCCGCAGCGGCGATGGAGTAGGTGTCCTTGCCTGCCAGGATGCCGGCCACTCCCGAAGCAACGGACTCATCGCGGAACGTGCCGTCCCCGTTGTTGCGCCACAGCTGCGAGCCGTACGCCGTGCTGTCGTCGTTGGTGCGACCGTTGGCGATCAGGACGTCCTCCCAGCCATCGCCGTCGACGTCGAAGAAGCCCACACCCACGCCGTGGCTGTTGCCGCCCGCCACCGTATCCCCGAGGAACGCGCTGGCCGCCACCTCTGTGAACGCGGTCTGACCTGGGTCCACGCGCTCCGCTTCGGGGACCGGTTGCACGTCGTGCCCCAGATCGACCACCGTGCTGGTGTCGACCGGCTGCCACAGGATGGTCGCGTCCGGGTCGACCTGTGGCGGCTCCGCCATCACCGCCGGGGGGACGGTGCACCCGGACCACAGCGCCACGAAGACGCCGCGGCACGCGCTACGGGGCGACACCAGTCGCCGTGATCTCGTAGGAGATCGACACGATCGAGCCCCGCTGGGGGATGGCGCTGCCGTGGAACGACACCACCCAGTGCTGGGCGTCGTAGGTCCAGCCGTTGATCGTGTCGAACAGCACCGGGACACCGTCGACGTCGACCTCGATGGTGCTGGAGTCGGCCCCGCTGGAGAGCTTGAACTGCGAGAGGATGCCGACCGCGTTGAGCCCCAGGTCGTACAGGACGTTGCTCCAGTCAGGCTGGCAGATCCGGGCCATCAGACCGCCGGTCTGCAGCACCGCCTCCGCGTACCGACGGCCCGGGTACGCCTCTTCGCCACAGCTGTCGTCGAACGGCCCGATGATGGCGCCGATCTGAACAAGCTCCCCGTTGTTCTTGGCGTCGTGGATGCTGTCGACCAGTGTGCTGACGGGCGTGAGAAACTCGTCGAGGAGGTAGCAGTCGGCCGCCGAGCGGCCGTCGAGCGCGCCCGCGTCCGAGCAGTCGTCCTCGTCGCTGATGATGATCACCAGCAGGTTGGCCTGGGGCCGCAGGAAGCCGCTGTTGTGAGTGAGCAACAGCTCGGGCGACAGCGCGACGGCTGCCGCCTCGAGGCCCTTCTCCTTGTCAGAGCCGTTGATCCCGACCTGGACTCGGTCCCGGAACAGCGGCACGTAGTCGTCGCGCTCGGTGAGGAAGGTGGGGCTGCCGAGCAGCTTGCCGCGATTCGGGTCGTCGCTGTCCATGCTGGTGGACACCACGCCGATCTGGAACGCCGAGTTGGCCGTCTCGAGCTCTTGGATGAAGCTGCTGAAGCCTGCGGCCAGGGCCGCCTGCTCCACCTCCATCGAGAACGAGTCGTCGACGACGAACAGGATGTCGACCTCGTCCTGCTGTACCTGCTCGAACACGTCCATGCCCCGCCGAGCGGCGAAGTTGTTCTCGATACCGCAGCCACAGAGAATCAACGGAAGGGACAACACAGCAGCACTTCGCATGACGACTCCAGACGCTCCAGTATGCACCACCGAGGACCCGACGGCAGACTTTAAGTCCCCATGACCGGAAAGGACTCGGGCATGTGGCTTGCCTCGTTGTAGCAACATAGATGTCACTTCCCCAACTGGTCCTCTGGAGTTTCCGACATGCCCGACCTCAAGGGAAGCAAGACGCACGACAATCTCAAGGCGGCATTCGCCGGTGAGTCCCAGGCCAACCGGCGGTACCTGTACTTCGCCAAGGTCGCCGACATCGAGGGTTTCCCGCAGATCGCAGCGAACTTCCGCCACACCGCTGAGGGCGAGACCGGCCACGCGCACGGTCACCTGGACTACTTGAAGACAGTCGGCGATCCCGCCACTGGGCTGCCCATCGGAGACAGCGAGCAGAACCTCGCCGCAGCGGTCGCCGGCGAGACCCACGAGTACACCGACATGTACCCGGGCATGGCCCGTACGGCGCGCGACGAGGGATTTGCTCAGGTCGCGGACTGGTTCGAGACGCTCGCGAAGGCCGAGCGCAGCCACGCCAACCGGTTCCAGACGCTCCTCGACGAGGTCTTCTAGCTCCCGTGTCCAGCGAGATCATCTCGTACCAGCCCACCGACGGGCTCTGCTACGACCCGAAGGACCCGGTCTACTGGGACCAGGATGCCCTGGACGCCGAGCTGACTCGCGCGTTCGAGATCTGCCACGGCTGCCGCATGTGCTTCAAGTACTGCGACAGCTTTCCCGATCTGTTCTCCTTCATCGACGAAGCCCACGATGGCGACGTCCGCGCCATCACCGCCGCTGAGACCGACACAGTGATGGAGTCGTGCTTCCAGTGCAAGCTGTGCGAGGTCCAGTGTCCGTACACGCCGCGCGACGGGCACGACTTCCAGCTCGACTTCCCCCGCCTGGTGCACCGGTACAAGGCGCAGCGCCGCCGCCGGACCGGGCTCACGCTGCGCGATCGGATGTTCGGGGACCCCGACCGCATCGGCCGTCTGTCGCGCGCCACTCTGGGGCTGGCGAACGGGATGAACCGGGTCTCGCTGCACCGCTGGTTCCTCGAGAAGGTGCTCGGAGTCCACCGCGACAAGCAACTGCCTGACTACGTCGCGGAGACGTTCGACGCCTGGGCCGTCGGTGCCGGACGGGACACCGGCGACACTGCGGTCGAGACCGTGATCTTCCCCACCTGCTTCGTGAACAACAATGAGCCGTCGATCGGCAAGGACACCCTGGCGGTCATGGACGCCAACCAGGTGGCCTGCGAGTGCGTGGGGGGCACCGGGTGCTGCGGCATGCCGGCCTGGGAGTCGGGCGATCTCGAGGGGCTGCGCAAGCGCGCCGGTGTGGTCCTCGACAAGCTGATGCCGTACGTCGACGCCGGCGCCAAGGTCCTCGTGCTGCAGCCCACGTGCGCGATGATGATCCGCCGCGATTACCCCGAGCTGCTCGATGATCCGCGCGCTCAGCGGCTGGCAGACGCCGTGCGCGACCCCAGCGAGTTCTTGTGGTCCATCCGAAAAGAAGACCGGTTCAACAGCGACTTCAAGAGCAGCCCGCCGGGCGGGACGGTCGCGTACCACACGCCGTGCCACCTCCGGGCGCAGGCCGTGGGGTTCCGCGGTCGCGAGCTGATGAAGAAGATCCCCGGAACTCAGGTGACCACGGTGATGGAGTGCTGCGGGCACGACGGCACCTACGCGATGAAGGTCGAGGGCTTCGAGCCCTCCGCGCGGATCGGCAAGCCCGCCTTCGACGGCATGAACGCGAGCGACGCCGTGGTGTGGGCGTCGGAGTGCGCGCTGGCGGGCATCCAGTTCGAACAGCACGCCGGGCGCCGCGCGATGCATCCGATGCAGGTGCTGGCGTGCGCCTACCGGCCCGATGGCTTCGAAATCCCGGAGGAGTCGCCGTGAGGAAGGTGCAGCGCGCCGAGCTGGTCGACTACGCCACCTGGGCCGATGACATGCGAGGGCGCATACAGACCGAGGTGTTCACCGCGAAGAAGGAGCGCCGGGTGCTCGTGCCGCCCGCGCTGACGTTCCTGTTCGAGAACGCGCTCACCGTGCGCTGGCAGGTGCAGGAGATGATGCGGGTCGAGCGGATCGTCAAAGAGACCGCGATCCAGCACGAGCTGGCCGTCTACAACGGGCTGCTCGGCGGCGATGGAGCGCTGGGCTTCGTGCTGCTGATCGAGATCCCCGACGAGGAGGAGCGGCGGAACAAGCTCGCGGCGTGGCGCGGGCTGGAAGCCCACATCTATGCCGAGCTGGCAGATGGCACCCGGATCCGTGCACAGTTCGACCCGATGCAGGTCAGCGAAGAGAAGCTGTCCGCGGTCCAGTACATGACCTTCGACACCGGCGGGCAGGTGCCGGTCGCGGTGGGCAGCGACCACACCGAGGCCAGGGGCCGCAGCACGCTGTCCGACGAGACCCGCGCCGCCTTGGCAAGCGACCTCGCCACCTGATGAGTGGTAGCTAGCAGGGCAAGTCGAAGCTGAGCTCGGTGCCGTCGACGTCGTCGGGCGCCTCTTCCATCGGGATGGGGGCAGGCTGCGGGGTGGCGATGCACTCGATGTGGAACCCGGCCTCGGCGGCGCGGAGCCTGGCACGAAACTGGCCGGTCTCCGACGGGTCTGCCAGGGCCTCTTGGAGCGCCAAGAGGACGTCGAGCGGGAGGTCATCGAGCGGGTTGGGCTCCATGCAACCGATTCTAACCGGGATACGTCACTCTCGCTGACGGTCGCGGTCCAGCAGGCTGTAGACCACCGGGATGACCAGCAGGGTGAGCAGCGTGGACGAGGCCAGGCCCCCGATCACCGTGACCGCGAGCGGCCCTTGGACCTCGGCGCCGGCGCCCACGCCGATGGCGAGCGGGAGCAGCCCCAGCACGGTGGTGGCGGTGGTGATCAGGATGGGGCGGAGCCGGAGCTGTCCTGCGCGGTGGATGGCGTCGCGCCGTGACAGGCCGGCCTCGCGCTGCTGGTTGATGGTGTCGACCAGCACGATCGCGTTGTTCACCACCACGCCGGCGAGCACGATGGCACCGATCAGGACGACGACGCTCACGGCGTGGCCGAGCAGCACCAGGCCGCCGGCGCTGCCCACGAGCGCCAGCGGCACCGAGAACAGGATCACCAGCGGGTGCAGCAGGCTCTCGAAGGTGCTGGCCATGATCACGTAGACCAGGAACACTGCGAGCCCCAGCGCGAACCGCAGCGACGCCAGGCTGCCCTGCATCTCGCGGCTCTGCCCGGCGACCTCCCAGCGCACGCCCTCCGGCAGGTCGAGATCGCCGATCGCGCGCTCGATCGCGCCGCCGGCGGACCCCAGGTCGAAGCCGGCGAGGTTGGCGTTCACCACGACCGCGCGCTGCTGATCGACCCGTCGCACCTCGCTCGGTCCGATGCCCTCCTCGAAGTCTGCGACGGCGGACAGCGGGATGTGCGGCCGCAGGTTGGGGTTGATGTTGATGCGCTGCAGGTCGGCGACGGTGGCGCGGTCTGGCTCGACGAGCTGCACCATCAGGCTGATCCGCTCCTCGTTGCGCTGGATCCGCGTGGCCTCGACCCCTTGGACCTTGTCGCGCACCTGGCCGGCGACCGTCGCCGGGTCGAGGCCGAGCCGGTGCAGCCGGGCGCGGTCGTACAGAATGCGAACCTCAGGGTTGCCGCTCACCAAGCTGCTCTGCACGTCGACCAGCCCGGGCTCGGCGGCGAGACGGGTCGCGACCTGGTCGCCGGCGGTGCGCAGCACGTCGAGGTCCCACGCGTAGAGCACCACCTCCACCGGGGTCCGGAACGAGAACAGCGCCGGCCGGCTCACCTGCACCTCCGCCCGCTCCAGCTCGGTCAGGGCGTTGCGGACGGCGTCCATCGCCCGCTCCTCGGCGCGCGCGACGTTGAGCGCGGGATCGAGCGTGACCCGCAGCTCGGCGGTGTGCTCGCCACGATCGGACCGGCTGTCGACCCGGGGGTCTGCGCCGACGATGGCGTACACCGAGGACACGCCGGGCACGTCCAGGATCATCTCTTCTGCGTCCTCGACCGAGCGAAGCGTGCGGGCCAGCGGCGTGCCGACCGGCAGCGACAGCTCGGCCACGAACCGCCCCTGGTGGATCTCGGGGATGAGCTCGGAGCCCAGCGACGCGATGCCGCCCAGCGCGAGGAGGGACAGCACGGCCGCCGCGCCCACGACGGTTCCGGGCCTCGCGAGCGCGGCGGTGAGCCAGCCGCTGTACCGCTGGGCTAGCCGATCGTAGCGGGACCCGAACTGCTGCGCGCCGGCCAGCATGGCCTGTCGCACCGGCTTCCACACGCGCCGCAGAACCCACAGCCCCACGCGCGCTGCACCGCTGGCGAGCAGCGCGCTTGCGACCATGCCCGTGCGCACAATCACCGTGCCCAGCCAGCGGGGGACTGCCCAGGGCGCGCTGCGCCGTGACGATGCACGCCACTGTGCGCGGGGGACCGCCATGACCTCTTCTCGGACCCGACCGAGCCAAGCGCGGCGGGTCTCGTCCGGTGCGCGGAGGAGGCGCCGCGAGGTGGGGCGCTCGGCGTCGGCTGGCGGTTGCGCGAGCTGCAGCGCGGAGAGCATCGGGACCGCCAGCAGGGCGACCGCCAGCGACGCCAACAGCGAGGAGACCACCGCGATGGCGAGGTCGCCGAACAGCTCGCCGGCGACGCCCTCGACGAACGCGATGGGGAGGAACACCGCCACCGTGGTCAGCGTGCTCGCGGTGACCGCCGCGGCCACCTCCGCCACGCCAGCGATCGCTGCCTCGGCGCGCTCCGCGCCGTCCTCGCGCAGCCGATGGATGGCCTCGAGCACGACCACCGCGTTGTCGACCAGCATCCCGATGCCGAGCGCGAGTCCGCCCAGCGACATCAGGTTCAGCGAGACGCCAAGAAGGAACAGAGGTGCAAAGCCGATCAGCACCGAGATCGGGATGGCCAGGCCGATGATCGCGGTGGACCGGAAGTCGCGCAGGAACAGGAACAGGACCCCGACCGCGAGCAGGCCGCCGAGGATGGCGGTGCTGCGCAGGTTGCCGACCGCCAGCTCGATGAACGCCGCCTGGTCGTCGGTGATCGTGCGAAAGACGTACGCGGGCAGCGCGGCCGTGACCGCCTCTCCGTGCAGCGCGTCCTTCACCCGATGGGCGACCTGGACTACGTTGGCGTCGGCTTCCTTGAACACCTCGAGCTGGACTGCCTCGCCCGCGTTCATCCGGGTCAGCAGCTGGCGTTCGCGGTGCTCCTCGCCGACCGTCGCCACGTCCGTGAGCGGGATCAACACGCCGTCGGCGCGCCGGATGCGCACCTCGCGGAGCTCCGCGATGCTGCCGTACTGGTTCAGCGTGCGGATCAGGTACTCGACGTCGCCCTCGATGATCGAGCCGCCGGCGATGTTCACGTTCTCGGCGGCGAGCGCCTGGGTCACCTGCGGCAGGGTGAGCTGGCGCGCGGCGAGCCAGTCCTCGCGCACCTCGATGCGGATCTCGCGCTCGAGTCCGCCTTGGACCCGCGCTGCCGCGACGCCCGGCACGGTCTCGATGGCGCGCTTCAGGTCTCGCTCGGCCAGCTCGCGCAGGGCGAACAGGGCGAGGTCCCCCTCCGGGGCGTCCTCGGCTTCCGGGTCGATCGCGAGCGCGATGCGCAGGAACGGCTCGAGGCTCGGATCGTAGCGCAGGATCAGCGGACGCTCCGTGCCGGGGGGGAGGAACACCGTCTGCAGCGACTCCCGGATCGACTGGCTCGCGGCGGGCATGTCGGTGCCCCAGTCGAAGCCGAGCACGACCTCGGAGCTCTCCGCGCGCGACCGCGACTCGATGGCGACCAGTCCGTCGAGCGTGGCGAGCGCTTCCTCGACCTGGCGGCTGACCTGGGCCTCGACCTCCTGCGGCGCCGCCCCCGGGTAGGCCGTTCGGACCGTGATCGTGGGGTAGCCGATGTCCGGCATCAGCTCGACGGGGAGCCGCTGGTAGCTGACCCAGCCGAACGTGAGCGCAGCCAGGAAGATCATCGTTGTGGCCACGGGGTGTTGCACCACGGCACGGAACAGGGCGGTCATCCCCCGGCGTCCTCGGCGCCCGCGACCCGGACGATGCCGCCGTCTCGGAGGTGGGAGTGGCCGATCACGATGACCTGATCGCCGGCGGACAGCCCCTCGGTGATCTCGGCGAACGCGTCGTCCACCAGACCGAGCTTCACCGGGGTCCGCAGGCCGGCGAGCTTGGCCTCCTCCTCCTCCTCCTCCTCCTCCTCCTCGGCATCCTCGTCGGGCTCGGGCGGCGGGGCGGGGCCCACGACGTAGACGACGGGCGCGCCGTCTTCGTACAGCAGCGCCTGTTTGGGGACGACGAGCACGTCCTCGTGACGGTCGACCTCGATCCGGACCTGCACGAACTGGCCGGGCCGCAGGCCGCCGGTGTGCGGGTCGACCCCGAGGGTGACCCGGAACGTACCGGAGTTGGCGTCGACGACCGGGCTGATGCGCTGTACTGTGCCCGTGCTCCACACCTCCTCGTCGTAGGCACTGACGAGCCGTGCGGGCTGTCCGACCGCCAGGCGGCCGAGGTCGCGCTCCGGCAGCGAGGAGACAATGCGCAGCTTGTCGGGGTCGACCACCTGGAACGCGGTGCGGCCCGAGGTCGCGAGCTCCCCGACGCGGACATCGCGCATGGCGACCACCCCGTCGAACGGCGCGGTGATCCGGGTGGAGCCGTAGCTGCTGCTGGCCTCGCGGGAGGACAGCTTGGCGGAGGCGAGCTGGTGATCGAGGTCCTCGACCTCCCGGACCGAGATCGCGCCCCGATCGAGCAGCTCGCGGGCAGCGTCGACCCGCTGCTGCAGCCGGGTGACCTCGGCGGTGGCGCGCCGGGCGCCGGTGTTGAGCGCCACGTTGTCGAGGACCGCCAGCACGTCGCCGCGCTCGACCGGGTCGCCTTCGTCCTTTCGGATCTCGCGGACCACGCCGGCAGCCTCGGGGACGAGGTTGGCGCTGGACTCGCTCTCGATGACCGCGGACGAGGTGAGCACGTCGGCGACCGAGCCCTCGGCGACGGCGACCGCCTCAACGAGCGTGCTCGGCTCGGGCTTGTCGTCTTCTTCCTGCGACTTTTCGTGATCGGCTCCGCCCGAGCAGGCCAGGACAGCGAGGATCGCGATGATGGACAACCAGCCCTCCGCATAGCGGGCTGTCTACGCGCCGCGCCGCGTCCTATTTCGCGCAGCGACGACCGACCCGGTAAACGCTTGTCATCGCCGCCCTTCCGAACCAGGTATCCTGCGCCTCGCCGGGGGGTGACCGCTGCCCGATGCGTCCGAGGGTCCGGAGGAGCTGTTGGCTGCGCTCGCGCGGGGCCTGCACGGCCGTGCACGCGACGATGCGCTGCTCGCCTTGGTCCGCGCCTACTCTGAGGAGCAGCCCCAGCTTCCGCGCACCCCGCTCTCGGGGGCGCCTCCGCGCTCCGACGCTGTCGCGCTGGCGTTGGCGCTGCACACTGTTCCGCACCTCCAGGTGACGATTCCGCCCCCTGAGGGTGCGGTGGCGTCGGGTGTTCCTCAGCTGTGGCCACGCGATGCGCTGGAGCGCGCCCTCGGGCTCCCGCTGTGGCAGCTCGACGAGCTGCGCGACGAGGTGGACCGCCGGGTGGGCGCCGTGCTGCTCCAGCTCCGCGCGGTGCAGTGGCTGTGGTCCACAGAGGGCCTGGTGGATCGTCTGCTGCCCGAGCTCGGGCGTGAGGTGGTCGACGTCGTGCGGGCCGGCGGTCGCATCTGTGTGCTTGTGGCCCACGGTGCTCCCGCCCCCGCCGCTGCGCTCGACCTTCCCTGGCTCGCGCCGGCCCTCGGGGCCACGCCGTTTCGCAGCGCGGGGGTCGACCCGGGTCTGAAGGTGCGCCTCGCGCGGGGGATCGGGGTGGCGCTGGAGGACGTCGATGCGCTGCTGATACGGGTCGTGACGGTGATCCCGGCCGAGGACGCTGCGGCCTGGCTGGCGCGGGACCGGTGGCGGAGCATCGGGGTCGCGCAGACCACTGATCTGGGCGCGAGGTCGGCCGCGGGTCTCACGGCGCCAATCAGCGACGACGGGCTCGAGCTCGGCAGCTGGTTGACAGTGGACGGGGCTGGAGAGATCGGCGTGTCCAGCTCCGCCGAGCAGGTGTTTCACGCCCTTGCGCTGCCGCGCGCGGCTGCGCTGGTGCGGGCGCTGTTTGGTGCGACGCTCGCGATGGTGGAGGCTGGGGTCGCCCACGATCTCGCGGTGTACGACGTGCAGGCCCACTTGCGAGCGGTCCTGGCGCCGCTGCACGAGTGGGTGGAGCGGCCACAGAGCGCGGTGGCGGTGGCGGAGCGCTTGCAGGTGGCGCCGGGCCGGGTGGCGGCGCGGATGGCTGAGGTCGCGCAGGTGTGGGACACCCAGGCGGCACAGGTCTGGACGGCGCGGACGGGGCGGTCGATCCAGGCCCGGATCTTGGCCGAGGTGCTGGGCGTGCGGCAGTCGCTGCAGCCGGGACCCCACGCCCGCCTGCTCCGGCTGTTTGTGGGCCACCTGCTGAGCGAGGCGCGGCTCGACCCGCTGTGGGCGGCGGGGTCGGCCCTCCCGGCGGGCGGCGGGATGGGCGCGGGATTCTGGGGTGCGTTCGGGCGCCTGCAGGCCGCGACGCCCGACCCTACTGGCACGCGTCGGGCGTGAAGCTCAGCTGGCTGCGGTGCAGGGCGTCGTCACCGGAGGCCTCGCGGTTGCCCCCGAGCCACAGCAGCTCGCCGCCGCTCTTGTTCGTCATCGTGCAGCCGCCGGGGACCTGCAGGTGCACGAGCTCGGCGTGCAAGCGGGCCGTGCCGGCCTCGGCAAACTGCGCGACGGTGAGCGGTGCGATCTCGACCGCTCCCCACTGCTTGAAGAACAGATCCATCGAGCCGGCCCAGTTACCGGTCTCGGGATCGGCCGCGCCGTCCCCGACGAAGAAGTCGACGCCAAGGGTGTGGGCGGGGCTCTCCAGACTCACTGACAGCGCCGAGAAGCCGACGATGTGAGAGCTGTCACCGGGCGTGCCGGCCAGCGCCACCTGGCGCGGTGTTGGCATCGGCTCGTCGCGGAGGTCTTTGGCGCTCCACTCATCGTGGGCGAGCACCTTGTTGGTGGCGCCCGCGATGCCCGGGGCATCGATCACGAGCCAGTGCACCGGGACGCGGTAGGTCGCAAGGGAGTCGATGCCACACTCGGGAGTACGGCAGGCCATGCGCATCCGTGCGTTGGCGCAGACAGTCAAGCCGTCGTCGCCGTGGGTTCCCTTGACGCCGAGGCCGAACTCCCACAGGCTGTCGGCGCCGCCCACCGCGACGGCGTCGAATCCCTGTAGCAGCACCACGGCGTCGGCAGAGACGTCGGGCACAACAGTGCAAGACTCGTCCTTCAGCGTCTCCCCTTCATGACCCGCGACCCACAGCGGGCTGGTGCCATACACGGCCGTCAGCTCGGGGGCGGCGAGCCAGGTGAGCTTGCTGTCGAAGGTGGCGCGGTCGAGGCCAGTGCCCGACGCGGCTCCGTGCAGGTGCTCGACGGTGCAGACGCCATCGTCGGCGCACTCGGGCGGTCGCACGTAGTTGCCGTGGCGGTTCCAGCGATGGTTGTACGACCAGCGATGGTGGTAGCCCTGCCAGACCGCCGCCACGTCCCGTCGGGTGAACGTGGGCTCCGGCAGCTCCCGGGGAGCCATGTTGGCTCCCGGTGCGCTGGCCACCTGGGAGAGCTTCTGCAGCGCGTTCTGCGCGGCGGTCTCGAGTCTTGCTCTGCGGCGCACGAGGCCATCGAGGAAGCCGGTGTCGAGCTCTGCACTCCAGGAGAGCGCGGTGCCGCCGTCGATGCCCGGCTCGAGGACGACGTCCACGCGCTGATTCCGGCCGGCCCACCCGCGGGAATCGCTGACCCGGTCGACCTCGAAGTTCACCCTGGCATCCGGCTCGAGCGCACGGATTCGAAGAGAGCCAGCGCCCATCCCGCCACCCCGCCAGTTGATGCGCTGTCCTGGGGAGAAGGCCGTGCCCGTGAGCTGCCACGTTGCCGACTTCAGCGAAGTCGAGCCGATGTCCGCCCAGCGGTCCCATTGGCGCACGTCCGCGAGCAGGTTGTACACCACCGGCACGGGCGCATCGATCTCCACCTGCTGTTGGATGATCAAGGGCTTTGCTTGTGCCGCTGCGACCAGTAAAATAAGCATGGCGTCTCCTTGCCGCGACCAACGTGCGCCCCCGGGGCTGCCCAACCTGTCGTTTGATTGGTGCTGCGCGGCACGGAACCATATTCGACTGCTCGTTGCGCTTGTCTACCCCCTACCAGTCGCGGAACCGCGAACAACCGCCTGGGGTGGGGACAAGGTCCGGTGTCAGATCAGCGCGGGTGCTCTGCCGGCTGACGGGGCGGCACGGTGCGCAAGGGGCTGAAGTGGGTGCCGGCGGTCGCGAAGCGGCCGGGGATGTGGCGTGGCAGAGAGGGTGCGCGGCGTCTTGTCAGCGGACCGGGACCGCCTTTGCGAACAGCAGGCGGGTCGCTGCGAGTCGCTCGCGGTGTGGGACCGCTTGGCGCTGGCGCGTCAGATGCTCCAAACCCTGGTCGCGCGCAGCCAGGCGCTCTGCCGCGCCGTGGTCTGTGGTTGGTTGCGCGCGCCCAGGTGATGACGACGATGCGGGCGAGGTCTGCGGCTCGCGCCGATGGCAGCGGCGCGCTCCAGTGCGCGGGCCTTCTGTGACGGCGTGTAGACGCGGGCGACCTTGCGCTTCGCGGGCGCCTGCCTGCTCGCGACGGCCGCGCCGTCCTCGAGCGTGCGGCGGATGGCGGTCTGCCTGTGGTCTGGCGTGTACCTACGGGGTCTCTTCATGGTCGCCGTCCTCTCCGCAATGGCCACCCCCGAGTCGTTCGGGGTTTCAGCTCATCCGCGGATGGACATCGTCAGGCAACAGCACGACGGATACCCGACTTCGGCGCCGATCATCCAGGGGCGTCTGGGCAGACATCGTCAGGCAACAGCGGGGTCGTGGTGCGTGCCGCCTTCGAGCGAGCGTCCAAGGCGTCGGCCAGCGCTCTCGCATGGCAGCTGCACACGTGTTGACGCACGCGACCCCAGCGGGTGCGGCGCGCCGGCCTATTCGGCGTCTGTCGCCATCCGCAGTCCGCCGTCTTCGATCACAATCCGGCGCTCCTTGTAGAGGCTGCCCACGGCCTTCTTGAACGCCTTCTTGCTCATCTGAAGCTGTGATCGGATCTTCTCGGGGCTGCTCTTGTCGGTGAGGGCCAGCGACCCACCATTGGCGACGATCCGCTCCCAGATCACGTCGCGGGCATCCTGAGTGCCTTCGCGGCCGACCTGGTGCAGGCCGAGGTCAACCCGGCCATCCTCCCGGACGCCCCGGACCCACCCGACCGTGCTGTCGCCGACGCGCGCGGGCTTGAAGGTCTCGTTGCGGTAGATGAGCCCGGTGAACCGACCATCGACCACCGACAGCGCACCGAGATCGTTGAAGCCATAGACCAGCAGCTGTACCGCGTCGCCGACCTGCAGCGTGCCCACGGCGCTCTCGAAGAAGTCGGCGAGCTTGGAGGAGCCGAAGACCCGGCCCTCCTCGTCCACACTGACTGCGACCACCACGCGGTCGTCGACGTGGAGAGGGTGGTACTGCAAGCGCCTGGGAACAAACAGATCGCGCGGTAGCCCCCAGTCCAGGTATGCGCCGTGGGCGGCAACATCGGCCACCTTGAGGAAGGCGAACTGGCCGGCCTGCACCGGGGGGCGCTCGGTCGTGGCCAGGGGGGCGCCGGTCTTGTCGTTGTAGATGAAGACCTCGACCTGCAGGCCTTCCACCAGATCGACGTGAACCCCCCGACCGGCAAGAAACGCGCGACCCGTGTCATCTCCGACCATGACGCCGCCTGGCACCTGCTCGAGAACCGTCAGAGTCTGAACCACGCCGATCTGCATGCGACGAGCTAACATTTCGTCGCAGGGCCAGGCCACCCCAACGCGTTCGAGTCACGGAGGCTGTTGCGTGTAGGAGAGCTGGCTGCGCCTGCTCCGCGGCGCCCCCCCGCCTCCCCCCGGGGCTGATCGGCCACGTTGCACCGTCTGCCTCGCCCGGAGCAACGGGGGGCGTGGCGGCAGCGGGCCCCTTGGAGGGCTGGAGGCGCGGGTGTCGTCGGTACCTTCTGACGAAGAAAGCCGAATATCTTCGTCAGACTCGGCTAGAGTGATCTGCAGACCGAAGCACAGGCAACCGGTTCCGGGCCGCTCTGCTCGGATGTGGCGGCCCGTCCGGTCTGCAGGCGGATGATCCTCATGGCAGACAAGTCTCCCCGAAAGACAGCCCAACCGAAGAAGCTGACCACCAAGGAGAAAAAGGCCAAGAAGAACGCGAAGCTCAAGGCAAAGGAAGTGGGGTCGCTCCCGAAGATCGGCACCAAGTAGCCAACGCGCGGGTCCTGCATCCCTACCTGGCGGATAGATTGACTCGAAGTGCCGGTCTGCGCTCGCGGCCGTTGTGAGCGAACCAAACGTGGCCGTGTGCCCCACGCTGCGGATCGGTGCCGAGACGGGCATTCGGCTGCTGGCGTTGGTGGTCGAACAAGGTGGCGAGGAGGCCTACCGTGTGTGCGTCCGCACCTCGTTGGCCGCCCCGTTCGTCGCTGGCGTGCTGGCGCACGTCCGTGACGACACGTGGAACCTCCTCTTGGATGGGGCGAGCAGCTCCACCCGCGTGAGCTGGACATCGCCCGACGAGGTGTTCGCCTTGGCCCTGGGTCGCGACACGACCGCAGATGGGTCGGCTGTGACCGATGCCGCGCCCCACTGGCCCGTTCGGGTCACAGATCGCCTGGTCAAGCGGCGGCTGTCTGGGCCGGGCACCGTGGCCTTTGACGCGGGCTGGTTTCTGTCCGAGCTCGCCACGTCGCCCCTGGACCGCCCCATCCTGCTACCCGACGCGGCCGCGAAGCTCGGCCTGAAGGGTCTCGAACTTGCGACGAAGATCCTGCGCGCCGTGGCGATGGCCCCCGCTGATGACAGCGGGGCGTGCAGTGCGAGGGGCCTCGTCGATCTGTTGGTGCGCGCTGTAGACGCAGAGCGGCCCGGCGATCGCGCGTTGGCCTGGAGCGGCGACGGCAGGCTGATAGGCGAGTTCCATGGCGGCGAGCTGGCCCAGATCGGCACTGACATTGAAGATGGGTGTCGCGCTGTGCTGGGCACGGGCCCACTGCAGGTGGTGTTCGAGCCGCTGGAGCCGCTCGGCCTCGGTCTTGGGCCCATGCTGCACACCGACGCCGCAGACTCCGTAGGAGAGGCCCATGATGTCGACTCGGCGGGGGCGGGCTGCATGGTGGGGGAGGTGGATCCCGGTGGGGTCGCCCAACGCGCTGGAGTGATGCCCGGGATGGGGCTGTCGCACCTGTGCAATCCGTACCTGGATCTGCCGGCTCACGGGCCGGACGCGGTGTCCTTCGAGGGAGTGCTCGACGCGATTGACACGCGCCTGTCTGTGGGCGATCCGCTCACGGTCACGTTCGATACCGCCGCGCCGGCCACGCACCTGTACGCGGTGGAGATGCCTGCGGCTGCGGCTCTCGTCGCGCTCTCCGCCACGGTCGACGGTGCTCCGCCGATACGGTCGGGTGACGTCGAGCGAGCAGCGCTCGGGGAAAGGCCCCCACCGGGGGCCGGACTTGCCCCGAGCGATGCGACCGAGGGAGGCCCGCAACGGGCCGAACGGCAACATGAGCCAGCAGGGCGCGGGAATCTTCGGTCTCGCAGAGACCGACCGGAGAGTTCCCGAGCACTGCTAGGCGCCGCGCTCGATGCCCTGTGCGGCCGCACTCTGCTCTGGAGAGAAGACACCCCCCGCCTGTTCTTGGGGGAAGCCGGGTCAGTGACCTGCGCGCACTCCGACATGTGCCCCCAGGTGCAGATGGCCCACGCTCTGCTCGGCACAAAGCTGCTAGGGGTCGCCTCGCATCACGCCACGGCACGCCTGCGCGCCGAGCATGCCCCCGACGGAGAGGACACAGAGACCCTCGAGCGGAATGCGACGAGCGCCCCAACGGATCGCCCATTGACGGCGCGCGCGTCCCGACTTCTCTGCGATCCCGAGCTGACCGTCGCGGTGCTGCGGGCCGGAGACCTCGCGGTGTTCGACTCCGGTGCGCTGCACTTCGCGTCCAATGGTGCCGAGGCGATCAGCGGCGCGCTCTACCATGGTCTGATGACCCCCGGGGCCGTTCCGAGGCTTCGCTTGGCTGCCGCTGCGAGCTCCGGATCTCACACGCCAACAAGGGGGGCGTACAGCGGCCACCTGTACGCGCCAGAGCTGCTGCGTCTGGTGGAGCAGCGGCTGGCTACGGCATCTTCGCTTTGATGCTCCTGCAGGCAACGCTCACGTCATGGGTCGCCGACTCCGGGCGTGGGTCGACCGGGGCGCACGCTCCGCGGAACCAAGCTGCAGGTACCGTTGGGGCTCGACCGAATGCAGCGTTTGTTGTTGGACGATCCCCTAGAGCTCCAGTCCATCAGTAGAGCGCGTTCACGAGACCACCACCCGCAGCCGATGGCCGTCGGCAGATCGCAGGTGCAGCGAGCGGTCGTCGGCAAGCTCCGGGCTCATCCCCGCATCGCACAGCCGCTCGCACCACGCTGGCAAATCACCGCAGCCAAGCTCGATGTGTGCCAGACCTGCGGCGCCGGCGCCTCGGTCCGCTCCAGGGGTGCCTCGGGGGCGTGCTGTCGTTCGATGAGCGTGGTCGCGCCCTGGTACAGCAACTCGCGGTTGTCGACCGAGGCAGGATCCGGGTCCGGAGCAACGCCGTCGCCGAACCCGTGGAAGGCCAGCTGACGCGCCCGCGCCACCCGCACGTGCATCGTTGCCAGCAGGCAGCCGCTCTCGCCCAGGGTCCGGTCAGCCGCCGCGAGACAGAGCGGTCAGCTCAGCGTGACCCGCCGACTTGCCATTGTTGCGAACGGTCTCACTGCGCACGATGCCGAGGCCGGGCACGTACCAGTCGGTCGCCGACGTCGCGACCGAGATCTTCATGACCATGTGCGTGACGATCGTGGACTTCGAGGTGATCTTCCACGCGTCGAAGGTGCCCGCCGGAACGGTCACCGACTCTTGCCCAACCACCCTGCGGTCGTGGAGGTCGACCCGGATCTTGATGTCTCCGAGCGGCGATGGCCCGCCGCCGCTCCCCGTGAGGTTCGCGGTCAGGTGCGCGTCTGGAAGGGCCTGGCCTGCCGTCATCGAGTCCGGGAAGCTCAAGGCGGTCGACTCGATCGCGATGTCGTGCTGGCCCGCGTACGCAGAGAAGAGCTCCGGGGGCAGGAACGCCTTCATGTCGACCGAGACTGCGCCGCTGTCGTCACACTGCATTTCGTAGTCGACCGACACGACTTCCTTGCCCCTCTTGTCGGTCGTCCGCGCGTGCAAGAGCGCGCTTCCGTCCGGTCGCACCTCACGGTTCTCGGTGATGACGTTGGACGCCACCCGGCCCTTTCGGTCGAAGTAGGTGAGCGTCGTCGACGTGCTCGGTTCGAACAACGCATAGTCCTCGCAGGGACCGGCGAACGCCGCGGTCATGGCCCAGATGATCATGCGTCTCTCTTCTTTGAGCAGGGCACCCTGATACCATACAGCGGCGACCCCGGCCCGTCCAACGGGACGCACTCGCAGCGTCGACGGCTCGAGAGACCACCTCTGCGCTCGCGTCGATCTGCCGCTCGACCATGGGCGGCCTCCTTGTCGGAGACGCAGCCGTTGGCGCCGCAGGAGAACGACGCATTCTCGCCGAAGGCGGAGTATGTACGCTTGGATCTTCAGCCCGGTCGTGGCGGAGGAGCCCGCCCTCGACAGGGCTCGGCATTGATGCCGATGTAGTCGACGAGCCCGTCCCCATTGAGGTCAAGATCGCGCGCACGATGGGTCATCGGGGTCGGGCCTGCACAGGCTGCCCAGCACTCGCTCGCGCACGGCCTGCCGCTGCCGCGCCTTGTACTCCTCGTGCGAGGCCAAGCCCGAGCGCGAGGCCTCGTAGGACTCCACGTCGAGGATCTGGATCTCGAACGGGAAGAAGAAGCGGACGCCCTGGGAGCGGATCATCTGGCGGCAGGTGAACTGGATCGCGCGGTAGTCCACGCTCGAGAATGGATTGTCGTGCGGGGGCGCGTCCGGGGCGGGCAGGGGCTGGCGGCGCAAACGCGGGACGTCCGCCGCGGTCATCTTGGACAAGCGGTCCTGCACCTGGTCGAGGTCCACGAGGCTGTTGCGGGTGCGCGCGGGCTTGACGTTGGCGAACACGATGACGTTGTGCAGGCGCAAGTACCGGACCACGCGCAGCGCATCGAAGGTGGTGGGGGTGATGAACCGGACGCCGATGCGGTCGAAGATGCCGGTCGCGACGTTCTGTGGCTTGTGGAGCAGCTTCATCACCGAGGAGCGGCGGCTCTTCTGGGCCTTGAGCTCGAATCCCACCAGCGGGATGTCGCCCAGGAACGCTGGCTTACGCGGGTCGGGGCGCAGGTGCGGGCGAAACCGGGCGGCGATCTGCGCGCGGATGTCGGCGCCGTAGCGGTCGTCGAGGTGGCTGTCGGCGTGGGCAAAGGTGTGCATCACGCGGAGCAGCGCGCAGGCCCAGCGCTGAGCGGTGGAGTCGGTGCCTGATGCGGTCACGAGCAGCCTGGGGACGTCGTCCTGACCGACCAGCCAAGCCGGCAGCTCCTCGTCGTCCAACAGATCGCCGAGCAGATCGAGGCCGAGCTGGCGGAGCTGCTCGAGGTCGTGGCGGCAGCCGGCTTGGTCCCAGGCGTAGCCGTAGGCGCCGAGGAACTCGACGGCGTGGGCGTGAGCGGTCAGGTGCAGCCGCGGGAGGTCGAGGCCGCTGCCCCCGCCGATGATCGAGTTCAGCGTCTCGCGAGGGAAGAACGAATCCACCGCCGGAGTGTACCAACGGGGTGCCGGTGTAGGGTGGCGGCCGCGACCAGGAGAGCCCATGGCGTCCGATCCCCTTCCGAGACCGTTCGAACCGGTAGTGCCCCACGATGTCGAGCTGCCTGAGGTCACGGTCAAGGCCGTGGTGGTCGGGGCGCTGGTGGGAGTCCTGTTCGGCGCCGCCAACGCGTACCTGGGTCTGAAGGTGGGGCTGACGGTGTCCGCCTCCATCCCGGCGGCGGTCATCGGGGTCGCCATCTTCCGGCTGTTCAAGAACGGCTCGCTGCTCGAGACCAACATGGTCCAGACCATGGGGTCGGCCGGCGAGTCGCTCGCCGCCGGGGTCATCTTCACGCTGCCGGTGCTGTTCCTGTGGGGCGAGACCCCGGGCTTCTGGCCCATCTTCCCGCTGGCGCTGCTGGGCGGGCTGCTCGGGGTGTTCTTCATGATCCCGCTGCGGCGCACGCTGATCGTCAAGGAGCACGGCAACCTGGCGTTTCCCGAGGGCACGGCGTGCGCTGAGGTGCAGGTGGCCAGCCAGGCCGGCGGGCGTCAGGGCGCGCTGCTGTTCGGCGGCATGGGCATCGGGATGCTGTACGCCGCGATCGAGAAGTTCGGTCACCTGTGGCCGGCCGAGCCGGACATCCCTGTCCGCCTCGCGGGCTACCGCACCTCGGTGGGCGGCGACGTGACGCCCGAGCTGCTCGGTGTGGGCTTCATCATCGGACCGCGGGTCGCCGGGGTCATGCTCGCCGGCGGTGTCATGGGGTGGCTCGTGATCATCCCGCTGATCTACGAGATCGGCGGCGCCGGGGTCGCGGAGCTGGGCTCGTTCGACGTGTGGAACAACTACGTCCGCTACATCGGCGCGGGCGCGGTGGCGTTCGGCGGCCTGTTCACGCTGCTGAAGGCCACGCCCACGATGATCGACAGCATCCGGCTGTCCGTCGGCGCGCTGCAGGCGGCCAAGGAAGGCGGCGTGCGCCGCACCGAGCGCGAGCTGCCGCTGAGCGCGGTGGGCGTCGCGCTGGTCGTGATCGGCCTCGCCGTGTCGTTCGTCCCGCTGATGCCCGGCCGGTCTGGCGTGCTCGGACCGCTGGCCGGCATCGCGGTGGTCGTGTTCGCGTTCTTCTTCGTGACAGTCAGCTCGCGGATCGTCGGGCTGATCGGCAGCTCGTCGAACCCGATCTCCGGCATGACCATCGCCACGGTGCTCGTGTGCGCACTGCTGTTCGGCAACATGTACGAGGGCGAGTCTGCGCGGGTGGCCGTGCTGACCATCGGCGCGCTGGTGGCCATCGCAGCCGCGATCGCGGGCGACACCTCGCAGGACCTGAAGACCGGCTACCTGCTGGGCGCAACCCCACGCAGGCAGCAGCTGGGCGAGATCGCGGGGGTCGTGGCGGCCGCGCTGGCGATGAGCACAGTGCTGGCGCTGTTCCGCGAGCCGATCATGAGCGGCGAGTTCAAGGCGCCTCAGGCCAACCTGATCAAGCTGGTGATCGACGGCGTGCTCGGCGGCGACCTGCCCTGGGCCCTGGTTGGCGTGGGCGCCGCGATGGCGTTCGCCGTCGAGGTGATGGGCCTGCCGACACTGGCATTCGCGGTGGGTCTGTACCTGCCGATCCACCTGGCCACTCCGATCATGGTGGGCGGTCTGGTGCGGCTGGCGGTCGACCGGTCCCCCACGGACGCCGACCACCGCCGGGAGGTTGGCGTGCTGGTCGCCTCAGGGCTGATCGCGGGGGCCGCGATGGTCGGCGTGCTCGGCGCCACACTGGCGTTCTTCAGCGTGGAGGTCCCCAACCTGTTGGGGTCGCTGCCGTTTGCCAACGCGCGCGGCTTGTTGGCGTTCGCGGCGCTCACCGCGGTGCTCGCCTACTTCGCGCTCGGGTCCCCGGGTCGAAAGACCGCGAGCTAGCGCTGGCCGGCGGGGGCGACGATCGGCGAGGTCCAGTGCTCGGCCCCATGCGGTAGGCCTGCCGCGGCAAAGCCGGACCACTCGCCCGTGAGCCCGAGCTGCGTCTGCGGTGTGGGATCGCGCGTCACCATCGCGACGGCAGGGCTCTGGTCGGGCGCGGCGGCGACCTCGACGGGAACAACCCAGCGCTCCTCTGCGGCGAACAGGCTGGCGGGCCCTGTCGCGGCGGCGGCGACCCATGTGGTCGTGACGCGATGCGCGGTGAGCGACGACGGCGTGACCTGGTACGCGACCCGGGCCTGGGCTCCCAGCACGACGAGCTTCGGTCGCTTGCCGACAGTGATCCGCGCCAGCGTCGTGGACCCACTTCGCGCGGCGCGGTCGCTCGGCGGCAACACAACCCAAGGCATGTTGTCGCGCTGGACCTGCGGAACCATGGGCACCAATGGCGTGGGGCGGACGAGGAAGGCCTCAGCGCCACCTGCGGCCGGGGGGTTTGCGCCGAGCACCATCCAGGGGGGTGCGTCGCGCAGAACAGGGGAGAGGTGTGGGAGCCAGCCGGAACGGAGGTCGTGCTCGACCGGCGGCGCGAGGGGCAGGTTGTCGCCCCCGCCTTGTGCAACGCCACCCAGTGCAACCAAGCAGATCAGCATGTTCGCCCCCGGTTATTGGCCGCCTGCGAGAGAAGTGTGCCAGTATCTCGCCCCGTTTACGCGGCAGGCGTGTGTTTATGTCACGGATTGACGAGATGACGTCGCAGCCAGCCGAGGATCCGCCCGAACAGGTCGTGCTGGTGGACCGGGTCGGACGGCATGTGCTCGGCCACCGGGTAGGCCACGAATGAGACTTCGGTGCCGCGGTCCTGCAGGGCGCGAAACAGGCGGTAGGCGTTCGTGATGGGGACCCGGTCATCGCCGGTGCAGGCCAGGATCAGCGTGGGCGTGGCGTAGTCGGCGAGGAACGACAGCGGTGAGGCGGCGTCGTAGGCAGCGCCGTGGTCAGTGGGGGTGCCGCCGATCGCGTGGTCGAACCATGGGCCCAGGTCGGAAAGCGCTCTCTGGTCGCGCCAGTCGATCACGGGCGCGCCGGCGACCGCGGCGACCCAGCCCGACGAGGTCGCGGCCAGCCACGCCGCCAGGTAGCCACCGTAGGACCAGCCGGTGGTGGCGCGGCGGGTGCCGTCCACGATGCCCCGGGCGCTCAGCGCGGCGACCCCGGCCTGGATGTCCGCCGCCGGGCCGACCGCCGGGTCTCCGAGCACGGACTCCTGAAATGCGGCGCCGCGGTGGTTGCTGCCGCGGTAGTTCGGGCTGAACACGAGCCACCCCTGGGCGGCGTAGACCTGCCACATGCCGGTCCAGCCCCGCCCCGATGCGCCCATGGGACCTCCGTGGAGCGACACGAGCAGCGGGTATCGCCGCGCCGGGTCGAAGTCGGGCGGCACCACGAGGACCCCGTCCTGCTCGGTGCCGTCGGTGCCGGTCCACCGCACGGTCTCCACCGCGCCGAGGTCGCACGCAGCGACCGCCGCGTTGACGTCGGTGACCCGGCGCGGGCGGTCCCCCGGATCCATCACGTACAGCTCCGACGGCCGGTGCGGGGTCACTCCGACGAACGCGAGCTGCCCTTGTGGACCCACCGCGATCGGGGCGCCGAACGGGTCGACGTCCCCGAGGTCGAGGGCGCGCGGCGGTCCGTCGAGCGGCTGGACCCAGACCCCCACCCGGGTGCCGTCGGGGGCCCACAGCAGCAGCGCCCCCGACGGCAGCCAGGCCAGGCCGGTGAGATCCCGATCGATCGCGGCGGAGACGCGGTGCAGCGCGCCGTCGCGCACCACGAACGCCGCCTTGGGCGAGAACAGCGGCACCTCACCGGCCGGCGCGAGGACCGCCAGCGCGGTGCCGTCCGGGGACCACCGCGGGCTCGCCAGCGCCGTCTCCCCCGCCAACAACACCGACTGCGCCCCGGTCGCGAGCACGGCGGTGTGTAGCCGCAGCGCCAGGATCCCCGCGCCCGGTGCGGCCTGCGACAACCACGTCAGCGAAGCGCCATCGGGCGACCAGGCGGCGGCCGCGGCGCCGCCGGGGATCGCCGCGATGACGTTGAGACCCGCCTCGTCGGCGGTGAATCGCCGGGTCGCGCCGGAGCGGTCGCGGTGCCACAGGTGGACGGGCCGCGGCGGCGCCTGGGTCAGCGCGCTGTGTTGGCCGACCACGAAGGCCCGGTTGTGCGATGCGGGACCCCGGTCCGCCGCTGCCGCATAGGCAAAGCCGTCGCCCGCGGGGTGGCATGCGAAGCTGCGCACGCCGTGCGGCGCAGACGTGACCAGGGTCGGCACGGCCCCCGGTGCTGCGCAGCGGTGGATCTGCATCGCTCCGTCGTGCGGGGCGAGGAGCGCGATGCCGCCGCCGTCGGGTAGCCACCGGCCGTGGGTGACCCCGGGCAGCGCAGTGACCCAGGTGGTGCGGGCGCCGGTGTCCGCGTCGATCTGTACCAGCGCCGAGGGGCGCGCGTTGGCCGACCGGTCGGTGTGCACCTCGGCGATGAGGACCGCGGACCCGTCGGGCGACCACTGCGGGTCGGCGATCCGCACCTGCGCGAAGACGTCGTCGAGCTGGACCCGGCGCCCCATCACCCCCTCCCGGGTTGTAGCCATTGGGTGCCGACCACGAGGAACACCGGCACGCGCCAGATCCCGACCGGTCGAGAGATCGTCGGGCTGAACCCGACCGCCACCTCCGCGTACAGCGCGCGGTCGTGCCACCGCAGGCGCCCCTCGAGGCCGACCGCGCCCTCGCCCGGGGTCCACGCGACGGTGTCGACCGCCGCTGAGACGTCGATGGGACCGAGGTGAGCGATCGCCCCGGCACGGGCCGCGACGAAGTCCTCCACCCAGAACTCAGCCCAGCCCGCGCCCGCCAAGGGCACGTGGTACGGGGTCATCCCGCCCACGCGCGTGGCGGTGACCTCGTCCTGGCCCGCGGCGACCCCGGCGCGCAGCGAGAGGATCGGCGCGATCTTGGTGTCGGGCGTGAAGGCGGCGTCGAAGAACGCGTGCGGGGCCGTCCGCACGCCCGAGTCGCCGGGGTGCGTGGTGGCGTCCACGCCCACGGCGAGCCGCGCCTGGGCGTTGTCGCGCCACAGCCCGGCGGTCGCCTGGGCGCGGCTCCAGGAGGTGGGCGGGACGTCGAGGGTCGACCCGGGCAGCGGGCGGAAGCGATGCGGGCGGGCGAATCCGGCCGCGCCCACCCACCAGCCGTTGGGCAGGTAGCGCTGCACCTGCACGTCGGGCCCGATGTACGTGGCCCGCTGGGCGCGGGTGAGGTCGGGTGCGCCGTCGGTCCACGGGGTGATCCACATCCCGGCGGCGACGCTCGCGGCGCGCAGCCCGATCGACCAGGACCCGCGCTCCTCGGTGCGCCCCAGCCGGACATCGAGCGTGTCGGTCTGCCACTGGACCGACAGGGGGCCGCGGCGCCAGCCGACGTCGAGGATGCCGTGGCTCGCGGCCTCGAGCTGGCCGCCGAGCGCCACCCGTACCTCGTCGGCCCACGCCACTCCGACCAACCACAGCAGCATCGTGCGCCCCCCGGTGTGGCTGCCCCTATACTCTGCGCCATGGAGCGAAACCTCCGGCTGTACCCGTGGCTGCACGTGGGTCGGAGCGCGCTGTTCTGGCTGCCGGTGTTCGTGCTGTACTTCTCGAGCACGCTGTCGCCCGCGGCGGTGCTGCGCCTGGAGGCGCTGTACTACGTCGCGGTGGTGGGGTTCGAGGTGCCGTCCGGGGTCCTCTCGGACCGGCTGGGGCGGACGCTGGCGCTCAGGATCGCCGCGGTGTGCTGGGTCGCGGGGAGTGCGGTGCTGGCGGTGGGCGGCGGCTTCTGGGTGTTGGCGGCGGGACAGGTGCTGCTCGCGGCCGGGATGGCGTTCCAGTCGGGGACCGACAGCGCGCTGCTGTTCGACACGCTCACGGTGCTCGAGCGGCCCCAGGAGCTGGCTCGGCGCGAGGCGCAGGCACAGTCGTGGGGGTACGCGACGCTCGCGATCTCGGCGCTGATCGGCGGCGCGGCGGCGGGGATCGACCTGCGGCTGGGCCACGCCCTGTCGGCGCTGGGCGGGCTGCTCGCGGTCGCGGCGGCCATCGGGATGACCGAGCCCGGCGGGGACCGTCGGCGCGACGCTCCGCTGCACCAGCTGCGGGATCTTCGCGCGCCGCTGCGCGATCCGGTGCTGCGGTGGACTGTGGCCTGGGGCATCGCGCTCACGGTGTGGATCCATGTCCCACACGAGCTTCTGCAGCCGTGGCTCGACACGCTGGTCGGTGGGGGGAAGCAGCCCGGGTATGCGGCGACCCCTGTGGTCTCAGGCGTGGTCCTGTTCGTGGTGATGGGCCTGGCCTCGGTCGCTGCGCCGTGGGGCCCCCGCCTGGCGGAGGTCGTGGGTCCGCGCGCCGCGCTGATCGGCGCCTGGGCACTGCTGGTCGCTGTGATCGGGGGCATGGCGCTCGCGGTTCACCCGGCCCTGCTTCCGGTGCTGGTGCTGCGGAGCGTCCCGGGGGCGCTGGCCCGGCCGGTGGTCGCTGGCATCGTCCACCCGCGCCTGCCGACGTCGTTCCGCGCGACCTGGCTGTCTGCCGAAGCGCTCGCAGGCCGGCTCGCGTTCTCGGGCGTGCTGGCGCTCTGTGCGTTCGCGCTCGGCGGGCACGGATCGTGGACCCCGCACGCGATGACGGCGCTGCTATGGCCCGCCGCGGCGCTCGGTGCGCTGGTCGGCGGCTCGCTGTGGTGGACGTTTCCGCGCGCAGCGCGCTGATGTCACCCGTCCGTTGTCAGCGGGCGCGCCATCGCGTCGATCGCCGCGGCCATGCCAACGTCCAGCAGCGTGACCCGATCGCTGGCGGCGTGCGAGGTCAGGACGATGTCGACGGTCCGATGCACGTTGCGCAGCGCGGGGTGGTGGTCCGTCGCCTCCGCCTCGAACGCGATCTGCACGATGAAGGCGATCGCTGCCCGAAACGTGGGGAGCTGGAACGTCTTGCGCAACGCGCCGTCCGCGTGGGTCCAGCCTGGCAGGCCCTCCAGCGCAGCGGTGACCTCATGGAGTGGCAGCGGGGAGTACCGGGCCAATGGACCTCCGGGGGGCCGATACAGTGTGGCACGCCAGCGCGCGCTGCGCCGATCTACGCGGCCGAGGCGGTCTGCACGAGGTCCGGCACCAACACCGCGAAGGTCGTGCCCACACCGACGTCGCTGCGCACGGTCAGCTCGCCGCCGAGCAGCTCGACGAGACGGCGGGTCACAGCGAGCCCCAGCCCGGCCCCGCCGCGCGTCCGGGTCGAGGAGGGGTCCACCTGCTCGAACCGATCGAAGATGCGATCGAGGTCCTCGGTGGAGATGCCGGGTCCCGAGTCTTCGACCTCCATCAGCAGCCCGTTGTGCTGCATCGACCAGCGGACCCGGACCACGCCGTTGTCGGTGAACTTGGCAGCGTTGCCCAGCAGGTTGATCAGGATCTGCCGCAGCAGCGTGGCGTCGGTGTGCAGCGCGGCCTGCGCCGGGCCGTCCAGCGCCAGCGCGTGGTGACCCCGGCCGAGCTCCGGCCGGACCGCGAGGACCGCGGTCTGAACGACCTCTGCGACGTCGACGCACTGGACCTCGGGCTCGATGTCGCCGCTGTCGAGCCGGGTGAGGTCGAGGATGCCGCTGATCAGCTCGAGCAGGTGTCCGGCCGCGGCCTCGACGCTTCGCAGATCGCGCACGGTCTCGGGCGGACCGGTGGGATGCAGGTCCTCGAGGACCAGCTCGGTGTACCCGACGATGGCGTTGAGCGGCGTGCGGAGCTCGTGACTCATGTTGGCCAGAAATCGGTCCTTGGCGAGGGCAGCCGAGTGCGCGTTCCGGGTCGCGCTCGCCAGCAAGGCGGCGTACGTCCCGACGGCGGTGTGGGCGTCTTCTGCGGCGACGGCGAGGCGGCGCCCCTGGTTCCAGGCCATCACTGCGAGCCCGGTCAAGGTGATCGCCGCGATGACGGGCGCGGCGCCACCGGCGGCCAGAGCGACGGCCATCCCGACACTCCACCCGACCAGCAGCGTGCCGGCGAGGGTACGAAGGGGCAAGGATGTGAGGGTTGCGTCCACGGAGACCTCATCGGCTGTCTCGGGCTGCCGGTTGAGGGATGTCCTGTTCCGTCATGCCCGCTTGTCGCGGCGCGGCCTGGGACCCAGATCGGGAGCCGTGACTCGCATGCTCCGAGCGTTGGTCCTTGTGGT